>WNGB01014833.1_pt1 | contig 15172 bp, 16 predicted proteins | sample 5400681 | NCBI WGS metagenome assembly WNGB01 (sample SAMN13153367, study PRJNA577476) | soil metagenome | isolation source: 115 cm soil or saprolite under grassland replicate 2 | place: USA:California | collected 2016-06-15
CGACCTTGAACACCGCGGAGAGGGCGGGCGGAGTGGGTGGGGCCTTGGGGAACCCGTCGTAGTACGTCGGGACAGGCGTACCGGCAACCGACAGGCGAGCGGTGGGCCAGACAGTCCGATCGGGTTTCCCAAGGCCCCACCCGCCCCACCCGCCCGGTGGATCGGCGGCGATTGGGTCGCCACAGTTTCGAACTGAGACACTACGTACCACCGCCGCCGATGGCAGGCCGCCGCGGCTCCGTGATAGCGTGGGCAGCCTCAACGTCTTGCCGTGAGGAGATCGCCATGAGCCAGGCGCCCGACCCGCACTGCCGCATCGAGACCCGCGACGGGATGCGCATCACCTGGCATCAGCCCCTCGAGATGGACGATGGCATCGTGCTCCGTGCCGACGTCTATCGGCCCATCGCCGACGGCCGCTACCCCGTGGTCCTCACCTACGGCGTCTACGCCAAGGGACTCGCCTTCCAGGACGGCTACCCGCTGCAGTGGGAGAAGATGGTCGCGGACCATCCCGAGATCCTCGAGGGCTCGACCAACAAGTACCAGAACTGGGAGACGACGGACCCCGAGCGCTGGGTCCCCCACGGCTACGCCGTGCTGCGCGTGGACTCGCGCGGCGCCGGCTGGTCGCCGGGCTTCATGGACCCCAGCGGCCCGCGCGAGATCGACGATCTCTACCAGTGCATCGAGTGGGCGGGCACGCAGCCGTGGAGCAACGGCAAGGTCGGCATGCTCGGGATCTCGTACTACGCGTCCAACCAGTGGCGCGTGGCCGGCACGCATCCCCCGCACCTCGCGGCCATCATCCCCTGGGAGGGGCAGAACGACCGCTATCGGGACTCCGGCTACCACGGCGGGATCCTGAGCGAGTTCCAGAGGCGATGGGCGAAGCACCAGGTCGACAACATCCAGTACGGGGTGGGGGAGCGCGCGAAGAAGAACCCGAACACGGGGGAGTCGGTGGCGGGGCCGATCACGCTGACGCCCGAGGAGCTCCAGAAGAACCGGGTCGACGTCTTCGACGAGCTCAAGAAGCACCCGCTCGACGACGCCTGGCATCGAGCGCGCTCGGCCGATCTCTCCCTGGTGACCGTTCCGCTGCTGACCTGCGCCAACTGGGGCGGCCAGGGGATTCACCCGCGGGGCAACTTCAACGGCTTCGTCGAGACCCCGGCGGCGCAGAAGTGGCTGGAGGCGCACGGTGACTCGCACTGGGCGCTCTTCTACAGCCGCTACGGTCGTGAGCTGCAGAAGCGGTTCTTCGATCGGTTCCTGAAGGGCCTCGACAACGGCTGGGACACGACGCCGCGGGTGATGCTCAACATCCGCCATCCCGGCGAGAAGTTCGTGCCGCGCGCCGAGCACGAGTGGCCGCTGGCGCGCACGCGATGGACGAAGCTCTACCTGGACGCGGCGAACCGGGCGCTGAGCGCGACGCCGGTGGCGGAAGAGGGACGCGTCGAGTACGAGGCCCTCGGGGACGGCGTCACGTTCTCGCTAGCGGCGCTCGAGCGGGACACCGAGATCACCGGCCCCATGGCGGCCAGGCTGTTCGTCTCGTCCTCCACGAAGGACGCGGATCTGTTCCTGATCGTCCGCGTCTTCGATCCCGACGGCAAGGAACTGACCTTCATGGGCTCGACGGACCCGAACACGCCGATCGCCAACGGCTGGCTCCGGGTCTCTCACCGTCGGCTCGACCCGGCACGGAGTCTGCCCCATCGGCCCTATCACCCGCACGATCGCGTCGAGCCGCTGACACGCGGTGAAGTCTACCAGTGTGACGTGGAGATCGTTCCCTCGTGCATCGTCGTCCCCGCGGGCTGGCGCATCGCGCTCACCGTGCGCGGCAAGGACTACGAGTACCCGGGGGCGCTCTCGGAGTTCGGCAAGAAGTTCCACTACGGAACGCGGGGCACGGGCGGCATGACGCACGCCGACCCCGACGACCGGCCGGCGGACGTCTTCGGCGGCCAGGTGACCCTCCACGCGGGGGGCCCGCGCGAAGCTTACCTGCTGCTACCGATCATTCCCGGCAGTTGATCGTTGGCGATGCGGTAGAGCACCCACCCGCTGGCGTCCTGGCCGCCGGCGCGCTCGGCCAACTCGGCCAGGCTCCGCCCCCGTCGCTCGCGAGCCGGCGGGTGCTCCGCCCGTAGCGCATCCCGGCCCAGCACGACGGCGGCCTCCGCGGTGAGCGCGTCGACGCTATAGGAGGCGAGCGTTCGCCGGCGCTCGTGATAGAACTCAATCCGCCAGGTCATTCCTGCGGCGTCGCGACCGCCACTCGCGCGACGGGTGGGCCGAGGACGACGAGCAGGCCCATGGCCCCGAGCGCGCGGATCACCGTCCACGACAGGTCGAACTCCCAGCGCCCGACGCTGAACTTCGCCGAGCGCGGGTGGGCGTGGTGGTTGTTGTGGAGGCTCTCACCGGCTGTGAACAGGGCACACAGCCGCGAGTTGTAGGCGGTGTTCTCGAAGTTCTTGGCTCCCCGCCAGTGACCGAGGGCATTGATGAGGGGGGCGAGCACGAAGACATAGAGCACGAAGTGGAGGAAGCCGGCGATGAGTCCGCCCCAGAGTCCGATGGCGGCGCACAGCATTCCGACCCCGATCGCGAGACCGAGCATGCCGCGGGAGAACAGCAAGCGCTCGAGCCGGTCCGGCTCGAGATCGGGCGCGAACGTTGTGAGGGTGCGCGGGTTCTTCGCCTCCCGGTAATAGTAGTAGACGTTGACGAGCTGCACGGGCCAGAAGCCGAGCAGTCGGGGGCTATGGGGATCACCGTCGCGATCGGTGAACGCGTGGTGCTTGCGGTGGACGGCCACCCACTCACGCCGGCTCTGGCCCGTCGTCAGCCAGAGGATCGTCCGGAAGGACATGCTCACCGCCGGATGCAGACGCAGCGCCTTGTGCGCCAGCGTGCGGTGCAGGTAAATCGAGGTCGCGATCACCGCGATCTGGGTCACGGCGAGGGCAACGACGGGCACGGTCCACGCGATGCTCAGGCTCATGCGCGGGTCACCGTCTGGACAGGGGTCGTGTGCCGCAGAGCGGTCATGATCGGTTCTCCTTCACTCGGTTACGGGTGACACGGCGTGGGCCTCGCGGCCCCGTCGTGCGCTTGCCGTCGTCGGATGGTGGACGGTTGCCAGGGCGCAGGCGCGCCCGGGGTGTGGCAGGGACGGTTGACGCCCCGTCCCCGTGGGGCCGGAGCAGAACGCTCGCGAGCATCTCGATCGCCCGCGGATCCAGGGCGCGGTCGTCGACCACGACCCGCACCCGCGAGCCGACGAGCGTGCGCACGTGGTCCGCCGCCTGGGTGGAGCAGATGATCACGTCCACGCGTCGCACCAGGCGACCCAGGGACGCGCCCTCGGGGCGGCAGACGCCGGCCAGGGTGACGTTCGGCAGGCCGGCGTTCGTGATCGATTGCTCCAGGCTGTGCGCCGTCTCGGCTGCCGAGACGATGCCGACCCGGGTGCCCGCCGGCAGCTGCGCGAGCTGATGGAGCGTCTCCAGATGGGCCTCGGCCAGCAACGCGATCGTCGGAATCCCCCGGCCGCCCAGGAGCCGCTCGACTTCGGGGAGATGGCTGAAGCTGGTCACCGCCGCTCGCCACGGGGTCGCCGGCTTGCGCCGCACGGCCCTCGGGAGATCGTCCAGGAGCACCTTGTGAACGTGCACCGGCAGCTGGTCCTCGAGCTCACGGGCGAAGAAGTCCAGCTCCGGAGGGGTGCACTCGACGAGGAGCACCTCGACCGGCTCGTGCAGCGCGGCGGGGCGGGTCGTGGCCACGCTCAGGACGCCCACGGCCACGTCGTCGGGGGTCATCCCGAGCGCCGCCGCGCGGATCACGACGTCTTGCAGCAATCGATCGCGCAGGTGCGGCGCCGGACGGGCAGGAGGCACCGGCGCCACGAACACGCCCTTGCCGCGCCGGGCCTCGACGTAGCCGCCGAGCTTGAGGTCCTCGATGACGCGGGCCACCGTGTTGGGATTGATGCCGAGGAACCCGGCGAGCTCGCGGATGCTGGGCAGGGCCTGGTCGCGCGGCACGCCGCCGGCCTCGATCGCGTGCTTGAGCTGCTCCGTCAGCTGGCGGCGGATGGGAATCGGGCTGTGGGCGTCTACCCGGAGATCGAGGGGGGTTACCACTGTATGAGTACACTAGTACAGAAGAGCGACCCGGTCAACCCTGTACTATTTCGCGCAGGGAGGAGGCAGCGATGATTCCGAGAGCGCGCATCGATTACTCGCCCATCGAAGGGCGCCCACCCTTGACGTTGCCGGACGGCGCCCGCCTCGTGGTGTGGCCCGTGCTGGCGCTCGAGGAGTGGGACATCACGCGCCCCATGGCGCGCACGGTGATCCCGCCGCCGCAGGGGCAGACCCTGCTGCCCGACGTCCCCAACTGGACGTGGCACGAGTACGGCATGCGCGTCGGCTTCTGGCGCCTCAAGCGGATGTACGAGCGCCTCGGCATCTCGCCGACCGTCACCCTCAACGCCAAGGTGTGCGAGACGTATCCGCCGGTGGTCGAGGCGTGTCTGCGCAACCGGTGGGAGCTCAACGCCCACAGCTACGAGCAGATCCCCATGCAGCGTCTCGACGACGAGCGGGCCGTCATCGGGCGGACGATCGACATCATCGAGAAGTTCTCGGGGACGCGCCCTCGCGGTTGGTTCGGCCCGGGCCTCACCCAGACGGAGCACACCCTCGACCACCTGGCCGACGCCGGGATCGAGTACATCGGTGACTGGGTGCTCGACGACGAGCCCGTCACGCTGCGGACGACCTCACGGCCGCTGGTGGCCTTGCCCTATAATTTCGAGATCCACGACATCGTGCTGATGGCGCTGCAGCATCACCCGTCCGGCGTGCCGCACCGGATGCGGCACGTCGAGCGCGCGTTCGAGGCCATCATGGCCCGGCCCGGCGTCGTCGTCTGGGATGGCGCCAGGATCCTCGACTGGTACCTCACCCAACGTCCGTCAAAGGAGGATCGGCGATGAAGATCAAGCTCGTCGCGCTGCTCGTCGCACTGGCCATCGGTGGTCTCGGAGCTTCTATGGGCTGGGCCCAGGGAGGCTCGCACGTCATGGTCACGCCCGGCGACCTCAAGTGGCAGGATGTGCCGTCCCTGCCGGCGGGGGCGAAGATGGCCGTCATCGAAGGGCCGCCCAACCAGGCCGTGCCCTTCACGTTCCGCCTGAAGTTCCCGGCCGATTACAAGGTCCCCGCGCACTCGCATCCGGCGATCGAGCACGCGACCGTGATCTCCGGCACGCTCAACATGGGCATGGGCGACAAGCTCGACCCGACGAAGACCACCCCGCTGTCGGCCGGCAGCGTCGCCATCATGCCGGCCAGGGCGAACCATTTTGCCTGGGTGAAGGAGGAGACGATCGTTCAAGTGCACGGGATCGGGCCCTGGGGCGTGATCTGGGTCAATCCCGCTGACGACCCGATGAAGAAGTAGCCAGCGGCCATCACGCAGGCTGCTGAAACGGGACGGACCCTTTCAGCAGCCTAGCGGCCGCCGATGCGGAAGACCATCTGCGTCGGCCGCACGAAACGTAGAGCGATCAGCAGAATCACGAGCACGATGGCCATGTAGATGACGGCCATCGCGTCCACGGAGTAGATCGGTCGCATGCCGGCGGCGAAGACGGCGTAGTAGAGGGCGACCACCAGCGTCTGTGAGCCGGCGCCCGAGAGCAGGAACGTCAGCTCGAAGTTCGCCACCGTGTTGACGAGAACGAGGAGCCCTGCCGTCAGCAGCCCGGGGAGCGCGAGCGGCAGCACGACCCGGCGGAAGACCTGCCAGCGTCCGGCGCCGTGGACTCGCGCGGCCCACTCGAGGTTCTCGCTGATCTGCTCGATGAAGGGCAGGAGTACGAAGATCGCGAGCGGCAGCATCGGGACGAGATTGGCGAGGATGACGCCGGCGATCGTCCCGCCGATGCGGTACCGGTACAGCGACGTCGCCAGCGGGATGCCGTACGTCATCTGCGGGATCAGCAGCGGCAGGAAGTAGAGCAAGAGGATCGCGTTCTTGGCCGGAAAGCCGCGACGGGCCAGCACGTAGGCGGCGGGAAAGCCGAGGAACAGGGCTAGCGCGGTGACCGTCGCCGCCACGATGGCCGTCACCGTGAGCACGTCGCCGAGCTGGAACTCCCGCCAGGAGTACGCGTACCACTCCGTGGTCCAGGCCGGCGGCAGCGGCGTCGTGAACCACCGCTTCGCGAAGGACGAGACGGCGACGTGGCTCACGATGCCGACGAGGTTCAGGGTGAAGCCGAGCACGAAGAGGAAGACGGCCAGGCGCCAGACCCGCGCGCGCATCACTCGATCACTCGATCGGCGCGGCCGAGCACGTCCGGTGGGATGGTGATCCCGAGCCCGACCGAGGCAAGGCGGGCCCGAAGAGCGAGTTCGGGAATGGAGTTGTACGCGGGCCCTGTGAACAGCGGCGAGGACAGAATCGTCAGCGCGCCGACGGGGGAGTCGGTGGCGAGCTTGAAGCGCGCCTCGAGGTCACGGCGATCGCGCACCTCGAGGACCTGCAGGACTGCGCCGATGACCCGCGCACTCCCCTCGGCGGCACGAAGCTGAGCATCGCCCGCGGTCGGGTCCCACAAGACGGCGACCCGTTTGAGGCGCGGAACCACCAGACGGAGGAGCTCCAGCCACTTGCCGGTCAGCTCCCGCAGATCGAGAAACATTCCGGTGACGTTGCCGCCGGGTCGAGCGTACCCGGCGACGAATCCTGCGGCGACCGGATCAGTCTCGAAGTCGTGGGCCACGATCGGGATCGTGGTGGTCGCCGCCCGCGCGGCGCGGAGCGCCTGCGGTCCCGCCACGTGGATGACGTCGACGTTCAGCCGGACCAGTTCTCGGGCCAGGTCTTCCAGGCGATCGGCCTTCGTGCGCGGATAGCGGATCTCGATAACCAGGTTGCGACCTTCGACATAGCCCTCGTCCGCCAGACCCTGCTTGAACGCCGCGACGTTTTGCGCCGTCGGGCCCGAACTCAACGGGTCGTCGATCGATCGCAGTATGCCGATCCGGGCCGACGTTGCCTTGGGCTGGCCGGCGGCGGGCATCGCGGCGACCATCACGAGCAGACCGAGGCCGACGCCGATCCACGCGCTCATCGCTTGCCCACGCCGACGGTCGCCACGCCCGTGGCGGCGGTCCGGCTCCGCAGCAGCAGCACGACGGCGAGGCCGAGGAGCTGGCAGAGGCCCATGATGACGGCGATCGCCGAGGCCATGGACATATCGTAATGCTCGAAGGCCTGCTGGTAGGCGGCGATGGCGATCGTGCGCGTGGGGCCGGCCGGTTGACCCACGAGCACGGCGGAAGGAAAGACGCCGAAGTTCATCACGAAGACCAGCGCGAAGGCGATGGCCGCCCCCGGCGCGATGAGCGGCCACATGATCCGGCGGAAGACCACCCACGGCCGCGCGCCCAGGACCCGCGCGGACTGCTCGAGCGCGGGGTCGATGCCGGAGATGTAGCCGAGCAGCATCAGGAAGCAGAACGGGAAGTGCTGGACGAAGAGCGCGATCATGACACCGGTGTAGTTGTGGGTCAGGCGCGGCGCATCCGTCACGCCGACCGCCACCAGCAGCTGGTTGAGCCAGCCCTTGGGGCCGTAGAAGCCGTTGATGCCTTCGGCGACGAGGACCGTGCCGAGCGCGATCGGCAGGACGAGGAGCGCGGTGATCGTGCGCTCCGCCCAGATGCCGCGTCGCATCGCGTACGCGACGACCAGCGCCAGCGCGACGGTGACGAGCGTGTTCGGGACCGCGATCGACGCCGTCACCCAGATCGTCCGGAGCTGCCAGGGATCGCCGAGGAACGCGAGGTAGTTGGCGAGCGACGCGCCACCGGCCCCCTTCGCCGAGCGCAGCGAGAGCGCCACGCCGTAGGCGAAGGGATAGATGAACATCGCGAGCAGGTAGACCACCGACGGCAGCACGAGCAGGACGAGCCCGCGGCCCTTCACGCGCTCACACGAAGGCGGCTTCGACCGCGCCGAGGCGCTCGAACTCGCTGCGGATGCGGTCGCCGCGCTCGATGAGAAACTGTCGGGTGAACGAGCCGGTCATGATGTGATCGCCGGCACGCAGGCCACGGCCGTAGGCGGCCAGCTTGCCGGCGAGCCAGGCGACCGAGCGCAAGGGATTGCCGAGCACGGCGTCGCCGCGTCCCGTGGCGACCTCGGCGCCGTTGACGGTCACGCGCGCGCCGATCGCCGAGAGATCGAGCTCCGCGGTGAGCGGGACGGGCGGGCCGAGCACGAAGGCCTTCTGCTCGGCGTTGTCGGCCAGCGCCAGCGCGAGCTGCCCCGTCAGGTCACCGCGCTTCTCGATGATCTCGAGCGCCGGATGGCAACGGTCCACCGCGCCCCGCACGTCGTCGAGCGACAGCCCCGGGCCTTCCAGCGCGCGGCCCAGCACGATGCACACCTCGTTCTCGAACCCCGGCGTGCGCAGATCGTCGTGGCGGAAGACGTGGCCGCTCGGGATCCGGCCCTCGCTCAAGAGGCAGCCGAAGACCGGCTCGTGGACGTCGAACTGGTCCTGGATCGCCTTCGCGGTCAGCCCGACCGGCGCCGCGCCATCCAGCATGTCGTCTATCCTCTGCTTCCGTGCGGGACCGTATCACCCTCCGCCGGCAGGATCACGACGCGGTCGGCATCGAGCGACAGCGTGATGGCGCTGCCGACCACGACGGGGCGGGGCAGACGCACGTTGAGGGCCACCCCGGAAGGGAGCGCGACCTCGACGTCGTACTCGCGGCCCTGGTACTCGACGAGCCGCACCGTCCCGTGCGCGACGTTGAGGCCGGGCGGCTCCTCGGTGATTCTGACGTCCTCCGGCCGTATCGCGGCGAGCACGGGGACGCCCGGCGCGTGCCGGATCTCGCTCCGCCCGCACAGCGTGAGCCCCGCGCCCTCGCCGATCACCACGCCGTCGACGCCGCTCTTCGTCACCGTCAACGGAAACACGTTGCGATAGCCGACGAAGTCGGCGACGAAGAGGTTCTGCGGCCGGTCGTGGATCTCGGCCGGCGTTCCGACCTGCATCGTCCGGCCCTCGCGCATGACCACGATCCGGTCGGAGAGCGATAGCGCCTCGGCCTGGTCGTGGGTGACGTAGATCGAGGTGAGCCCGAGGCCGGCATGCAGCCGCTTGATCTCCGCCCGCATCTCCAGGCGCAGCTTCGCGTCGAGATTGGACAGCGGCTCGTCGAGGAGGAGCACGCGGGGCTCGATGACGAGCGCGCGCGCGATGGCCACACGCTGCTGCTGGCCGCCGGAGAGCTGGCCGGGATACCGAGCCTCGAACCCCTCGAGCCTCACCAGCGCGAGCATGCGGTGCACGCGCTCGGCCACCGCCGGGCGCGGGATGCGTCGCACGTCGAGCCCAAAGGCCACGTTGTCGAAGACCGACAGGTGCGGAAACAGCGCGTAGTTCTGGAAGACCATCCCGAAGCCGCGCCGCTCCGGCGGGAGCCCGTCGAGCCGCCGATCGTCGAGCCAGATCTCGCCGTCGCTGGGCGTGAGAAGCCCGGCGAGGAGGTTCAGGGCGGTGGATTTCCCGCAGCCCGAGGGGCCGAGGAAGGTGACGAACTCGCCACCCCGCACCTCGAGCGCGAAGTCGTCGAGCACGTTCTTCGCTCCGAAGTGCTTGCTGAGGCGGAAGCGCAGGCGGCCGATCACGTGCGGCCCCGCGCTAGAACTTCTTGATGCGCTGGGCGCCGACCTCCTTGTCCCACCGATCCATCGCCGCGATCAGGTCCTTCACGGGCAGCTGGGGCACGATCTTGTACTTCTTCTCCATGTCCGTGTACTCGGGCCGCCAGTGCTCTTGCACGAGCTTCTGGATGTCGGGCGGCGCCTTGTCGAGGGTGGCCGCCTTGATCGATGGCCCGATGAAGGCCTTCCAGGTGAGGACCTGCTGCTCGGGCCGGCGCATGAACTTCATGAGGTCGAGGATGACCTCCTGCTCGACGGGGGACACGCCCTTGGGGATCGCCCAGTAGTGCCCGTCGATCACGAACGCGGTATTGGGCAGGACGAAGATCTTCGAATCCGGCGGGATCGTGCCCTCGGCCCGCGGCTTCATGTCCCACTCCATGATGCCGGCGATGATCCACCGCGTGCCCTCCGCGAACTCCTTGAGCGTGATCGCGGTACCCGTCGGGTAGTACTCGGCGGACTCCCCGATCTCCTTGAGGAACGCCCACGTCCTGTCCCAGCCCGCGACGGGATCGCGGGGGTTCTTGTCGCCGAGGATGTAGGGCAGGCCGCAGATGATCGAGCGGCCGGGACCGGAGTTCGCGGGCCGGGCGTACATGAACTTGCCGGGGTTCGCCTTCACCCATGCCTTGAACTCGTCCACGGTCTTCGGCGGCTGCTTGACCCGGGCCGGGTTGTAGATGAAGACGGGCCCGCCGTTGCTGACGACGGACGGCAGGAGAAAGCCCTCGCCCTCGGCCTGCAGGACCTTGCCGGCGTCCGTGAGCTCGGCGCTGGGGAAGAGCTTGTCGTATTGCGGGAACAGCTTCACGAGCTGGCCGTTGTTGGCGAGGACGGAGCCGGCGTCCTGGCCGACGAGCAGCAGGTTCACGTCGACGCGGCCGGCGTCCTGCTGGGCCTTGATCTTGGCCGGCAGCTCCGGCGCCGGCGCGCGCTGGAAGCTCGCCGCCTTCACCTTCTGCGGGTTCGCCTTCTGATAGTTCTCGATGATCGCGCGCACGGACGAGAGATCCCCTGACACGTCGACGATCGACAGCGTGATGGGCCCCTGGGCCGCGCCGTCGCGGGCGCCGAGGAGACCACCGGCGGCGAGGGCGAGGACGAGCGCGAGGACCACCGCGGTCTGGACGAGGCGAGGGTTTTTCATGCGCGGACCGTACTGCACGGTCCCCGGGCGTGTCAATGGCGCGGGCATGCGTTACACTCAGCGGCCATGAAGCCGCTGCTGTCGTTCGGGCTCTGGCGATGGATCGAGGACAACCGGGCGGCGTTCGAGCCGCCGGTGGGTAACAAGGTCATCTGGGAGGATTCGCAATTCACGGCGATGGTGATCCGCGGCCCCAACGCGCGCCGCGACTTCCACGTCGACCCGTCCGACGAGATCTTCTACATGCTCAAGGGCGACATGGTGCTCGAGTACCTGGAGCACGGCCAGCGCCAGCGCCGCCCGATCCGCGAGGGCGAGATGTTCCTCGTCCCCGCCCTGACGCCGCACTCGCCTCACCGGCCGGCGGACACGTGGGGGCTCGTGATCGAGATCAAGCGGGCGACCGACCAGACGGAATCGCTGGTGTGGTTCTGCGAGCGTTGCGACACCAAGCTCCACGAGGTCACGATGCACGTGGCCGACATCGAGAAGGAGCTCAAGGCCGCCATCGAGCGGTTCGACACCAGCCGCGAGCTGCGTACGTGTCCGGGCTGCGGACACGTCCAGCCCGACCACGCCCCGGCGCCGCACGCGCCATGATCGTCGACTTCCAGCATCACTTCACGCCGCGGGAGCTGTTCAAGGAGGACCTCGGCGATCGCCGCGTGCTCCAGTACGACGCGACGGGCGCCCCCAGCTACACCTCGCACGCGCTGCTCTACGATATGGACGAGCACATCCGGATGATGGACGCGGCCGGCATCGACGCGGCGTTCCTCACGAGCGGCGCCGGGATGTGCGCGGACCTCGAGCGCTCACGCTTCATCAATGACAAGACCAAGGACGCGGAGCGTCGCTATCCCGGACGCTTCATCGGCGCCGCCCACGTCCATCCCCTCGGCGGCGCGGACGCGCTCCGGGAGCTGGCGCGCTGCGCGGTGGAGCTGGGCTTCCCGGGCGCGGTCGTCACCTCGGAGGTCGACGGCCTGTTCCTCGACGCTCCCGAGCTGGAGCCCTTCTGGGCCGAGGCGTCGCGGCGGGGACTGTTCGTGTTCGTGCATCCCGCGCTGAAGCTCAACTATCCCCAGCCGTTCGACGCCTACGACACCGCGCGCTCCGTCGGGCGCGAGTTCTCGCTGATCACCGCCACTATCAGGATGATCAATTCCGGCGTGCTCGATCGCCATCCCGATCTCACGATCCACATGGCGCACCTGGGCGGAGGGATCGCCTCGATGCTGGGCCGCGTGCGGAGCTATCAGGACAAGGTGTTCTGGGGCACCGCCGGCAACCCGCGCCACGGCGTAGTGCCGCAGAAGGAGCTCGACTACTACCTGCGCGAGCGGCTGGTCTTCGACACGGCGGGGTTCTGCGGCGCCCTGGGCTCGCTCAGGACCGCGCTGGTCGAGCTGCCGGCGTCCCGCATCGTGTTCGCCACGGACTATCCACAAGAAATCCGTACGCCCGAGGCCGTGCGCGAGTTCGTCGACGGTATCCGGACCCTGGGAGAGGCCGGCGAGCAGATTCTCTCCGGCAACGTCGGGCTCCTGCTGAGGAACGGCTCGTGAGGCCACGCCCCGGTTCTCGTGTCGTCGCGCTCGTCGTCGCGGCCGGCGTGCTTGCCGGCGGCTCCGTCCACGCCCAGGCGCCGGAGGAGACGACGCTGGCGGTGCCGGCGCTCTCGCTGACGTTCAGCTCCACCTTCCTCGCCGAGGAGCTCGGGCTCTGGGAGAAGGAAGGCCTGCGGGTCAAGATCTCGACCGTGGCGGGTGTGGGCGCCGCCAACGCCGTGCTCGCCGGGAGCGTCGACTTCTCGCCTGTGTCGTCACCCACGCTCGTGCGTGCCGACGCCCGGGGCCAGAAGCTGTACGCCATCGCCCAGCTCCTGGACCGGATGCCGCTCGAAGCGGTGCTGCGCAAGGACGTCGCCGAGAAGGCGGGGATCGTGCCGGGCATGCCGATCGAGAAGCGGGCCCAGGCGCTTCGAGGCAAGCGCATGGCGGTCGACAGCGTCAACACCATCAACCACCTCGTGCTGAAGTACCTGGCGCGCAAGGGGGGGCTCGATCCCGAGAAGGACCTGACCGTCACGCCGATGCAGCCGCCGAACATGATCGCGGCGCTCAAGAGCGGGGCCATCGACGGGTTTCTCATGTCCATGCCCTGGCCCGTGATGGCCAGCCGCGACGGGACTGCGGTGACCGTCATGAGCATCCCGCGGGGCGACCTCGCCGAGCTGACGCCGTTTTCGTTCATCGTCGTCGTGACCCGCGGCGGGTTCTGTGACGCCAAGGCCTCCGTGTGTCGAAGGCTCGTCGCCGGCTACAAGCGGGCGCTCGTCCTCATGCAGGACCGGCCGGCGGACGCGGTGGCCGCGCTCCGCAAGAAGTTCGACAAGACCGATCCCGCGGTGCTCGCCGAGGCGTTCGAGCTGGTGCGCGCGGCGAGCTCCCGCACCGGCCTCATCCCCGAGGCCGGGCTCAAGCGCGCGCTCGACTTCCAGGTCGAGGCCGGCGTGATGAAGGCGGACGAGAAGCTACCGCCGCTGGCCGAGCTGTACACGAACAAGTTCACGCAGTAGGACGGGGGCTCGTCCCCCGCCGGACAGGAAGATCGCCATGAGCGTGGCCAGGATCCTGATCTTCGCTCCCGTCGCTGACGAGGGAACCGCAAATCGGAAACTCGAGGAGCACGGGTGCGAGCTGACGCTGGGCAAGGCGTCCTGGGACACGCCGCAGGGCAACAGCGAAGCCGAGATGGTCGTCATGGCCCGCGGATGCGACGCGCTGATGGGGACGTCGATCCGCAACGCGCCCATCAGCCGCACGATCATGGAGAGCTCCGACCGGCTTCGCATCGTCGCCAAGTACACGATCGGCACCGACGACGTCGACGTGGACGCGGCGACGGATCTGGGGATCCTCGTCGCCCACAGCCCGACGGAATCCAACTGGGGCGGCGTCGCCGAGGGCACCATCGCCGCGATGCTCACCATGCTCAAGAAGCTCCGGGAGCGCGACCGGCACCTCAAGGACGGCGGCGGCTGGAGAGGGCAGCGGCTCCAGGGCACCTACGTCGGCTCCCGCGCCGACGGCTATGCCGGCATCACCCTCGGCCTGATCGGCCTCGGGCGGATCGGCAGCCGCATCGCGACGCTCCTGCGGCCGTGGAAGATGCGGATCCTGGTCACGGACCCGTACGTGCCCGACGCGAAGTTCGTGGAGCACGGGGTGACGCGCGTGGATCTGCCCACGCTGCTCCGGGAGTCGGACGTCGTGAGCCTGCACGTGGTGCTGACCCGCGAGACCCGGCATCTGATGGGCGCCAAGGAGTTCGCCCTCATGAAGCCGACGGCCCTCTTCATCAATACCTCGCGGGGTCCCTGTGTCCAGGAGGGGGCCCTCGTCGAGGCCCTCCTGAAGGGACAGATCGGCGGGGCGGCCCTCGACGTCTTCGAAGAGGAGCCGCTCGCGCAGGACAGCCAGCTCCGCAACCTCGGCGACACGGTGCTGCTGTCGCCGCACATGGTCTCCTCCAACGTGGGCAGCGGACTCGGCCCCGGGATCCGCTGGGCGACGGAATCCGTTCTCTGCGCGCTCCGCGGTGAAGTCCCCGACAATGTCTACAACAAGGACGTGATCCCGCGCTGGGAGCGCCGCTTCGGGGGCAAGAGCGTGTGGGCGTGATCGATCGCCGAGATTTCATCGGACAGGTCACTCTCGGTTTTCTTGCCACGCCGCTCGTCGCCGAGGCGCAGCCAACGGCGAAAGTTTGGCGAATCGGCTTCATCTCGGTCTCACCGGCGAAGTACGACGAAGCGTTTTTTCACCGCCTCGGGGAACTTGATCGATCCCGTGGCGGCAGGCGTGGTCGCCAGCCTGGCCCGGCCCGGGGGCAATGTCACCGGGCTGACGAGCCAGGTTCCGGAGATGGTCGGAAAACGGCTTCAATTCCTCAAAGAAGCGCTCCCGCGCCTCTCTCGAGTCTCTGTGCTGTGGAACGCGGCCAATCCGGCGAACGCGCGCCCTTGGAGAGAAGCGCAGGACGCGGCCCGTGCGTTGGGCGTCACACTTCAATCCCAGGAGGTGTATCGAATACCGAGCATGTTCGACGGGACCGAACCGGTTGCGGCCGGCGGCCTGATGAGTTATGGGCCCGACCAATGGGATCTGCGGCGGCGCGGGGCCATCATGGTCGACAGGATTCTCAAAGGCGCCAAACCTGTTGATCTGCCCATCGAGCAGC
>WNGB01011634.1_pt1 | contig 15169 bp, 11 predicted proteins | sample 5400681 | NCBI WGS metagenome assembly WNGB01 (sample SAMN13153367, study PRJNA577476) | soil metagenome | isolation source: 115 cm soil or saprolite under grassland replicate 2 | place: USA:California | collected 2016-06-15
ACGTACGTGAACGGGGATGGGGAGGAATATCAGAGGTATCGGATCGAGCGGGAGACCCATCGACTGTATCCGCATCGCCACCTCGTCGAGGGGACAAACTACAACCTGCCCGCCTGAGCGGGCGCCCGGTTACGCCCATCTCAATCGAATGACCGGCGAACAGATCCTGATCGTCGTAGTACCACGCCCCACTCCCATCCGTGTGCAAGTGAATCGCACTCGGCTGGATACGGTTGATAAACTCCTCTCGGTTCATCGGTCCCGGACCGTCCTCCGGATCGTCGGGGTCGGTATTCGCCCACACGTCGTTGTAGCATCCCAGAAGGTCGTCTGCGATCTGTTGCCGACAACGGGGTTCGGCCTGACGGGCCCAGGCCAAGTACTCGACTCCTGCCGCAAAGAGTTCTTCTGGAGCCGCGAATACCTGATACTCCTTCTCCGCACTCAAGCAAATTGCGACACGGCAGCCCGGCGCAATTTCAACATCCGCCTCCCACCACTGTAGCCGGTCATCCCAACGAAGTTCCCCAAGATCAAGATGCTGGCGAACAGGATCCTGCATCGGGCAATCTCCTGGACCGAACTGATGAATCGCCTGACTGTCGGGAGGTAGATCTTCAGCCGACCACCGCGCCGTCAAGCCAGGATATCCTCGACCACATTGCCATGCACGTCCGTCAGGCGGAAGTCGCGCCCCTGATAGCGATACGTCAGCCGTAGGTGGTCGATGCCCAGGCAGCGCAGCAGCGTCGCGTTCAGGTCGTGGATATGCACCGGCTGACGCACGATATTGTAACAGTAGTCGTCCGTCTCGCCGTAGCTGATCCCCGGCTTGATGCCGGCGCCCGCCAGCCACAGCGCGAAGCAACGTCCGTGGTGGTCGCGGCCGTGATTGTTCTGCGTCAGCCGTCCCTGACTGTACACCGTCCGCCCGAACTCGCCGCCCCAGATCACCAGCGTATCGTCGAGCAGACCGCGGGCCTTCAAGTCCTTCACCAGCGCCGCCGACGGTTGGTCCACGTCGCGACACTGGCCGCGGATCTGCGTCGGCAAGCTACTGTGCTGGTCCCAGCCACGATGGAACAGTTGCACGAAGCGCACCCCGCGCTCGATCATGCGCCGCGCCAGCAGACAGTTGCGCGCGAAGCCGCCGTCGTCGCGCTGCCGGTCGAGACCGTACATCGCCAGCACGCTCCGCGGCTCCCGCGAGAAATCCGTCAACTCCGGGACGCTCGTCTGCATGCGGAAGGCCATCTCGTACTGCGCGATGCGCGTGTTGATCTCGGGGTCGCCGAAGTCGGCGGCGGCCATGCGGTTCAACTCGCCGAGGCCGTCGAGCATGTGGCGGCGCGTCAGCGGATCGATGCCGGGCGGGTTCGACAGGTACAGTACCGGATCCTGGCCGGCGCGGAAGCGCACGCCCTGATGTTCGCTCGGCAAAAAGCCGCTGCCCCACAGGCGCGAGAACAACGGCTGATCGGTGCGATTGCCGCTGCCCTGCGAGACCATCACCACGAACGCCGGCAGGTTGGCGGTCTCGGTGCCCAGGCCGTAGCTCAGCCACGAGCCCAGGCTCGGCCGGCCCGGCTGCTGATGGCCCGTCTGGATGAACGTGATCGCCGGGTCGTGATTGATCGCCTCGGTGTGAACCGACTTGACCACCGCGATCTCGTCGGCGATCGTGCCGGTGTGCGGCAGCAGTTCGCTCAGCCACAGGCCGCAGTTGCCGTGACGCCTGAAGTTGAACATCGGCGCCACGCACGGAAACGTACTCTGCCCGGCGGTCATGCCGGTGATGCGCTGCCCCATGCGCACCGACGCGGGTAGCTCTTGACCGTGATGGCGCCGCAGGGCCGGCTTGTAGTCGAGCAGGTCGATGTGCGACGGCCCGCCCGACATGAACAGGTAGATGACGCGCTTCGCCTTCGGGACGAAGTGGGTGGCTCGCAAGATGCCCGGCCGAGCCGACGGCGCCTCGGAGGCGGCCAAGTCGCGGTTGAGCAGTCCGGCGAGCGCAGCGGTGCCGATGCCCAGCGCCGAACGGCCGAAAAAGTGACGGCGTGTCAGCAGTAATTGACGTTCGCGGATCGGGTTCATCGCTTTATCCCTTGGTGATCGTTTCATCGAGATTGAGGATGACGCTGGCAACGACGGTCCAGGCGGCCAGTTCGGCAGCCGGCAGGCGTTCGTCGCGCGGCGCCTCGCCGACACCCAGCAACCTCAACGCAGCCTTCGGATCTTGTCGATAGACGTTCAGCTGGCGATTGAAAACACGACTGAGAATCTCCACTTCCTTCGCGCTGGGGCGTCGCGCCGTGGCCAGCCGAAAGGCGAAGGCGATGCGCTCGTCGGTCGATTCGGCCTGCTTCATCATGCGCTCGGCCAGCTTGCGCGACGCCTCGACGTAGGTGGGATCGTTGAGGAGCACCAGCGCCTGCAAGGGCGTATTGGTACGCGAGCGGCGCACGGTGCAGGTTTCGCGATCGGGGGCGTCGAAAGTGACCAGCGTCGGCGGCGGCGACGTGCGCTTCCAGAAGGTGTACATCGTGCGCCGGTACAGATCCTTGCCGTGGCTCTGTACGAAGAACTGAGCGCTCCAGTTCTTGCTATCGCTGCGCGAGGCCAGTTCTTGCCACAAACCGGCGGGCTGATAGGGGAAAACGCTGGCGCCGCCGATCTCGCGGTTGAGGAGACCGCTGACCGCCAGCGCCTGATCGCGGATGAACTCCGCTTGCAACCGCAGCCGTGGAGCGCGGGTGAGGAGCCGGTTGTCGGCGTCCTTCGCCAGCAGCGCCGGCGTGACCGCGGACGACTGCCGATAGGTCGCCGACGTGACGATCAGCCGCACCAGCGCCTTGACATCCCATTTCTTGCCGCCGCTGCCGAGAGGACCACTCGTCGGCTGCATGAACTCGACCGCCACCCAGTCGAGCAACTCGGGGTGGCTCGGCAGTTCGCCCTGCGCGCCGAAATCCTCGGCGGTCTTGACCAGGCCAGTGCCGAAGAACTGCTGCCAGTAACGATTGACCGCGACGCGCGCCGTGAGCGGATGCGATGGATCGACGAGCCATTGAGCCAGGCCGAGACGGTTCAGGGGCGCCCCAGCGGGCAGCGGCGGCAGCGACGCCGGCGTCGCTGCCGTGACCTTCGCGCCCTTTTTGTCGTACTCGCCGCGGAGCAGCATAAAGGTGTCGCGCGGCGTGGGCATTTCCTGCATTACCATCGTCGTCGGCATCTGCTTTTCGACCTCCGCACGCTCCTGCCGCAGTTTCGCGAGCTGGCCCTTGAGCTGCGCCCCGGCGGCGACCTGACTGCGATAATAGAGCCGCAGATCGGCCTCCTGAGCGGCGGTGCGGTTGGCACGCGGCACGGTGAGGGCCGCGCGGACATTCGCGGGCAAGGTGTCGCTGTTGTGCGGGTTCGCGGACGTCGTCGCGGAGAGGCGGAAACAGCCGAGTTGGTGCTGGCCGTACTGGGACTGGAAGTCGAGCGTCACCGTGAGCATCAGGCCGCAGCCCAACTCGACGGGCCGCTCAAACTCGAAGACGGCGCTGTGCGCTTTGCCGACCTCGGGGTAAATCGCCCAGCCGCTTTTCGGATCGGCGTCGATGGCGTTGCGGATGGGAAAGTCCTGCTGGCTGAAGTCGGCAGAGGCCGCCTTGAGCTTGATCGGGGTCGGCGGCTTGCTCTTGTTCGCCGGCTGATAACTGAGGCGCACGTCCGTCAGCACGATGTTGCCATTGACCGAGCGCCCAGGCCCTTGACCCTTCAGGCTCTTGTGCGGCAGCGCTTCCAGGCGAAGGGCAGTGAAGTTCCGCTCGTTACTGCTCTCCAGGACGACGGTATATGCGTCGGTGGCGGGGTTCGGGCCGCTCGCGAGGAGGGATTGATCGCTCTGGGGCGTCAGTTTCGCCCCGCCGCGCGATTCCGCCTTTTTCAGATCGAGGAAGACCCATTCCGTCCGGCCGCCGAGCGCCGTCCGCTCCCATGCCGCCTGAGCCTCATCGAGCTTCGGGTCCGGCGTCGCCAGTTTGCGCTCCGTTTCCTGGATCGCCGCATCGAGTTCGCGCAGCCTCTTCGCCTGCGCAGGGGTCGGCGCCTTGAGCACCGGCGCCGCGTTCCCCCGGCTGCCGTCAAGGCCATTCTCCGGCACATTGTGGAAGAAGGCGTAGAGTTGATAATACTCCTTTTGAGAGATGGGATCGTACTTATGGTCGTGACACTGAGCGCAGGCGGTCGTCAGGCCGAGCCAGACAGTGCTTGTGGTATTGACGCGATCGACAATGTAGTTGTTGTGATACTCCGCCGGAATGGCGCCGCCCTCGAAGTTGATCATGTGATTGCGATTGAAGCCGCTGGCGACCTTCTGCCGCACCGTGGCGCCGGGCAGCAGATCCCCGGCCAGTTGCTCGACGGTGAAGCGATCGAAGGGCAGGTTCTCGTTGAAGGCGGTGATGACCCAGTCGCGCCAGCGCGTCATGTCGCGGCCGGCGTCGATGTGATAGCCGTGGGTGTCGGCGTAGCGGGCGGCGTCGAGCCATTCCACCGCCATGCGCTCGCCGAAGTGCGGCGACGCCAGCAAGCGATCGACGACCTTCTCGTAAGCGTTCGTGCTCTTATCGGCCAGGAAGGCATCGACCTCGGCGGGGGTGGGCGGCAGGCCGGTCAGGTCGAGTGTCACCCGCCGGATCAGGCGGATCGCGTCCGCCTCGGGCGACGGCTTGAGGCCCGCGCGCTCCAGACGGGCCAGGATGAAATGATCGATGGCGTTGCGCGGCCAGGTCGGGTTGGCGACACGCGGCAGGGGCGACCGTTTCGGCGCGACGAACGCCCAGTGCTCGGACCACTTGGCGCCCTCGTCGATCCAGCGGCGCAACAGGTCGATCTGCTCGGGCGTCAGGCGCTTATTCGTCTTCGGCGGCGGCATCCGTTCGCTGGCTGCTTTCGTAGTGATGCGGACTAGCAGCTCGCTCTTGTTGGCGTGCCCCGGAACGATGGCGAAACCACCGTCGCGCAGCTCCTTCAGGCCGCCCTCGCGGGTATCGAGACGCAGTTTGGCCTTGCGCTCCTTCTCGTCAGGGCCGTGGCAGGTGAAACAACTCTCCGACAGGATGGGGCGGATCTGCCGGTTGAAATCGATCGGTGTCTGTGCGGCCGATTTCTCGCCGGCCGAGTGGGCGGGGCTGCTCTGCCAGGGAAGGAGAACGGCCACGCCAAACGCAATGAGGATATACGTGGCCGTGCGTGTGGGGAAAGTGCGGTTCGTCATGGGTCGCTCGGCGGGTAGGGGTCGGTGGGCGGGAGCTTTTTCTAGTAGACCGGAAATGAGGGCGCGAAGCAACCGTCTTCTGCAGTTTTGCCTGCTGTACCTCGTCTTGCGAAGGACTCAGGATGAGTTGCTACCCTGACTGGTGGGCCGAGACAGTCGGCCCTTCAGGAACTCCCGCGCGGAAGCGGTCTCCTCGTCGGACCATGTTGGACCGAGTGGTCGAGCATAGTCGATCCGTTCGTCGTAGCGGCCGAACGCATAGATGTCCTCAAGCAGTGGTTGCAGGTCGAGCGTGAGGTCGGGATCCGGATCGGCCAGCGGCACCGGAATCACCGGAAGGCGGCGCTGAAAATCGGCTGGCCAGACGCGACAGTATGGCGCGTCGGCTTGCCGACAGAGGAGGAGGGTATACGGACTGTCCGGCCACGGATCGAGCATGGGCATCTTGTGACCGCCTCGGAGGAGATCGATCTCGATGAAGTTGGCGCGGCCGAGCAGCATCGCCTGCCGTTTGCGTTCGTATTCGAGCCAGCCTTCGGTGCTCTTGCGCTTGTTGGAAGGCGACAACACTTCGATGCACGTCACAAGGATGCGTTCCTCGCCCTCGGCGTAGATCTCGACGAACGTCTCCTTGAACTTTTCGGCGACAAAAGCCCGCATCGGCACAGACTCGGCAACCCCGGCAGGCTCAGCCACAGCCACATCGGGCTTCGCGAGGTTCTCCTTCTTGCCTTCCGGCTGCATCAGGACGATGTAGCTCCGGACAGCGGTATCGGCGATGTAACCCCTGGGCAGCACCGAGGCAATGGCTCGGTAAATCGCCTCGATGAGATGGTTGTGGAAGCCTTCCCACAGACGACACGCCTCGATGTAGGGGTCCATCCCGGGGAATGGTGATTTCATACGACATCCTTTCTTCCGCCTGCAGGGACCGCACTCTACCCTACCGTGCTGCCGTCCGTCCGAAAAGCCCGATTGCCGCCGCAAGAGCGACTGGCACCCTCGCTCAATTCTTGCTGAGGATCTTCCGCTCCCGCAACCACGCAGAGCAGCGCTCCGGCCAGCTGGCGAAGGTCACGTTGCGGCCCGTCCCCAATCCGAGACCGTGCTGCCCCTGCTCGTAAATGTGCAGTTCCGCCGGCACCTTTGCCTTGTGCAACGCCAGGTAGAACAGCACGCTGTTCTCCGGCGGCACGCCGCTGTCGGCGCTCGTGTGCGCCAGGAAGGTCGGCGGCGTCTTCGCCGTCACGCGCTTCTCGTTGCACAGGCTCTCGATCAACTTCGTATCAGCATCCTTGCCCAGCAGGTTGTTGCGCGAACCGTTATGAGCGTACGGGCCTGTCAGCGTGATGACCGGGTAGACCAGTACAAGGAAATCGGGGCGGCAACTCTCGCGGTCCACGGCATCGGCGGCGTCGCTCTTGCCGTCGTCGAACTGCGTGCCCGCCGTCGAGGCGAGATGGCCGCCCGCCGAAAAACCGAGAATACCGACCCGCTTTGGATCGATACCCCACTCCCTGGCGTGTGCCCGCGTGAAGCGGAGCGCCCGCTGGGCGTCCAGCAGCGGCGCGGGATGGCGGTACTGCGGGGCGTGACGATATTTTAGGATGACCCCGGCCACGCCCAGCCCGTTGAGCCAGCGCGCCACGTCATGCCCTTCGTGATTCATGGCCAGTCCACCGTAGCCGCCGCCAGGGCAAATCACCACGGCGGCGCCGTTCGCCTTGTCGGCAGCAGGCAAGTAGACGGTGACGCTCGGCACGTCGGCGGCAGCCTTGCCCTTCGCCAGCGGAGCGCCGCTGGGCCACAGGATGTGCTGTTGCGGCGCGGCACCGATTGGCTTCTTCGGGTCGCCAGCGGCGCCCAGTTGTTCCGTTGGGAGGAGATACACGAGTGCAATAAGGGTGAATGCGCTGAGGAATCGACGGAGCATCGGTGCGTTCTCGTGGGTTGACGTTCGTGGGAAAAGCGGGTTGAGGAGATTCTACGGCCCTTGGCAGGGAAGAGAACGGCAGCAGAAAAGGAAAAGTCCAGGCCGGCGCTGTCCCCCGGCAGCACTCCGGCCTGGAAGGCAGGTCAGGGCCTGCCCAGATATCGGAACTACCTTCCTGTTGGTAGTACCGCCTTTAGGCGGTGGGCACGTGCAAACCGCCTAAAGGCGGTACTACGAACGGTATCAGCGCCGCGGCGCCTCGGGCACGGCGACGCGGCCCGTCGGCAGGTCGCGCTGGGCCTGCTCGATCTCCTCGCGTAAGGCTTGCGACTTCTGATGGGCGTTCTGCTCGGTCACCTCATCGGGGGTGACTGCGGGCGCCAGCCGTGGAGGCGGCAGCGGCCCCGCGTTCGTCGGCCCCTTAGCGGTCTGCTGGGGGAAGCAGCCCACGGCGGTCAACAGCATCAGCGACAGGACGTACAGGACGGTTCTCATGCGCGGCTACTCCCTCCTGGCGGCCACGCCGCCGACGCCAGGCGAGCGGCCGCTCGTGCCGGTGGACAGCGCTCGGCCGTCCGCGGCGCGCTGGCCCACGCGCTGGTCCAGGATCTGTTCGTCCGACGTGAATGGCACGGTGCCGAACGACAGGTGGGCGGTGCGCAGCAAGTAGGTGTCCCAGGCCAGCGTGTCGAGTTCATCCACCTTGCGCAACAGTTGCTCATCGCGCGTGCTGATCGCAATTGCTTGCAGTTTCAGGATGACGTCGCGGCGACGATTCAACGCGGCTTCTTCGCGGGCCTTCACCCTCGCCGCCGACTCGACCACCGTCGGCGGGCTGTCCGTCTCGGGCGGCGGCTTTTTCTCCTCGGCCTTGCGGCCGAACGGGAACAACCGCGTGAACCAGTTGCCCCTGCTCGGCGCGGGGGCGGTCTCGCTCTCGTTTGCCGCCGGTCGTTCCTGGGCGGCGACCGTACAGCACCCCACGAGCAGGGCGAGTACCGTGGCGCTTCCGCGCATGGCTGCCTCCTGACTAGGTCGAAGCCGAAACCGACGGGCACAGTTCCCGCCGCGGCTCGCGAATGACTGCAGAGTGAGATGGAGAGCGGCGATATGCCAGAAGGAGGTGCGGTTGTCCAGAGCAGTTTCTTGAAGCTGACAAGGTGACCGGGTGACAAGGTGACAAGGTGCTGCTCTCTTGGATCACCTTGTCACCTTGTCACCCGGTCACCTTGTCACCCGGTCACCCGGTCACCTTGTCACCGTTCGGCGTCGGCGCGTTCGACCATGACAATCGCGTTGACGCGGTAGAGCGGCCCGCCGAGCGACGGCACCGCGCGCCCTTCGTCGAGCACCTCACCATGCACGCGCACCAGGTCGCCCTCGCGGAAGTTCCTCATCTCGACCACCGGGGCCAGCACGACACTCCCCCCGTAGCGGTCCACTTCACCCAGCGACGCATACCGCACCACCCAGCGCCCGCCGGCCGTCCGGACGTAGGCGAGGTGTCCGGTCACCCAGCTGTAATCGTGCTCGTGGCCGACATTATCTTCCGGCGCCTTTTGGAACGAAATCGCCGGACGATACGCGGTGATCGTGACAGTAGCGGGCTGGGCCGGGGCGTACGGCGACGTGCTGACAGGAGCGGGCATCGGGGCCTGGCCACAGCCACAGGTTGGACAGGAGTAGGTGGACACCTTCTCCGCAGGACGATGGATCAGAATGCGCAGCCGCTCTCGAAGGGTCGGCGGCTCGGACAGCAGCGGACTGCTTTGCACCACCTGGCCCGGCTCGGGGGCGTAGACCGCACCAGCGGGCGGCTCGACGGCCGCACCCGTGGCCCAGGTCGCTGTCAAGAACCACAAGGAATACATGGGTCTCCTCTCCCCGTTAGTTCGCGTGGATTCGGTATGAAAAGGCGCGGTCGGAGCCTGTCTCGCCCTTTGGGATGCGTGGCAGTTGCCAGCAACAGGTTCTCCGCGTCTCCTTATCTTCTTCGGATGGTTCCAGGGAACGGCTTTAGCCGATTTTGCCTGGGGTGCCGCAGTTGGCGATAGGGCGTGTCCTGTGCGTTTTGTGCGTTCTGCCAGGTTTCCCGGTTTGCCCCTCTTGCCCGCGCGCGGGTTCGGAGATAACGCTCCGGAGCGCGGGCGTCTCGCCCGCATGCCAGAGCGGGCGGGACGCCTGCGCTCCGGAGCGTTATTCCTGAAAAACGGCCTTGCTCTCTCTGCGCTGGCTGCTATAACCCTCGCTTCTCATTTCGCGGAATTAGGGGATAGAGGACAGTTCCCGGCCTACGGCCTGCGTGGGCGGGCCGGGGCAGGTGTGTCCACGGTCTCTGGAGAGGGGGAAAAATGTTCGGCAGAATCCGGATCTTCGGCCTGATGGCCGTGACGGCCGGTGTCCTGGCGCGGGGCGGCCAGGCATTCGGCCAGGAAAAACCGCCGGCAAATCCGCCGGCTCTTGCGCTCCCGGCGCCATTGCCCACGCCCGCCCGACCTCCGGATGCCAAGGTCGGGGCGCCGTCCGCAGCGCCAACCTCGCCTCCCGTCAGCGGGCCTCAAGCCGCCCAGCCCAAGCCGCCCTCGCCTCCCGCGGGTCAGTTGCCCTCTCCCGGGATCTTGCCCGCTCCCCTGACGGGGACTGTGCCCCCACTCGGCTTCTCCAGCAAGGATCTCCCCCCGAGCGACACCACGAGCGGGCCGACGCAGGCTAACCCGACGAGCCGTCAGGAACCTAGCGTCAGCATCGAGTGGATCTGCCCCTCCACGGTCAAGTTGGGCCAGCCTATTACCTGCCAGCTCCTCGTGAAAAGCCTGAGCACGGGCCGCTTGCACCAGGCCGTCCTGCGCTGCCGCATGCCTGCGGGGCTCGTCGTCAAGGTGAGCGAACCCAAGGGGACCACCGAGGGCGACCTGCTCGTCTGGCAACTCGGCACCCTGGAGCCGCGTCAGGAACGGCGCATCGACCTGCAGCTGGTGCCGACCGCCCGGACGAGCCTGGCGCTGAGCGCCTTTGTCACGTTCACCGGCTCCTCCACGGCTCGCCTGGAAGTGCGTGAGCCGAAGTTGGTCCTCAAGGCCACCGGCCCCGCCAAGGCCGTCATCGGCGACCCGGCCCCGGTCACGCTGACCATCAGCAACCCCGGCGACGCGGCGGCCGAGTGTGTCAAGGTAAGGGCCTCGCTGAGCGTCGGCCTGGAGCACGGCCGCGGCCCGGACCTCGAGTTCAACCTGGACAACCTCGCCGCCGGCGAGACGCGCACTGTACTGGTGCTCTGCACGGCGCGCGGCACCGGCGAGCAGAAATGCACCGCGTCGGCCAGCGCCGAGCCGGGCCTGTCGGCCCGGGATTCGACCGCCATCGAGGTCGTCGCCCCCCGTCTGGACATCGCGGTGACAGGCCCCGGCATGCGCTACCTGGACCGGCACGCGGTGTTGACCTTGAAGGTAACCAACCCCGGCACGGCGGCCGCCAACCACGTCACGCTCACCGATCAGGTGCCGCCTGGCTTCAAGGTGGCGCGCTGCAGCGGCGAGGGGCGGCACGATTTCATCTCGCGTTCGGTGGTGTGGTTCCTCGGCGACGTGGGGCCAGGCCAGAACAAGGAAGTGACGCTGGACCTGGTCGCCATCAATCCGGGAGAGCACAAGCACCGGGCCACCGTGACCGCCGCGCGCGGCCTGCGCGCCGACTCCGAGTTGGTCACCCGCGTCGAAGGCTTGCCCGCCCTGTTGATGGAACTGGTCGATCTTGACGATCCGGTCGAGGTGGGACGTGAGACGGCCTACGAGATCCGCGTGACCAACACCGGGACCAAGCCCGAGACGAACCTCCAGGTGGTCTGCACGCTGCCCGAGCAGATGGCGTTTCTGTCGGCCAAGGGTGCGGGCGGCTGTCCCTTCCAGGTGAAGGGCCGCGAGGTCACCTTCAGTCCGTTGCCGCAGCTCGCCCCGCGTGCCGATGCCATCTATCGCGTGGCCGTGCGCTGTGTCACGGCCGGTGACGTGCGCTTCCAGGCGCGGATGAAGGCCGACGGCCTGACCAATCCCGTGCTGCGGGAAGAGAGCACGCGCGTCTACGGCGACGAGCCCAGCGTCCCCGTCCGCAAGCAGTGAGCGCCTCCGCCTTGCCGATGAAGACGAACGGCAGGAGACGACCAACGAGCCGCGCGTGTTCGTAGTCCCGCCTTTAGGCGGAACCGCGCCCAACCGCCTAAAGGCGGGACTACGAACACGCGCGGCTCGTTGGTCGTGTTTTTTCCGCTCCGCATCCCTGCTCAACAATCGGCGCAAATCGTTGGCGAATTTCCTGGCGAACCGCAGATAGTAAATAACCAGTCACGTCTTGTCGCTGCGGCCTCAAGGGTGACTCTCCTTCCGTCGATCCGCTCCAGGATCGCACGGAACCCCCTGGAATGTGCGCCGATGGTCGACACGGATCCGACTCTGTTCGTGCGCCTGTTGCTGCAGCATCAGGATACTTTGCTGCGCTACATCCTGCCGCTCGTCGGCCACCTCGACGATGCTCAGGACGTGCTCCAGCAGACCGCCCTGGCGCTGTGGCAGAAGTTCGACCAGTACGATCCGGAGCGACCGTTTCTGCCCTGGGCCAAACGGTTCGCTCACAACGAAGTCCTGATGCATCACCGCAAGCAGCGCCGCTACACCTTCCTGACCGAGGAACTGATTCAGACCCTGAGCGAGCGTCAGGGAGAGCAGGAACTGGAGGCGGAACAGCGACGCAGTGCCCTGCAAGCCTGTCTGGACAGTCTCCCCAAAGCCGACCGGCAGTTGCTCACGGAGCGCTACGCCGAGGCGGGGATGACGGTGCAGGACATAAAACAAGTGCCGAGTACAGAGTACCAAGTACCGAATGTGGAGTAACGAGATAGGAAAATACCTAGTTTCCGTTGTAGTTGTCCTCGCTCCGCGGGACTTCGCACTCTGTACTCGGTACTCAGCACCGCTGCCCAAGGAGATCGGAAAGCATGGACCGGAAGACCCACAGTGAACTCCACCGACTGCTTTCCGCCCTGCTGGACGGAACACTCAGCCCCGAACAGCAAAGCCAACTCGGCGACTTGTTACAGCAGGATGCCGCGGCGCGCGACCTGTACCTGGCTTATTTCCAGATGCACGCCGACCTGTCGCTGCGCGGCGGTTCCCCGCTGCCGGTCGTCAACAAGGAGCCGGGTCAACCCGGCCCGGCAGCGACGACTCCAGCAGGCGAGCCCCTCTCTCGCACTGCGACCCCAAGGTCGCGCCTGCGCCGCCGCCTGTTCTGGGGAGGACTCGGCCTGGCTGGCGTGGCAGCCGCGCTCTGGCTCGTCCTGACGCTCGGGCAGCGACCACCGCAACGCCGCCCAGTGGCGTCGCACCCGCCCGAACCACAGGACAGTACCGTCGCGGTGCTGCTCCAGGCCCCAGGGGCCGTGTGGGAACAGACCGGCCTCCCGACCTGGGCCGGCGCCCCCTTGTATCCTGGTCGGCTGAAGCTGAAGTCGGGCCTGGCTCACATCGAGTTCTACAGCGGCGCCATGATCATCCTGCAAGGCCCCGCCGAATTGCAACTGATCTCGCGCACCGAAGCGCACTGCGCCAGTGGGAAATTGCGTGCCGTGGTCCCACCGCAAGCCCAGGGCTTCACGATCACCTCGCCCAAACTCGACCTCGTCGATCGTGGGACCGAATTTGGCCTGGAGGTCAGCGCGAGCGGCAAAACGGAGGTCCACGTTTTCCAGGGACAGGTGGATCTGTACAACCCCGGCGCCAACCGCACGGCGGCGCCGGCCCGCGAACTCAAAACGGGCGGCGGCGTTCGCGTGGCTGGCCCCGGCTTTGACAACATCCCCCTGAACCCCGGCGCATTCGTCACCCCCAAGGAACTCAGCGCCCGGTCGGACGAGGCCACCCGCGTTCGGCAGAAGGAATGGCTGCGCGTCAGCGACGTCCTCAAGAAGGATCCGAGCCTGGTGGTCTATTACACCTTCGACAACGAACGGCCGTGGGAGCGCGTCCTGCGCGATCACGCGGCCAAGCAGCAGGCGCCGCCGCACGATGGCGCAGTCGTCGGGTGTATCTGGGGAAATGGCCGCTGGCCGGGCAAGCAAGGTTTGGAGTTCAAACGAGTGAGTGATCGTGTCCGTTTTCGCGTCACCGACGAGTTCGAGTCGCTCACGCTGATGGCCTGGGTGCGCATCGACGGTCTGCCCAACCGCAACAATTCGCTGATGATGACCGATGGCTGGGAACCGGGAGAATGTCACTGGCAAATCGGCGACAATGGCACCCTCATCCTGGGGATCCAGGGCAACCCCAAGGGGCGCGGCGCTCACTATCACGCGGTCAACGCGGTGACCCCGGAGCGCTTCGGCCAGTGGCTCCACCTGGCTGTCGTCTATGATCGCGATGGCGAGAAGGTGACGCACTACCTCGATGGCCACCCGGTGGCGCAGCAGCCTATCCAGTTCGACATTCCGCTGCGGATCAGCGACGCCCAACTCGGCAACTGGAACCTCGCCACGCACCGCAACAATACCCCGATTCGCTTTTTGAGCGGTTGCATGGACGAGTTCCTCCTCTTCGGGCGCGCCCTGAGCGACGAGGAGATTGAGCGGCATTACACCAGCGGTCGCCCGTGAGGACACCGAATCCTTCTCTCCAGGAGTGCAGTATGCGACGCTCTGGCAGTTTGCTTACGTTCGTGTTGGGACTGGTGCTCTTGCCCGGTTGCGGCGGGGCGAACATTGCGTCCGTCCGGGGCGTGGTGACCTGCAAGGGCAGCCCCGTCAAGGAGGCTCACCTGACCTTCGCGCCCATCGCGCGCTCGGAGGACGACAAGGAGCCTGGCAAGCCGGCCACCGGCTTCACCAACGCTGAGGGTGTCTACGTGCTCAGCACCTACCAGGAACTGGACGGCGCGCTCATCGGGAACCATCGCGTCACGGTGACCCTGGACGACACCAACCCGGCGGCCCGCTGGGCTCGCACCCGGAAGTTCGTCCTGGAGGTCAAGCCGGGAGACAACCAACTGGACATCAAGCTGGACCAGTGAGCGCCTGTGCGAAAACCCCTCCCCCCAGCCCCCTCCCCGCAACGGAGAGGGGGAGTAAGCCAAACAGATCGCTTCTTCTCCCCCTCTCCGTTGCGGGGAGGGGGCTGGGGGGAGGGGTTTTCGCGCACTCTACGCATGCACGGAACCTTGAAGAACGCTCGCGTTCTCTTTCACTCTCTCTATTCTGAAGGTGTATTCATGAGGCTTCACCGGACTCCCCCGCGCGGCTTCACCTTGATCGAGCTGCTGGTGGTGATCGCGATTATTGCGATCCTCATCGGCCTCCTCGTCCCCGCTGTGCAACAAGTGCGCGCCGCCGCCGCGCGCCTGCAGTGTCAGAACAACCTCAAACAACTCGGCCTGGCGATGCATAGCTACCACGATTCCTACAAGGTGTTGCCCCCGAGTTGCTGGAAGCGCTCCATCCAGGATCCCACCACCGGGGCAGCCGGATCCTTGACCTACACACTGAACAACCCGTATAACCCTGCGGCGCTGCACTGGTCCTACATCATCCTTCCCTTTATTGAGGGGAATACTCTCTACAAGACCTTGCCCATGGCGCCGCCGCCGGGGCCCCCTGCGGGGTCGGGCTCGAATCCAGCGAACCTCGAAACCTCGACCGCCTGGCAATCGCCGCCGTATCTGACCGTCCTGCAGACGTCGTTGCCCTTCATGCGCTGCCCCGCCACCACCGACAACGACTTTTACGATGACAACTCGCGTGGCGTAGCCATTCCGGGGCGGGCTGCCGCCAGTTATGCCGTGGTCATCTCGTCCCAGATCACCAACAACAACAACAACGACGACGGCAGCGCCGGTGCCGGTCCGTATTCTCCCTTCGGCTTCTATCTCCTCAAGCACTCCCGCTTCGATGGGCCCTTCAACCAGAATAGCCGCTATCGGTTCCTGGA
>WNGB01019317.1_pt1 | contig 15169 bp, 11 predicted proteins | sample 5400681 | NCBI WGS metagenome assembly WNGB01 (sample SAMN13153367, study PRJNA577476) | soil metagenome | isolation source: 115 cm soil or saprolite under grassland replicate 2 | place: USA:California | collected 2016-06-15
TGGCGCGGCCTGCTGACACTCTTTGGCGCTATCGCGCTGGTGCTGGCGCTCGGCCTGCTGGTCGGGTCGCTGGTCGGCGACGAGGCCGCCGCGGTCGTGCGCCTGCTGTGGCAGGGGCTGGTTCTGATCGTCGCGCTGATCCTGGCGCCGTTCTTCTACCTGGCAGCCGCGATCGTCGAGCGGCTGCTGCGCCTGCTCAATCTCGAGCAGCTGCTGAACGATCTGAACTTTCAGCCGCCGCAGCCGCCGGCCGAGGGGTCGGCTGCGACCGATCTGCTGGCGATCTTTCCGGCGTGGGCCCAGGCGCTGATCCGAGCCTTCTTCGCGCTGCTGCCGATCCTGGTCGTCGTCGGCCTGATCTTGCTGGCGCGCCGGCGGGCCCGCCGCGCCGCCAGCGCCGACGAGGAGCGCGAGTCGCTCTGGAGCTGGGGCGGGCTGGCCGCCGACCTGCGCGGGCTTCTGTCGAATTTTGGGGCGCCCAGGCGAGCCGAGGGGCTGCGCGACGCCCTGGCGCGCCTGCGCGGCGCCGACCCGGCCACGCGCGTGCGGCGCAGCTACATCCGGCTGCTACTGCTGGGCCAGGCGCACGAGCGCCCGCGCGCCGCGCCGCAGACCCCGCGCGAGTATGCGCCGGCCGCCAGCGCCATGCTGCCCGCGGCGTCCCAGCCGATCGAGGCGCTCACCGACACCTACGAGCGCGCGCGCTACCACCCGCAGTCGCTCGGCGCGGCCGATGCCACCGCGGCCGAGCAGGCCTGGGCCGCGATCGACCGGGCCGGGCGTGGACAGGGAGGGTGACAAGCTGACAAGCTGACAAGGTGACAAGGTGACAGTTCTGCTTGAACCTGATCGCTGGTTGCCGCCTGCTGACTGCCACCTGCCGCCTCCTGGCCCCTGGCCCCTGGCCCCTGGCCCCTGGCCCCTGGCCCCTGATCCCTGATCCCTGATCCCTGCCCCCCGGCTACAGTCCCGCCTTCGCCAGCTCCTCGTGCAAGGCGCGCAGACGCTTGTTCTGGGTGCGAATGTCGGCGATCAGCGCCTGCCAGGTGTTGGGCTCGCCCAGCCGGCGGTGCAGGTCGCGCACGCGCGCCAGGTAGCTCGCCGCGGTGGCGTAGTTGTCGCGCCCCTGGTGCTTGATCAGCTGCTGCGCCGCCGCCGTGTAGATCCGGATGGCCTCGCTGGGGTAGCGCTCCTCCGCCGCATGCGCGACACGGATGTGCAGCGGCGTCGCGTCGTAGCTCGCCCAGCCGGTGGCTTTGGGCAGCGTCTTCAGCGCCTGGTCGATCTCGCTGTCCTGCAGATGGATCTCCGTCAGCAAGGCAAAATTGTTGGCCTTTCCCAGCCGCGCCAGCAGCTCGGGCCGCAGCGCGTCCCAGCTCCCGCGCGCCCGGGCGAACTGCCGGACCTCGTCGTAGCGCGACAGCGTCGGCAATTTCCAGAACAGCGCCTCGCTGAACTGCAGCGCCTCGGCGGCGTCGCCGCGCTCGCTCGCCCGCTCCTTCAGCCACTCCATGAAGCGCGTGCTGTCGCGCGCCGCCGGCAATCGCTCGCGCACGAGCCGCGCGGCCAGGTCGGCGTGCGTCTTTGCCATCAGCAGGCCGACCATCTCGAATAGCGTGCTATCGTCGGCACGCCGGATCTCGGCTGCGGCCTCGTCCACCCGGCCGAGATCGAGCAGCCGATCGACCAAGTCGCGCGTCCGGCCGGTCTCGTGAGCGATGCGCAGGAACCCCTCGTCGTCGAGCGCGTCGCCTTCGAGATCGAGCAGAAAGCCGCCGTAGCGCTGGCGATGAAAACTATCATTCCAGGCATTGCCGGCCGGCATCGCGCTGCGGATCCAGCCGGCGACTTTCTGGCGCTCCTCGGGCGTAGCGTGCGACGCGATGATCTCGGGCGCCTCGTCGCCCATGCCGATGCCGCCGAACTCGACATCCCAGCGGTACACGTCGAACAGCGCGCGCAGTACGGCCTCGCGCTCCGCAGGGCTGCCGGCGGCATCGAGGCACTCGCCCAGGCCGGCCACGCACTCGCCGACGACCGCCGTGAGATCGCCGCTCTCGTCGTCCACCGACTCGAAGTTTTCGAGGATCTCCTGCGCCACCGTCCCGTAGACGGTCGCCGCGCTGCGCCAGTCACCGGCCTGCGCGTACTCGCCGCCGAGCCGCACCAGCCCCGCTAGCTGCTCCGCGATCCCGTAGGACTCGCCCCACTGGCCCGATGCTCCCGCGAACGCGGCGCGCGCCTGGCGCCGGATCAGGTCGGGGTTGAGCGGCTTGCGCTGGCCTGAGGATCCGGGGGCAGGCATGTCGAGCATCAGCTCCAGGTCGGAGTAGCGCGCGACCATCTGGCGAATCAGCGCGATCAGCTCGGGCTTGCTGCGGCGCTCCAGCGCCGTCTCAAGGTCTTCGATCTCGACGAACTCCGCTGGATCGGCCTGCCAGAGCATCAGCAGCGCGGCGACGTGCTTGCAGCGCCCGCCCGCGCCGACCGGGCACGAACAGTCCGCTGCGACGATCCCCGCTTCGCCGAGGGCCGCCTGCACGCGGTAGGGGTGCGGCAGCGACCCCTGGCACTGGGCCTTGAGCGCGAGGCCCTGTCGGCGCTGGTTGAAGATCGAGCCGTCGCGCGCGTACGGCCGGCCGCGCTCGAACGACGTGTCGCCGACCCAGTGGCGGATGTCGTCCTCGGTCAGCTTGGGTAAGCTCGCCATGATCGCTCCCTTTCGCATTCGAAGCGGGTGTGATAGGATGCGAATATACTACCACCTGGTGGAGATCCTTTACCAACCGTGGCGGGCGCAAAGAGCACCGCGATCTATAATCGTTCCGGTGCGATTGTTCTGTCGAGGATCGACGGATCGTGTGATGCGCCACACGATCGGCGATGGACATCGCCATCCATGTCTTCGTCGTGGGCGACCGTTAAGAGTCGCGTCGATGCAGCGGGTGGCCGTCGCGGGGATGGAAATCACGGCGCCGTAGATGCGGCCCTTGCGGACGCCGGCAACGTGTTCAATGCGGCTCATTGCGCGATCGTCGACCGACGTCGTCATCCATGCCTTCGTGGAGGGCGACCGCAAGGGTCGCGTCTACATCAATCGCATATCTTCGGGGACCGCACCTACATCGAAAGGACAACCACACCATGACCGACAAACTCCTCGTCACCCGCGACGGCGCGGTGACCACGATCGCCTTCAACCACCCCGCCGTGCGCAACGCGGTCGACGCCGAGATGATGGTCGCGCTGCGCGAGGCGGTCGCCGGCTGCGGCGGCGACGGCACGACGCGCGTGATCGTGCTGACCGGCGCGGGCGGCGCGTTCTGCTCCGGCGCCGACCTGGGCGTGGCCACGGCGCCCGGCGCGACGCCCGACTCGGCCTTCCGCATCCTGGTCGAGGCCTACCATCCCGCGCTGCTGGCCATCCACGAGTCGCGCTGGCCGGTGATCGCCGCGGTCGACGGGGTCGCGGCGGGCCTGGGCTGCGACATCGCGCTGGCGTGCGACATCCGCCTGGCCTCGGCGCGGGCGCAGTTCGCCGAGCTGTTCATCCGCGTCGGCCTGATCCCCGACGGCGGCGGAACCTGGAGCCTGGCGCGGATCGTCGGCCTCGGGCGTGCGCTGGAGCTGATCTACAGCGGCGCCGCGGTGCCGGCCGACGAGGCGCGGGCGATCGGCCTGACCAACCACGTCTTCCCGGCCGATCGCTTCGCCGATGAGGTCGCGGCCTACGCCGTGCGGCTGGCGTCGCAGGCGCCGCTGGCGCTGACGCGCATCCGCCGCGCGGTGCGCGCCGCCCAGGAGTGCGCCTTCGCCGAGGCGCTCGAGCGCGAAGCGGCGCTGCAGCACGAGATCCTGCTCAGCGAGGACGGCTTCGAGGGCTTCCGCGCCTTTATGGAGAAGCGCCGGCCATCCTGGAAGGGGCAATAGGCGCGAGGCACGAGGCAAGGGGCGTTGGATAGCCTCGCGCCTCGCGCCTCACACCTCTTGCCTTTTGCCTTTTGCCTTTTCGGCCTTGACAGTGCAATTGGAGCGCGCTATACTGCAAAAGGTGATAGAAATCACATAGCCGTGTCGCTCCTTCGTTAGGCGCGGCGCTCACACAAACACAGGTCACTGCTCCGATCCGTCGAGAGACGCTAAGGGGCATACGGCGCGGCCCGGACTAAGGGTCACGTTAAGGTGACTGCGCGGTATCGCTACGTTGTGTGGGAGCTTAAGCTCAACCAGGGGGGAGAGGACGATCCCGCATGCGTCCCATGCCCCCTTGCAGTTGTTGCGAGGGGGCGTTTTGATGGAACGGAAAATGGACGGTAGTCATAGTTACGTCGTAGTGTTCGTGCTCTCGATCAATTGGCAGTCCTTGGTGCAATGCCCGCCGTACGTGTGGGACCAGCGCTGGCTGCACGCGCGCCGCCCTTAGATTCGCGCCGCGACTCAGCCGCCTCCTGGCCCTCACGCTACCCCGGCGTTGAGGGCTTTTGTTTGTTCGCTACATCACTGCGTCGACAGCAGGAGGCAGGCTATGATCTTCTTCGCATCGCTCCTCGATCAGCCGGTGCAGGGTAAAACCGGCGAAACCATCGGCCGGCTCGAAGACGTGATCGTCCGGCTCGGCGATGAGCTCTACCCGCCGATCACCGGCCTGGTCGTGCGCGACTGGCGCCGGCTGTTCTTCGTGCCGGGCAGCCATCTACACTCGTTCAACGGCGTCGCCAGGCTGACCTCGTCAATCGTGGATCTGCAGCCGTTCGCGCGCCGCGACGGCGAGGTCCTGCTGCGCAAAGATGTTCTCGACCACCAGATCATCGATATCACCGGACGGCGGATCGTGCGCGTGAACGACGTTCAGATCGCCCCGATCGACAGCGTCTACCGCCTGATCGGCGTGGACGTCAGCCCGCAGGCGCTGGTGCGCCGCCTGGGACCGCGCTCGTGGTCCAACCGGATCGTCGGACGGCAGATCATCGACTGGCGCGAGGCCCAGTACCTGGCCAGCGCCGCCCCCGTCCAGCTCAAGGTATCGTACGACCGGCTCTCCGATCTGAACCCGGTCGACCTGGCGCGGATCGTCGACGCGCTCTCCTACCGCGAGAGCGCCGAGATCGTCGCCGCGCTGGACGACGAGACCGCCGCGGAGACGCTGGAGGAGGTCAGCGACGAGCGCCTGGCCGACCTGCTGGAAGGAATGGACCAGGAGCGCGCCGCCGATATCCTGGAGGAGATGGCCCCCGGCGCCGCCGCCGACGCGCTGGAGGATCTCGACGACGAGGTGGCCGAGCAGATCCTGGCGCGGATGGAGCCCGAGGAGGCCGCCGACGTCCAGGAGCTGCTAGCCTACGACGAGGACAGCGCCGGCCGCATTATGAGCACCGACTTCGTGCGTATCGGCGAGCGAGCGACAGTGATCGATGCGCTGGCGCTGATCCGCTCGCTCGAAGAGGTGCCCGACCCGCTGCTGGCGATCTACATCGTGGTCGAGCAGCCCGAGCCCGCGCCGGACGCGGACGATGGTGCGGTCGCGGCCCCGCCGGTCGACGAGCCGATCTACCTGCGCGGGATCGTGCGGCTGCGCAACCTGATCCTCTCCGACCCGGCCACGTCGCTGTACGACGTGATGGACGACGACGTGCCGACCGTGCATCCGCAGGATCGCGCCGAGGACGCCGCGCGCGTGCTGGCCGAGTATAATTTGCTGGCCGTGCCGGTGCTGGACGACGCCGGCCGCATGCTCGGGATCGTGACGGTGGACGACGCGCTGGCGGTGCTGCTGCCCGAGATCTGGCAGCGCCGCGGCGTGCGCGCGTTCAGCTAGAAAGCGAGAGAGCGCATGACAGCTCGCGATCAGACCACAAGCAGGCTGGACGCGCCGACGATGCGCGAGCGCGTGCGGGCGCGCCGCCGCAAGATCTGGCCCTACCTGCTGGCGCTCGGCCCGGGCCTGCTGGCCGCCAGCGCCGGCAACGACGCCGGCGGAATCGCGACCTACGCGTCGGCCGGCGCATCCTACGGCTACGACCTGCTGTGGGCCATGGTAATCGTCACGATCTTCGTCGGCGTCGTGCAGGAGATGAGCGCGCGGCTGGGCGCGATCACCGGCAAGGGCTTCTCCGACCTGGTGCGTGAGAACTTCTCACTGCGCATGACATCGCTGATCCTGCTGACGCTGTTTGTCGCCAACTTCGGCATTATCGTGTCGGAGTTCGTCGGCGTCGCGGCGGCGGCCGAGCTCTTCGGCGTCAGCCGCTACATCGCCGTGCCGCTGGCCGGTGCGCTGGTCTGGTTCCTGATCACGCGCGGCTCGTACGATCGGGTCGAGAAGATCTTCCTGTTCCTCACACTGGCATTTTTCGCCTACATCGGCGCCGCGTTCCTGGCCCGGCCCGACTGGGGCGAAGTGCTTGTCAAGACCGTGCGCCCGACGCTCCACCTGGACGTCGCCTACCTCCAGCTGCTGATCGCGCTGATCGGCAAAAGGCGTGCAGCCGGACGAGTATCGCTACACCCGTGTCGACGTCTTCGCCGGCACGCTGTTCGCAGGCATCGTCGCGTCGTTCATCATCATCGCCACGGCGGCGACGCTCTACCCACGCGGGATCACGATCGAAACGGCTGCCGACGCGGCGGTCGCGCTCGAGCCGATCGCGGGGTCGTACGCGCGCATTCTGTTCGGGCTGGGGCTGATGGGCGCCTCGCTGCTGGCGGCCGGCGTGCTCCCGCTGGCGACCACCTACATGCTGAGCGAGGCGCTGGGGTTCGAGCGGGGCGTCTCGCGCACGTGGAGCGAGGCGCCGATCTTTCTGGGGCTGTTCACCGGCCTGGTGGCCGTCGGCGCGGTGCTCGCGCTGTTCCCCGGCCTGCCGCTCATCCAGGTGCTGGTCGGCGTCTACGTGCTCAACGGCCTGCTGCTGCCGATCGAGCTGTTCGCGATCCTGTCGCTCATCAATAACCGCGAGCTGATGGGCGATCACGTGAACCGGGGTCTGTACAATGTCCTGGCCTGGGCGATCGCGATCATCGTCAGCCTGCTCTCGCTCACGCTGATCGCCATCACCGTGCTGGGGTGGTTCGGGGTGAATCTGGGTGCCTGAGGTGGTGGGCGCGGTGCCGGCACCCAGAGGGTATCCGGCCCCACCACAGAGGGCGCAAGCCGATCAACTTCTATAGTCTTTCAGAAAAAGATTCTGACTCCGCAGACTTCGGAAGTCTTGCCGAAGCATTTAGAACGCCACGCGCCAGACTTCCGAAGTCTAGATATTTATCTGAAGGCTATAGCCATCGGAACAGAGATCATATACTTCGACGAGATCGTGCGGATGACGGCCGGCGCCGAATTATAATTGGCGCTGCCGGACTGTGTCGCCTGAATGCTGCAATCGTTCGATCCGGTGAGCGTGACGAGATTCTTGTCGGTGATGGTGCAGGGGCCGCTCGCGCTGAAGCTGACCGGCAGGCCCGACGATGCGCTCGCGGTGATGCGGAAGGGCGGGTCGCCGTAGCGCTTGTTCGGCGGCAGATTGAATGTGATCGTCTGGTCGGCCTTGGCGATGTTGAACGACGGCGTGACGGACGGCGCGGCATTGTAGTTGGTGTCGCCGGCCTGGCTGGACTTCACGGCGCAGCTGCCCGCGCCGGTGAGCGTGACTGTGTTGCCGGAGACGGCGCAGACGTCGCTGGAATTGGCGTCGCTGAAGCTGACCGGCAGGCCCGATGAGGCGGTCGCGCTGACGGCGAACGGCGGGTCGCCGAAGCGCTTGTCCAGCGGCGGGCTGAACCCGATCGTCTGGTCGGCCCTGGCGATCGTGAACGTCTGTGTGACGGGCGTCGCGGGGTTGTAGTTGGCGTCGCCGGCCTGGCTGGCCGTCACCGCACAGCTGCCGGCGACCGTGAGTGCGACCATGTTGCCCGAGACGGTGCAGGCGCCGCTCGCGCTGAAGCTGACCGGCAGGCCCGACGAGGCGGTCGCGCTGACGGTGAACGGCGGGTCGAGGTAGCGCTTGCCCGTCGGCGGGTTGAATGTGATCGTCTGGCTGATGTTGGGAATATCGAGCACGTTATGTAGGTAGACATCCTGAGACTCGTCGCTGGCCATGACAACCAGATCGGTTGCGGCGTTGACGGTTTGCTTGGTCGAGGTGACGTTGTTGATACAGGTGTAGGTGCTGCTGCTGATGAACGGCGTGCCTTTGCCAGTGGGAAGAAATTTTAGGTTGTCCATGCTGGTGGACTTCATGTAGATGACGCCGCAGCTTGTGGGCGAGGTCGCGAACATGTAGACCTTGCGGTTGGTGGTGTCGAGCAGCACCTGCGGTCGCGTGTGGTCGTCGCTGACCGTGCCGAAGGTGACCGGGGCGAGCCAGGTGTTATCCGGTTTGCGCACCACCAGTCGAATCAGCGGCGAGCTGCTTGAGCCCCCGCAGCCGCTATCGCCGAACGAGGTCTTGACCGCGGCGTAGATCGCACCGCTCGGGTCGGCCTGGAGCGACTTCAGGTTGATGTGGTCGTCGGCCGCGCAGTTCGCCATGTAGATCTGCTCGGGCGTGCTCCAGGTGGTGTCGGCGTCGCCATCTTTGTGATACGAGAAATACATCGACGACGGCGACACGTGATTACTCCAGAGCACGCCGATGCTGGGGCCGCTGGCGTCGCGGTAGGCCACCAGCGACGAGATATCGTCCTGGTCGAGCGTGCGGGCGCCCGGCACAATGAGCGGGTCGCCCCAGGTCCAGTCGTTGGTGGTGCTGTTCCTGACATACACCTGGTTGCTCTGGGTGTAGGTGATCCACAGCTTGCCGGTCGAGTCCTTGTCGAACGCCATGGTCTCGGCGCTGCCGTCCAGAATAGGAACCGGGAAGGGCGCTTCGAGGCTGTAGATCTTAGCGCCGGCGTCGTAGGTGAAGCGGTAGAGCCGGCCGGTGGTACTGCCCGTGCCGAAGCGCACCAGCGAGGCGACGTACAGGTGCGCGCCGTCCCACAGGGCGTCGCCGCGCGAGGTCGCGCGATTGTCGACGACCGTGCCGGTATCGACCCACGTATCTGGCCAGCTCAGCTTGTAGATGCGCCAATTGTTGCTGGCGGTGTTGAACATCAGCGCCCACCAGAGCCCGTCGTTGTACCACAGCTTGCTCTGCGGCTTATCGGCCGTCGCGTCGATATCTGATGATCCGGGCACGGAGCCGGGCCCGCTGCCGAAGGAGAAGTCGACGTAGCCGACGTTGGGATTTGCTCCGAGGGCGGCGGGCGGCGGGCCGGCCCATGGCCCGGCGAGCGCCAGGATCAACCCGCCCAGAATGCCTACCAGAGCAATCAGGCTGTAACGGCGCATACAATACTCCACGATCGTATGCGTCGGGGGCGAGAAGCGCCAAGCCTCTCGCGCCGCACGACGCGAGCGAATGGGCCGAATGTACACGTCCCCGCACGCCACATCCGAGTCGTGTGGTGCTGCCGTAGCACGGTTGCTTTAGTCTTTCAGATTAATATTTATAGCGGGTGGGGTTTTGGGGAGGCCCTGCGGCCCTCCCCAAGCCCTTCCCCTTTCAGATTCTTTTTCTGAAGGACTATAACTCTCAGATGGGGGAGGCGTGAAAATTGATATAGGATCTGTCTGGTACAATAACAGCGCTCAGTATACGCCAGTTGATCGCGAAGATAAAGTTACACTTTTGTTAAGCAGCCTGGCCGGGCCACGCGCGCCGCATCGCCTGCAACGCCACATACCGCACTACAGCGCGTCGCCTGGGCCACGTGGGTTGTCAAGCGTATGTTAAATCTTTGACATCGTCTTATCTTGAAAGAAGCAGCCTATGACCACCGATAAGCAATCGGAAGCGCCGCCGCGCCGGGCCGAGCCGGCGCACGATCGATCGGAGGCGCGCCGGCTGGTCGTGCACAAGTCCGACGGCCAGTTTCACACGGCCGTCAACCCGAGCGACATCAGCGAGCTGATCGGGGAGCGGGGCACCTTTCTCTGGCTCGACCTGCAGAACCCCCAGGATCAGGGCGTCGAGCTGCTGCGCGAGGAGTTTGAGTTTCACCCGCTCTCGATCGAGGACGCGACGCGCCATCACGAGCGGCCCAAGCTGGAGGCGTTTGAGAAGTACTACTTCCTGGTCTTCTACTGCATCGGTTACGACAAATCGCGGGAGCGATTGTTCGACCAGCCGATCAACCTGTTCATCGGCGCGAACTATATCGTCAGCGTCCACCACGACCCGATCGGCTCGATCGACGAGACGCTCAGGCGCTGGCAGGCGAACGCGGCGGAGTTTGGGAGCGACGCCGGGGCATTGCTGTATAACTTGCTCGACACGATCGTCGACGACTACTTCCCGGTGATCGACCAGCTGGCCGAGCGGGTCGAGGATATCGAGGAGCGCATCTTCGAGCGCTTCAGGGAAGATGCGCTCCAGGAGGTCTTCGGTCTCAAGCGCGACCTGCTCCATGTACGCCGCGTGGTCGCCCCCGAGCGCGACGTGCTCAACGTGCTGATCCGGCGCGAGGTGCCGGTCTTCGAGCGCAACACGATTCTGTACCTCCAGGATGTCTACGACCACATCGTTCGCATCACGGATAGTATCGACACCTATCGCGATCTGCTCTCCAGCGCGCTTGACGCCTTTCTGTCGGTGCAATCGAACCGGCTCAATCAAATTGTAAAAATATTGACCATCGCTTCCATCGTGCTCATGTCTGACGCGCTGGTTGCCGGCATCTATGGGATGAACTTCGATTATATACCGGAGCTGCACTGGGTCTTCGGGTATCCCTGGGCACTTGGTCTGATGGTGGTTATCAGTGCCGGACTCATGCTATTCTTTCGGCGGCGTAAGTGGCTTTGAGCTACGCGGCGATCCGAACGACCGTCGAAAAGATGATGGCTGATTGTCTCTTGCTATACCAGCGGGGAGGACACCACCACTTACGCACGGTGTTGGGCGTACAGCTGATTTGCTGCGCGATGAGCCCTTCGAGACACACCTCACCTGAGGCAGCGCGTAGTTAAGCTACTCTGAGCGATGACGGCCGGTTACTGATCGATCGATAGATTCCATGTCCGGCGTGCCTGGTCATACTGTGCATCCCAAGGCGCAATGACGGCACCAGCGATCAGCGACTTGAGGTGTTCGAGCCCGGTATCGTTTGATACAACGGGAGATGTATTTGCAAAAGACATGTTTTGATCCTTTTCGTAACAGAACAATTGCTCAGTGGCTTGTAACGTGTGTTGATCGGCGCGAGGGACCACCCGCTCGCTAACGCGTGTGATACGCTTGGGCCGGCACCGACCGCAGATAGCGCACCAGAGCCGCGATCTCGTCGTCCGTCATGTAGCGCGTGGCCTTCCAAGGCATGAATGGGTTGAGCGCTGAACCGTCGGGGCGCTTGCCTTCGCGCAGCGCCCGCATAATATCCGCATCGGACCAGCCGGCTAGCTCGCCGCCCGGCGTCAGGTTGGCGGCGGGCGGGCGGCGGCGCACCGCCGACCGCCCGCCCAAGAGGTTGCCGCCGTGGCAATTGCGCTAATCGCCGGCCGCCGCGCTCGCCATGCGCTGGTCCGGTGCGCGCCCTGTCGTCGGCGCCGTCTGGAGCGCACGCACCAGGCTGTAGGCCAGGACCGCCCCCGCGACCATCATTGAGACATGGAACAGGTAATCGATCATGAGCAGGCCGTCGAGGTCCATGCCGTTATGTTTATGCATGTTGTCGTGGGGCCACCACGAGATGAGCAGCCAGCCCGTAGCGATGAAGGTTATCCACGTACGGGCGCGCGACCCGTTAGCGACGCGCCGGACCAGCGGCAGGCCGTAGCTGATGAACGCCACACCCAGCCCGAATATCAGCGCATCGAGGGCGGCCAGGACCATGAACAGCAGTAGCTGGAGACCAGAGGGCGCGGCACCGTGTGGGTCCGGCGGCCAGATGATCGGGCTGAGGACGAAGGTGAGCACGGCCGTGCCCAGCGTGATCAGCAATATTTTGAGCCAGGTTTTCATCGTTCCTCCTTAGTATTCTTTGCTCTCCACCGCCTCGACGATCCGCGCTTGTGGGCTGCCGGCCAGAGCTGGCGCTGCTGCCGGCGATCGCCACACCTCGCGCATCGCGGCCAGAAAGGCCTCCGCCGCGCTTGAGCTATCGAAGTCAAGGTCGATCATGACGTAGTTCAGATCGTCGATCGGTCGAAGCACCCGGTAGCGGCGCACGCCCGACCGCTCCCGGCCGGCAGGATCCCGCTCGAAGGCTGCCTTCCAGGTGTCGAAGTCACGGATTGGGTGTTCGATATGCAGGGTGGTCATCTTGGTTCCTTTCTTGTTTGACGCATGTGTCGCTGCAGTCCCAAGCTCGGCTCGGGGCCGGGTCATACGCGACGATCATGTCGTTTGACGTGATTGCAATCGCGTCTGATTGCTTCTCGTGAAGAACAGTGTAGTCGAAATGCCTGGCGTTGCCATCGAGGAAAGTATCTAGGTCGAGCGGAAGGAGGTACGTAGATTTCTGGAGGAGATGCTCCGGGGAGGTACGTAGAGATTAGTGTTTCGCCAGCCCGCGTTCAACCGCCCACACCGCAATCTGTGCCCGCGAGGTAAAACCCAACTTGCCGAGGATATTGCTCACATGCACTTCGGCAGTTCGTTCGCTGACCACCAGCAGATCGGCAATCTCCCGGCTCGTTTTGCCCTGCGCAATCAGTGCCGCTACTTCGCGTTCACGCGCTGTTAGGCCGCCAAACGCTCGCTTGGCAGCCTCACGTGGATACAGTGGCTTCTGCTTAGGCAAAGAGGCAAGCGCCGCACGTTTGAACTGGGCGCTCAGCGGCGTATCTTCGATAGTCGTCGCAAGTTCCTCAATGAGTTGCCGCACCACAGCCAGTTCCTGACGGACCTGCTCGTCGCGTTGCAGGAGCCGGTATGCTTGTCCCAGCGAACGATGGATTGTCCACAGGACCGGCCGAGCATTCCGCTCCAGTGCTCCCCGCCGCGCCTTCGCTAACACTGCGACTGCCGCATCCAGCTGCGAGAGGGCCATCAGGGCCTCGCCTTTCAATTGCAGCAGATGCGGAATGGGCTGTGTGGACTGACCGGGCAGCGTACCAGGTGCCGAGGCCAACAAGTGTTCTGCAATCTGTAGGGCCAAGCCAGGCTCTCCCTGAGCCAGCGCGAGTTCCCCCCAGGCCAAGGCGATAGCCCGCTCTGCGATATTCCGTGGGTGCTGTTCACGTGGCATGACCGCTTGAAGTGTGGCCTGGGCCGCACCCAGATCCTGATTCAAGACGTATGCCCGTCCAAGGTTCGCCGCAAGGGTGGCGACCCAGAACGTTGAGCCAAGTTCCCGTGCGAGCGACAACCCGGCTTCCAATGCGGCAATTGCCGGAGTAGGCGCGAGCAGAAACAAGTAGATGTGCCCCAGGGCATACGCGGTGGCGACCATCCACTGCTGGTGTTCGATCTCGGTGGCGATGCGCTGGGCCTCGTGTGCGTGGGCAAGTGCCGGGCCAAACTCCCCAAAGCCGAGCAGGGTATGCGCCAGGGCATTCTCGGCGAAGGCTTGTCCGGCCAGCGAATCGATCTGGCGTGCCAGGCGCAACGCCTCTGATGCATCTTGCACACATTCATCCCGTGTTCTCAGCGGGCAAACGGTGGTTTCACTTGCCTCCGGCTGGGACTGGAGGGCACGCATGGCCAGGCTCGAGATCAGGCTCTGCGTGTCACCTAGAGTGCGGAACAGGGCAATCACTTCGCCAAGCTGTTCGACCGCTTTGACCCTGTCCCCATGCATCCCATACGTTGTACCAAGCAGGTCGAGCGTTTCAGCCATCCCCGGTGTGTGGTGCTGTTCCTCAAAAATCCTGAGCGCTTCGTGATGTGCTTGCAGTCCTTCCTCAACGCCTCCGGTGTTCACCAGCCAATTTCCTAAGCGATTGAGGCTGCGAGCCCGCAAGGTTGGGTCAGCCAGGCGCGAAGCCTGGTCGCTGGCACGCCGGAACCACGCACCTGCCTGGGCATAGTCGCGCTCGGCCCACAGAAAGCCGAGGGCCATCATACTCTGCCATTCCATCGCGCCATCGGAAGCCACGTGGGCCGTGTCTAATGCACGCTCGTAGTCGTGACGCGCGCGGTCGAATTCACCGCGTGTTGCGTATGCTTGCCCGCGTGCGAGATACACCGTGCTTGGCGGTGTGACATGCAAGTGATGGGCAGCATCCAACGCATGGGTCAAGTGTTCAATGGCGGCACTCGGCGCATACAGCGCCAGGGCTCGTTCTCCGGCGCGTTGCTGATACTCCCGTGCGTTCGTCCACGCACCCGCCGCATAGAAATGATAAGCCAAGTCTGCCAGATGCGCCTCACGCACGGATGGGGAAGCGTAGAGGGATTCGAGTGTTTCCGCAATCATGCGATGCAACGACCTGCGCTCGCGTGCCAGCAACGCACGGTAGATCGCTTGTTGTATCAGCGCGTGCCGAAAGGCGAACTGATCTGCCGACTCCTCGACGACGAACTGAGCCGCGATCAACTCCTTCATGAGTGAAAGCAGTTGGTCTTCATCGCAGTGCAGCACCTGTTGCAGCAAGGTAAAGTCGAAGCGCCGTCCGGCGACAGCTGCCAACATCAACGCCTGCTTCGCCGCCGCACTCAATCGATCCGCCCGTTGGTGTACCGCATCCTGCACAGTCCGCGGAATGAAAGAGAAATCACCAGGATCACGTTGATCTGACCTGCACTCCCACGTTCCATCACCATACTGAAGTTCCCCGGTTGCAATGAGCGATTTGAGCACTTCTTCTACGAAAAAGGGATTTCCCTCAGTCAGGGTGTAGATGGTGTCCAATAACTCGGTATCTACAGGATGAGGCGCAGCGAATATCGCCTGCAGCATGGCAGCAACTTCTGTATGCGAGAGTGGTAGCAGCGCGAGTTCCAGGGCGAGGCGCTCGCGCTCGAGTTGGGCCAGCCAGTGGCGCAAACGCGGCGAGGTCTCCTCACTGCGATAGGTGAAAAGGAACAAGACTGGCTGACGTGTACAACGTCGAGCCAGGTGCAGCAGCAATTCAAGGCTGCTCTCGTCACACCAATGCACGTCCTCGACGATAAGCAGGATAGGGTGCTGCGCTGCTGGACTGCTCAAGAACTGTGTCAGAACGCTAGAGAGGCGGCGTTTTTGCTGCTGG
>WNGB01007950.1_pt1 | contig 15168 bp, 13 predicted proteins | sample 5400681 | NCBI WGS metagenome assembly WNGB01 (sample SAMN13153367, study PRJNA577476) | soil metagenome | isolation source: 115 cm soil or saprolite under grassland replicate 2 | place: USA:California | collected 2016-06-15
TCCCGCTTCGATCAGGCGCCCGATCTCCGGCAGAGTCTCGCGCGCGCGGCGCAGGCGCGACTCGCGGACGAGGTACCAGCCGAGGGCGCCGAGCGCGGCGGCCGCGAGCAGGGCGAGTCCCGCGACGATTCCGGAGCGGCGCGCCCGGGGCGCCCCCGGCGCGATCGGGGAGGACCCGCGCGCCCGGCAGGCGGCCAGATCGTCGCGCATCTCCGCGGCCGAGGGATACCGGTTCCCGGGATCCTTCTCGAGGGCGCGGGCGACGACGCGCTCGACGTCCGGCGGGACCTCCGGCCGGACGGACCTCAACGGCGGGACGGGGTCGCGAAGGATCGCCGCGAGCGTCATCAGGTTCGAGTCGGCCTGGAAGGGGCGCTTTCCGGAGAGCATCTCGTAGAGGACCGAGCCCAGGGAGAAGACGTCCGAGCGCGCGTCCACGGGGTTTCCCTGCGCCTGCTCCGGCGACATGTAGGCGAGCGTTCCGAGGACCGCTCCCTGGCGGGTTCCCGGCGACGCCGTCGCCGCCGTGATGGTGGCCGCGAGCGAATCGCTGGAGGTCGCGGAGGCGGCCTTCCCGGGGTCCAGGAGCTTCGCCAGGCCGAAGTCGAGCATCTTGACCTGACCCGAGGGAGTCACGATGACGTTGCCCGGCTTGACGTCGCGGTGGATGATCCCGGCGGCGTGGGCCGCCGCGAGCGCGGCCGAGATCTGGGCGGCGTAGCCGAGGGCCTCGTCGATCGAGAGACGGCGTTGCGCGAGGACGCGGTCGAGCGTCTCTCCTTCGACGCATTCCATCGCGATGAAGTCCACCGGCTCGCCCTCGCCCAACGGCGCGCGGTCGATGTCGTAGATCGTGACGATGTTGGGATGGTTCAGGGCGGAGGCCGCCTTCGCCTCGCGGACGAATCGCCACTTTCTCTCGGGGTCGCCGACGGCCTGGCGGGGGAGCAGCTTCAGGGCGACCGGCCGCTCGAGGCGCGTGTCGAGGGCGCGGTAGACGACGCCCATTCCGCCCTCGCCGAGCTTGCCGAGGATGCGATAGTGCGAAATGGTCTGTTCGGTCATGGGAGAGAAGTCTAGCGCGCTCACGCGCGCGGTTTCAGGTCTCAGGAAGTTTCAGTGAGCCACCCCTCGTCCCCCTGAAACCTCTTCCTAGCGCTCTCTCCCGCGCACCGCGAATCGACTGGCTCAGTGGTTCTTGGTGACGTGCGTCCCTCCGCGACGCAGGGACTTGGAGATCGAGCGCTCGCAGGAGTCGCCGATGCCGTTGTGGTTGCCGTCCGCCTGGTCGGGGTTGGGCACGTTGCGACAGTTGTCCAAATCGTCGGGCACTCCATCGGCGTCCAGATCCGGCACCAGCCACCCGATGTCCCACAGGAGCGGCAGTGTCAGATCCACGTTGTGCGCCAGGTCCGGATTGATGTTGGGCTCCATGAGCAGATTGGGGAACCCGATCGGGTCCCAGTGGGAGATGGAAGAGCCGGTTTGAACGGGGTTGGTCGCGTTCAGGAACGGGCGCAGGGAACTGTCCGCGCCGGCGAGGATCTCTGGGTTGACCCGCAGTGTGACGTTGACGCCGGAGGAGAGGTTCGACCGGAGAGTCGCCCCGTCTGCCATCGTGATCCGGACCGCCGGGATCGTGATGCTGTCGTCGGGGCCTCCCATGCCGGCGGGCGGGCTGTCCGAGACGTTGTCCGCGACGAGCATGGCGATCGCGCCGGCGTTCTGGCAGTTCCTGGCCTTGACGACGAACGTGCACGTGCCGCGGTCCACGAGCGCGATGTTCCCCGCGACAGCGGCGGCATTGGTCAAGGGCGAGCAGGCGTCGGTCGTCGCCGCGCCGGCCGCGTCCGACGGATCCGCCGCCGCCACGACCTGGCCGGTGACCCCCGCGGAGGTGAGCTGCCTTCCGAACGAGGCGGTCCCGACGGAGATTTCTCCGGCGATACCGCCCGGGGAATTCACCATCATCAGCGGAGTTCCAGGAGAGAGAAGGTAAGGCACCGCGGAGAACACGTGAGCGCCGTTCCAGACGACGTGACGCGCGTTGACCACGGATCCCGCGCGCTCGGCGCTCGTCATGGCGGGCCAGAGCTTTCCGGATCCTGTGTCGAGGATGTTCCGCTCGAAAATGTCGGGATGGCCCAGAAACTCAGCGCCTGTGTTCAAGTCCACGAGCGTCAGAAAGCCGAGGCCGTGACCGAACTCGTGCAACAGGACCGTGACGAGGTCCACGTTGTTGCCGTGGTTGTCGTCCAGTCCGTAATACCAGCCCGTCCCCGCCAGGCAGTTGGCGGCGCCCAGGTTCGAGTTGAAGGTGGTACTGAAGTCGTCGGCGCTGGTCTTCGGATCGCCAGGCATCAGGTCTACGCCGGCCTGCTTATTGGCGAGAGCGGTGACGTACCAGGTGCCGGGGACTCGCGCTCCCAAAAAATCCGAGACGACCTGGATTGGCCTGGTCTGGCCGAGCACGGCCGAAGTCGCGTCGCAGGTGAGAGGAGTAAAGCTCGCCTGGATGCGGATTTCGACGCTGCTGTCCAGAAGCGCTCCCCAGATGTCGGCGGCGTGCTGAAATGCGATCAGCCTCTGCTCGCCCACGGTCGTGCCCGTATTGCCGCCGACCGGCGTGGCCGTCGTCGGATCGTTGAAGCCGACGCCGGCGGCATTCGTGTTCAGGATGGTAATTTTTGCCGTTGCGAGGACGGCCGGCGGGCAGAGACAGAGAAAGCCGGCCAGGATCGCGGCCGCCGCCACCGTTTCTCGAAGAACTCGCGGACTCATCGAACCGGGCCTCCTCACCGCTCCTCGAGCGCGGGAGGGGGCCTCGGGGGCGCCGGCGCAACGGGAGTCAAGTCCTTCTCGGAGTTGGGCAGGCACCGCATCGAGAGCGAGCCGTCGGGCCTCTTGACCACGACGACGTCCTGCATGAAGAGTCCCTTCAGATCCACCGAGACCATCCCGTCGGGGTGCACGACGGCTTCGAGGCTCTCGACGGCCCGCGCGAACTCTGCGCCCGCGGCCCGGGAGAGGGCTTGCGCCTCCTCGGGGGTCGGCTCGCGAAGCTGGCCGGTTTGCGGATCGACGAAGGCGCGAAAACCGGCCCGCGCGAAGCGGTCGTCGGCTGGGCACGCCGTGTCAGGCGCCGGCCGGGCCGCGGTCGTGTCGCTCGCAGATCCCCGCGCCTTGATCCTGGGTTTCTTCTGCTCCGCGGCCGCCGGCATTGCGCAGATGCTGAGCACTGCGAGGAGCAAGAGACCACGAAACACCCTTGTTCTCATGATCATCCCCCGAGGTTTTGAGACACAGATTAACACGCCGTCGGCGTCAGATCCGGCAGTGAGCGAGACCGTGCTTCTCCAGGTAGCGCTGGTGGTACTCCTCCGCCCGAAAGAACGTCGAGGCCGGAAGGATCTGCGTGACGATCGGGCGCTTGTATTTCCCGCTTTTCTCCAGGTTGGCCTTCGACTCGGTTGCCGCGGCTTGCTGCTCCGGCGTATGGAAGAAGATTGCGGAGCGGTACTGCTCGCCCACGTCAGGCCCCTGGCGGTTCAACGTCGTCGGGTCGTGGTTCTCCCAGAAGACATCCAGAAGCTGCTCGTAGGAGACACGCGACGGGTCGTATTCGACCTCGACGGTCTCGGCATGGCCGGTTCTTCCCGAGCAGACGTCCTCGTAGGTCGGATTCTCGAGCCGTCCTCCCGAATAGCCGACGGCCGTGTCCAACACGCCCTCGACCTGCCGGAACGCCGCCTCCACTCCCCAGAAACATCCCGCCGCGAAACTGGCTTTGGCCATAGCCCGCAAGGATATTCGGCCGTCAGCGCCGGCGCAAGCGGCGTGCAACGAGAGTGCCTCGAGAGGAGGGCCCTGGGGAGCCCGTCTGGCTAGAATCTCTCGGCCGCCATCCTCTCCCTCTCCCCGCGGGAGAGGGTGGGGTGAGGGGGAAGCGCGAAGCGAACGCCGCGGCCGAAAGCTATGGCCGGATGGGAAAGGACGGATGCCATCGGATCTACGTCCTTGTTTGCCCGACCAGCCGAAGAACCACGCCGACGCGAGTCCCATCCGGCGGCAGAGCTCCCGGCTTCGGGCGGAACCGCGTGACGCCCTTGGTGTAATCGCGGACCGTGTAGCGCGCGTTGCCGACCTTGCTGCCGGGACAGGAGTAGAGGCACACGATGCAGCCGGATTTCCATTTGGGGATGTTGGCGGCGTTGCCCCCGAAACGCATGTCGAGCCCCCGGCCGGCGCTGTCCTCGAGGACCGAGGCGAGGGGGACAAGATCGGCCCGGGAGGGGAGACGCAGAAGAACCTGAACGGCCGGGCCTGCGATAACCGTGTCGGCCGCGGGATCCTTCGGGTTCTTCCTCTCCTCCCAGACCTCCATCGGGAGGTTGTTCCCGGGTATGGCTCCGAGTTTCGCCAAGGCGTCCAGGATCTGGGCGTCGGACACGTCCGTCTGAAGGAGCGCGGCATGGGCCATCCGCCCGCCTTTCCAGACGATCGCGTGATAACCCGGCATCGCCCAGCCGGATTCGAACGCTCTTGAGTTGACGACCGCTGTGAACTCCACCTCGTCCGGGCCGCGAACGATCAGCCGGCCCGGCTCCCTGTCCTCGCCCCGGCAGGCCGCCGAAAGCAGGATTGCCGTCAGGCCGGCCACGAGACTCTGGTTTCGGCGCGGAGAATGCATCGGAAAAGAAGTTATCAGTTATCAGTTGTCAGTTATCAGTTTTCAGCTGAAACTGACGGCGGGTGAACTGAGAGCCGAGAACTGAAGACTGAGGACTATGAACTGAGAACTCGTCGCCATGCCCGTCGAAAAAATCCTGAACGCCCGGGTTCCCGTGAAGGTCTGGACCGACCGGATCGAGCCGGAGGCGATCGAGCAGTTGAAAAACACGGCCTCGCTGCCGTTCGTCTTCAAACACGTGGCGGCCATGCCGGATGTCCACCTGGGCATCGGTGCGACTGTCGGCAGCGTGGTCGCGACGAAGGGAGCCGTCTGTCCGGCGGCCGTCGGCGTGGACATCGGCTGCGGGATGATGGCCAGGAAGACCTCGATCCCCGCGGACCGGCTGGACGGCGAAGGCTTGAAGAAGCTGCGCCACTCGATCGAGCGGGAGATCCCGGTCGGCTTCGAGCAGAAACGGGAGCCCTTCGACGCCGCGCTCGAGTGGATGCATGGCCGGGAGAAGCCGCATGCCGCCTCCGACGCGCTCGTTGCCAAGGCCGTTCACCAGCTCGGCACGCTCGGCGGCGGCAACCACTTCATCGAAGTCTGCCGGGACCAGGACGACGGCCTGCTCTGGCTCCTGCTCCATTCCGGAAGCCGCAATATCGGGAAGTCCGTCGCCGAGATCCACATCGGGAAGGCCAAGAGCGCCGTCAAGAAGATGGCCGAGAGCCTTCCGGACCCGGACCTCGCCTACTTCGTGGCGGGCACGCCGGAGTTCCGCGAGTACCGCGAGGACGTGGAGTGGTGCCAGGGCTACGCGCGGCAGAACCGCGAGATCATGATGGACCGCATCCTGCGGCAGGTCGCCTACGCCCTCGGGTTCGAAGGAGACGTCTCGCGTCTGGGAATCACGACGTCGGTCAACTGCCATCACAACTACATCGCCGACGAGGTCCACTTCGGCCAGAAGGTGCTCGTCACGCGCAAGGGCGCGATTCGCGCGGGCAGGGGAGAGCTCGGCATCATCCCCGGCTCGATGGGGACCGGCTCCTACATCGTGCGCGGACTGGGAAACCGCGAGGCCTTCGAGAGCGCGCCGCATGGCGCCGGCCGCCGGATGTCCCGCGGTGAAGCGAAGCGCCGCTTCACGAAGGAAGACCTGGAATGCCAGACCGAAGGCGTCGAATGCCGCAAGGATCGGGGAGTCCTGGACGAGATCCCGGGCGCCTACAAGCCGATCGGCGAAGTCATCGAGAAGTCCTCGGATCTGGTGGAGGTCGTCGCGGGGTTAAAGCAGATCGTCTGTGTGAAAGGTTGAGGAAGTTCCACCCTCTCCCCGCGGGAGAGGGCAGGGTGAGGGGCCGCTATGAGGAGGTCGGAAATGCAACGACAGACTCTCGAGAAGTTCCCGATTCGGGATCGCTACACAGTGTCGCGCCTGTGTGTCGGCGATATCTGCTGGACCTGCGAGTACCGGGTGGTCGAGATTGGCGGCGAGCAAGGCATCACCGTGGCCTGGTGCGACTGCGGCTTTCCCGACGACCATCATGAGATGGAGCTGCTCTGACTCCAATCCAAAATCCAAAGTCCAAAATTCAAAATCGCTCGTTTCGCGCTAAACTACTGATCTGTAATGAGGCCGGCGCGAAGGCCGCGGTACGAATCTCGCGAGCTTGATCTGGCGCAGCCTTCCCTTTTTCCCGGCCTTCCCCCGGCGCCGCGCGTCCAGCCCGCCATCCGTCTGACAGAGAACAATGTCGCCCGCACAGTGCCGCCGCGGCGGCCTGGCGTGTATTTCCTAAAGAGCGTCGGCCCGGGAGGAGCCGTCGCCGAGCGCGTCGGCCGCGACGACGTGGACCTGCGCCAGCGCCTCCTCCAACACGCGCGCGAAGGAGCGCCCAACGTCCTCTTCGGCTGGATGCTCGCGGCCGACGCCAACGAGGCGTACCGCCTCGAGTGCTACCTCTGGCACGCCCAGGGCGGCGCCTGGTCGAGCGTCGAAAGCGATTCCCACCCTCAGCCCGCCGACCCAATCCCCTTCCTCGGCTGCCCTGACTGTGACGTCGCTCCGCGCTAGCGCGGGATCTGCGCCGTCCGGGCGCACCGGCGAGCGACTCGGCCGGATGCGGCCTCGATCGCTCGTCTGATCCCGCGCAAGCGCTTCGCTCCCGCGGCGCGGTGCGCCAGGTAAAGCCTGGAGAAGGAGGAAGAGATGTAGAGGGTGGAAGACATCTTGGAAACCTTCTTGCGAGGCCCAGCGGGTAAGCACTCCCGCCCGGCAAAGGTTGGCCGCCAGCCGGAAGCGAGTCTTGCGTGGTCAGCGGCGAGAGTCGCGCACGAGGCGTAGACAGCGAGCTCGTAGGCTGTGTGATTGAGCCCCGAAATGGGAGCAGTTGTGGAAGCCGACGCCGTCGCGCTAAGCGCGGAAGGCAGTACCGAGGCGCTGAAGATGGCCTGGCGCCGAGGTTCCACCGGGGTCTAAGAGCAGGGCATGCGGGCATGGGGGTCTCTCAGGAACCTGGGACGCCCTGTCGTCTCCATCTAGGGATTCCGGTTTGGGGCACCGGAGGAAGAAAAGCTCCTGGCCCGCCGGTGGGAGCGCTTTTCTGCCGGAGGGAGCAAAGTGAAAGCGCATGGGGTGGTACTGCCGAGCGAAGGAGGAAGCTGGGCGGGAAAGGCGGCAGGGTCTCGGAGCATCTGCGTAGTACCGGGGAAGCCGGAGAAGTCTTGCTGAGGCGATCCGGTGGAGGGAAGGGGGATGCCGGGTTACGGAATCGCTGGAGGGCGACATGGCGGAAACATCGAGTTCCAAAACCGTGTCAACGAAACTTCAGCGAGTAGCACGCGGCACGCAAGCCCGTAGCTCGAAGAGCCGGATGCGGGAATCCCGCACGTCCGGATCCGTGGGGGGCCGGGGAGGGTAACCTCCTCGGCCTACCCGACAGGCTTCTCCCCACTGGGAGACTCCTCGCGCCGCGACCGAGGCTAGCACGGAGAGTCCCTGATATCCCCTCGCTCCTTCCCGGTCATCCTGAGCGAAGCGAAGGATCTGCTCATCCAATCAGGGCAGATCCTTCGTCGCTTCGCTCGCGCCGTCGCCATAGCGGCTTTGGCGCGTCGGCGACCTCAGGATGACAGCGGGTAGAGATTACTCGGACACACCCCTGGACGTCGCGCCGCGAACGGGGCCAGAACGACGAAACTACGACCTTGGAGGCGGAACAAGGCTTGCTACGCGGGGCTTGTCCCGGCCCGCGCCGGGCTTTCCGAGTTTGTTGTAGTCGGGCATGTGGACGATGAGGCCTTTGTCGGGGAGGTTCTGGTCGTAGGCGGCCACGAGCTGCTCGTTGTAGTGGTCGAGGTAGAAGTCGAAGGAGTCACGGGGGTCGGCGTCCACGATCTGAAGCTCGGTTCCCGTCATCGTGAGCTTGCCGAAGGCGAGGACTCCGCCCTCGTAGTACATGTAGTTGGGAGAAGTCTTATCGGGAGGCGAGAGCGGCGCCTTGGGCCTCTCGTCGGGAGAACTGAAAATCAGGACCATCCGTCCCGGCTCCAACCGCACGTCCGTCACCCTTCCCTGGATCTGCGGAGGAGGAAGCATGCGGTCAGGGGACAGCAGGAAGTCGTCGCCGGCGATTCGGACTCCGCGGTCCTCCTTCAACTTCATGAGCTGGTCGAGCTCGATTCCGAATGTCTCCATCAGGCCGCGCACGCCGATTCCGGCGGCCTTGATCGAAGTGGGGTGGACGCGGATCTCTCCCTGCGGAGTCAACGCGACGGTTCCGACGATTGAGAAGGGGATCTTGAGCGCTTTTCGCAGCACTCCCTTCTGCGTGATGCCGCCCGGGCCGATCTCGACAGCGAGCTTTTCGAGCGGCGAGCCTCTGTAGGCGAAGACGTGATCGTTCAAGAGACCGGAGAGGCTCTGCGAGGTCATCGCGATCTCCGCCGTATGGATCTTCAGAACGAAGGAGTCTTTCTTCTCGAAGACGGGAGGCTTGCCCGGCTTCTTGCTGAGGAGCTCCCCCCGAAGCCGCCTGATGTTCAACATGACCGCTTCGGAAGCGTGGTAATCGACGTTGCGCATCTGGGTCTGCACGGGTGTTCCCGGCGCCGGCTCGGGCCGAGCCTTCTCCCGCCACGCGCCCTGAGGCGAGGCCGGATCGCCGGCGGATCGAACCGGGTGGCTTCGACTCGCCGGGACCATCAGCGCGGTCCCGACGAGACCCGCGAAAAGGACTCCTCTGAGAGAACTCGGCACCATCTCGTCTTATCGTTAGAAGCAATCCCGGTGCGAGTCTTACCGGCCGGTGTCGGCCCGAAGAGCCACGAGAACCCTAAGTCGTTACTCGTAAAGGAAATATGGAATCTCAGGGGATGCTAAGTGTCCTCCATTCCGGGGGCCTATAGCCCCCGGCCGCGACGGTTGCGGAAGTATGATCCTTGCTTCCGATCTCGTCGATGTCCGAGCGGGACGATCGGTCCGCTGGGTGCCAGGGCGCGGCTAGGAGCCCGTCCGAGTAATGTCGGTCGGAGGGGTTGATGGAGAGTTGGTTGATCGCGGCATCAGCAGTCAACCGACGACGGGTGCAGATTAGTTGAGATTGCCGATCCGGGTGGATCGAGAAGGCCGCGTCGGAAGGGGGCGTGGAGTTCTTTCTGGTGATTCATGCCTGGGCTCCGTGAAGCTTCAGGAGGTTGTGCCCGATGCAGATCAGGGCCCATTCCTGCTGAACCGCGGTCAGACCTCGTCGCAGGAACTGCCGGAACCCACGAGCGTGCTTGATCTGGCCGAAGACGGGCTCGACGATCTGTTTTCGTTTGGCATAGGTCTTCTTGCCCGGGACAGTTGCCAGCTTGCGTTCCATTTTCTGGCGCGCGGAGAGATTGTCGGGAGGCCGGCCACGAGGAGCCGGCGCAACGACCTCGCTGTGCTTCAAACGCCTGGTGGCGATGAAGGGGGCGATGTTCTTCTTCTCCATGGCCTGAGCGTTACTCTCGGACCAGTAGCCGGCATCGGCCAGGACCGCCCGGGGCTTTCTTCTAAGGATCCGCTGGATGGAGGAAATGGCCGGTTCCAGTTGGTTCACATCGCCGCTGGCCGGGGTGACGTGCTGCGAAACGATGATCTGGCACTGCGCATCCACGGCCACCTGAGCGTTGTAGCCCTGGATGAATCCGTCGGGGGTCTTCTGGATCTTCGACTCGGGGTCCGTAAAGTTCCTCTGGACTTTCTGCTCTGGGCTGACCCCCTTGCCGGCCTTGCCTTCAGCCCGCGCCTGTGCGCGGGCCTCCTCCTCCAAAGCCGCTTTAGCCTCTCGGATCTTCTTCAACCGACTCTCCCGGCGGGCCAGCTCTTCGGGCAACTCCTCGCCGGTCTTGTCCACCCCGTAACGCTGATCCTCTTCCTTGTCGACGGCGTCAGCACGCCGCAGCAGATCCCGGATCTCTTCTTTCAGTGCCGTCTCTTTCTCTTTCATCCTCCCGTAGCTCATCGCCTTGTGCTTGGAGGCGTTGGCCTTGATCTTGGTCCCGTCCACCGCGACCCTTCCGAGCTTGACCAGACCGGCCTTCCGGCACATCAAGAGCACCTGTTCGAAAAGCCTGGAGAGCGCCTGGCCGTGCCGTTTGCGAAAGTCGCTCACCGTCCGAAAGTCCGGCTCGTTGCCCGCCGCCAAAAACCGAAACGCCACGCTGTCAATCACCTTCGCCGCTATCCGACGCGAGGAAAACGTCCCCGTGCAGTAGGCGTACAGCAGCACCTTCACCATCATCCGCGGGTGATACGGCGGGTACCCTCGTTCCTCCCCGTAGCTTTCTTCGATCGCCGAAAGATCCAGCTCGTCCACCAGATCCCCCACAAACCGCGCCAGATGCCCCTCCGGCACCCACTCGGACAGACTCGGAGGCATCAGCAACAGCTGATCCGGCTCGTACCGTCGAAAGATTTTCGCCATGAATCCATTATCCACGGCGCATCCCAAGCTCAGAGCCTAAGATGATTACTCGGACACACTCCTAGCGTCGCGTCGATCGCGTCTTCGGTCGCATCCCGCGAGAGGAGCTCGACGCGATCAACATGGGCATTTCCCTCTTCCTGGCCTCGCCTGAAATCTGCAGGGAAGGGTTTCTCCATCCGCGCCGAGATCACGCCACGGCGGGCGGGGTATCCGGGGCCACGGCCTCCGGGACTTCCAGGAGCCGCCCTGTCCGCACGTCGTAGAGGTAACCGGACAGCGAGACGGCGGGAGACACGAGCGGATGCTTGCGGATGCGCCGCACGTCCGCGCGGACGCTCTCCGCCTGATCGCGAATGGTCAGCCAGCTGATGAACTCCGCTTCCGTGGATCCGGGTCCCCGCCCTGTGTCGCGCCAGCCGTCGGCCTCGACGGCCGCCGTGTCGAGGCTCCGGGCGAGAAGGGCGCGCATGACTTCGTCGGTGAAGGTTTCCATGCCGCAGTCGGTGTGGTGGACGACGAGCCATTCGCGCGTCCCGAGCAGTTTGTGAGAGATCACCAGGGAGCGGACCGCGTCGTCGCTCGCCCGGCCTCCAGCGTTGCGGATGACGTGAGCGTCTCCTTCGGCGAGGCCCGCGAATTTCGCCGGGTCGAGCCGTGCGTCCATGCAGGTCAGGATGGCCAGGCGCCGCGCCGGCGGCATCGAGAGGCTGCCGCGCGAACCGAACTCCGCGGCGTAGGCCGCGTTGGCTGTCAGGACTTCTTTCACGAGCGAGGCCGTCATGTCGTCTCCTTTCTCGCTTCTCTCGGAAATGGCTGTTCCGTCACGTTACGCGACCTCCACTTCGACGCGCAGCCACCCGCCGAAGACCGGAAGCCAGTAGCCGAAGCGCGGCGTCATGGCCGCCTACCTCCGGCGGCCGCTTCCGGCACCTGTGTCTCCTCGATGCCGGCGCGCACGACCAGCGCGTCCACCAGCTGCTCGGTCGGGTCGAACCCGACGACGCGGACGGGATCGGCGACGAAGTTTGAGAGGGCGTTGATGTCGTAGAAGTAAAGCCGCCCGTCGCGCTCACTCTCCAGGTACTCGATTCCGCCCACGTCGAGGTCGGCTGCCTGAGCGATCCGCTCGACCTGCCGGATGACTTCGATCGGCGGCGCGTACGCCTCGACGGTGAGACCGGCCTTTGCCGACCCAACGGGGCAGGCGGCGCTCGTCAGCTCTTCTCCGTCCACGGTCTTGCAGACGTCGGCCGGGCAGAGGTCGAAGCCGGCCCCCTCGCCGAGATGGATGCGGATCCCGTAGAGGTAACGGCCTTCGAGCGTCTCGATGCGCACGATCGAGGAGCCGCGCGGCGGGTGGTATTCCTGGAGCAACAGCGTCCCGTCGAGCCCGCCGGAGATCCTCCCCGCGTCTATGGCGGAAACCAGCTCGAGGAAGCCGTCGAAGCGAACGATGCCGGCGCCGCTGCCTCCGACGTTCGGCTTGACGACGAGCGGAAAGTGGAGATCGCGCGCCGCCCGAAGCAGCAGTGAAGGATGGTTCACGACGCGCGTGCGCGGCACGGGGAGCCGCAGCCCTTCCAGGAGCGACACCTGCAGCGCCTTGCTCGTCTCGAACGCGAAGACGCGACTGCCGTTGAAAACCGGAACTCCGCGGCTCTCGAGGTGGACAAGGTAGTCGCGCGTGGAGAAGATCGCTTCGCCGCACCCTCGCTTCCACGCCGACGGGCTCATGCGGTTGAAGACGAGGGAGAAGTCGTCCTCCTCCGACGCCGGGTCGAAGAGGTGTCGAGCGGCGTCGATCCGGAGGAACGGAATCTCCCGCCGCGACAGCTCCGAAAAGAGCGGCTCGAACCAGTGCGGGTGCTCGTAGAAAACCGCGATCGGTCGGGAAGGGGCCATCGTTTCCTCCTGACCCTCCCGGCGCCGCCGAAGTCGGGAAAACAAAAAACCCGCTCCGGCTGCGCCGTTGCGGGTCTGAAAAGCTTCTGGAAACCTTTTTTCTATCTGGCGATCAGGCTCCGGGCGCTCCTTTCCCGCAACGGGACGAACAACAACACATCCCCATGACGTTGCGGACGCTACCGAAAAGCGAACCCATCGTCTCTCTATATCCCGTTTCCTTGGTTCGCGTCAAGCAATCCGCGCAACCTTCATCTTTCTCTCATCCGCGCCGCCTCCCGCGGATAATGCTCGCGGTGGATGGCAGCGCGATCATTCTCTGCGACGGCTACTACCGCACCATCAACGGGAAGACTGCTCACGGTCTCGTGCGCGGCACCGACCGGTACAGGATTCTCGCGGTGGTGGACCCGCCGACGGCGGGGCAGGATGCCGGAGAAGTGCTGGACGGCATCCGCCGGAAGATCCCGATCGTGGCCTCGATTGGCGAGGCGCTCGCGCGCCTTCCCCGGAAACCCGACTACGCGATCGTGGGGATCGCGACGGCCGGGGGTCGGATGACACCTGAACTTCGCGCCTCACTCAAGGAGGCGCTCGAGAAAGGCATTTCGCTCGTCAACGGCCTGCACGAATTCGTTTCGGACGACGAGGAGCTTTCCGACCGCGCGAGGAAGAATGGCCTTACGATTGCCGACATCCGGAAGGTCAAGCCGCGGAGTGAGCTTCATTTCTGGACGGGGGAGATCCGAAAGCTGGTGACTCCGCGTGTCGCGGTGTTGGGGACCGACTGCGCGCTGGGAAAGCGCACGACGACGCGGCTCCTGGTCGAGGCCTGCCGGCGCGACGGGTTGCGCGCGGAGTGGATCTCGACGGGGCAGACGGGGTGGCTGCAGGGAGCGCCGTTCGGGATCCTGCTCGACGCGCTGCCAAACGACTTCGTCGGCGGGGAGCTGGAGCACGCGATCCTCTCCTGCGCGCGGGAACTCTCGCCGGCGGTCATCTTTCTGGAGGGGCAGTCTTCGCTGCGGAATCCTTCGGGCCCCTGCGGCTCGGAGCTGATCCTCTCGGGCGGCGCGCGAGGCGTCGTCCTTCAGCATGCGCCAGGGCGGGTGTTTTTCGAGGGCTTCGAGGAAGAGGGCAATCGGATCCCGCCGGTCGCGGAAGAAATCGATTTGATCTGGCTGTTGGGCGCCCGGACGCTGGCGCTGGCGTTGAATGGCGAAGGGCTCACGGCCGAAGAGCTCCAGGCATCGCGCCACTCCCTCGAGGAAGAGTTTCAGATCCCCGTCGTGCTTCCTCTGGAGGAGGGCGTTGAAGCGCTCGTTCCGGTCATACTAGGTTTCCTCGAAGAGGAAACCTCGTGAAGATCGTTTCGGCCGAGAGCCGGGTCGAGGCGTTCGGCCTGACACGCCCTTACACGATCGCCTTTCGCCGCATCGAGTCTGTCGAGAATGTCGTCCTGCGAATCGGGACCGTGTCGGGCCTCATCGGACTGGGCGCCGCTTCGCCGGAGCCGCGCGTCACGGGAGAGACGATGGAAGCGTGCCGTGACGCCCTGCGCGGAGCGCGCCTCCAATGGCTCGTCGGCGGCGACATTCCCGATTTCGAAAGTCTTTCTCGGGAAGCTGCGGATCGCATGTCCGGGACTCCGGCCGCTCTTGCCGCGGTGGACATCGCCCTGCACGATCTGGCGGCGCAGGAGCGCCGACTGCCGCTCGTCGAGGTGCTGGGGCGCGCGCATGAGGCGCTGCCGACTTCGATCACGATCGGCATCAAGCCGCTCGAGGAGACGCTTGCCGAAGCGGAGGAATACATCGCGCGCGGCTTCCGTGTCCTGAAGGTCAAGATCGGACTCGAACTCGAAGAGGATCTCCGGCGTCTCGCCAGTCTGCGCGAAAGAATCAGTCCAGGAATCCGAATCCGCGCCGACGCGAACCAGGGCTATTCGGCGGAGGAGACGCTGCGGTTTTTTCGCGAGACCGCTTCGCTGGATCTCGAGTTCTTGGAGCAGCCGCTGCCGGCGAGCGAGATCGAGGCCATGCGTGCTCTGCCGGAGAGCATCCGCGACCGTATCGCCGCGGACGAGTCACTTCTGAGTGAACAGGACGCGCGCGTCCTTGCGGGGCCGCCCCGCGCCTGCGGGGTTTTCAACATCAAGCTGATGAAATGCGGCGGCATCGCGCCGGCCAGGAGAATCGCCGCCATCGCCGGGTCGGCCGGCATCCGCCTGATGTGGGGCTGCATGGACGAGAGCCGCATCTCGATCGCCGCGGCCCTCCACGCGGCGCTCTCGTGTCCCGCGACGCGTCACCTCGACCTCGACGGCTCTCTCGACCTCGCCCGCGACGTGGCGGAAGGAGGATTCACACTCGAGGAAGGTGTCATGCGGACAACCGACGCTCCCGGCCTCGGCATTAACGCAGTCCTATAATCGAGACCCGATGGGCGTCGCCCCTTCGCTCCGTTTCACCTACGAGGATTACCTCCTCCTACCGGAGGACCGCCGCTACGAGATCCTGGACGGAGACCTCTTCATGACGCCAGCGCCCACGCCGTACCACCAGCTCGTCTCCAGGAACCTCGAGTTCCTCCTGCACCGACACGTTCGCGAACACGGACTTGGAGAGGTTA
>WNGB01007955.1_pt1 | contig 15163 bp, 13 predicted proteins | sample 5400681 | NCBI WGS metagenome assembly WNGB01 (sample SAMN13153367, study PRJNA577476) | soil metagenome | isolation source: 115 cm soil or saprolite under grassland replicate 2 | place: USA:California | collected 2016-06-15
AACCTTTCCTGAGTTTCGAGCCGCACTGGAAACCTGTCTGATCACCGCCCAACGTGAGCATCGGATCGAATTGGAAACACTTCTGGCTTGGAATTTTCAGTCGTTCCGCAGCGTCCAAACGTTACCCGTGTAGAGTATACTATGAGACTACCTGGGCAGAACAACTATACCACAAGCGCCGAGCGGGCGGCGCGAGCCGTGGTACAATGCGCGGCCTATGCCAATGAACGCAATCTTGACGTTGCTCAAGGCGCGCGCGCTGCCGCTGCTGCTGGCGATTGCCCTAGCGCTGCTGCTGGCGCGGCCAGCAGAGGCGCACGCTAACCTACTGCGCTCCGATCCGGCCGCTGGCGCGCTGCTCGACAGATCGCCGCCGTCGATACGGCTGGAGTTCAGCGAGGAGCTGGACGCCGCTTTCAGCCAGGCGCAGCTGTTCGACAGCCAAAACCGGCTGGTCGAACCCGGCCCAGGCGCGGTCGATCCCGCCACGCCGCGTGTGCTGCGGCTGATCCTGCCGGATCTACCGCGGGGCAGCTACACCGCGCTTTGGCGCGTGCGCTCAGCCGCCGATGGGCATATCACCCAGGGCAGCCTGCCGTTTGGCGTCGGCGTTGCGGCCACCGGCACCGCGCTGATCCCGCCGCCCGGCGCGCCCGACCCAGCCACGCTGCCGCCGCCAGCGCTCGATACACTCGCGCGCTGGCTCAACCTCATCGCGGCCGCGCTGGCACTGGGCGGCCTGCCGTTCGGGCTGCTGGTCTGGCGGCCGGCGTTCCGCGCCGCGACCAAGGACGAAGGACGAAAGACCAAGGATCATGGACAATCAGCGATGGAAAATGTTGGTCTTTGGTCTTTGGTCTTTGGTCTCGAAGCGGCAGATCAGGCAATCACCCGCTTCCTCCAACGAACGATGGCGCTGGGTGGATTGCTGTTTGTGCTGACCAATCTGTTCTTTCTGATCACGCAGGCGGCGGCGGCGGCGAATGTGCCGCTGGCGCAGGCGATTGGGGCGCCTGCGCTCCAGCTGCTCAGCGGGCGATCGGGATTGCTGTGGCTGGCACGCCTGGCGCTGACAGTGCAGATCGTTGTGCTGGCGTGGCGGCTGCCGCCGGCTGGTCGCGGCGCGGCCCGGCTGTGGTGGGCGCTGCTGGCGATCGGCGCCGTGGTGGTGCTGACGCTGAGCCTGCTCTCGCACGCTGCGGCTAGCCCGGCGGCGGCGATCGCGGTGCCGCTCGACTGGATGCATCTGGTGGCGATGATCGCCTGGCTGGGCGGGCTGATTCCGCTATCGTTCGCGATCAGCACGGTGGCGCGCGCGCCGGATCAGGCCGTGCCACTGGCGCTGCTCATCCCGCGCTTCTCGCGCCTGACGATCGCCTGCGTCACCGTCCTCACGCTTACCGGTATCTACAACTATGCCCTTCAGGTCGGCGCACTCGATCTGCTGGCGGCCACCACCTACGGGCGCACGCTGCTGATCAAGCTCGGGCTGTTCGGCACGCTGCTGCTCCTGGGCGGGCTAAACCTCTTCGTGCTGTCACGCCGGCTGCACTTGGGGACGAAGGACGAACGACGAACGACGAAGCACGGCGGCGCAGTGTCCTTCGTCCTTCGCCAAAAAGCGGATTGTAGTCCTGATATCCTAAATGTAGAACCGGATCTGGCGCGCGGGTTCGGCCACAGCGTGCGTTGGGAGCTGATCGCCGGCGCATTGCTGCTGCTGGCGGTTGGGGCCATGACTAGCGTCGCGCCCAGCAAAACCGCCTGGGAGGCGCACGAGCAGCAGGGCATCGCGCAATCCGCCACGGTCGGCGATGTCGGCCTGACACTACGGATCGCGCCGGCCCAGATTGGCGACAACGAGTTCGCAGTCGACGTGGCCGATGCGCGGCCAGGCGCGGCAGCAGCGCCGACCAGAGTGCTGCTGCGCTTCGATATGCTGGGCATGGCCATGGGCAAGCTGGAAACCGCGGCCCAGCCAAGCGGCGCCGAGCGCTATACCACGCGCGGCAGCTTCACCTCCATGGGCGGGCGCTGGCATATCGAGGTGGTAGTACGGCGCGCCGGCTTCGACGACGTGCGGCACACCTTCGAGGTGGATATTGTGCGCGGAGCGCCGTTTGTGATCAGCCAGTGAGCCACGGCGAGGCAATCTATAACCGCTTTGAGATTGTCCGGTATGAGAAGCCGTTGACCAGCGAGTAACTTGCTCCCGCCACCAGGAAGGACGGAGAAGTCCACCTAAAGCTGCGGAGCATTCTCCGTCCACAGGGGATGACTATATCACTTCTTCCTCAATCTCATTCGTGGGTTGCGATCGCAGATCCTTCAGTGTCGAAAGATCGCGCATGCGCTCGGTGAACAGCACACCATCGAGGTGATCGATCTCGTGCTGGAGCGCGCGGCCAAGCAGCCCGTCGGCCTTGCGGATGCGGCGGTGCTTGCCGTCGAGATCCTGGTATTCGACCGTGACCCAGCTATGGCGTGGCACATCCCCGTACCAGCCCGGCAGGCTCAAGCAACCCTCCTGGCCAATATCCTCGCCCGCACCGGCCTTGACGATCTCTGGGTTGATCAGCACATAGCTCTCTTCGGGCGCCACTTCAATGCGCGTGCCATCCTCGCGCTCTTCGACCTCTGCTGGAATCCAGATCACCGCAATCCGCTGAGTGATGCCGATCTGCGGTGCCGCCAGACCCACGCCATTGGCGGCGTGCATAGTCTCGAACATGTCGGCAGCCAGCTGTTTCAGCGCCGGCGAAAAGGTTTTGACTGGGTAGCAGCGGGTCTTCAGGATTTTTTTATCATCCAGATTCTCGATCTGCAAAATTCTCCGCACAGCCATGTCGGATACCTTCATATCACTGGGTCTTTAGGTAAGGGTAGGCGGGTAGACGCCGCTCACTTCACCACAGACGATCAAAGTACCAATAACTTGATTATTATAGCACACTAGAAATGCTACTCGTCGCAAGATCGCTCAGACACTATGCTATACTGAGCGCGTTCATCACCTGATTGGATCTGCTCTGCAGCGGGAGGTTTGGAGGTTCCGGGTACCCTCTGGGTGACCCTCCAAGAGTCTTCTTTTCCGCCCCGTAGTGGGCCGCCAGGTACCCGGCGCCCACTACGGGGCGGAAAAGAGCGTTTGTGGGAAGGTTGCACCTTCCCCACACCCCTTTGCGTAAGTCCTAAGATTGCCGCTGAAGAACTGAGGGAGTGCCCCTATGTCGCGCCTCAGCGCTGATGATTCGCATGAACCATCGATACCGGCGCGCTATGGTGTCGCGCTGCTGGCGAGCGCGCTGGCGCTGCTGATGACCTGGCTGTTTCAGCCCTTCATGGAGCGGAACCTGTTCCTGTGGTTCTTTGCCGCGATCGTGATCAGCACGTCGTATGGCGGCCTCGGCCCGGGGCTGCTGGTCACCCTGATCGCAAGCCTTAGCATTGGCTATATTTTTATCGCGCCGTTTAGCCTGTTCGAGGGTGGATCAGAAACCCTGCTGCGCCTGGGCGTATTCGCGCTGGTGGCGCTGCTGATCAGCTCGCTCATTGCGGGGCGCCGGCGCTCGGCCATGTTTACGCAGGCCCAAAGCGAGCAGCTGCACGTGACGCTCTCCAGCATTGGCGATGCGGTGATCGCCACCGACGTGCATGGCCGCGTCACGCTGATCAACACGGTGGCCGAATCACTCACCGGCTGGAATAGCGCCGACGCGCTGGGGCAAGATATCGCCAACATCTTTCGGATCGTCAACGAAGAGACCCGCCAGGTGGTGGAGAGTCCGGTCGAACGCGCGCTGCGCGAAGGCGCCGTGGTGGGGCTAGCGAATCACACTCTGCTGATCGCCAGAGATGGCGCCGAGCGCCCGATCGACGACAGCGGCGCGCCGATTCGGGATCGCCAGGGCGCTATCACGGGCGTCGTGCTGGTCTTCCGCGATATCACGGCGCGCATGCAAGCCGAGGACACGCTGGCGCGCTACCAGCTGCTTTCGGAACATGCCCGCGATATCATGCTGTTCATCGGCCAGGATGGCCGGGTTGTCGAGGCCAACCGCGCGGCTGTCGCCGCTTATGGCTACGATCGCGATGCACTCCTGGGCAAGACGATCTACGATCTGCGCGATCCCGCGAGTGCGCCTGCCATCGACGCGCAAATGGAGCAGGCCGACAGCAGCGGTATTCTTTTCGAAACCGTCCATCGCCGTGCCGACGGAACGCTCTTCCCGGTTGAAGTCAGCGCGATCGGCGCGCTGATCGATCGTCGGCGTGTGCTTATCAGCATCATCCGCGATATCAGCGTGCGCCGACGGATCGAGGCAGCCCAGGCGCAGCTGGCCGCGATCGTCCAATCCACCGACGACGCGATCATCGGCAAAACATTGGAAGGTACAATCATCAGCTGGAACGCGGCCGCCGAGCGGATCTACGGCTACAGCGCCGAGGAGGCGATTGGTCGCTCGATCCAGATGCTCGCCCCGCCGGATCGGTCCGACGACATCCCTCAGATCCTGGAGCGGATCAAGCATGGTGAGCGGATCGCTCGCCTCGAAACTACGCGTATGCGCAAAGATGGGACGCTCGTCCCTGTCTCGCTGACGATCTCACCCATCCTGGATGCCAATGGCACGATCACCGCCGCGTCGACGATTGCGCGCGATATTTCTGAGCGCAAGCAGGCGGCCGATCGCAGCGCGCACCTGCAAACCATCGCCACTGCTCTCTCCGAGGCGCTCACGCCCGCACAGGTCGCCGATGTAGTCATCACGCAGTGCATTACCGCGATCGGCGCCCAGGCCGGGTCGATCGCGCTGCTGAGCGAGGATGGCGACACACTGGAGGTGGTCGGCGCCAGCGGATATCCTGTGCATGTGCTCAATTCCTGGCGGCGGTTCTCGCTGTCCCAAGCTATTCCGCTCGCCGAAGCAGTTCGCTCGAAAACGATGATATTGATCGAATTACCCGCTGCCCTAGCAGAACGCTACCCACAGCTTGGGCAGCCAGCCGTGCCCGAGCACCACGCCTGGGCCGCCATTCCGCTGCTGGTCGAGGGGCGTGTCAGCGGGGCACTTGGCCTAAGCTTCGGCCAGGCGCGCGAGTTCAGCATCGACGAGCGCGCGTTTCTGCTGACGCTGGCGAGCCAGTGCGCCCAGGCGCTGGAACGCGCGCGCCTGTATGAGGCCGAGCGCCAGGCGCGTGAGCGGGCCGAGGCCGCGGTGCGGCTGCGCGATCAGTTCCTCTCGATCGCGGCGCACGAGCTGAAGACGCCGCTGACCTCGCTGCTTGGCTACGCCCAGCTGTTCCAGCGCCGCACTCTGCGCGCGGGCAGCCTCGGCGAAGCCGACCAGCGCGCGCTGGGCGTGATCGTCGCTCAAGCTTCGCGGCTCAACCGGATGGTCGCGGCGCTGCTCGATATTGCGCGGATCGAGAGCGGGCAGCTGAATATCCAGCGCGCGCCGTTGGACCTCTGCGAGCTAGCCCGACGCGTGGTCGAGGAGGCGCGCGAGCAGGCCGAGGAACACCCGCTGGAGATAACCTGCCAGCCCGAGCAGCTGTTGATCGAAGGCGATGATTTGCGACTGGAGCAGGTGCTGCAAAATCTGATTCAGAATGCAATCAAATATAGCCCACCCGGCGCGCCGGTGTCCGTGCGCGTCGAGCTCCAGGGCGCACATGCATCGGTCGCCGTCGTCGATCGCGGGATCGGCATCCCCGAGGCGGCGCGGGTGCGGCTGTTCCAGCGCTTCTACCGCGCGCCCAACGTGGACGAGCGCCAGATCAGCGGCATGGGCATTGGCCTATTCGTCGTCAAAGAGATTGTTATGCTGCACGATGGCACGGTCGAGGTCGAGAGCGTAGAAGGGCAGGGCAGCACGTTCACCATCCGCTTGCCGCTGATGCCAAGTGACAAGTGATGAGTGACGAGTGACGAGCGCCCCGTCTCCTGGCTCCTGGCTCCTATCCCCCGGCTACGATCCGGCACACCACACCCGCCTCATGATCGAGCACCAGCAGGCCACCGCGTGGGTCACACGCGAGATCGATCGGGCGCTTGAGACCGCCGACAAATGGCGTCGCACTGCCCTTGATTGGCTGCGCGGATCGGTCGAGCGTCGCGCGCGGCACCTGCGGCGGCGTGCCATTCCACTTTTCGATCCACATCATTAACGATCGCAGCAGTATGCCGGATCAGAACCCTATGGTATAATACGCGGCGCGCTCTATACGATAGGAAGTGATGCAAATGCCCTCGCTCGCGATTGTGATTGTCAGCTACAACACGCGCGATCTGCTGCGCGACTGCCTGCGCTCGATCGGCCCAGGCGCTGCGGCGTGTGCGCTGGATATCTGGGTGGTCGACAATGCATCGCGCGATGGCAGCGCCGCGATGGTGCGCGCCGAGTTCCCGCGAGTCCATGTGATCGACAGCCCGCGTAACGGCGGGTACGCGTATGCGAACAACCTGGCGCTGAGCCAGATACTGGGGACTGGGGACTGGGGACTGGGAACGGGGAGCGATCTCCCAATCCCCAATCCCCAATCCCCAATCCCCGATTACGTCCTGCTCCTCAATCCCGACACGATCGTCCCGCCCGGCGCGCTGGATGCGCTGGTGAGCTTCATGGAGGCGCACCCGGCGGTTGGCGCGTGTGGGCCGAAGCTGCTGCTGGGCGATGGCTCACTCGATGTGGCATGCCGGCGATCCTTCCCCACGCCCGAGATCGCGTTCTACCGCATGACCGGCCTCGCGCGCCTGTTCCCGCACAGCCCGCGCTATGGCCGCTACAATATGAGCCATCTCGACCCAGATGTGCAGACCGAGGTCGACGCAGTGGTCGGGGCGTGCATGCTGGTGCGCGGCGCGGTGCTGCGCGAGGTTGGGCTGCTGGACGAGGCCTATTTTATGTATGGCGAAGATCTGGACTGGGCCTACCGGATCAAGCAGTATGGCTGGAAGATCATGTATGTGCCGAGCGTGACGGTGCATCACTTCAAGCGCGCATCCAGTCGGCAGCGCCCATTCCCATCGATCCGCGCCTTCTACGCAGCCATGCGCGTGTTCCATCGCAAGTACTACGCCGCCACCACGCCGGCGCCACTCAACGCGCTTATCGAGCTCGGGATCACGCTCAAGGAGGTATGGGGACTTGGCAGCAATCTCCTCCGCCCGCCGGCCGCACGCCGAGTCGGCTAGCACCATGCGCCCACGGCCCTGGGTTCCGCGGCTGCTGCTGACCCTGGGGCTGATGGGCTGCGACGCGCTGGCTGTCAATGCCGCCTGCGTGGGTGTGTATGCCTGGGGCCTGCGCAACAGCGCCGACCTACAGGCGCAGTTCAATATCAGCCTGCCATCCACAGCGCGAGTCTTCCTGCTGCTGCTGAATCTGATCTTCGCGATCACGTTTGTTACCAGCGGCCTGTACACGCTCAAGCGCGGCACCTCACGCGTCGACGAGGCATTCAAAGTGGCGGTCGCGATCTCACTGGGCCTGTTCATCGCCTACATTGTCAACGCGCTACTGCCGGTGCTGTTCAGCAACAATCTAGATGATCTGCCGCTTGAGCAGCAGATCCTCGCGCTAAGCTGGGCGGCCGCGATCATTGCGACTGTGCTGCTGCGCGTGCTGTATCGCGGCTTCCGCTACACCCTGCGCCGCCACGGCATCGACACCCGGCGCGTGCTGATTGTCGGCGCGCGCGAGCCCGGCCGGCTGGTCTACTCGACCATTCGCCGCGCGCCACGGCTGGGCTATCGCGTCCAGGGTTTTCTGTCGGACAGCGTGCCGGTTGGCGACCTGGTCGATGATCTGCCGGTGCTGGGCAACCCCAGCACGCTTGGCCGGGTTATCCGCGCAACCCGCGCCGACGAGGTAATCATCGCGCTATCGGGCCGCTCATCGAACGATGTGCTCGATATCGTGGCGCTGGCCGAAGATGAGTCGGTCGAGATCAAGCTCTACCCGGATGCGTTCCAGCTGATCACCAACAACGAGGTCTCGGTCGGCGATATCAGCGGCCTGCCGCTCTTGAGTGTCAAGAATGTCGCGCTCGACAATCCGCTGAACCGCGCGCTCAAGCGCACGCTCGACATGATCGTGGCCACTCTGGTGCTGACGTTCGGCTCGCCGATGATGCTGCTGATCGCCGCACTGATCCGGCTCGACTCGCGCGGGCCGGTGTTCTTCGCGCAGGAGCGGGTCGGGCTGGACGGCAAGCCATTCCCGACGATCAAGTTCCGCACCATGCGCGTGAACGCGCCCGACCTGGGCAACTGGACGACCAAAGACGACCCGCGTGTGACCCGGCTGGGCGGCTTTCTGCGGCGCTATTCGCTGGACGAGCTGCCGCAATTCATGAATGTGCTGCGTGGCGAGATGAGTGTGGTCGGCCCGCGGCCCGAGCAGCCGATCTGGGTCGAGCGCTTCAGCCAGAGCATCCCGCGCTATGTGCGCCGCCACAAGCAAAAGGCCGGCATCACCGGTTGGGCGCAGATCAACGGCCTACGCGGCGACACCAGCATCGAGGAGCGCACGCGCTACGATCTTTACTATGTCGAAAACTGGTCGTTGCTGTTCGATATCAAAATTATTATCAAGACGGCGATCGCGATCTTCAAGGACGAGAACCGCGGATACTAGCGTTCCACTGGGGAGGTTTGGAGGGGCCGAAGGCCCCTCCAGACCCCCACCACTTCTAGCTCCTGAATACTGGAGGTACGATGCCTGAACTTCACGAGCTAACCATCGCCACCGCGCGCGACCTGCTGGCGAACGGCGAGATCACCGCGCTTGAGCTGACCCAGGCCTGCCTCGGCCGGATCGCGGCGGTGGATAACCAGGTGCGCGCGTTTCTGGCGATCGACGCCACGCGCGCGCTGGAGCAGGCGCGGCTGGCCGACGAACGACGAACGACCCTTCGACGCCGCTCAGGGCAGGCGAATGGCGAACGACCACATGGCCTGCTGGGAATACCGCTCGGCATCAAAGATGTGATCTCGACCAAGGGGCTGACGACCACCTGTGGATCGAAGATGCTGGAGCACTACGTTCCACCCTACGACGCGACGGTGGTGCGGCGGCTGAAAGAGCAGGGGGCGGTGCTGCTGGGCAAGCTCAACTGCGATGAGTTCGCAATGGGCTCATCGACCGAGCGCAGCGCCTACTTCCCGACCCACAACCCCTGGGATCTCGCGCGCGTGCCGGGTGGATCGAGCGGCGGCTCGGCCGCGGCGGTGGCATCCGGCCAGGCGCTGGGCACACTTGGCACCGACACCGGCGGCAGCATCCGCCAGCCGGCCTCGCTCTGCGGCGTGACTGGCCTGAAGCCGACCTACGGGCGCGTCTCGCGCTTCGGCCTGGTGGCGTTCGCCTCATCGCTCGACCAGATCGGCCCGCTGGCCCGCACCGCGCGCGACTGCGCCATTCTGCTCGGCGCGATCGCCGGCGCGGATCAGAACGACTCGACATCCGCGCCACAGTCGCTAGCGGACTACGAGGCCGCGCTGACCGGCGACCTGCGCGGGCTGCGCGTGGGTGTACCGCGCGAGTACTTCATCGAAGGCACGCAGCCGGGGGTCGATACGGCTGTGCGCGAGGCGATCGCCGCGCTGCGCGACACCGGCGCCGAGATCATCGAGATATCGCTGCCGCACACCAAGTACGCGCTGCCGGTCTACTACATCATCGCACCGGCCGAGGCCAGCTCGAACCTGGCGCGCTACGATGGCGTGCGCTACGGGCTGCGCGTCGACGACGAAAGCTATTGGGGCGAGCTGGAGAAGACCCGTGGCGCTGGCTTCGGCCCCGAGGTGCGCCGACGGATTATGCTCGGCACCTACGCGCTCTCGGCCGGCTACTACGATGCCTACTACAAGCGCGCCCAGCAGGTGCGCACGCTAATCCGGCGCGATTTCCAGCAGGCCTTTGAGCGCGTAGATATCATCGCCGCGCCGACTGCGCCGACCGTGGCGTTCAAGATCGGCGAGAAGACCGACGACCCGCTAGCGATGTACCTGGAGGATGTGTTTACGCTACCGGGCAGCCTGGCCGGCGTTCCGGGGCTGGTGGCGCCATGCGGCTTCAGCGAAGGATTACCGGTCGGGCTCCAGCTGATCGGCCGGCCCTTCGACGAGGCCACGCTGCTGCGCGCTGGCGACGCTTACCAGCGCGTCACCGACTGGCACACCCGCCGGCCTGCGATCACTCCAGAAACTGAGATTAGGGATTAGAGACGGTCTTTTACGCACTGTAGGTCATTTTTCGCCCCGCAGGGCGAAAAATGACCTACAGTGCGTAAATCCTAACTTCAATTTTCTCGAAAAGGAAAAGTCATGGAAAGCCGCGCGAAAGTCCTCGGCCATGGCGTACACCCGATTCTGGTCGCGTTCCCGATCGGCCTGCTGCTCAGCTCGATCGGCTTCGATCTGCTGCGATTGATCACCGGCAAAAAGATCTGGGGCCAGATCGCCTTCTGGAACATCATCGCCGGCTGCCTGTGCGGCTGGGTCTCAATGCTGCCCGCGGCGGTCGATTGGTGGTTCCTGCCCTGGCGCACCCGCGCCAAGCGCATCGCGACCATCCACGCAGTCGCCGCCGACAGTGGCATCAACCTGTTTCTGGCCAGCTGGGTGCTGCGCCGGAAAGACCCCGAGAACCCGCCACGCAAGGCGCTGCTGCTCTCGGCGCTGGGCGGCCTGGTGCTGGGGCTGGTCGGCTGGCTGGGCGGCGAGCTGGTGCAGCGCATGGGCGTAGGCGTGACGCCAGGCGCCAACCTCGACGCGCCCAACTCGTTGTTCAGCCCCGACCTGTAAATGAACAACCGATATTCGCCAGCACCAACTCCCAGACTTGACACCGCGCGCACGATCTGGCTCGGCGCAATCGTCTGGATGCTTGCGATCCAGTTCTTCATCGCGCAATTGATCGTGCAATCGGCCTGGACGACTCCATTCAGCCTAACGACGAACTACATCAGCGATCTCGGCAACACCGCCTGCGGGCCATACCCTGTCGCCTCAAATATGTACGTCTGCTCACCCTGGCACGCTTGGATGAACGCCTCATTTATTTTGCTTGGAGTGATCATTCTGGTTGGTGCGGCGCTGATCTACCGTGCATTTCCGGCCGGGCGAACGCGGACCGCCGGTCTCGTGCTGCTCGCGCTGGCTGGGCCGGGCGAGATCCTGGTCGGCCTGTTCCCGGAAAACGTGAATATCACCCCCCACACGATCGGAGCGGCGGCCCATTTCGTCAGCGGCAACCTGGGCATACTCGTGCTAGGGATCGCAATCGCTGCCACCCGCCGCCAGATACGGTTGGCGGTCTACTCGATCATCTTGGGCAGCGTGGGGCTGCTGGCAACGGCACTGTTTGTTTCGGGCAACTACCTGGGCACGGGCATCGGCGGTATGGAGCGCATCGCCGCCTATCCGCTGCCGTTGTGGCTGATCGTGGCCGGCATTTCGCTGCTAAGGCATGGTCCAACCAATGCGTTCATTAGACTTTATCGGAAATAAAGCAGCTATGGTATGATAGCGATCCTGGTCGAGCAACAGCGGAGAAACGAGATGCTGACATTTGCCCGGATTGCCACCAAGCCAGCGGTGTTTCAGATGCTCACTGGCCTTTCGCTTCAAGCGTTTCTCGATCTGCTGCCAGCGTTTCACCGAGCGACCGCCCACACAGAGCATCAAGCCGAGCAACGGCGCACGCAGCCGCGCAAGCGTCATAAGGGTGGTGGTCGCAAACCTCTGCTAAGCTCCGATGCCGATCGCTTGCTCTTTATCCTCTTCTATTTCAAGGTCTACCCCCTTCAAGCTGTCCAAGCGTTCTTCTTCGGCATGAGTCAAGCCCAAGCCTGTGAATGGATTCATCGTCTTACCCCCGTCTTGAACCAGGCCTTGGGCTTCGAGAAGCAGTTGCCAGCCCGAAAAGCGGCCGATGTGACCCAGGTTCTGCGCGCGTGTCCAGGGCTGGAGTTCATTATTGATGGTACCGAGCGGCCGATCCAACGACCCAAGGATAAAGCGCGTCAGAAAGAGTATTACAGCGGGAAGAAAAAGCGTCATACGGTCAAAAACGTGACCATCGGCGACCGGCGAACGCGCAAGATCAAAGCATTGAGTCGCACCCGACCAGGTAAGACGAGCGATAAGCGCACCGCTGATGAAGAGCACTATCACTTCCCCGCACGCAGCAAGTTGTACAAAGACACTGGCTTTCAAGGCTATGAACCACCCAAGGTGCGGACGTATCAACCGAAAAAGAAACCTCCGAAAGGCGAATTGACCGCCGAAGAAAAGGCGACGAATCAAGCGATTTCACGCAAGCGGGTACGGATCGAACATAGTATTGGCGGGGCAAAAGTCTTCCACATTGCGCGGGATGTGTTTCGCAATCGGCGAGACGACTATGTCGATCTCAGCTTTGAGACTGCCTGCGGTTTGCACAATCTACGCTGCGATTATCGGTTGAGCGCTGGTGCCTAACGAACACCGAACACTGGGAGCGCACGTCTCCTTCCTTATTTCCGTTTGAGTCTAGTGCCGTATTTGAGTGGGCGCATAATCTCAAGCGGGTGACGGCGGACTTCTTACGCGCCATGATGATCCCCTTCACCTCTGAGCCGACATGAGCCCAACTCATTTAGGGATGCTATATGAAAGTGATATTTCACCATGAAATGGCGGATCGCTGGCATTAGCCTTCTCATCGTAATTGCAGTCCTGGGATGCTTTGTTATACTGTCAGTAATGATCTCGTGGCGCCAGGGGACGTGGAAGTTATACTCGTAGTAGAAGCGCTCGCTGGTCCGAAAGTGGAAATCAGCCAGGCGGATCTGATCGGGATTGTCGGCAAAGCTGACCCCGCCAAGATAGGCGATGCCGTAGGGCTTGCCGTGGATGATGAACTGATGGAGATGCGAGTCGCTCCAGCCGAAGGCGATCTGGATGATGGCGTGCAGCTCGGCGATAGTCGTTGCATCGGTCACCAGCAGGCGGCGCCAGATCAGCGGGCTGATCCGGTCGAGCCGGATACGGAGTTGGTAGACAGCAGGGGAGTCGGGGGTGGGCATACAGCACCTCGTCGCACAGAAGCAGCTGGCCAGGGTGCCGTGCCGAGCAAGAAGGGGAGGGGATAAGCACGACGCGGGGATTATACCGGAAACGAGTAGAGCAGTGCTGCCCCCACTTTGAAATGGTCTCCTGGTAGTCAAGGATCTCGCGGCCGTGCTCGCGCGCCTCCAGGGTCGTCTGGCGGGCCTGAGGGCCGAGCTGAGCGCGCACGTCGCATCGCGCGAGATAGGCTACCTGCCCGAAGACAGCGGCGACGCGGCCACGCTGCTGCGCTGGATGGCCAATGTGGTCGAAGGCCGGACGCTGACCCTGCCGCTGCCGCCGTTTATCGCGCAGTATACCGACCTGGAGGCTGTGCAGGTCTGGGGACGCCTGTTCGGCGAGCTGCTGCGCCATATCGTGGCGCTCAGCCGGCACGAGGCCGAGGCGGCAGGCATCCCGGTGCCGGTGCCGGATGGGCCATGGTCGGAGCAGCTCTGGGCCGCCGATACCGCGGAGCGCGCGGCGGCCGCGGCGGCGCGCTCGGTTCCCGCGCTGACGTTTGATGAGATCAGAACCCGCCGCAAACTGCGCCATTTCAATGGCAGCGGATAAGGCGGGTTTCTCGGTGGCTTTAGCCCTTGCACAACGCTTCCCAATGCGGTATAATCGACATACTGAAACACATGTGCGATACCGTAACCATGATCCGAACACACATCATCGACTGCCATCTGAATCGCGCTGAGGCCGATGCGCTCAATCGGGCTAGCGGCGCGATCTATACCCAAACACTGGTCACTCACTACCGCGCCTATCGCAAGCGCGGCGGACGCACGCGCCACTGGCTGTCGCAATTCGCCGCTATGCGGCTGAACGACTACCTCACGCGCGACGATCCACCTCTGCTGCACGCACACTCCAAGGACGCGGCCCAAGAAGGCTTTTACAAAGCGTGCAAGACGGCGAGGGCCAATCGCGAGCAGGGCGCGAAGTACCCGCATAAGCGCACGTGGTGGCACACGACCATCTGGAAGCAGAGCGGTATCCGCCGCCAGGGGGATACCCTCTTGCTTGCGCGTGCGCGGGGGTTGCCGCCGATCATCGTCCTGCTGCCAGAGCAGCTCCGGGACGTGCTGCGTGTGCTGGAAGTGCGACTGGTCTACGACCGGCGCGCCCATCGCTACACCTGGCACCTGATCGTCGAGAACGGCAAACAGCCGAAAGTGGCGCCTGGATCGAACGTTGTTTCGGTCGATCTGGGCGAAATCCATCCCGCGGTTGTGGGCGACGAGCAGCAGGCCACGATCATCACCTGTCGCGAGCGGCGGCATGAGCAGCAAGGTCATGCCAAACGCCTGGCGAAACTGAGCAAGGCACTCAGCACCAAGCGGAAGGGCAGCCGGCGATACAAGCGCTTGCGTGCTGCCAGGACCCGTATGCGCGCCAAGCACAAGCGCATCATGCACGACATGGAGCATAAGATCAGTCGGGCGGTGGTGGATGCGGCGGTCGAGCAGCAGGCTGGTACGATCGCGATCGGTGATGTGCGGGATGTCGCGGATGGCGTCAATCATGGGAAGAAGCACAACCAGCAAGCGTCTCAGTGGAACCACGGCCACCTTCGCCAGTTCATCAGCTACAAGGCCGAGGCCGAAGGCATCGCGGTGGAGCTGGTCGATGAGCACTACACGACCCAAACCTGTCCGAATTGCGGATGCAGGCACAAACCACGCGGCAGGACCTATACCTGCGGTCGGTGTGGTTTCAGCGCGCACCGCGATGTGGTAGGGCAGATCAACATCCTGTCGCGGTACAAGGCCGGGCAGGCCGGCAGCCTGCGCGCACCTGCCGAGATCAAGCATCGTATCCCGCACAACCTGCGGGTTATGCGTAGATGCCGGGACACCGGCCAGCCAGCAATGGCTGTAGCTCGTGGGACTGGTCGTCAGCCGCGAGAAGCTGCCGCTCTTTAGAGCGCGCGGAGTGTCACGAGATCCAGGGAGGCGTGCAGGCCGCCGACGCGTGGCTGGTCGGCTGCGTAGAAGCGCCGCCGGCCGCGGAGCAGGTGCGGGGCCGCCTCGCCCGGCTTGATACGTATGCCCA
>WNGB01007959.1_pt1 | contig 15159 bp, 19 predicted proteins | sample 5400681 | NCBI WGS metagenome assembly WNGB01 (sample SAMN13153367, study PRJNA577476) | soil metagenome | isolation source: 115 cm soil or saprolite under grassland replicate 2 | place: USA:California | collected 2016-06-15
CCGATGCAGAAGGTCTCGTCGTCAGGATGAGCGAAAATGCCCAACAGCCGCAGCGATTGTCGAGGGCTTCTGGTCCTCTCGCGCGCCCGACCTGTTTGAGTTGACATATCGTTTCTCCTCTCGGGGATCGCCCTAGTGCGCTGTAAGCGCGGGTGTTGGGTGTTGGGTGTTGGGCGGGCGGCGTTGCGAAGCCCAACACCCAACACCCAACACCTAAAACCTTGCTTGAAAATGCACTAGGACGGTGGCGACGCGAATGCAAGGAGATGCGTCGACCGGCAGTAGTGGGCAACTGCGCACCTTGTCCGGTTAGAACTACCACGGATGCAGCTCATGTACAGGTACAGCCGAGATTGGGCGGGGGTGCATAAACCCCCAATAAGGCAAAAACTCGTGGTCGGATAGACTACGGCGGGCGATCGCTGCTGTCGCCTCATGCGATCCCGCTACCCGCGCCATCCCGACAACCCCTTCCGTTTATTTTACCTTCCTGAGGCGTCTTACAAAGAACGCCAACTTCCGCTCATCCGCGCGTGTCGGTGCTCGGAGGACTACGCAAGCGACTCGCCACGGTGGTCAGGAGTTCACAGCGCACGATGACGTAACCAGCGCACATACGTATGTCCGTCGGCGCAATACGGCAATGCCCGGCCGCAAAGCATATTTAGGTCGAGCTTCTGCTCTCTGCTTGTCAAAAGATACGGTGGAGGAGATGTAGGCGCGGGGCGCGCGATACAAACCAACGAAGGCAGACAGAGCGGGACTGCCTCTACATACACAACTATAATACACCTGATGTCAATGGCAATCGTTCATGGGACGTTTAGCGCTGTCGCGGGAAGCAATGTGGGCGCCGGTCGTCCGGCCCAGTATGCGGTGATCGCCTCGGTGACAAAGGTCAAGAGATGCCGTTGCGGCTGTTGACATGTGGCACGCACACGCAGGATGCGCTCGACAAACCGATTCCCATCGGCGCTGTGCGCGCCAAAACAGCCCTTCCGCGATCAACAGGGCCACCCAACTCGCCAATCCAGTGCGAAACCACAAACTGGTAAGGCCAATGAGCACCAGCGGAACGGCGGCAGCACAAAGCCATCGCGCGGGGCGAACAGGTCGGCCGGCGCGCAGACGTTACATTCGGCGTTGCGCCGCAGGATCTCGTCGCGGATCATCGCCAGACCCTTCCGGTGTGGCTGGAGCTGTTGATCAGCCGAAGCAATACCGGAAGGGTCTTCGTCGCGTTCGTCGTTGATCTCGCCGCGATCCACTGCGCCGCCATCGGTCGTCATTCGTCGTTCCGCCTGCCCTGAGCTTGTCGAAGGGTCGTTCGTCGCCTCGCCCCACACATCCTCCGCGAGCGGCCGCATGTCCCACGCCGTGTACACCAGCTCCAGCACCCGCGGCACGATGAAGGCGATGTCGGCTGCGCTGAAGGCCGAGGGCGGGAGGACGGGGAGGTGGTTGACGATGAAGAAACTAAAATTGACACCGCCAACTTTCTGACGTGTCACAAAGCTGAGACATCAATGGCGCTCTGCGCTGCATATCCCTACATCAGATTATAATACAACGGTCGCAGCGGGCAGTGCAGCCTTCACAGGTCAATGCTCATAGTACAGGACAAGACTCATAGTAGAGGAGGTGCAGGATGGCGGAGCCATGCATCAGCGGAATCGAGGTTCACACGTACACCTACACGCTGGATGATCTGGGCAAGGACTACAATGGTTTCAACCTGGTGTATGTTCCCGGCAGCACCGTCACACAGACAGGCCATATCATTCGCATCCTGACCGACGTGGGGGTGGTCGGCGAGTATGTCGGCGGGAGTGCTGCCGACTATGCGATCCTGCCGTCGTTTGTCCATTACCTGATCGGCAAGCCCGCGCTGGAGCGCGAGCGGATTAATGCAGATGTGAAGCGGGCGCTGCGCCAGGTAGCCCGGATCGGCCTGGCACCGGTCGATATCGCGCTGTGGGATCTTGCTGGCAAGTATTACCAGACCCCGATTTATCGGCTGCTTGGCGGCTATAAGGACCGGTTGCCCTGTCAGGCCAGCACCTACCATGGCGACACGAACGGTGGGCTGGACAGCCCGGAGGCCTATGGCGCGTTTGCCCTCCAGTGTCGCGAGATGGGCTACCCGGCGTTCAAAATTGATGGTTTTCAAAGACAAGATCCGGCTGACGCTGTTTGTTCAGTTGCTGCGCCGGATACCCCGCACATAGCCACCGCTGGCCGGATAGCTTCTCGTGATTATCGGTTTGGAATATATCAGCTATTGCCGGTGAAGCAATGACGCCGAAGGTTCGTTCTGATTTGTTTTACAGTTGTCATTGTGGCATGAATTGGTTCCGAAGTGGCAGTGTGAGTAGTCGTGCGCCAGTCTGCCACTCATCCGCCCAGGCCAACTGTCCCGTGCGGGTCCAAACCCAGATCACGTAGAATTTCTGCCCAGCTGGTGCGATGAGTTCCGGTGGGCACGGCGTGACGTACCCGTCGCAGTCCGGTGCGTGTATCGTATAGGCGATCAGATGCAACCCACGGAGCCTCACATCCAGTTGCGGTGGTGCAACCGCACCCTGTTGGATGGCGATATCAAGGAGGACGGGAACTATGATAAGTATCACCATTCCCGCTCCGAGAATGGCAAGAACCTGTCTGAGGCTGACTTGCTGCATGCTCGCCGCAGCGTACCCCTTACGATCTGGTTTGCGTGCCATGATGACCTCCTAGAATGCTGGTTCAGAGCGCGTAGCAGCAGTACAGCATGGTTGCCGTTCCGGGAGTAGCGTTTTTGCCGTACATACGGCGCTACAATAGGCCGAACATTGGCCTCACCAGGCGAACGCCGCGAGCTATCGCCACACAGCGTTGTAACCTCTGAGCCGGTCGCTTGAAGTCACATCAGCGCTTCAACGGTACGGTGAGTGTCCGGTGCCCGGTTTCATGCACATAATCGGGCGCGGTCTCGCGGAACACTCAGATGACCTGATATTCCCGAGGCGCGCCTGCACAGAGGAGATAGGGCTCACACTGGGGCCGGTCGGTGGTATACGTGACGATATGGAATCCGCCGAGCGAGACATCCCCGTCAGGCGGCCGAATAGCGCCATGCCGGATGCCCATACCCAGCCCGACGACACCGGCGACCAGCAGCGCCAGGCTCAGCACAACTAGACACGAGTAAGGCGGACTGACCCGATGCGATATTCAGCTATAGCAAACAAGCAGCAGCAGCACAAAGCTGCTGCCGCTCGATAGATTCGGTTCCAGGCTATTCATCCTGGGGAAGCGCGATGATTCCGTCGAACGTACCGGAGGTAACGCCGGTAGCTACGTTAAGTAGGCGCTTCACGGTGAAGCTCCCGGTAGCGCCAGCAAATCGACCAGTGCCGCCGGTGATGGAGAACGTTTCCACAATGCTATCGACGTTGGGTGTCGCAGTTGGAGTAGCCTGGCCGGAGCCTTCCGCGAACAGGCTATCTCCGTTAGCTGCCACGAAGCGGAGCGAGTCTGACCCGCTTAACGCAAGGAGGTTCACAATATCGTGATAACTGACTGTAAACTTGCCGAGATGAGTGGCCTTCCCCGAGCCACTCGCGTCCACAACCAAGGTTGGGAAATCGACAGTATAGGCTTCAACGGCCTGCATAGAGCCTTTGAAAGGCGAGCGCCCCTCTTTCTCTACCACTACAGGGGCAGCGAGTGCGATGCTGGTTAGCGTAAGCGCAAGCAGCATGGCAATAACGATGGATGCAATTGTCTTCTTCATGGTTCCGCTCCTTTAGATATTGAGTAGTCATAATAGTTTCCGAAGCTTCTATCGAATGATAGATCTTCCCATTGAACACCTCCTTATAATGATGCCTTGCTCTCCCTCCATATAACCACAGTGCCCGGCCAAATGTATGGCCCGTTGTGCTACAATAAGTGTCACCAAAAGTGTCATCTCTACCAATTCCAACAGCGTCTTGAGCTTGCTCGTGGAGGCAGGATGGCGGATAGCGACGTAACATTCGGGGATTGGCTGAGACGGCAGCGCCGAGCGCTCGACCTGACACGCGCGGAACTTGCGGCGCGGGTCGGTTGCTCGGTCTCCGCGCTGCGGAAGTTTGAGGCCGACCAGCTGCGGCCCTCCCGGCCGCTGGCCGAGTCGCTGGCCGGCGCGCTCCAAATTGCACCGGAGAACCGCGCGGCCTTCGTCCGCTTCGCCCGCGATACGCCTGGTGCCGATATGATGCGCTTGCCGGTCTCCACGGTCAGTCCCCAACGTCCCGCGCCGCGCTCCACCCTGCCGGTACCCCTGACCGTGCTGTTTGGGCGCGAACAGGAACGTGCCGCACTGGGTCACCAGATGCGCCGTGCGGACGTGCGCTTGCTCACGCTCACTGGTTGCGGCGGGATTGGCAAAACCCGGCTGGCTCTCCAAATCGCCGCGCAGCTGCTCGACGATTTCCCCGATGGAGTCTGGTTCGTCGCCTTGGCGCCCCTCCAAGATCCTGACTTGGTGGTTTCGACCATTGCCCAGGTGCTCGGCGTCAAGGAGCTGGGCGGCGCACCGCTGCTCGATCGCCTGAAAGAGGTGCTTCGCGACAAGCACATGCTGCTCGTGCTCGACAACTTCGAGCATGTCGCGGCGGCGGCGCCCTGCATCACCGAATTGCTGGCAGCGGTACCTGACCTCAAGGTCCTCGTCACCAGCCGAGCCGTGCTGCACCTCTCGGGCGAGCAGGAATTCCTTGTGCCACCGCTCGCGCTGCCCGACCCGCAGCATCTCTCAGCAATTGAGACACTCGCGCAGTGCGACGCGGTGGCGCTGTTTATCGCCCGCGCGCAGGCGGCCAACCAAGCCTTCGAGCTCACACCGGCGAATGCCGGAGCAGTCGCGGCGATCTGCCAGCGCCTGGACGGGCTACCACTCGCGATTGAACTGGCGGCGGCACGTGTCAAGCTGTTTCCAGTCCATGCGCTGCTGGCGCGTCTGGACAATCGGCTTGCATTCTTGACCGGCGGCGCGCGCGACCTGGCGACGCGCCAGCAGACCATCCGCAACACGATCGACTGGAGCTATCAGCTGCTGGCCAGCCACGAGCAGACGTTGTTCGCGCGGCTAGGCGTATTTGTGGGTGGCTTCACCGTGGAGGCAGCTGAGGCGGTGTGCAACGCCGATGGCGATCTATCAATGGAGTTGGTGGATGGGATCGCAGCCCTGCTCGACCAGAGTCTGCTGCGGCAGGAAGTTGGCGTCGACGGCGAGCCGCGCTTCATGATGCTGGAGACAGTCCGTGAGTTTGCACTGGAGCAACTGCGGGCGCAGGTTGAGGAACCCCGGCTCCGCGAACGCCACTATGCCGCCTACCTGGATTTCGTTCGCACGGCTGATAGCTATCTACGCACGCCTGAGGCTGCACCGTGGTTAGCCCGATTGCACCTTGAGCAAGACAATATCCGCGCCGCCCTACACTGGACGCTCGACGCGCAGCGCTATGCCGATACGGCGTGGCTGATTATCGCCGTCGGTTGGTTCTGGATTCACACCGGCCAATGGCTTGAAACCGGCGAGTGGATCGCGCAGCTGTTGCCCCAGCGCCAGGCGCTCGACAGTGATCTGCGCCTGGCGCTCATGATCATGCTGTACTGTGTGGTACTCCCCTACGAAGCGCTTGAGCCCTGGAACGCTGAAATGATGCAGCTGCTGGACGCATGCCCGGACATGCACTTGCATGCGACTGCGTGGTTTCGGATTGCGTTGACCTATTACACGACTGATTATCCGCGAGCGGTCGCCAGCTTTGAGCGCGCGATTGCGTGCGCGCGTGCTGCCGGCGCTGCGCCGGAGCTTGACGCTCGGTACTGCTGGTTCACTGATCACGGCTTCAGCCTTGGCGAGCCGCTCTGGGCGTATGCCAATGCCCTCGTCAACCAGGGCGAGTTCGAACAGGCGTTGCCGCTGCTACTGGAGAGCCGGGATATTTTCCAACAACGCGGGAGTCGCTCTGCAATGTCTATGAGCCTCGGCACGCTGGGGCTGCTGGCACTGCTGCAAGGCGATCTGGCTCGCGCATACGCGCAGTTGCAAGAAGCGGTGAGGAGTGCGACAGACTTCAACGACCAGTGGATGATCGGTTTCTGGCAACCGGTGCTGGGCTATGTGACTTTGTATAGGGGCGACGTGGCCGGGGCGCGCAGGCTCTTGACCGCGAGCCTGCGCCTGTGTAGCGAGCTGAAAGAACCGCTGCTCTTGGCGCGCAACATGACCTTTCTGGCGGAGACCGCGCTGTGGGAAGGCCAGATCGACGAGGTTGCCGACTGGCTCGCGCAGAGTCTGACCCAGGAAGCCAACCCAGGCATCATCATCTATGAGGTCGTGCGGGTGTTTGTCGCGGCCCACCTGGCGACGGCGCAGGGGCAGTATCGGCGTGCCGCCACGCTGTTCGGCCTGGCGGAACAGGCAAATAGCCAGATACATCATGCGTACGCCGGGCCACTGCGGGCGCGGACCGACGCCGCGCTGGCGACCGTGCGCGCCGCGCTCGACCCGGCGGCGTTTGCCGAGGCGTTCGCTGCCGGCCAGCAGTTGTCGCTCAGCGAGGCGTTTGCGACCATCCTCCACCCAGCCGCTATCGCGGCATGATACTCAGAAACGATGCACATTTCCTTTTCTTACGCCGCAAGTCGAAGCGTAGCCGTGAAGACTAGTGGCGTTTTATTGATTCTCGGGCTGGAACATATCAGCTATTACGACAACGCAATACACCGCTTTGAGGAGAATTTTTACCTCACCCGTGTTTAAGATCCACGGCTGGGGCCAGGCGCCGATCGCACAGGAGGTCGCGACGGTCCATGCTGTTCGTAGGTCCGTGGGCGCCAGTATGGATCTGATGCTTGACCCGGCCTGTGAGTACATCACCTTCGGCGATGCGGTCAAAGTCGGGTGGGCCTGTGATGCGGCGCGCTTCTTTTGGTACGAGGATCCCTACCGCGACGGCGGCATCTCACAGTTTGCGCACCGCAAGCTGCGCCAGTTGATCAAGACGCCGCTGCTCATGACCGAGCATGTCCGGTCGCTGGAGCCACATATCGACTTTGCGCTTGCCGAGGCCACCGACTATCTGCGTGGCGACGTTGGCTACGACGGTATCACCGGCGTGATGAAGCTGGCCCATGCGGCGGAGGGATTGGGCCTCGATATCGAGTTTCATGGCCCTGGCCCGGCACAACGCCAGTGCATGGCCTCCGTCCGCAACACCAACTACTATGAGATGGGCTTGGTTCACCCGAAAGCGCCAGCAAGCCATGATATCCGGCTCTACACCGGTGGCTACCGCGACACGCTCGACGCGATCGACGCGGACGGCTGCGTGCCGGTGCCGCAGGGCCCTGGGCTGGGGGTCGAGATCGATTGGGAATGGGTCGCCCACAATCGCACGAGTATGGTGACCTACTAAGCACATCCATGCACGCTTTATGGTAGCGTGCGCCCATCGCGGGTGCACGACCGCTCAATCTGGATGCGCCAGTCGTCGATTTCGACAGGAGGAGGAACATAAGTATGCACGTGCGCGAACATTTATGGCGTATTCTTCGCGGGCGAACTCCAGGCGTGGTGGATCCCCTGCTTTTTTGGCACGCCACCGGATCGGATAGCGCGCTACCGTGCGATGTTTGGCAAGACCCATGCGTTTTTGCCGGAGCGCAATGGAATCGTGCCCAATACGATGCATGTCGTCCTTCACAGCGCGACCCTCGCGGCGCTCCTGGTCGCGCTCCGGCTGGTCATGCTGACCGCAGCGGATGCACGCCAACCAGCTCATGGCGCGCGAGTAGAACAGCTGGCCAGTGCTGGTGCCAACATACACGCACGCCGGGTCGCACCTATCCACCGCCAGGTTTTCGCGCAGCACCGTGATCCAGGCGTTTGCCGGCAGGCCCACGCTCAGCCGTTCCCAGCTCACGCCGCTGCTGCGGCTGCGCCAGACGGCCATTTGCTGCTCTGGCATGATTCGCTGGTTGTCGGACACATGTGGCACGACATAGACAGTGTTGGGGTCGTATGGGTGCAAAGCTAGCGGGAAACCGAAGCGCGATGGGAGACCTTATCTGGCCCGCTGGTCAGCTGGTGCTGCACCGCCAGCGCCGCGGCCTCGGTGCGCGAGGCCGCGCCCAGCTTACCGAGAATACTGCTGACATGGAACTTGACGGTCGCGCGGCTGATATTCAGGTGCGCGCCGATCTGGGTGTTGGTCAACCCGTGTACCATCAGCGCCAGCACGTCCTGCTCGCGGCAGGTCAGATCCGCGACTGGTTCGGGCGGCGGCAGCAGCACGGGCGCGCGCGGGGAGCGCACCATGTTCGCGATCGACGTCGGCGCCAGCGTCGGCCGCCCCATGTGGGCCACCCGAATGCCGGCAGCCAGATCGCCGGTGCTGGAGTTCTTCAGCAGATAGCCTGCGGCGCCGGCGGCCAGGGCGCGCTGAATCAGGTCGTACTCGTTACAGCTGGTCAGTACGAGCACCTGAACGTTCGGGTAGCGCTCGCGGATGGCGCGGGTCGCCGCGACGCCATCCACCTCGGGCATGAGCAGATCCATCAGCACCACATCTGGCTTGGCCGTCGCGCAGAGCTCGATCGCCTCGGCGCCATTCTGGGCTTCGCCCACCAGCACGAAATCATTGAAGGCCAGCAGCAGAGTCGCCAATCCACGCCGAACCACCAGGTGATCATCGACCACGAGCACGCGAATCGAGCTAGTCATGGCAGTATTCCCCTTTCAGATGTCGATTACACGACTTACGTGACGCCTGACATGCGATTCTTCGCAGCGATTGCTCGCAGCCGTACTTCGTCGTTTGGGCGTTCGCCGCCCGGCGAACGCCCAAACGACGAAATACCAGAGCGCACACAGGCAAAGAAGTCTCAGAATTGGCAGAAATATGTACATCCTAACGGAACTGTGGCTATCAGCGCCAAGCAGAACGATGCTCACAGCATCCATGCCAGCAGCAAGATCACAACCATGATCTCCAGGCAGCGGCAGGTATCGGCCTGAACTTTATGCCAGAACTCTTGGCGGCCCAGCCACCACCCCACCCGGTGCATATACTGACGAAGATGCGGATCATCCGTGGCGGCCCCCGCCTTCAGATGGGCCAGCCGGAAGGTCGCCGGGTGTGCTGTACGAGGAGCAATCCCCACATCGTGGCAATTGCCGTCTGAATCAGCAGTGCATTCATGCTCATCACTCCGTCACGACCGCTGCGTCCCTTTCTGGTTGCACAATCTGGGGCTGTGTATTTGTCGATGCGTTTAGTCTAAGCTGTGCGTCGCGTCCGCGCATCGGCAAAATAACGCGATCGTATGCCTGTTCCTGGGCAGCGCGAGCGCGAGGGTGGAAGACGATCCAGGCAATTATGCCTATGACAATCGGGGGCCATGGGGTGCGGGGGACGGCGCAGCCGCCCCGATACCCCATCAACCGGCGAGGGAGTGAGAGTTACCAGCTAAGCTCGTAAGACGTGGTAGATCCAAAAGGGGAGCGACTCACGCAAGCTGAGTTGTCGTACTGCGCCACCTTGCCGAGATTGTGCAGCACGCCCGCGATGACCCGTTTGCTGCCCATTACCCGCAGCAGCGCTAGACTTTCGGAATAGAACGCGGTCGCCTGCCGGTAGGCGCCTTGGAGCTGGGCTACTTCGCCAAGCAAGTTCAGCGCTTCGGCAATGCCGCCGTTGTTGCCCAGCTTGCGCCACGGCTCCAGCCCTTCCTGGCAGATCGTGGCCGCGCGCTGGTAGTCGCCGTCGCGCCGCGCCAGATCGCCCAAGCGCTGCAATGTCTCAGGAATATGCCAGGTGTCGTCGACAGCGCGCGAGAGCGACACAATACACGCGGTCGCTGAACTGATCAAGCAGCTCGGCCGCCACATGAAGCGCCAGGCGAGTCTTGCCCGCGCCACCTGGGCCGGTGAGCGTCACCAGGCGTACGTCGTCGCGGCCCAGCAGCGCACAAATATTCGTGACCTCCCACTCACGGCCAATCAGCGCGCTGGGCTGCGCCGGCAGGTTATGCCGGCGCTGATCGAGCGTGTTCAGCGGCGAAAAATCGGTCGGCAGGTCGGGGGCGAACAGCTGAAAGATCTGCTCCGGGCGTGTCAGATCGCGGAGCCGATGCACGCCCAGATCGCGGAGCGCCAGGTCGGGCGGCAGCTGGTCGCGCACTAGCTCGGTCGTCACCAGCGAGAGCAGAAATCTGGCCGCCATGCGCCGCGGCCAGCAGACGAGCGGTGCGGTTCAGCAGTGGGCCGAAGTAATCGCCCCCACGCAGTTCGGCGACACCGGTGTTCAGTGCCACACGGATTCGCAGTGGCTCGGCCGTTTCCCAAGGCTCAGCCAGGATCGTGCGCTGGGCTGCTACGGCCGCCGCCAGCGCGTCGGAGGCGTTGCCGAAAACGGCGTGGCTGCCGTCGCCCACCGTCTTGAAGACTACGCCGTAGCGCGACTCGATCGCCTCCCGCAGCATGGCGTCGTGGCGTGGCAGAGCCTCGGACATCGCGTTGGTGTGCTGCTCCCAGAGATTCGAGCTGCCCGCGATATCGGTGAAGAGAAATGTTACAATTCCGATCGGCAGGTCGGACATAGATTACCTCAGCTCGGTGCGGGGGCATTATAGAACTGATAAGAGCGCTACAAGCAGAACTATTGAACCGATCGAGTGCGACAGCCCGGCCAGCGGCACGTTCCGGTTCCTACCCACATCGTGCGTCGGCCCTCCCCACTCGGCGAGCAGGCGCACTCCCCACCTGGCTGATGTTGCCGGCGGCGATCGTGGGTATGCTACTCGTACGACAGATATGCGTCGTGATCGATAGCCGGCTGCGGCGAAGGGTACGCGTGGCTGCGCGATTGCAAAGAGCCACAGCCGCGCCCTCAGTTCCGGCCAGAAGAGGAGCCCGCACCATGAACGATAAGGACATTCAGCAAGCCGTCCTGCGCGAGCTCGAGTGGGAGCCGCAGGTCAAAGCGACCGAGATTGGTGTGGCGGTCAAGGATGGCATCGTCACGCTCGCCGGCTCGGTGGATAGCTATACCAAGCGATATGACGCCGAGCGTGCCGCCAAGCGCGTCCACGGCGTGAAGGCAGTGGTCAACGACCTGGAGGTGCACCTGCCCTCCAGCAGCGAGCGCACCGATGAAGCTATCGCCCGCGCGGCGCTGCGCGCGCTGGAGAGCCACATCACCGTGCCGCGTGATCGGATCAAAGTGACCGTGCGTGACGGCTGGATCACGGGCCGGCCAATACAAATATCACGACATCGAAAACGCGGCGGCCCACTTGCACGGGATGATCGACACACTGAAGCGGGAGATCAGTGTAAACGAATAATCCCTACTATCGCGACGTTCAGCGGGCGTCACTAATGCCCTACTTTACCGTGTGGCGTGAGCGACGACGGCTATACCATCGACGCGCTCACCGATTCGGCGCGGACACCCAGGTCTACGGGTTCCTTGCTGGCTCCGGCCTCGCCAAATCGTGCGAGGCTGAGGTCGTCGGCGAACTGGTCGAACTACAACAGCGGACCGGGGAGTACGCGCCACGCGTGTAACGGGATCTTGAAGATTCAGGTTCCCAAGGCCGCCGCTGGCCGGCGCAAGGTCATCCGGATCGGGCAGTCGGCGTGACCAGTGCGTTCACGAGCGAGCAGCCCTGAGCTGATCGGGACCGGCGCGTAGTGCGCGCTGGACGCCCTTGGGCGGCGCTCGCCCAGCTGCGCAGCGAAAAGCAGCTCGTGATCGTGCCAGAGGCACGCATCTCTTCGAGAGCCAGGCGTGCTGGATGCGGTGGCGCAGCTGGCGCGAAGGACGGACCTTGCCCCGGTCTGCACCAGGAGGATCTGTATGAATATGAGCGGAGATCGACTCGTCACCGTCTTCCTCTGCGGCGACGTTATGACTGGACGCGGCATCGATCAGATTCTACCCCATCCGAGCGATCCGCAGATCTACGAAACGTTCGTCTCGGATGCGCGCACCTACATCGAGCTTGCCGAGGATGTCAACGGTCCCATTCCGCGGCCGGTCGACCCTTCGTACATCTGGGGAGATGCGCTGGCTGAGCTGCAGCAGGTCGCACCCGACGCACGGATCGTGAACCTCGAGACCAGCGTGACGGTCAGTGACGAGCCCTGGCCCAAGCGCATCAACTACCGCATGCATCCAGCGAACGTCGGGTGCCTTGCCGCCGCCGGGGTCGACGTCTGCGTCCTCGCCAACAATCATATGCTCGACTACGGCTATTCCGGGCTGGTCGAGACACTGGAGACGCTGCATCGCGCCGGGCTGAAGCCGACCGGCGCAGGCCGGATTCTACCGGAGGCGCGCAGGCCCGCCGTGGTCGATCTCGCGGTCGACTTCAGAGTCGTCGTCCATGGCTTGGGAACGGAATCGAGCGGCATTCCTCCGAGTTGGGCCGTAGCCGAAGACCGCCCGGGCGTCGACGTCCTGTTCGATCTTTCGGAAGAGACGGTCGCGGCAATCGAGGAGCGCGTCCGAGCAGTCAAGCGGAGCCAGGATGTCACGATTGCCTCGATCCACTGGGGCACCAACTGGGGATACGAAGTGCCGTACGAGCGCGTCCGGTTTGCGCACCAGCTGATCGACAGCGGCGTCGACATCGTCCATGGCCACTCGTCCCATCATCCGCGTCCGATCGAGGTCTATCGGAATCGACTCATCCTCTACGGCTGCGGGGACTTTATCAATGACTACGAGGGAATCCGCGGGTACGAGCGGTACCGAGCTGACCTCGTGCTCATGTACTTCGCGACGCTGAATCCTGCCAGCGGCGACCTGGTCCAGCTCCGCATGATACCGATGCAGACCCGCAAGATGCGGCTGAACCGAGCAGCACCTCGCGATGTCGAGTGGCTGATAGATCGGCTTTCGCGAATCAGCATCGATTTCGAATCGTGGGTCGAGCAGGCTGAAGATGGCAGCCTGCTGCTGCGCTGGTAATGAACAGTACGATGCAGGCCAGGGTCGGGGGCGACATGCGCTATACCAGCGAGCAGGAGGCCACGATCGCTCCGGATGCGATCGTGCGGGGCCAGGTCGCGCGCTCGGCGCCCGCGGTGGATCGCAGCCGCAGCCCGCTCGGACTGTGTGAGCGAACCGAATGATCACGTGGTGATGAAACTGCGGATCGTCTGCATCGCTATGGGAGGGACAGCCGATGCACTCTCCGAGCGACATTCTGGTGATTGATGACGATGCGTCGAGCGCCGAGGCAGCTCGCCCGCGCGTTCGCGTTCCTTATTTTAGGGGGTGATTCTCGCGCTGATCACGAGCGTCGTCTTTCTGCTGACCCAGCTCCTGGATGGACGTACACATGCGCCAGCGTTGCTACGGGATGCCGCGCTCATCTGGGTCGCGAACGTCCTGACGTTCGCGCTCTGGTACTGGGAGATTGACGGCGGTGGACCGGCAAAGCGTCACCGCGACGGATACGCCAGTCGCGATTTTGTGTTCCCACAAGTAGCGATTGGGCTGGCAACCGACGCCATGGTATCCCAGTTTCGTCGATTACCTGTTTCTGGCGTTCAACACAAGCACCGTGTTCAGCCCCACGGATACCGCAGTGCTCTCAGCACGAGCAAAGATTCTGATGATGCTCCAGGCCATGCTCTCCCTACTGGTGTTGGCGGTGCTGGCCGCCCGCGCGATCAACACGCTCTAACCCGCGCGCCGTTCGCTCGGCCCAGGCTCCGGATGGGCTGGCCCGCACCTCGCCACCTGGCCAGCCAACAAACTCGCCGCCTGACTGATCTCGCCGCGCTTGTGATGCTGTAGAGTAGCAACATCTCGTGATGCATCCGGCAGCTTGTGATACAATTGCAAGAGGGAGTAGCATCAAGCACCGTCGGCACCAAAGGTACCTGCCATGACCATCGACACCCCTATCCATACCAGCGAGCAGAGTATCGACCGCGTCCTGCGCGCTGGTCGCCCCGTCCTCCTGGAGTTCTGGGGGAACGGCTGCGCGCCCTGCGAGCAGCTCAACCCAGCGCTCGATCGCCTGGCCGCAACCTATGCCGGCAAAGCCCTGATCGCCAAAGTCGACGTGCGCGATAACCCGGCGCTGGCCCGGCGCTATGGCATCAGCCGGCTGCCCGGTCTGGTATTTGTGAAAGACGGCGCGACCGTGGCGCAGACAAGTGGCGCGCTGCCCGAGGCCACACTGCGCGAGTGGCTAGAATATCTTGTCGCGGGCGGGCCGCGCCCGGCGCTCCCCGAAGGCCCAAGTGTATCGCTCGACGGCACGCCCGTCGATCGCGCGGCGGGCAACGCTGCGGCAGGGCCGAGCGCCACCAATCGCCGGCCAGCAAACTCAGCGCACCCAGCGGAGCCCGGCGCCCCGGTGGTGGTGACGGATGCAACATTTGACCAGCTAGTGATCGACAACAAACTGCCGGTGCTGGTGGATTTCTGGGCACCGTGGTGCGGCCCCTGCCGCGCGATCGCGCCGGCGGTCGAGCAGCTGGCGAAGGATTTCGCCGGCCGGGCCGTCGTCGCCAAGCTCAATGTGGATGACAACCCACAGACGGCCCAGCGGTTTGGCATCAGCGGCATTCCGGCGCTGTTTGTCTTCAAAGGCGGCGCGGTCGTCGAACGGCTGCTCGGCGCGCGGCCAGCGCAGGCGCTGCGCGAGGCGCTCGCCCGCCACGTAGCCGGCGCTTAATAGCTGGAAGAGGCCGAAGGCCTCGCCCTACCGCCCCTGATTGCAATCGTCACGCCCCGACCCGATCCTCTGGCATTGCCCACGCGATCTACCTGGCCAACTGACTGGTGCCTGATCTCCCCGAGTGCCCGATGCTATCAGGCTGCCGGCGTGCTAGGCTGGTTATGGTAGGACTTACGCGTTGCCTGGAGCTGGAACAGGCGCTCAATCAGCTGCCGCCCGACCAACGGCTGGCCTTCGTGCTACACGCGATCGAGGGTGTGGGCTACGCCGAGATCGCGGCGATCACCCACCAGACGCGTGGTGAGGTCCAGGCAGCCTATCACGCAGCGCGCGCGGCGCTACGCCAACGCTTCGCCAATCAGTTTCTAACCGCCGAGGATGCCAGCGCACAGCCGGCTCTGAAGGGCGGGCTAAGCGCAT
>WNGB01014071.1_pt1 | contig 15158 bp, 13 predicted proteins | sample 5400681 | NCBI WGS metagenome assembly WNGB01 (sample SAMN13153367, study PRJNA577476) | soil metagenome | isolation source: 115 cm soil or saprolite under grassland replicate 2 | place: USA:California | collected 2016-06-15
CATGCTGCCTCCCTGATAACTTCACTGCAGAACGCGAAACGACATCCAAGGTCTAAGCGATTGCCGTCACTCGTCAAGTCTCCGGGCTCGGTGCCTTGCGCGAACACTCGCCGTGATGAGTTTGTCAAACTCTCAGCCGCGGTTACAATCAGCCTGCCGCAGCAAGGGAAGGACCGCCGATGAACCTCGTGCAACACCTGGTCGAGCAGAAACTCATCCACCCGCCGCACTGGCTCGGGCCGAACCTCCATTATCTCACGATCATGGGATCCATCGCGTATGGTGTCGTCGATACCAACGACGAGACGGTGCAGTCCGATTTCGACCTGTACGGCTTCTGCATTCCGCCGCGCGAGATCGTTTTCCCACACCTGGCCGGGCACATCTGGGGCTTCGGCAAGTACAAGGACGGCATGCCCAAGGGGCATTTCGGGCAGTATCAGCAGCATCACGTTTTCGACCCCAGCGCGCGCGGCGGCAAGGGACGCGAGTACGACCTGCAGATTTACAATATCGTCAAATACGCTCAACTATGTATGGAATGCAACCCGAACATGATCGACTCGCTGTTCACGCACGAGACGATGGTGCAGCACATCACGCAGGTCGGCCAGGTTCTGCGCGACAATCGCAAGAAGTTCCTCCACCAGGGCATTTGCGACAAGTTCAAGGGCTACGCCTACGCCCAGGTTCACAAGATGCAAACCAAGCAGCCCGAGGAGGGGACCAAGCGGGCGAAGCTGGTCGAGGAACACGGCTATGACTCAAAATTCGGATATCACATCGTGCGGTTGCTGAACGAAGCGGAACAGCTGTTGCTGGAGGGTGACCTCGACCTGCAACGCAATCGCGAGCAATTGAAGTCGATCCGCCGCGGCGAGTGGACGCTGCAGCAAATTCTCGACTATTTCGAGAAGAAAAGGATCGATCTGGAGGAGGTGCGCACGAAGAGTTGTCTGCCGCCCGCACCCGATGAGGCCGCGATCCGCGATTTGTTGCTGCGCTGCCTCGAGGCGCACTACGGTTCGCTCGACAAGTGCGTCGCCGTGCCGGGCAAGGCCGAGGGGTTGCTGCGGCAGATCCGCGAGATGATCGAACTTGGCGGCTTCTGACGGCGCGTAGAGGTAGGCCAGAATCGAAGCGACCCCCGGTGAGCAACACCGCACACCAGGGTTTCCGCCAAGAACCCTTCCTTGACGAACGCCGCCGCGCCCCGCAGACTACCCCGAACGATGAGCCACAACGAGAAATCGCCGAACACGTTGCCCGCCCTTGTCGGCGGCACTCCCCTTCGGCCGCAAGGCCCGCCGCCCTGGCCGCTGCCCGACGACGCAATCCTCGATGCCCTGAAGGACGCCTTTTGCGGTGGCTCATGGGGTAAATACCACGGCGGAATCGTCGAACGCCTCGAAGCAGCCCTGTGTGCCTATTACGGTCTGGAGTTCGCCCTGACATGCGGCAGCGGCACGTTCGCGGTGGAGCTGGCCCTCCGCGCTCTGAAGATCGGCCCGGGCGACGAGGTGCTCCTCGCGGCCTACGACTACCCCGGCAACTTCCTCAGCGTCCACGCGGTCGGCGCTCAGCCGGTGCTGGTGGACATCGATGCGCACAACTGGAACCTCGCCCCGGAGAGACTGGCGGAGGCGGTCGGGCCGGCCACGCGGGCGGTGATCGCCTCGCACCTGCATGGCGGCCTGGTGCCGATGCGCGAACTGGCCGCGGTCGCCGCAGCTCATGGCCTGGCCGTGATCGAGGACGCGGCCCAGGCTCCCGGGGCGCTCGTTCAGGGCCGCAAGGCCGGCACCTGGGGCGACGCCGGCATCCTCAGTTTCGGCGGGTCGAAACTGCTCACCGCCGGCCGCGGTGGCGCTCTCTTGACGGCGCGCGCCGACGTCGCCCAGCGCGCGCGGCTCTGGCTGCACCGCGGCAATCACATCTGCCCGCTGTCCGAACTGCAAGCGGCGGTGTTGCTGCCGCAGCTGGCCAGGCTCGACGCCCGCAATGCCCATCGTCGCGCGAACGTGCTCCGGCTCGTGGAAGCCTTCGCCCCGGTGCCGGGCCTGCGGCCGTTCGTCAACCGCGCGGACGCCAGCGAGCCGAACTATTACAAGTTGGGCTTTCAATTCGACCCGGTGCTGTTCGGACTGGAGCGGGAACGCTTCGTCGCGGCGCTGCGGGCGGAGGGGATCGCTTTCGATGAGGGCTTTCGCGCCCTGCACGCGGGGCGCTCGGCGAAGCGCTACCGCAAGGCCGGCGAACTGACCGAGGCCGACAGGGCGCACACCGGGACGGTCGTGCTGCATCATCCCGTGTTGCTTGGGGAAGCGGCCGACGTCGATGAGGTGGCCGCAGCGGTGTGGAAGATCCACCGCTGGGCGCTGGTTGCGTTGGAGTCCCGGCTTTAGCCGGCTGAAGCCGGGACTCCAACGCGAGCATCGCAACCGGGCGGCTGGCTATCTCCGATTGAAGAACTCGTCTGAGGTCTCGATGCCCTTGCGCACCTCTGCGAGATCCTGCCCGCCGTTCACCCAGAAGTTGCGGCCCGCATCGTCGAGATTACGGCCCAGCAGCGTCTGGTAGAACGCGTTGACCGTCAGCGTCCGGAACTCCTGCGACTGCAGCATGTTCAGCGCCGCCACGTCGCGGCCGTTGCTCTGCAGGAGGTTCCCAAAGAAGGTCAGTGCGGCAGCGTCGCCGTCGCGGTTGAGCAGCAGCCGGAACGCGGCACGGATAAAGTTCTCGTTCTGGTTGGACGAACCCACCAGACTCTGAGCCCGTTGCAAGAACTCCTGCGAGGCGAGAATGCCGCTCTCCACCTGTTCCTCGGTCGCGCCCTGCGCCATGACATTGGTCCAGAACTGCACCCCCGCCTGATCGACGTTGCGCCCGAGGAAACGCTGATACCAGGTCTCGAGCAGGTTCGTCCGTGCCTCCAGCGAGTCCTCGATGCCCTGGATCACGGCGGACCGGCCGGCGCTGTTCAGGATGCCCTTCCAGAAATTCTTACCCACCGTGTCCGGCGGCCGGTGGAGCCGCTCAGCAAAGAGGTTGTCGATCAAGACGTCATCGGCGTCGGTGTCCTGCCGCGTGATATTGAGCAGGTTCGTCGTCATGCCGGTCGGCAGGGCTTCGCCGACGAGGACGTTTGTGCCCGTGCCGCCGTCGAGCGTCAAGGTCGTCAGCCCCGTCGGGACGCTGTGGATGTTCGTGACGAACTGATCGTCGCCGCCGAGGCCGTTGACCGTCACGTTCGTCTTGTTGCTCAGCGTGAGCGGCGCGAAAGCGTTGCTGGTCGTCTCGTCCTCGGTCTCATTCTCATTATCGTCGCTTCCAGTGGAGGAGCCGTTGACGTCCTGGGCATCCACCCCCTTGATGATCAGGCTCGTCACACCCTGCCGCGATTGGCTCTGCAGGTGGATCAGGTTGTTGTTGGCGTTGCCGTTGAAGATGAAGTTCGCGGCCGGGACGCTGTCCACGATCGACGTCCTGTTCGACACGCTGAGCGTCATCGACAGGGTGCCGTTGCTGAGAGTGAGGGTGTCGAGGGACGAGCCGGTCCCGAGCGTGAATGTCTCGGTGAGGGTGCCGCCAGGGTTGCCGACCAGATTCACAGTCGTGTTGCCGGGCCCGCCGTTGAACTGGATCGGCAGGCCGGCTGTGGTCGTATTGCCGATCACGCCATTGCCCAGGTCGAGGGTCAGCGCGTCCTTGCCGCCCCCGCCGTTGACGATCACCTGCGTGACATTGGCGAGGGCGGTTGACTGGAACGTCGCGCCGCCGTTATCACTGAACTCAATGTTGGTTACGGTGCTTCCCGCGGTTGGGGCCTGCAGCCGGATCATCAACTGGTCGGGTTGGCTGGTGCCAGTGAGGGTGACCGCTCCCGGCCCACCGGTCGGCAAGGTGATCGAGGGAACCGCTCGATCTTCCAGGGTTTCCACCTCCGGCCGGCGGCGGGGCAACGGCTTCGCGGACTGGGATCTGCGCCAGCTCAGCCACGAACGAAACAAGTTACGCATGAGCCTCCTCCTATGAATGAAGAATCGTCCCGAAGTCCCCTGCGCGAAGACTCCTGGGTAAACTTAGGTGAACAGACAATTCCGGCGATAGAAAAGCGGGTGCGAACTGCTGTGTCGAAAACCCCTCCCCCCAACCCCCTCCCCGCAACGGAGAGGGGGAGAAGAAGAGATGCCCTTTGTCTTGCTCCCCCTCTCCGTTGCGGGGAGGGGGTTGGGGGGAGGGGTTTTCGACGGAGCGCGTGCGAGCCTGTTGGCCGCGAAGATGAGGGTGGAGCAATCAGCGTGCCAAGCTAGGGGCCAGGGTCAGGGGCCAGGGATCAGGGAGCAGGGAGCGGAGTCCAGAGTACGGAGTACGAAGTACGCGGGGCCGAAGAGCGCGATGCGCTGTGCCTCCCTTCGTACTCGGTACTTCGTACTCTGGACTCTGCTCCCTGACCCTGGTTGAGCAGCCCGCGACCCATTGATGAGCAAGCATGCGACTTCGTACTCTGGACTCTGCTCCCTGACCCTGGTTGAGCAGCCCGCGACCCATTGATGAGCAAGCATGCGTCCCGTGCTTGCCGCACGTTTCAACGCTCGCTAGAGTGTGAACATGTCCGCCGCCCTTGCTGGAGGATCGACGTGCCTGGCGCATCCTTAGCGGTCCGCTGCGTGGCGGAGGTGATCGGCACCTTCATCCTCGTCTTCTTCGGCTGCGGCGCCGTCCACGCGGCGGTGCTGACCGGCGCCCATACGGGGCTGTGGCAGGTCGCCATCGTCTGGGGCGTTGCCGTCACCGTCGCCATCTACGTCGTCGGCGGCATCAGCGGCGCTCATATCAACCCCGCGATCACCGTCGCCCTCGCCGTCTGGGGCAAGTTTGCGCCCGCCCAGGTGCTGCCGTACGTCGCTGCCCAACTCCTCGGTGCCGCCCTTGCCGCCGGCGCCCTCTACGGCCTCTATGAGCCCTACCTCGCTGCCCGTGAACAGGAGCGCGGCGTCGAACGCGGGCGGAGAGGGAGTGAGATTACAGCGATGTGTTATGGGGAGTATTTCCCCAGCCCCGGTGGCGTCTCCACCGACGCCAGCCTCAAGGGCGAGGAAGCGGTGGAAAAGGCACTGCGCGGCCTCGATTCCCGGGTGAGCGTGCTGGGGGCGTTCCTGGCGGAGGTGCTGGGCACGGCCCTGCTGGCGCTGGTTGTCTTCGCGCTGACCGACGAACGCAACGGTGCCGCTCCGGCCGCGCGTCTCGTCCCCGTCTTCATCGGGCTGACGGTGGCCATCTTGATTTCGGTGCTCGCGCCGCTGACACAAGCCTGCTTCAACCCGGCGCGCGATTTCGGCCCGCGGCTGGTAGCCTGGGGTGCCGGGTGGGGCGAAGTGGCGCTGCCCGGGCCGCGTCCTGGCGTCTTCCGCGTTTACCTCTTTGCCCCGATCATCGGTGCTGTCGCGGGTGGCGGCCTGTACCTGCGCGTGCTGCGGCCCGGCCTCCCCGAGCCGGCGGCACAACCGAAAGAGTCGCTGTGACGGACCCTTCGTTTGGAGCCACGAACCCAATGGCGAGCGGGGGGCGTAAGCCCCCTGATACTCCGGAGTGATCAGGGGGCTTACGCCCCCCGCTCGCCAATAAGTTAGTCCCTGGAAGACGCAACTGGAGAGCATCTCATGAGCAGCATTCGTTTCATCATGGTGGGCGGATTTCTCGGCGCCGGCAAGACGACCACGCTCGGCCGTCTGGCACGCTATTACCTGGGCCGCGGCCAACGGGTCGGCATCATCACCAACGATCAGGCGGCCGATCTCGTGGACACGCACAGCCTGCGCTCGCAGGGACTCGCCGTCGAGGAGGTCGCCGGCGCCTGTTTCTGCTGTCGCTTCAACGACTTGATGGACAAGGTCGATCTGCTCAAGAAGACTGAACGCCCCGACGTCGTGCTCGCCGAGCCGGTCGGCAGCTGCACGGACCTGGTCGCCACTGTCGTCCAACCGCTGAAAGATCTCTACGGCGAGCGCTTTACCGTGGCGCCGTACCCGGTCCTCTTCAAACCGAGCCACGGTCTGAAAATCCTTCGCAACGAATCCGGCTCGGGTTTCTCCCCGAAAGCGGCCTACATCTTCCGCAAGCAACTCGAAGAGGCCGACGCCGTCGTCATCAATCGCATCGACGAACTGACGCCGGCCGCCATTGAGGAGTTAACGGGTCTTGTGAAGGCACAATTTCCCGGCGTGCCGGTGCTGCGCATGTCGGCCCTAACTGGACAGGGCTTCGAGGCGCTGACGGAGTTGCTCGACCAGCAAGGGGCGTTCGGCCGGCGCATCCTCGACATCGATTACGACACCTATGCCGAGGGCGAGGCGGAACTGGGCTGGCTGAACAGCAGCGCTCACGTCAAGGCGACGGCACCGTTCTGGCTGGACGAACTGTTACTCGACGTGGTGAAGCGCTTGCAGGCAGCGCTCGCCGGGCACGGGGCGGAGGTGGCGCATTTGAAGGCGATCGGGCTGTGGGAAGGTTCTTTCGGGGTGGCGAACCTGGTCAGCAGTTCGACGGCGCCGGAGTTGTCGTTGCCGTCTGGCTGTCAGGTTCAGGAGGCAGACCTGATCGTCAACGCCCGCGTGGCGCTCGACCCGGCGGTCCTGCAAGAGGTGGTCGAGGGCGTGGTCAAGGAAGCGTGCGCCGCGCGGAAGGCGACGGTGCAGATCCACAAGACGCAGAGTTTCCGCCCCGGGCGGCCGCAGCCGACACACCGCTACACCGCGGCAAGATAGCCCACACGGTCGCGCCAGGGCGGTTGGCTCAGAGGATGAACGACGTGGTACTGAACGACTGCCCGGTGCCGGCCCCGGTCGGGGCGCCAACTCCGGTACTGAACGACTGCCCGGCGCCGGTGCCGGTCGGGGCGCCTGCCCCGGTGCTGAAACTCGCCCCGGTCCCCATACCGATAGTCGTCCCCGTCCCGGCGCCGAACGGCGTACCGCTGGTAACGCCGGGGGTGGCGAAACTCGTCGGGCTCGTCACCAAAGTGCCGGCGCCCACGCCGCTGGTCACCCCTGCCGTGATCGGCGGCGGTAGCGTTGACAGCACCGAGGTCGTGGGTGCGGTCGCCACGCCGGTCGCGGTCGGGATCACCGCCGTCAGGGTGTTGACGCTCCGCAGCGTGGGGAGCAAGCGGTCCAGCACCTCGAGGCCCGGCAGTTGGCGGGAGAAGCGGTTGCCTTCAAACAGGAACTGATTAGCGGCCTGGTTGGGATCGGCGAGGTTCGACTGCATCAGCGACGCCTCCAGGCGCGTGAGGAACTCATCGGAACCCGCCACGCCGGCAAACATGGACTCGACGGTTTGGCCATCGCGCAGGAACGTGCCCCAGAAGTTGACGCCCGCGCTGTCGAGGGGGCGACCGAGAATCTCCTGGTAGGTGCCCGCGATCTTGTCCAGGTTCGCCTCATCGCTGGCCAGGATTTGCGCCGCGACCTGCTCGCGCGACAGGCCGCCGCGGATCAGTTGCGTTGTCCAGAAAACCTGGCCGGGCTGGTCGAGCGGCCGGCCCAGCTGGCTCTGATAGATTGCGTTGAGCCAGGCGGGAAGGGTGCCGCCGTTGCGGACGAAGTATTCCACCGAGCCGAGAATTCCCGCCTTGACCTGATCGAGGGTGCCGCCGTTGCGCAGCACAGTTCCCCAGGCGGTGAGCCCAACCTGATCGAGCGGCCGGCCGAGGAGGGTCTGGTAAAGCAGTTGCAGCTCGCGGCCCTGGAACTCGGGGCTGGCGATGATCTCGGCCGTCATCTGCGTGCGCGTCTCGCCCGTGGCGAGCCGACTATCCCAGAATGCCAGGTCGGGCGCGTCCGCCGCCCGTCCCAGGAAACCCTGGATGACGGAGGCAGTGAAGGCCTCGTTGATGGCGGCGGGCACCTCCCGCGTTTCGAGTCGCTCGACGTGCAAGCGGGGAGCATGGGCCGGTTTCGTGGGGTGAGTGACGGGCCGGACCCAGTGAACCAGCCGCGAAAGGACAGTACGGAGCCCCATCGGAAGAACCTCCGGACATCATCGGGAGTGATTTTGCCCTGTGTCGAAGTGTGTGAGGCAACCGTCCGCGGCGGAGAGAACGGCTGTCGCCAGGGGGCTATGCGGATTCTACGAGCCAGGACACTGACTGACAATGCCCTGTCAGTCCATGTGGTCGAGCAGGTGGCCGAGTTTGTCCTTCTTCGTCTTGAGATACCGGCTGTTGTGCTCGTTCGGCGAGATCTGGATCGGCACCCGTTCGACGATCTCCAGCCCATAACCCTGTAAACCGACCACTTTTGTCTGGTTATTCGTCAGCAGGCGGATCTGCCGCACGCCCAGGTCGAAGAGGATCTGCGCCCCGATGCCGTAGTGGCGCAGGTCAGCGCCGAAGCCGAGTTTGCGGTTCGCTTCGACGGTGTCCAGTCCCTCCTGTTGCTGCAAACGGTATGCCTTGAGTTTGGAAACGAGGCCAATCCCGCGACCCTCCTGGCGCATGTAGAGGATCACGCCCTTGCCGGCGGCGCGCACCTGCTCCATCGCGTGGTGCAGTTGCGGCCCGCAGTCGCACAAACAACTCCCAAAAATGTCGCCCGTCAGACATTGACTGTGGACGCGCACCAGGACCGGCTCGGTCTGCACCGGGATCTGCCCGTCGGTCTCGACGCCCACACCGCCCAGGCACAGCGCCAGGTGCGGCTCCGGATCGACCAGCGACGAGTAGGCATACAGGTCGAACTCGCCGTGGCGCGTCGGCAATTTCACCGCCGTTTCCCGCTTGATGAGTCGCTCGCGTTGCCGCCGATATTTGATGAGATCCTCGATCGTACACATCTTCAATCCGTGAAGGCGGCAATACTCCTTCAAATCCGGAAGGCGGGCCATGTGGCCGTCCTCGGTGAGAACCTCGCAGATGACGGCGGCTTCGCGCAGGCCAGCAAGGCGGGTCAGGTCAACGCTGCCCTCCGTGTGCCCGGCGCGGACCAGCACGCCGCCTTCGCGCGCGCGCAGGCCGTCCACGTGGCCCTTGCCGCGCACGAGATCGCTGGGGGTGGCGTTCTCGTCAATGGCCACGCGCACGGTATGGGCGCGGTCGTAGGCGGAAGTGCCGGTGGTGATGCCGTGGCGAGCGTCGAACTTCTGCGTGAACGGCGTGGCCTCCGGCTGCGCGTTGTGGGCCGGCTGCAGTTCGAGGTTGAGCCGGTCGCAGAGGTGCGGCGCCAGCGCCAGGCAGACCAGGCCGCGGGCGTGACGGATCATGAAGTTGATCGCCTCCGGCGTGACCTTCTCCGCGGCGATGACCAGATCGCCCTCGTTCTCGCGATGCTCGTCGTCCACCAGGACGATCATGCGCCCCGCGCGCAGTTCCGCGATGGCCTCGTCGATGGTGCAAAACAGTTCGCCGGTCGTTGGCATGTCGCAGTTTCCGATGGAAGCGTTGGATCCGTTTAGCCGCGGTTCGGAGAACCGCGCTCTTGCAACATCACAAGAACGCGGTTCTCCGAACCGCGGCTAAACTTATTGTATGGCGCTTGACCGTGACCATCGGACTTGACAGAATTGGATATAAGGTGTCCAGCCCTGGTCAGAAAGTACCCTGAAAACGACCGGCCCCAGCCCTGCCTCGCTGACCCCGCAAGTGAGCGATCACCCTAACCTTGTGCGCCCCTTGACGATCCATCCAACGTCCTGACGCACTGCCCCCGGCACCCGCTTTGCTTTGAAAGCGAGGGGTTGGGGACCGGACGCGGACCGTCCGACGGCCTCAAACCTGTGCCCTTTTTCCCTCTGTTGAAGTTGCCATCATGAATACCCACCGGGTCGGAATCTGGTTCGTTGGTGCCTGCGGCGGCGTGGGCAGCACTGCGGCCCTTGGCCTGGCGGCTCTGCGCCGCGGCCTGATCGGCGGCACCGGCATGGTGACCGCCTTGCCCCTCTTCGCCGGCATCGATCTCGACAGCCCCGAACAATTCGAGATCGGCGGCCACGACGTTCGCCGGACCACCTATCGTCAGGCCGTCCGCGAGTTGCGCCAGCGCTCGAGCGTCTTCGATCCCGAGATCATCGACGCCTGTCTGCCCGACCTCGATCGCTGGACCGAGAACGTGCGGCCGGGGACGGTCCTCAACGCCGGCTCGACGATTGATCGCATGGCCGACTTGCCCGAGGCGCACCGCTCCGAGACTGCCCGCAGCGCCATCGACCGCATCCAGGCCGACATTCAGGGCTTCCAGGCACGGCATCACCTCGATCAGGTGGTCGTCTTCAACATCGCCTCGACCGAGCCGCCGTTCTCGCTGAGCGACGCTCACGGCAGCCGGTCGGCGTTGCTGCCGCTGTTGGAGAAGCGTCAGCCGATCCTGCCGGCGTCGTCGCTGTACGCCTGGGCGGCGCTCGACCTGGGCCTGCCCTACGTCAACTTCACGCCGTCGCTGGGGGCGTCGTTCCCCGCGGCGTACGAACTGGCCGAGGAGCGCGGCGCCGCGCACGGCGGCAAGGACGGCAAGACCGGCGAGACGCTATTGAAGACCGTGCTCGCGCCGATGTTTGCCCTCCGTAATCTCCGCATTTTGAGCTGGGTCGGCCACAATATCTTCGGCAACCGCGACGGTCAGGTGCTCGACGACCCGCGCAACAAGGAGTCGAAGTTGCTGACCAAGGATCAGGTGGTGTCGTCGATCCTGGGCTACAAGCCGCAAACGCATGTATCGATCGAGTACATCGAGTCGCTCGACGACTGGAAGACGGCCTGGGACCACATTCATTTCCAGGGGTTCCTCGGCGTCAAGATGATGATGCAATTCACCTGGCAGGGCTGCGATTCGCTGCTGGCGGCCCCGTTGGTGTTGGATCTGGCGCGGCTGGCACTGCTGGCCCAGCGGCACGGTGAGGCCGGCGTCATGCGGCATCTGGCGTGCTTCTTCAAAAGCCCGATGGAGGTCGAGGAGCACGATTTCTTCAAGCAATTCGCACTGCTCGACGAGTACGTGCGGACACACGAGGCAAGGGCCGAGGTTCCGGCGAACGGCGCGCCGGCCGTCCGGTGAGGAGAGAACCCCTCCCCCCAACCCCCTCCCCTGAGAGGAGAGGGGGAGAAGAAGAGACGTCGTTCTGCTTGCTCCCCCTCTCCCTGTGGGGGAGGGGGTTGGGGGGAGGGGTACTCCTAGTGCTTCCACCTGGGGTGGGATCATGAAGGTCGGACTTGCAATCGGGTGGCTTTCATTCCTGGCCCTACTCACCTTTGCCGGGGCGGCCAGACCGGGCGGCCCCTGGCTCGGCACGCTCGACGGCCATCAAGGCGTGGTCCGCTGCATGGCGTTCTCCCCCGACGGCAAGACCCTGGCCGTCGGCGCGGGCACAGTGGAACCGAAGGGGCTCACCGCCTTTGGCGAGGTCACCCTGTGGGAAGTAAGCACGCGGCAGCGCCGTGGCATCCTGCGAAGTCGGATGTGGCTCGTCCCCACGCTGGCGTTTGCGCCGGATGGGCGCACCCTGGTCGCCGCGGGTTACGATGGCACTGCGCGGCTCTGGGATCTGGGCCAGCAGAAGGAGCGGTGCATCTTCAAAACCGGCGGTGCCGACCAAAGGGGCCTGGCCTTCACTCCGGACGGCAGGACGCTGGCTACCGGCGGGGAGAAGATGGCTGATTCCGTGAAACTCTGGGAGGTGGACACAGGCAAGGAGCGGGCGCGCCTGCCCGAAGGCTCGGGAATCCCTCTGGCATTTGTTGCGCACGGCAAGCTGCTGACCGTCTCGGATTCTACAATGCAGTTGTGGGACGTTGCCCTGCAGCAGAAGCGGCGTGCCTTCGCAATCAAGGGATGGTCTTTCTCCATCGCAGTCTCCCCTGACGGCAAGTTGCTGGCGACGGATAGTAACGGCGATATCGGCGCGGGCAGCGTCTGGGAGACGGAGACAGGAAAGTTGCGGTTCGCCATTCCGCCGGGCGGGGAATGCTGAATCAGCGCCGTGGCTTTTGGCCACGATAGCCGGACAGTTGTCGCGGCAGACCATCTCGAAGCGACGGTGCGGGTCTACGACGTTGGCAGCGGTAAGGAGCGGGCTGCGTATCGCCTGCGGGAGCAACATGCCGATGAACGGATGACCCTGGCGGTGTCACCGGACGGCAAACTCCTGGCGGTGTCGATGGACCGGCAGGTGACCCTCCTGAGGCTGGACAAGTTGCTGAAGCAGCCGGCCGGGCGGTGAGATCCGTGGCGCCGTCCTGCAGAAATGCGCGCAGGCCGAACGGGAGTTGGGGTGAGGGGAGGGTCAGCGTGCAATGCAATGCAATGAATCCACCCCTCCCTCTATTATCTCGCTCCGATGCGCCGTACACAAGCCCAGAGTGCCAGCGATGGGAGTGTCCCGGCGCTGGCGCTTCGGGCTTGTGTCCCGAGTGTTCCTCGATAACTTTATCCGCGGAGCATCATGCGACTCGCCTTTAGCACGAATGCCTATCTCAAATTTCCTTTTCCCGAGGCGGTCGGCCGTCTGGCGCGGATGGGCTACGCCGGCGTCGAGATCATGGCCGACGTGCCGCATGCCTGGCCGGCCTTCCTGCTGGAGGAGCAGAAACAGGCCATCCGCGACGCCCTGGCGAAGAACCACCTCGCTATCTCGAACATCAACGCCTTCATGATGCACGCGGTCAACGATCCGCGGCAGCGTTACTGGCATCCTTCGTGGATCGAACCGGATCGCCATTATCGGCGTATCCGCATCGATCACACAATGCGCGCCCTGACGCTCGCGAAGGAGTTGGGAGCGCGCTGCATCACTACCGAGCCGGGCGGCCCTGTCGAGCCGGGCGCTTCGTGGGCGGACGCTTTGAAATTGTTCGTCGAGGAGATCAAGCCGGTCGCCGCTCACGCCGAGAAGGAGGGCGTGTTGCTGCTGGTCGAGCCGGAGCCGGGCCTGCTGATCGAGACGGCCGATCAGTTCCTGGAGTTCATGAAGCACATCGACTCGCCGGCGGTCGGCATGAACTTCGACATCGGCCACGCCTACTGCGTCAGCGACGATCCCGCGACCACGATTCCGCGCGTGGCGAAGTACATCCGCCACTTCCACCTGGAGGACATCGCCGCGACGCGCGTCCACCATCACCTGATCCCCGGCGAAGGAGCGATTGATTTCGCCGCGGCGTTGCGGGCCATCCTCGACCTGGGATATGATGGCTGGGTGACCATCGAACTGTATCCCTACGTGGACGATCCCGACCTGGCGGCGCGGACGGCCCTGGAGCGCGTCAAGACCATCCTCGCCGTCGCTCCTTCTCCCCTCGCCCCTTGCGGGAGAGGGGTTGGGGGTGAGGGGGAAAGCAGAGGCCCCGCGCGATGAGTGAAAGCCAGACGGACAGTCCCGCCGTGGACACCGCGGCACCGCCGACGGCGCACCCGTTCACCTTCCTGCCCTACGCGCAATTACTGCGGCTGCCGAACGTCTTCACCGCGATGGCCGACATCTGCCTCGCGGCTCTCGCCCTCGGCGCTCTGCCGGGACAGATCCTCCCGTTCCTGCTGCTCCTGTTGGCGTCAAGCTGCCTGTACTGCGCCGGCATGGTGTGGAATGACTACTTCGATCTCGAAGAAGACAAACGCGATCGGCCTTTTCGTCCTTTGCCGACGGGCAAGGTGAGCCTGCACGCGGCGACGACACTGGGGACGGCGCTCCTCGCCGCGGGGGTGGCTCTCGTGGCGCTGGCGGGGGCTGTCGGCGACGGTTACCGAGTGGCGCCGCTGGTCGTCGCTCTCGTGCTGGCCGTCACCATCCTGCTCTACGATGCCTGGCTGAAGCGCACGGTCGTCGGCCCGGTGGCGATGGGGGCGTGTCGCTTTCTCAATGTGATGCTCGGCCTGACGGTGATGGCCGGCGGCCTCACGGGCGGCGGCGTGTTCCTGGCGATCGTGGTGGGCGTGTACATCGTCGGCGTGACGTGGTTCGCGCGGACCGAAGCGAAGGTGAGCAACCAGGGTCAACTGATCGGCGCGGCAGCGGTGATGCTGACGGCCTTTCTCTTCGCGCTCGCCGTGCCCGCACTGCTCAGGCCGGCGCCGCGCGGCGACGGGTCGCTGTTCGCGTTTGTGCAGGTCGGTCTGGGACAGGTGCTGTTCCTCTATCTGCTGGTCGCCTTCGGTTTTTACCTGGCGGCTGCGATCCTGAACGCCATCGCCGACCCGGTGCCCGGGCGCGTGCAGGCTGCCGTCAAGCGAGGCATCCTCGGGTTGGTGTGGTTCGACGCCATTTTGGCCGCCGCGCTGGCCGGCACCGTCGGCCTGGCGCTGGCGCTGCTCCTGATCCCGGCGACGGCGCTCGGCCGCCGGCTTTATTCGACGTGAGGCGCCCCTGATGTCCGATATTCCTCTCCCCCCAATCGAAAGGTTCACGCTCAAGCGCGCCGTCAACCAGGCGGTCGGGCTGGCTGTCCTGATGATCGCCTCGCTCGGCGGTTACCTGGCGATCCTGAAATGGCGCGGCTGGGACGGCTACGATCACATCACCTGGATCCCCTGGGACGAGGTGGTGCCTTTTCAGCCCGGTTGGGTGTGGGCTTATCTCATCCCGTACATCGTCGGTCCCACCCTCGTCGGCCTGATGAGCCGCGAGACCTTCGCCTGGTTCGTGCCGCGTGCGATTGTTGCAGTTTTGCTATCGCTCACGGTCTTTATCATCTACCCGACGCAGACGGCAGCCCGGCCCCCGCTGACGCTGGAGCCGGGGCCGACACGCGAGCTGTACAAGTGGATGATCGAGGTGGATGAACCGCCCGCCAACGCGGCGCCGAGCCTGCACGTCAGCCTGACCTGTCTGCTGGCGCTGGCGCTCTTGCGCGACTTCCGGCGCTGGTGGCTGCCCATCGTCGCCGGCACCCTGGTCGTGTGGGCGGCGACACTCTTCACGCGCCAGCATCACCTCATCGACGTGGGGAGCGGGGCGCTGGTGGCCTGCGCTGTCGTGCTGGTCTGGCCGCGACGGCAGAACCTCGGTGAGAACGGAGCGCTGCGAGCAGGTGCGGACAAGTCGGCCCTTTGACCAGGATCGCGGCCCTGTTGCGCTGGCCTCACTTCCCGAGAATCAGACGCCACCCCTGAACCATCCCCGAGATTCGTTTCTCGGTTGAGGCCGTCGCTTGCGTTCGCTCCAGCGTGTTCTAT
>WNGB01007961.1_pt1 | contig 15157 bp, 12 predicted proteins | sample 5400681 | NCBI WGS metagenome assembly WNGB01 (sample SAMN13153367, study PRJNA577476) | soil metagenome | isolation source: 115 cm soil or saprolite under grassland replicate 2 | place: USA:California | collected 2016-06-15
CGGCCTTTTGCGCGGCATCGGCCAAATCATCGGCGCCGATAACGGCCAGACCCGAATCCACGATCAATTTTTTTCCTGCCTCGACATTCGTTCCTTCGAGTCGAACGACCAGCGGCATCGATAACTTTACTGTCTTTGCTGCGTTGATGATTCCCTGCGCAATGATGTCGCATTTCATGATACCGCCAAAAATGTTGACCAGGATCGCTTTTACCTTCTTATCGGCGATCAAAATCTTGAATGCTTCGGTTACCTGCTCTTCCGTGGCGCCACCGCCTACATCGAGGAAGTTGGCCGGCTCGCTGCCATAGAACTTGATGATGTCCATCGTGGCCATCGCCAGACCGGCTCCGTTTACCAGGCAGGCAATGTTTCCGTCGAGACCGATGTAATTAAGACCATGCTTCGAAGCTTCGACTTCTCGCGGGTCTTCCTCGGCGATATCACGCAGCGCAGCGATTTCTGGATGCCGATAAAGCGCGTTATCGTCGAAGTTAAACTTCGCATCGAGCGCAAGCACATCGCCTTTGGGTGTCACAACGAGCGGGTTCACTTCCAGCATCGAACAATCGTACGCAATGAACGTGCGGTAGAGCCCTTCGAATAATTTCGAAGCGCTTTTCAACTGTGACGACTCGAAGCCGAGTTGCTTCGCCAGTTTCCGAGTCTGAAATGGCTGCAGACCTGCCAACGGATCGATTGGTTCACGAATAATTTTCTCGGGCGATTTCGCCGCGACGGCTTCAATTTCAACCCCACCTTCGGTACTCGCGACGATTACAGGCGCAGCCGTGGCTCTATCGACCAAGACGGCAAAATAAATCTCGCGCGCAATATCTGCGGATTCGGCCACGAGCACTTTGTTTACCTGGCGACCGCCCGGTCCTGTCTGGCGGGTAACCAGGATCTGACCTAGCATCTTTGCCGCGACATCGCGCACTTCCGGGGGCGTCTTGCGAACATGTACTCCCCCTTTGAATCCGTTCGTGAATGTGCCTTTGCCACGCCCGCCGGCGTGAATCTGCGCTTTAACGACGACCTCGACATCGCCGAGTTCGCGCGCGATTTGCTCCGCCTGGTCAGGGGTCGACGCAACCCTCCCTCGCGTAGTCGCTACATCGAATTTTTGCAGCAGTTCTTTGGCTTGGTATTCGTGAATATTCATCGGCAAGGAGCCGCGGTCTTCGGTCCGCTATCGATTTCGGGAAAAGCAATTAGCCTGCCGCGTGCGGATCAGCAACGGTTTTCTCATAATGTGCTTGCCTTGCCTGAGTTGAGCCCCCTACCCTTACATTTATGAACAACCTCGCCAGAATCAGCATCTTAGCTTGTACCGGACTCATCACAGCGTCACTTTCGCTCCACGCTGGCACCTCCCCGCAGGAAAAAGCGTTTGTCGACAAATACAAAACTGCGTTCGAAGGGAAGGACACGGCTACATTGGAATCGTTCCTCTACACGCAAGGCGCCGACCCGGCGATTCTCGGTTTCTACAAAATGATGCAATCAGGAGAAGCCGGGGAGAAAATATCCAACATCGAGCTTGTCGAGCTTACGCCGGACGATGCCAAGAAAGCGGCGACGCCAATGGATTCGCCGACGGGCGGCAAAGTTTGCCTGACACTTAAACCAACCAAGAAACTCATCATCAAGGTCGAGAAAAAAGACGCCAACGGCAGTTCAACCAGCACAAGCGAGAACTTCATTGCTGAGAAGGACGGCAAGTTTGTTATTCCTGTGCCGGGACCGTGTAAGTAATCATCAGGCCAGCCGGTCGCGTAAGATTGCCGGCAGGTCTTGGATTGCAACGCGTTCTTGTTTCATCGAATCGCGATCGCGCAACGTCACTGTGTTGCGCCGCGCGGCATCCTTCTCTCCAAGCGTTTCGAAATCAACTGTCACTCCGAACGGGGTGCCAATTTCATCCTGACGCCGATACCTGCGGCCTATGGCGCCGCTCTCATCATAGAAAACGGTCATGTGCGGGCGCAAAAGACTGACAATCTCTTTTGCTTTCGCGACCAACTGCGAATTGTTCTTGAGCAGTGGGAATACACCGCACTTAACCGGAGCAACCCGGGGATGGAAACGCAGAACAATTCGTGTCTCCATTTTTGCTTTTTCATCTGGCGCCTGATCTTCCGAATACGCCTCACAGATTAATGCCAGCACTGTGCGATCGACACCTGCGCTCGGCTCCACAACATGCGGTACAAATCGTTGTTTCGTTTCTTCATCGAAATATTCGAGAGATTTCCCGCTTGCCTTCTGATGCTGCGACAAATCGTAATCAGTGCGATAGGCGACACCCTCGAGTTCCTGTCGTCCAAACGGAAAATCGTATTCGATGTCGTACGTCCCTTTTGAATAGAAGGCGCGTTCATCGTCCGGAACAGTCAGGACATGCAACTTGTCGCGCGGAATCCCGATGTTTTCGTAAAACTTCAGGCGTTCTTCCTTCCAGTATTCAAGCAAGTCCATCCCCTGCTCCGCCCGGCAAAAATATTCGAGTTCCATTTGTTCGAACTCGCGCGAACGAAACGTGAAATTGCGCGGATTGATTTCATTGCGAAACGCTTTGCCAATCTGCGCGATGCCGAATGGCAGTTTCTTGCGTGAAACTTCGAGGATGTTCTTGAATTGGACGAAGATTGATTGCGCTGTTTCGGGCCGTAAATAAACCTTCGAGGCTTCATCAGCGACTGCGCCGAGATGTGTCTCAAGCATCAAATTGAAGGCACGCGGTGGCGTAAGTTCAGCACCGTTCTCTGGATTAAATTCTCTTGTGTCGTTGCAAGCGGTCGGATTAAAAGGTCCAACCAGCACCGGCAGTTTTAGCCGCTTACGGTAGAAGGATTGCGCTACCTTTCGAGCTTTTGCTTCAGTCTCCCCTCGCTGCACGAGCACCCTGAACGCTTGGCTTTGCGGGAGGGTTCGATTGGAAACCGCGTAACTGGTCGCGAAATCATCTCCGAGGCTCGCTATTGAAGCGTCGGGCAGTTTTTTTAGGCTGTCCCCGAGGTTTAGAAAAAAATCCTCGACCGACTTCGGGTCTCGCGTCGGGACCTCCAACCCAAGATTATGCCGATCGCTTATCAGAAGACCGATTTCGACTGCGTCATCTGTCGATACTTTCTTTCCGGCTGTCATGTACGGGGCAGCGATATGAGCGAGTATCTGAAAAGATTCCGGCGGTGGAATCGCATCACGTACCAACCGAAATGAATAAACCATTCCGCTTTGTAGCGGGATTTGATCCGCGCGAAACCGTTTCCCCGTCAGGCGACAATCGACCATCGGATCAGAGAAGCCCTCGACGTGGCCCGAAGCCTTCAGAACTTCGGGATGTGTCAGGATCGCGCCATCCATCCCGACAACGTCGTCACGCTCGTGTACCATAACGCGCCACCAGCAATTCTTAAGGTTTCGCTTTAACTCGACGCCGAGTGGCCCGTAATCCCAAGCGCCATTCAACCCGCCGTAAATCTCGCTCGATTGGAAAATGAAACCTCGCCGTTTGCACAGGCTCACGATTTTTTCCATCAATTGAGAGTCGGGAGACTTGCTCGTCATCTGCGCCACAGATTACACGATCACGAATGGTTGTAGAGTCGTTTGTGCCAAACGACTTGCCTCTGGTTTTGCGGCTGACACAGCCGCCGCGACAACGAAGACGCTACGGCTGTGTTTCGACTGTGACTTCGGTCTTCACCGAATTCGCAATGAAACATTGCTCGTGCGCGGCATGATTTATTTCCTCGATCTCTTGCTCAGTCGGTTGCTTGTCACCGGAGAACTTCAATTGCTGGTGTAGTGTCACGCGCGTAATGGCGAGCCTGCCTTCCGCATTTTTCTCCATATGGCCGACCGCATCGTCAATATACTCATCGAGCACGAACTTCTTTTTCGCGGCGATCGCAAGGAAAGTCAGCATGTGACAGCTCGAGAGCGATGCCACAAACGCTTCTTCGGGATCGACAAGCTTTGGATTCCCCAGATAAGTGGGATTAGCCGATGCCTGCATTTCGTGTCCACCGTCAAATTTCCAGGTGTGATCGCGCGAATATTTCTGATACTCGAACGGCGTGTCGCCGCGTTTCCAAGTGAGAGTAATTTTATGTTCGGACATGCTCTTAAATAAGACGCGACGCGCTAGGGGGCAAGCCCGGCAGGCAGCAATGTGCGCGATGCTGGTATCGAACCAGCGACCCCTTGCGTGTGAAGCAAGTGCTCTACCACTGAGCTAATCGCGCGTATGGAGATAGCAATTAGAAACAAGGAATTGGAAATTACAAGTCCGACACATCGCAAAGAGAGGTTTCGTAAGCCGTCGCGCGGTGGATAAGTCAGAGGTTCGAATCCTGCATCATGAATTCTCAGAAGCTCTTTTATTGACACCAACGGTGCAACCCTTCACGCTCTTGGGCAGCCGCGACCTTGGTAGTCCCTTATGAAGCGTACTGTCTACATCGTCTGGGGTGTGGGCCTTGCAGTAATCCTCGTTGTCTGGGGGTTCATTTGGTTGAAGGAAAGCCGCCGCGCTTCGGACCAGGTGAACACTCCGCCAAACAGAGTGCGAAGTTACGGAACCCAAAAGTACGTAACCGATATCCGGATTGGCTGGTGTAATAACGATGGTCACATAATCGAAAGCAATCTGTTTACAGATTCGCTCACCGTAACGGTTTTTCTGCAGAATTTTGATGGCTGGTTACTAAGTAAAGCTCGCGTTGACCAGCGATTGTTGCCTGAAGATTTGAAGCCAGAAGAGCTCAAAAACTACTTATCGTTAGCGGACTTAAGGAAATCGTCCAGCCTGTCTCCGGAGCAAGAGATGGCCCTCCAATCACTGCAGGTCAAAATTAATCACTGGATGCTTCAGGAACGATCGAATCTGCGCTTAATGATTGCAGGCCAGGTATTCGAGACAATTCCGCCTTTTGACGCTACTTCGCCCCCAACGTATGGCTCGGGAGAATTCGAAGGCGAAACGTATAATCGTGTTGTGTACCACCTCGCCGCTCCAACCGATGCAAAAGAACTCGAAAAATGGCGCGCGATAATTCGCGCTGTTGGTCCGACTTGTGACGCTCAAATCTCCCTCGCCCGACCCATTATCGGGGCCGCCGACGCCTTGCGAATGCCGACTTTAGTCAACGCGGAGGCAATATACACCTCAGGAGCCAAGCCAGTATATCGCAGTTTGCCCATGGTGCCTCCGATGCGGCAAGGTGCGGCTATCATTGCAGTCGTCTTCACAATTTGTGCCGTCTTCGCAGCCGCTTTGGGGACATCGGCCCTTCGTGACGCGCGTGGTCCGGGGCTGCAGCCCGATCAGGATGCGCCGTGGAGTTTGTCGCGTGTTGTCTTTGCGTGGTGGCTGACGATCTGTGTTGGCTGTTTCGCCTATCTTTGGGCGTTGATGGGAGAGCATCGCAATATTTTGAGTGGAAGCGCGCCCCTGTTGCTTGGACTTCAAGGAGCCACTCTCCTGGTCGCTACAGGATTTGGACGGAGCCAGGCTACTCGCAGGCCTTCGCAAGGTTTCTTCAATGATCTCATTTCGGAAGGTGGTGAACCTGAGATAGCTCGTCTCCAGATGCTGGTTTGGAATTTCATTCTTGGGCTGGTCTTCATCTGGCAGTCCATCTTCCAATGGACGATGCCTACGTTTGATCCAACCTTAATGACGTTGCTTGGGATTAGCTCGGCAACTTATGTGGGTTTCAAACTGACCCCGAAGCGTCGCGCTAAGGCGTCTTAGATCTTCATGACTTAATCTCCACGAGCTCGGCGCTGTCCCGGATTTCTTGTGCGTCGATTTGTGAGTCTGCTAACGTAACCGCTCTATGTTCATCAGGACTCGTACGCGTTCGAACCTTGCGTCGCCACCCATTGTTTTTATTTGCCTACGAGGGCAATAACCGGCAGAAGTAACACCCTTATGGGCCTGGTGCAGCAAGTTCTCGAAATTGTTAAGAGGCGTAATCCTAACGAGCCTGAGTTCCTTCAGGCGGTGACTGAAGTGCTGGAATCGATCCGGCCGGCCATCGAACGTCACAAAAAGTATCGAGACGGAAAGATCCTGGAACGTCTTGTTGAACCGGAGCGGATGATTCAGTTCAGGGTCCCCTGGATCGACGACAAAGGTCAGATTCAGGTTAATCGAGGTTTCCGCGTCCAGATGAACAGCGCGCTCGGTCCGTACAAAGGAGGCCTGCGTTTTCATCCGACGGTCTGTGCCAGCATCATTAAGTTCCTCGCGTTCGAACAAGTTTTTAAGAATTCACTCACAGGTCTGCCGATGGGTGGCGGCAAGGGCGGCGCGGATTTCGATCCAAAGGGGAAATCTGATAACGAGGTCATGCGTTTTTGCCAATCGTTCATGACCGAATTATTCCGCCATGTTGGTCCGCACACCGATGTGCCGGCTGGCGACATTGGCGTGGGCAGACGTGAGATCGGCTATCTTTTCGGCCAATACAAACGCCTGGCAAATGAATTTACCGGAGTGTTGACTGGCAAAGCGCGCAACTGGGGCGGCTCGCTCATGCGCCCGGAAGCGACCGGTTACGGCGCGGTCTATTTCGCTCAGGAAATGCTTAAGACCCGCAATGAAACAATCGAGGGAAAAATTTGTACCGTCTCGGGTGCTGGCAACGCTGCCCAATTTACCGTGGAAAAGTTAATCGAGTGCGGCGCGAAGCCCATCACCATGTCCGATTCGAGCGGCTTCATTTACGACAAGAACGGGATCACGGAAGAAAAACTGGCCTTTATCCAAAGTATCAAGAACGTGCGACGGGGGCGCATTAGCGAGTACGCCAAAAAATTCCGCGGCTCAAAATATGTGGCCGGCCAGCGGCCTTGGAAGATCAAATGCGATTGCGCGTTTCCCTGCGCTACGCAGAACGAGATTACCGGCGAAGATGCCAAGAAACTGGTCGAGAGCGGTTGCTATCTGGTTTCCGAAGCGGCCAACATGCCGACTGTCCCGGCGGGCGCCGATCTTTTCCTGGACAAGAAAATTCTCTTCGGTCCCGGCAAAGCGGCCAATGCCGGTGGCGTGGCGACTTCCGGTCTGGAGATGAGCCAAAACTCAATGCGTTTACCGTGGCCGCGGGAAGAAGTTGATTCGCGTTTGCGCCACATCATGTCCACCATCCATAAGAACGCTTGGGAAACCGCCGAGGAGTACGGGCATCCAGGCAATCTTGTAGTTGGCGCGAACATCGCTGGATTCGTGAAAGTGGCCGACGCAATGCTCGATCAAGGCGTTGTGTAGCTGTGCCTAAATGCAGGCACGTAAAACCCTGTCGAAACCGAATATTATTATATGAAGATCAGCACTGTTAATTTCGGAAAAGCAAATGTGAATGAAACAGAAACCAGATCGAGACGATTGATTCTGTTGGTTCTTCTGCTTTCAGCCCTGTTCTGGGCTGGAGGCTGTGGAGGGTATTATACGGCCTATCCGGGATACGGACCTAATTACGGTCCCGGGCCATATTACGGAGGAGGCTCAGTCGTGGTCGCGGTTGGCGATCGACCTTACTATCGGGGTCCTGGATATTGGTATGGACGCACGTATTACGTCTGGAGACCGGGTCACTGGGTATGGCGGAATGGCCAGCAAGTGTGGATTCGTGGCCATTACGTCGTGCGAGGATACTGAGCCGCGCGAGTGTAGCATCGCTGCCGCTTCAGCGGGCTACCAGGCCGTGACGAGACCACCCAGCAAACCGAGAAAAGCGCCCACGAGCGTTTCCAGAAGATCATGGCGCTTCAGATAAAGGCGCGACCAGAAAACGAGGAGAGCCAGCGCGAAGGCTACCGCGCCGACGACCGGATTGACCACAAACAAAATGACCCCGCTATAGAAAGCGAAAAGCGCGTGCAACGACAGTTTGATTCGAAAATTGATTAGCGCAGCCATTATCAGCAGAAACAGCGTCACCATGGCCCCGCGCAATGCGAAAGCTGGCGCACGCGAGAGCAGAAGTGCAATCACGGCCACCGCCGAAATTGAAATCGCCCGTGGATAAAATCGAACGCGTTCGGCGCGAACGGAAACATCTGGATCGCTCCATCGGCCTGATTGGAACCCGCGAAAAAGCAAGAGCGCCATCGGCAAAATCACTGTCGCCAACAGAGTCAGCGAAAGTGTCAGACCGGCGCGATTAGCGAGGCGCAAGGCAATGATAATGCCCACGGAAAGACTGATGAAGACCAACGGATGCCCAATCCAAGACACCCATCGTGCAAAGACAACAGCCGGCTTGAGCTCGATCTTGTCACGATTCACGCGTCACTTGCCGCTCCCAACAATGCCCCCGCTCACTTCACCAAAGCCGACTCGATAGCTGTCGCCCTGGCACCAGCCGGTGATGGTCAGTCGGTCACGGTCTTCGATCCATTTGCGCGTTTCGCCGTTAGGTAGCTTTAAGGGATTCGCGCCGCGCCAGGTCAGCTCTAACATGCAACCGCGCGATTCTTCAGTTGGTCCGCTGATGGTGCCGCTGGCCAGCAAATCGCCAGGTTGCAGGTTGCAGCCGTTCACTGTGTGATGCGCAAGCTGCTGCGCAATACTCCAGTAAAGATTTTGAAAGTTTGTACGCGTGATGATGTGCGGAGAATTCATCGACGCCGTTTGAAGAGACGCTTCGAGGTGAATGTCGTAGGTGAAATCATCCTTTGCTCGCAAGTATGGCATCGGCTCGGGATCCTGAGTCGGGAGCGGTCTTCGGAAAGGCTCAAGGGCGTCCAGTGTCACTACCCAGGGTGAGATGCTGGTGCAAAAGTTTTTCGCCAGAAACGGACCGAGCGGCTGGTACTCCCACGCCTGAATGTCGCGCGCGCTCCAATCGTTCATTAAAACCAAGCCGAAGATATGATCGGCTGCGCGATCAATCGGCATTGGTTCGCCTAACGAATTTCCCGGGCCAATCAGGAACGCCATTTCAAGTTCGTAATCGAGGCTCTTTGTCGGCCCGAAACTCGGCGTCGACGCATCGGGCGGTTTGACCTGGCCCTGTGGCCTCCGCACATCGGTTCCGCTGATCACAACCGAGCTGGCGCGTCCGTGATAAGCTACAGGTAACCATTTCCAATTTGGCATCAGCGCGTTTTCGGGCCCGCGCAACATCGTGCCCACGTTGTGCGCATGGTGATAGGATGAATAGAAATCGGTATAATTCGCAATGCGCACGGGCAATTTCATGGTGACACTCTTTTGCGCATGAAAGACCCGCTTCCGCAGTCTCGCGTTGTCACGCAGAATCGGCGTTTTGGACGAGAGAAGACGCTGAAGGACCGCGCGCGCCTTGCGCCATGCCGGACGACCAAGCGCGAGAAACGCGTTCAGCGAATCCTCTGAAAAGGGTTTTCGGCCCTGAAATTCCGGTGAGCGGAAATGGCCGAGTTCTTCGAGAACAGAAAGATCGATAATCAAATCGCCGATGGCGACTCCGGCGCGCGGTTTGCCTCCTTTCGGCTGAAAGACGCCGAAGGGAAGATTCTGGATGGGGAAATGTGAATCAGGCGAAACGTCGATGAATGATTGGAGCGACATGATGGTTCGGACGCCGCGCTGCGGCGTCCGAACAGCGCGGCGCGCTGTCCCTACCCTACAACAATTTTAGCGCGCGCAAATCATCGCGCGGCTCATCGAAGCTGCAACTGCCAAACGACACAACGAATCGGCGGCGATATTGCAGGCGTTTGGTGTCGATCCGCCACTCGCGCCACGCAAAAAAATCGTCGGTGAACGAAAACGAGTCCGCATTTTCGTCGTCCAGCATAATCGCGGTTTGATTCGTATCCCATCGATGCTCGGCAGCGAGCGCCGCCGCGCCCAGCACATTCAGGAAACCGTGCATCTTTGCTTCGACCTCCTCTCGGTATTGTCGCAAAGGATGGTGGAGACCGGCTGTGAACTTGAACGGCAGTTGATGCGTAGCCGGGGTCACCAGCGCTTTGGCAATCTGCATCGAAGTTGGAAATGCGTCCGCAGTCACCCCGCCGGTGCGCAGTTTGTAACCGAAGGTCGCCGAGTCGGCATCGGAGTTAAATTCGGCGAGCAACGCGATGGTCTGCTCCGCTCTATCCGGGGGCGCTTCCCAGAAAACTGGCAAATCGCCGAGAATCGATCGCGCCTCATTCATCGATGCGACATCGACGTCCTTAGGCAGAAACATCTCCAGGTGATTGATTGAAATAAGATCAACGTTGTGTCTCGATAGCGAGCGGGTCGTCGCATCTGCATCATCGAGCGCTTCAAGAAAAGCATCCGCGCTGGCAGTCTTCGGCCCGAGCGCAGCAACGCGAAGTGGATGTTGAGCATCAAATTGCGAAAGGAGTTGTTTCGTTGCATCGAATTGTTCAGTCGGGAGAACAAACGCACCAAGCATCCATGCGTCCGGAGAGCGGACATATTCAGCCTGATTTCCGAGCGCTGAGTCGAGCCCGAGACTGCAGGGCGGGAACATTCCCGCATAATCAATTGAGTGCGCGAGCAAGGCGCGAAGTGAAGCAGCTGCCATAGTGGTTAGTGGTCAGTTATCCGGCTAATCAGACGAGGCAAGTTCCGGGGCCATGCTGAACGACGCGTGCAATGCGCCGCCGGGCGCGATTGTTTGAATCCCTTCCTTATTTTCAAAGGCGCGCTGTTGATGATGATCAGTGAGCCCCCAGCATGGTTCGATGCAAAGGAATGGGCCGCCGTCAGACCACAGTGTCAGGTACGGTACGCTCGTTAGATCGAGAGTCACCCACCGACCGCTGGGAGGATCGACATAGGAGAATTGACGCCTCGGCACATCGAGGAGTTCCAGGATAACTGAACCGGGTAATTCCGTTTTGGAAAACGGCATTTCGCCACCGGCGAACTCGATATCACGCGTCTCGCCCGAAAGATAATTTCCAGGCGAAAAGTGACGACGGTAAAGGCCTCTGGGCATTTGTAGATGAAAGCTTTCGAACGAGGTCGCTGCGAATCCAGGGTGCAATCCAAAAGAAACATGCGCAGTCAACTCAGGCTCCTCATTTCGAAACTCGAAAAGCACAGCCACTTTATTCGCGTCGATGCTGTAGGCCAGGGTTACACTGACTTTTAGCGGATATTCTTCGGCTGAGAAATCATTCGGCGTGATACGATATTGCAGTGACGCGCCGCTTCCCTGAAAACAAGTTCCCGCGAAGTGCCACGTTTTGGAGCGGAGGAAACCGTGATTGCCGCCTTTGATTTCGCGGCCCCGGTAAAAACTGCGTCCGTCTTTCAGCCGATGAAGATAGTAACCCATCACCGTTGCATGATTCGCCCATCCCTCTGAGGGAGTTGAAAGGTTGTTGTCGCGGTAAAGAAACCCGGCCCATTCGCCCTCCTCGTTTATTCGCGCAAGGCTAACCAATTCGGCACCTAGCCGCGAAACGATGATCCGGAGACCGTTTTCCTCATCGGTCAGAACGTCGAGAAGTTTTCCCTCGAGGTTTTCTTCGCTGTGCGAAAATTTCATTGTAGTTCGTTAGCACGCACGTGCTGTAGCCACGGGGCGCCCCGCTCCTGAACAATGCAACGCCCCACAGAGACGTGGCTACAACAAAAGACTCACGGAAACAGGCCGCGCATCTTTTTAGCTTTGAGGACGCGCTCGACGCCGATAGCCATCGCCGCAGTGCGATGAGAAATCTTATGCGCTTTTGCGCGTTTGATCACCTGCGCAAACGAATGTTCCAGGATGCGGAAAAGTTTGTCCGTCACTTCGATTTCCGTCCAGAGGTAGGATTGCAAGCCCTGCACCCACTCGAAGTAGGAAACAATTACTCCGCCGGCGTTACATAGAATGTCCGGGATCACAAAGATTTCGTCCCAGCGTTTTTCCAGAATCAGATCTGCCTCCGGAGTGGTCGGCCCATTAGCGGCTTCGGCGAGGATTCGGCATTTGAGTTGCCCGGCGTTCTTTCCGTTAATTACTCGATCGACTGCTGCCGGCACCAGGATATCGCACGGCATCGTAAGGAGTTCGTTCGGATCGACATGATTGTCCTGGGCGAACGCCCGGAGGGTCCCTTTCTTAAAAACGTGTTGTTCGGCGGCTTGGATATCTATTCCCTTCGGATTGTAGATCGCCGCATGTGCGTCGCTAATACCAATTACTTTGACACCACTCTTGTAGCCGAGCGAGAGCGCTGCCACTGAGCCGACGTTGCCGAATCCCTGCACGATCGCCGTGCATTTTTCAGGATCCATTTTCAACATGTTCATCGCGCGTTCGACCAGGTAAACAACGCCGCGCCCTGTTGCTTCCCGCCGGCCTTCCGTTCCGCCGATAGCGACCGGTTTGCCGGTCACGATTTCACTCACGGAATAACCTTGATGCACCGAATAGGTGTCCATGAACCACGCCATGACCTGTTCGTTCGTGCCCATGTCAGGACCCATGATGTCTGTGTGTGGCCCGACAAAGGGAATCATCTCCTGCATGTAACGCCGTGAAACCCGTTCCAATTCCGTCCGTGATAATTTCGCAGGGTCCACGGTGACTCCGCCTTTTGCTCCGCCATACGGCAAATTGGACAGCGCACATTTCCAACTCATCCACATGGCCAGTGCCGCCGTTTCGCCCATGGATAGAGATGGAGCGAAGCGCGTTCCGCCTTTTGTTGGACCCAGAGTCAAGTGATGCTGAACGCGGTAGCCTTGGAAAGTTCTTGTGCTGCCATCATCCATATGCACCGGCAGCGTCACGGCGATTGCGCGCTTTGGATACATCAGGCGCTCGCGATCGTTCTTATTGATGCTCAAATAATCAGCAATGACCTGAAATTGGTCGCACGCCATTCGAAACACGTCGTCGTCATAAATACTCATGAAATAAATTCGCCTGGCTGGACCGGTCGGTCGCCAAATGCAGTTGCTATTTGCGCTGGGCAAATGGAGCCGTCAACTCCGAAAGCTTTAGCGAGTCAACCCCGAAGCCGTTCGTGAGTTAACCCCGAAAGCCGCAACAGCATAAGTTCGACAACCGCATTTGCAACCCGTAGCGTCCGTTCGAAAAATCAAACATAATGAGAATTGAGACCTTAGCTGTCCACGCGGGCCACACCGTTGATCCGGCGACGGGCGCGGTTTCGTTGCCGATTCATCTTTCAACCACTTTCGAGCGAGACGCCGAAGGCACTTACTCGCGCGGGTTCATGTACACGCGCAACAACAATCCAAATCGCCAGGCTCTCGAGAAGGGTATTAGCGCGCTAGAAGGTGGCGCAGCGGCGGCAGCTTTCGCCTCCGGGACGGGAGCAAGCATGTCCATCTTTCAGGCGTTGGCCCCGGGCGATCATGTCCTCGCGCATGTGGATGCGTACTACGGAACATCGCGATTACTGCGAGAAATTTTCCAGCGCTGGGGACTCGACATCAGCTTTGTCGACATGAGCGATCTTCGCGCCGCGGAAAAGGCGCTGCGCCCGAAGACAAAGCTCGCCTGGATGGAAACCCCATCTAATCCGCTGTTAAAAATTGTCGATCTCGCGGCCGTCGCAAACATCGTCCACGCAGCGGGTGCGATCTGCGTTTGCGACAATACCTGGGCGCCAACGCTCCAGCGCCCATTCGATCTGGGCGCGGATCTAGTCCTGCATTCCACGACAAAATATTTCGGCGGTCATTGTGACGTGCTCGGAGGAATTGTTGTTTCCAAGGTGGAGGATGATTTTTTCCAGCGTGTCCGCGGTATTCAATACGAGGGTGGAGCGGTCCCCTCGCCTTTCGATTGCTGGCTAATCCTGCGCGGCATGCGCACGTTGCCGTGGCGGATGCGCGGGCATTCGGAAAACGCGATGAGAGTCGCCGATTTCCTTTCCGGACATGGAAAGGTCTCACGCGTCCACTATCCCGGATTGAAGTCGCATCCTGGACATGAGATTGCCGCGAGACAGATGTCGACGTTTGGTGGAATGCTATCCTTTGAGGCGAAGGACGGGCGCGACGCAGCAATGTCTGTCGCCGCCAAAACGAAAATCTTTACCCGCGCGACCAGTCTCGGCGGAGTGGAAAGTTTGATCGAGCATCGAGCATCGATTGAGGGAGCAGGAACAACTTCGCCTGAAGGCCTCTTGCGATTGTCCATCGGTCTGGAAAACGCCGAAGATCTGATTGAAGATCTCGATCAGGCGCTGGGGTGATTGTAGGGCGTTTGACTCGTTCGCTCCCGGCTCACTCGGTGTCCGACCTACCCGTCAATGTCGCTCGGCGCCCGCCGCTCCATTCTATGAAACGCCATTGGGTGGATTGGCGTCTGACACAGACGCCCTACAATTCTCTACAACGCGCGATTTATCTTTCGCCGAAAAATGTCGACGATATCCTGCACCTCGTTCACGCGCAGTAAGTAAGCGCAGCCAAAGAACGCCGCAGCGCCAAACCCGATTGCAATAAGCAGCTCGCATAGCTTTGGGAAAAAGCGCAGCTGCGACCACGCGCCAAGCCACCAGTAGTTTGCCGCCCAGCAAACCAGTGCCAGCACTGCACCAGCAAGACACATTTTTCCAAGCCCGATCAGCAGCTGTCGCGTTTCCAGCCTGCGCACATGGCGTCGCATTAACGCGTAAAGCAACAGGAAATTAATTGTTGCGACAAGGCTCGTCGAAAACGCCAGACCACGATGTCCCCAGCCAAGCCGAAATGTAAAAAGCCAGTTCAGAAAAAGATTCGCACCAATCGCAAGGAAACTGATGATCATTGGCGTGTTGCGTTTGCCGATCGCGTAAAACGCAGGCGTTAGCACCTTCAACACGGCATAAGAAACAAGACCCACTGCATAAAACTCCAGCGCGCCGGCAGTCTCTCGCGTCATTTCCGCGTTAAATCGCCCGTGCTGATAGATCACGCTGATAATTGGTGAGGCAAACATCGCCAGCCCAATTGCCGATGGAATAGTGAGCAAAAATGCGAGTCTCATCCCACGAGCGAGAATCGCGCGAAACTGGTCCATGTTTCCAACGGCCGCGCTTTTCGATACCAGCGGAAGAGTAACTGTCCCAATCGCCACCCCGAAAATTCCCAGCGGCAACTGCATCAGACGAAACGCAATGTTCAACCAACTGACCGGACCATTGCCAAGGCTCGCCGCAAATCCGCTGTTGATGAGCACGTTCACCT
>WNGB01008222.1_pt1 | contig 15155 bp, 13 predicted proteins | sample 5400681 | NCBI WGS metagenome assembly WNGB01 (sample SAMN13153367, study PRJNA577476) | soil metagenome | isolation source: 115 cm soil or saprolite under grassland replicate 2 | place: USA:California | collected 2016-06-15
GGAGCGTCTCCCGCGCGGCCCGGCAGGCCGCGCACTCCGCGAGATGGGCAACGGCCGCGGCTGGATCCTCCGCCTCGCCGAACCGGTGCAGGACCAGCTCCTCCTCGGTCAGATGGCTCACGTCGTGATCCCCCACTGCGCCTGCTCCCCCAGGGCCTGACGCAGCTTGCGCACGGCGCGGAACACGCTCTGCTTGGCCGCGCTGGTGTCGAGGTCGAGGGCGTGCGAGATCTCCGCGATCGACATGCCCTCGACGTGGCGCAGGGTGAAGGCCGAGCGCTCGAGCGCGCTCAGGCGGGCCAGGGCCGCGCGCAGGCGGCCCCGGACTTCGCGCCCCGCCACCAGCCGCTCCGGCGAGGGATCGTCCGCGGGCACCGTGAGCGTGCGGTCGCCTTCGGAGCGTTCCGTGCGGTCGAGGCGATCGTCATGGCGGACGCGCGCCCGCAGGAGGTCGTACGCGCAGTTGGCGGCGATGCGGTGGACCCAGCTCCCGAACTGGGCCCGCTCCTCGAAGCCGGGCAGCTTGCGGTAGGCCTTCAAGAACGTTTCCTGCACCACATCCTCCGCGTCGTGCTCGTTCCCCGTCATGCGGAAGGCCAGCCGGAAGACCCCGCGGCTGTGCCGCTCCACGAGGAGGCGAAAGGCCTCGGTATCGCCGCCCCGCGCACGGGTTACGGCCTGGGCCTCGTCCTCGCCTCCCACCATCCGCTCCGTTAGACGCTCGCCGTCGCGATCGGTTAGGTCACTGAGCCCCTTGGAGGTCACGGGCCGCACAGCTCGCCTTCGAGGCGGCGCTGCCACCACTCTCCGGTGCGGCGATGGGTATCGAGGTCGGCGAAGTGGTAGTCGTAGAGAAGGGCGCGCACGTACCGAGGCGGCCGGTCGGGGAAGGGATTGCTTCCGAGGAGGCCGAGGACCGGCGGCGAGCCCTCGCGCAGCCGCTGGAACAGCGGCCGCAGCCAGGGGCTTTGATCACAGCCTCCCAGGGCGGCGAACCACATCTGCCAGTCGAGCCGCGGCTGGTGGGGGGCCACGAACCCCGGCCGCCGCTGCACGTCGCCGGGCTTGTAGCGCAGTTCGTACGCCCGCCAGGTCTCGCCGTCGTCGCTACCTTCGACGACGATCTCCGGCCGCGTCGTGGTCATGACCGCGAACAGGCCGTAGCTGTTGACGGAGCGGAGCGGGGATATCGCCCGCGCCAGCCAGATGGCCGGCGTGGGCCAGGGCAGGCCGATTCCGAGCGTGGCCTCCGTGAACTGAAGGGCCGAGACGAGCGCCACCACGGTGGCGAAGGGGGCGAGCACGGCGCGCGGCCAGGGGCCGAACAGGGTCGCGGGCGCCTCGCCGGGGGCTGCGGCCGGGCGCCATCGCCGCGGCAGCCAGGCGGAGTCGGCCAGGAACACGCACAGCGCGATGGTGAGGACGTTGAAGAACGCGTAGTTCCCGGTGGCCGCGATCAGGACCTGGAAGCCCACGAAAGAGGCGAGCGGAAGGCGGCGCCACGGCGGGGGGAGCCAGATGAGCAACGGCAGGAGCAGCTCGATGACGAACATGACCGCCGCGGACGTCACGTGAACGCGCGCGGGCAGGTGGTGCGCGTAGAAGCCGATCCAGGTGGGCAGGGGCTGCGTCTCGTAGTGGTACTCGAGGGCCGTGAGACTGCGCCAGGTCGGGTCGCCGCTGCGCAGCTTCACGACGCCCGATCCGAACATCAGGCGGAAGAGAAGCCAGCGGTACATCCAGATGATCAGGAGCGGCGCGGGAGCAGGGGGCCGCCGGAGGATCCCGCGGGGGGCCAGCAGCACCGCGAGCAGTCCGGCCTCGAGGAGGAGGGCGTCCCACTGGAACGACAGGAAGTCCTCCCCCGCCACGGCCAGCGACAGGTACAGGGCCCACAGTCCCAGCATGACGAGCGCCCGCGCACGGCCCAGGAGCGCGGCGAGAGAGAGGAGGGTCCCGGCCGCGCACACGACGTGCAGCGCGCCGTCCCCATCGGCGATCCAGAAGACGGTGGGCAGCACCCAGTATCGGGAAGCGCCCAGACGCTCGCGCGCGAGGTCGAGGAGCTCGCGGATGGGCAGGACCCCCCGCGAGCCGATGAGGCCCTCGGCCTGCACCCACAGCGACAGGAAGGCGACGAGGTACACCGCGCCGAGCAGCCGGAGGAAGCCGTCTCGCATCCACCCGTGCAGATCGGGCCGGGGGCCGGTCGCCGCCTCGCCCATGGGGCCGATGATCCCACGCGCTCCGCACCCGTGCAGGGTATGCTCAAGGATGAGGCGGGCACGGAGGTAGACGATGGCCGAGGACGCAAGGGTGGCGCGCGGACCCCATGACAAGCACGCGGTGCACGCGCGCATCGTCGAACGGCTGCAGGGGCAGGTGGAGGACGTGACGCGCATGGTCGCGGGGCTCTCGGAACCGGAACTCGCCCGCCGCACGGTCCCGGACAAATGGTCGGTCAAGGAGCTGGTCTGCCACCTCGACCGCGTCCACGAGGTCTTCGACGAGCGCGTCGAGGCGATGCTCGGGCAGGAGAACCCCAAGCTCGCTCCCTTCGAGCCCGACGGAGACCCGGGATTCGACGAGCGGGTGCGGCGGACGACCGTCGATACCCTGGCCTCACTCCGGATGCGTCGGGAGCGCCTCATCGCTCGGCTCGAAGAGCTGCGTCCGGCCGACTGGCATCGACCCGGCCAGCATCCCGAGTACCCCAACTACGACGTGCACTTCTGCGTCGAGTACCTTACCCACCACGAGGCGCACCACCTCTATCAAATGTTCCAGCGGCGGGTTCCCCTGGGAGTGATCCCGCACTAGTCTTCCTTCACCGCCAAAGACATACAGAGGGTCCGCTCGCCTGGCCCGCGCCTTGCACTAGACCCCTGACGCACGGGGGGAACACTCTCCGGGGAGGGCGTATGCCGACCGAGGTTTGGCGACCGGGAGACTATCGGGTCTGTCCGAAGTGCGGCGCACGACACAAGGTGCAGGACCTGCGTTGTACCCGATGCGACACCGTCCTGGCGGGCACGCCGGTATTTCATTCGCCGACGAGAGTCGCGGCCGCCGCGAAAGGGTCGGGCCGCGGCATGCGCGCGATGCTGGCCATCGCCGTCGTCGTCGCGCTGGCCGCGGGGCTGTGGATTCGTAGTCTGTTCCGCGGGGCCCCCATCCAGGATTCAGTGGAGGCCTCGTCCGCGACGCTGGCCGCCGCTTCCGCCCCGCCGCCGACCTGGACGCCTCCCGTCCTCAGCTATCCGCCGGTCGCCGGCGACAACCAGGGCGTTCCGCCCAGCATGGCCGCGCTTGCCATCCAGGGCGGCCCGCTCTCGTCCTCCGCTCCGGCCGCCGAGCCGACGGGGATGACGTCCATCGCCCCGCCCAGCGAGCCGACGCGCAAGACGGCGTTCACGGACGCCGACCTGTTGCGCGTGCGGGGGGAGCAGCCCGCTCTACCGGCCGCCGCCCCGGTCACCCCCACGGCGACGGTGCCCTCGGGGGTCGTCTCCAGCGCGGCCGCGGCCGCGCCGCGCGCGACCGAGGTCTCGGAGGACAAGGCGCGCGAGTGGATCGCCCGCGTGCGCGATCGCGAAGCCGACGTCCAGGAGGCGCAGGCGAAGGTCCGCCGGCAGGAAGCGGAAGTGGAAGCACGGCGTGCTCATGCCGTCGCGGTGGCCGGCGACGTCGATGCGCACGACAAGGCCCAGCGCGACGTGACGGATGCGCTCGAGGGCCTCGAGAAGGCGGAACGCACGCTGTCCGAGAAGCAGCGGGACCTGGACGAAGCGAAGATCAGCGCGCGCGCGGCGGGTGTGCGTTTCGAGAGGTAGGGAAGAAGCAAAAAGAACGACAATCGATCGACTCGGTTAGCAGATAAAGAGGCTGTGGCCAGGTCGGCTCGTCCCCTAGCGAACGATCATCTGCCCCTTCGGGCCGTGGCGCGGCGAGCGCCCTCTCGAAACACGCCGCCGCGATCACGGACGAAACCCAAGGCAGCGAGGATCGCTTCGACATCCTCTGCCGGGCAACCCGCTACGGTCGCCAGCAGCGCCACCTCGACCGGTTTTCCCTCGCGATTTCTCTTGCGCGCTTCCGCCGCGAGCCTCTCCGCGCGATCCGCGCGCACGGCACGTGGACCCGCCGGCACGTAGCCGCAGGCGACATAGAAGGCCGACGGCACGCGGGGATCGATGCGCACCGACGGCGCGCCCGCGAGCAACGGGACCGAGCCCGCGTCGCGGTGCACCGACCACAGCAGCGCGCGCAAGCGCACGGCGTCCGGGCGCAGCAGGACCGGCGCGAAGATCGCGAGCCGGCCCAGGCTGATCCCACGACGCGACAGCTCGCGGCGGTCGGCGGGCGTCAGCGCCGCGAGCTGGGACGACACGTCCCGGCGCGCCACCGTCCCCAGTCCCGCGCGCCAGGCGAAGAGGAGCCCGCGCAGGGGCGGCGAGAGCACGGCCGCATGCTCTTCGGGCGCGAGCGAGGGCAGCCGCGCGCGCAGCGCGCCGTCCACCCAGGCGGCCAGGCGCCGGCGCACGCGCTCGCGCGGCGCGGGATCGAGCAGGTCCGACGGCAGGGGCTCGACACGCGGAGAGAGCGGACCGTCCCCCGCCAGCAGCCGGCCGACGGGCGCCCCCCGCCAGAGGACGTGTCCTTCGGCGCCGAGAGCGAGCGTGGAGTCCGGTTCCTCCGCGAAAGAGCGCACGCGTTCGCCCATGTGGGCCCGTAGCGCGCGATTGGCAACGGCGCGGAGGCCGCGGGCCTCGCTCAGGCCCGGGTCCGGGTCGAAGCGGAAGCCGAGCAGGCGGCCGACGGCGAGCCCCTGCACGCGCACCTCGCCGTCCTCCGCCACCTCCACCACCGCGCCCTCGGGAGAGATGCGCGACACCACGGCGGCGCCGCGCTCCACGAACTGCTCGGTGAGCCGCTCGTGCAGCGTGTCGGAGAGGCGGTCCTCGACCGCGCGCGTGCTCTGCTGCCAGTGCGCGGGATCGGCCAGCCATCCGCGGCGATGCGCGACGTACGTCCACGTGCGGATGTGGGCGATGCGCGCAAGCAGCGTCTCCACGTCGCCTTCGGTGCGGTCGAGGGCCGCCACCTGCGCGGCCACCCAGTCCTCGGGCAGACGCCCGGCCGGGGAGCGGAGGTGCCGGAAGACCTGGGCCAGGAGACGCGTGTGCGCCTCCGTCATCACGTTGCGGAAGTCCGGGACCTGGGCCACGTCCCAGAGCAGGCGCACGGCCTCCGGCGAGTCCACCTGTCGCCGCACGTCCCCATCGGCGCTGAGCGCGGCCAGCGCGCGATGGTCGTCCGCCTCGCGCATGCGCACCAGCACCGGCGAAGGCGGCCGCCGCTCCAGACTGGACAGGAGGGCGGCCGGCGACGCGAAGACGAGGTCCGGGTTGCGCCAGAAGATGCGATCGAGCGGCTCGAAGTGATGGTCCTCGACCGCCTCCACCAGCCGTTCGTCGAAGGGGCCGAGGTCGAGGGTCGGACCGAAGGTGCCGTCGCGCGTGTGCCGTCCGGCGCGACCGGCGATCTGGGCGACTTCCGCCGGACGCAGCGGACGGGGGCCGCGTCCGTCGAACTTGCCGAGCGCGGTGAAGGCCACGTGGTCGATGTCGAGGTTGAGGCCCATGCCGATGGCGTCGGTGGCCACGAGGTAATCCACCTCGCCTGCCTGGTACAGCGCGACCTGGGCGTTGCGCGTGCGCGGCGAGAGCGCTCCGAAGACGACGGCCGCTCCCCCCGTCTCGTGCCGCACGCGCTCCGCCATCTCGTAGAGGTCGGCTAGCGAGAACACGACGATGGCGCTCCGCCGCGGCAGCCGGTCCAGCTTCTTGTGCCCGGCGTAGGTCAGGGTCGAGAGGCGCTCGCGCGCGATGAACGCGGCCTCGGGCACGAGCCGGCGCAGCAGCGGCTTGATCGTCTCCGCGCCGAGGAACATCGTCTCCTCGAGGCCCCGCGCCCGCAGCAGCCGGTCCGTGAACACATGGCCGCGCTCGCGGTCGGCGGCGAGCTGGATCTCGTCCACGGCCAGGAAATCGACCTTGCGGTCGAGCGGCATCGCCTCCACCGTGCCGATGAAGTAGCGCGGCGAGGAGGGCACGATCCGCTCCTCGCCCGTGATGAGGGCGACCGCCTCCGCACCCCGGAGCTCCACCAGCCGGTCGTAGTTCTCGCGGGCCAGCAGGCGCAGCGGGAACCCGATCATGCCCGTGCGATGGGCGAGCAGCCGTTCGACCGCGTGGTAGGTCTTGCCGGTGTTCGTGGGTCCCAGGAGCGCGATCACGGCCGGCATGCTCCATTAGACCGCGCCCGGGCCCGCTTTTGCGTGGGGGCGGCCGGCCGCGCGTAGAATCGGCGCCTCCGGGAGGTGTCATGGCCGTCTGCCCCGCCGTCCTCTGCCGCCGCGCCGCCGCACCCCTCCTCGCGCTTGCCCTCGTCCCCGCCGCCGCCGTCGCCGCCTCCCGTCCCATCACGGAGACCGACCTCTTCCGGCTCACGTGGGTGGCTGACCCGCAGGTTTCGCCGGATGGAAAGCGGGTCGCGTTCGTGCGGGTGACGGTCAACGACAAGAAAGACGGGTACGACATCGCGATCTGGACGGTGGACACGGAGGGCGGCCGTGCGCCCCGGCCGCTCACCACGGGAACGCAGGACCTGGCGCCGCGCTGGTCGCCAGACGGCCGCCGGCTGGCCTTCACGCGCGCCGTGGAAAAGGCGGGCAAGCTCCAGCCGCCGCAGCTCTACCTCATGGCGATGGACGGAGGCGAAGCGCGGGCCCTGACCGACGTGGCCAAGGGCGCATCCTCCCCGGTGTGGTCTCCGGACGGCCGCGTACTCGCCTTCACCAGCACCGCGAACCCGAAGGACCTCGAGCGCGCGGCGCGCAAAGGGGGCGACGGCGCCGAGGAGCGCGAGAGCGACGTCAAGGTCGTCACCCTCGCCGTCTACCGCAGCAACGGCCGCGGACTTCTGGACGCGAGCCGGCCCGGGCACATCTGGACGCTCGACGTCCCCGACGCCGGCGACCGGGCCACGCCCCGGCAGGTCACGTCGGGCGAGTTCGAGGAGTCCTCGCCCGCTTTCGCGCTCGATGGCCGGACCCTCTACTTCGTGTCGAACCGCGTGAAGGAGCCCTACTACGCCACTCCGGACAGCGACGTCTTCTCCGTGCCCGTCGGTGGGGGCGAGATGTCACTGGCCGCGAGCATCGACGGCACGATCGGGGAGTTCGCGCTCAGCCCCGACGGCAAGCGCATCGCGTTCCAGGGCGTGCCCCGCGGCGAGCCCGTGCGCTCCTACGACCAGCCCGAGCTGTACGTGGCGGACCTGGGATCGAAGGCAGCCCCGCGCCTCCTGACCGGGACCTACGACGGGGACGTCGGCGGCGGGCTCACCGGCGATCAGCGTGCGCCGCGCGGCCGCCTGCCCGCGGGCCCCGTCTGGAGTCGTGACGGAACGTCCATCTTCGTCCGCACGGCCGATCACGGGCGCGCGAACCTGCAGCGTGTCGACGTCGGAACCGGAAAGATGGACGCCCTCACCACCGGCGACCAGGAAGTCGTCGCCTACACCGCCACGCCCGATGGCGGGCGGCTGGCCCTCGTCCTCTCGACCCCGACCGAGGTCGGGGACCTGTTCGTCCTCGGCCCCGGCGTGGGCACGCCGCGCCGCCTGACGCGCGTCAACGAAGCCCTCTTCTCCGAAGTGCAGGTCGGCGCGCCGGAGGAGATCGTGTACCCGAGCTTCGACGGGAAGAGCATCCAGGCCTGGATCCTCAAGCCTCCCGGCTTCGATGCCCGGAAGCGCTATCCGCTGATCCTGAACATCCACGGCGGTCCGCACGCCGCCTACGGTGCGACCTTCGACCACGAGTTCCAGTGGATGGCGGCCAGGGGTTACGTCGTGCTCTATCCCAACCCGAGGGGCAGCACGTCGTACGGCCAGGACTTCGGCAACGTCATCCAGTATCACTACCCCGGCGACGACGCCAAGGACCTCATGGCCGGCGTCGACGCGCTCGTGAGGCGCGGCCTGGTCGACGAGGCGCATCTGGGCGTGACCGGCGGAAGCGGCGGCGGGGTGCTGACCAACTGGCTGATCACCCAGACCACGCGCTTCGCGGCCGCCGTGTCCCAGCGCTCGATCGCGGACTGGGCCGGCTTCTGGTACACCGCGGACTTCACCCTGTTTCGTCCCACCTGGTTCAAGGGTGCGCCTTGGGAAGACCCGGCGGATTACGCCGCGCGCTCCCCCATCACCTTCGTCAAGAACATCACGACGCCGCTCATGCTGATCGAGGGCGAAGCCGACCTGCGCACGCCGCCCGCCGACGGCGGCGAGCAGCTCTTCCGCGCCCTCAAGTACCTGAAGCGCCCCGTCGTGATGGTGCGCTTCCCCGAGGAGAGCCACGAGCTGAGCCGCTCCGGCAAGCCCTGGCACCGCGTCGAGCGCCTGCGCCACATCGTGGGCTGGTTCGACAAGTACCTGCTCGGGAAGACGGCCGAGGGGTACGACGTCCCCTAGCCCGCGGCCTTGCCGCTCGTCCACGGGCGGGGTAGGCTACGCGTTTGGTCGTGCCCGCGGCTCTCCGGCAGAGGCGTCGGGGCGCCGGCCGGGGAGGGGACGGGAATGAAGTTGCGCAACGTTCGGACAGCCTCGCTCGCGGCCCTGGTGGCCACCGCCTTGTCCTGCTCCGGTGGATCCACTCCGTCCGCTCCCGCTCCGGCGCCTTCCGCGACCGTCGCCGCTGCTTCCCCCTCTCCCACCGCCGCGCCCTCCGCTCCCGCTTCGCCGGCCGCGACCGCCTGCAAGTACGGCAAGGGCGATCCCGACACGTTCTGCGCGCGACGCAACCCCGCCCTGCTGGGTGACGTGGATGCCGCCGTCGACCGGCTCGTCCAGCAGCACCCCGACTACTTCATCCTGACCGATCAGAACGGGCCGGGCGGCTACAAGGTGCTCAAGCCCCTCGAGTACCACCAGGGCGTCGTGTCCGCCCTGCAGACCGCGGGCTTCTGCGCGGAGACGGACACCACGACCGTCTCCGTGCGCAACGGCATCGACTTCAGCGAGGACTACGACATCCTGCTGGCCACCGGACACATCCGGCGCGGCTCTGGCAGCTACCGGCAGACGTGCACGCCCCCCTCGTTCCCGCTCGACTTCGCCGATGTGATCTCCTACGTCCGCGTCGCGTTCTACAGCATCCGCTGCGAGGCCGGCATCGAGGCGCCGCGCAACGGCGAGGACAAGCTCCCCGTCGGCTGCACCGGCTTCGTCACGGCCACCCCCAAGACCAAGGACAACCTGGACGTGAAGGAAGGGCTGATCGGCAACCGGATCGACTGGACGTTCGAGCAGGAGGGCGAGCACGTCCGCGTAAACGATTTCCCGGACGTCTCCTTCAACAAGATCGTGACCGCCGTCAATCCGGGGCACTGGCTGCTGTGCGCAGAAGTAAAGGGAATCAAAGGCTGCCAGTTCGGAGAAGTCGAACCCGACCCCCGGTAGGTAGGTTGGTTGACCGACCGCAGAGCACGGCGGCGCGCGCAGCGCGGCGCCGTGCGAGGGGCGTTTCAGGGGGGGTTCGCGAACGCCCATCGCGGATGGTGCGTGAGTGCCCCCCCTGACTCAAAAAGCTAGGGCTTGGGTATGTGGATCGTCTTGCTGATCATCAGGGACCCCGATACCGCGTAGAGCAGGACCAGCGGATGGAAGTCCCATCCCGCGAGGCTCACGATCCCGCCGGGCAGCGCGCGGTCCACTGCTCCCCGCCAGGCCAGCACCATGACCGCCAGCACCAGCAGGATGCTGGTGGGGATCGGAGTGCCCTCGAAGTAGGTGACCTTGCCCGCCTCTTCGGACATCTTCTCCGCCGTGATGTTGTAACGGGCCAGCCGGCTGATGCCGCAGCCGACGAAGTACAGGAGGACCAGGCAGTCGAGCAGGCCGGTGAGGCCGACGGCGAAGCCCAGGCAGGCCGGCGCCACGCCGAAGCTGATGATGTCGGCCAGCGAGTCCAGCTCGCGGCCCATCACGGAGGCCTGGTGCCGCCAGCGCGCCACGCGCCCGTCCATCACGTCGAAGAACAGGGCGAGCACGATGAACGTGCCTGCGGCGTAGACCTTGCCGATGGAGCCCGCGCGCACGTGGTCCATCGAGAAGAAGATGGCGGCGGTGCCGGAGGCGCCGTTGGCGAGGGTCAGGAAATCCGCGAGGTGGAAGTCGCGGATCATCGAGAAATGCCGTTTGCGCGGCGCGGAGTCGGTGCTCATGATGGCCTGGCTTCCAGGCTATCATGTGGGATTCGACACCTCGCACCCATGGACGCCATCTACGGTAGCGACATCAATCGCGACGTGCCTCCGGCCCGGGCCGGCGAGTTCTCCGCCGTGCCCATCGGCCCGCTCCGGGTCTGGCCGCCGGTCGTGCTCGCGCCCATGGCCGGCGTCACCAATCCCCCTTTCCGCACGCTCTGCCGGCGGTTCTTCATTGACGACCCCTCGCTCGGCCCACCTTTCTTGAGGCGCCTCGCCGGGAGTGAATCCCGGCTCGTCGGCGAAGGAGACCTCGCTTTGGTGTCGAACGCCGGCCTCTACGTGAGCGAGATGATCACGGCCCGCGCCCTCGTCGAGGGGAATCGCAAGACGGTGCTCATGGCCACCTTCGGCAAGGAGGAGACGACGCGCAGCCTGCAGCTCTACGGCGTCGATCCCCGTTACGTGGGCGAGGCGGTACGGCTGCTCGTGGGCGAGGGCCGCGTCGACCACGTCGACATGAACTTCGGCTGTCCCGTACGGAAGGTCACGAGCAAGGGCGGCGGCGCCGCCATCCCGGCCAAGCCGCGCCTGCTGCGCGCGATCGTGCGCGCGGCCGTGTCCGCCGCGGGCGCGGTGCCCGTCACCCTGAAGTTCCGCATCGGCATCGACGAGCGCGTCCAGACCTACCTCGACTCCGGGCGTATCGCCCAGGACGAGGGCTGCGCGGCGGTGGGCCTGCACGCGCGCACGGCCGCGCAGCTCTACGACGGGCAGGCGCGCTGGGACGCGGTGGCGCAGCTCAAGCAGGCGGTGACCGCGATCCCCGTCCTCGGCAACGGCGACATCTGGGAAGCCGAAGATGCGCTGCGCATGATGCGGGCGACGGGCTGCGACGGCGTCATCGTGGGCCGCGGATGCCTGGGCCGGCCGTGGCTGTTCCGCGACCTGGCCGACGTCTTCGCGGGCCGCGCGCCCGCCAATCCGCCCGACTTCGGCGGCGTGGTGGACGTGATGCTCGAGCATGCGCGCCTGCTGGCCGCCTGGCTGGGCGAGACGGGCGCGATGCGGGCGTTCCGCAAGCACAGCTCGTGGTACACGAAGGGCTTTCGCGGCGGGGCGCCCCTGCGCGAGCGGCTCATGCGCGTCACCAGGCTGGACGAGCTGGAGACGATCCTCGCCGCCGTGGACCGCGGCCAGCCGTTCCCGCCGGACGCCATGCGCGTCGCCCGCGGCAAGACCGCGGGCACCCAGAACGTGGCCCTTCCGTCCGGTTATCTCGACGATCTCGACGACGCCACCCCGCCGGGCCGCGACGCGGAAGCGGCGGACTCCGGCGGCTGAGCCCTCAGCGCTTCGCCGCCACCTCCACCGTCTCCGGAACGAGCAGGTTCATCTTGCGCGCGGCGGCGTAGCGCTGGCTGACGTCGTCCCAGTTCCACAGGTTCCACACCGCCTCGAAGAACTTCGTCTTCTCCGTCTTGTACTGCAGGTAGTAGGCGTGCTCCCAGGCATCGATGACGAGCAGGGGCACCCCGGCCTGGGCGAGGTTCGACTGGTGATCGTAGATCTGGGAAGTGAGGAGCCGGCCCGCCATCGGCTCGTAGACGAGCGCGCCCCATCCGGAACCCATGATCGTCCCCGAGACCTCGTTGATCTGCTTCTGGAAGCCCTCGAAGCTGCCGAAGTCGCGGACGAGGGCCTGGGCCAGCTCTCCCTTTGGCCGGCCGCCGCCCTTCGGCATGAGGTTGCGCCAGAACAGGGAGTGCAGCACGTGGCCGGAGAGGTTGAAAGCCAGGGACTTCTCGAGTCCGGCGATGCGCGTGAAGTCGGACTTGTCGCGCGCCTGGTCGAGCTGTTCCACGGTCTCGTTGGCCTTCTTGACGTACGTCGCATGGTGCTTGTCGTGGTGGAGCTGCATGATCTGGCCCGAGATGTGGGGCTCGAGCGCGCCGTAGTCGTAATCGAGGTCGGGCAGGATATAGGGCATGGTCTGTTCCTTTCCGAATGGGTCCCGCTTGGTGGGGCCTATTCCCATCCTATCGGCCGCGGGCCCAGTGGGGACGAGGACGGCGTCGAATCTCGGAGAGATTCGCTGCCGGCGAGGCCCAGGGCCTGGAGGACGGGCGTGGCCATCGCGGTCGTGACGAGGGCCATGAGCACCATCATCGAGTAGACGGGCGGCGTGAGGACGTTCAGCTCGAGGCCCGCGCCCAGGATGACCAGCTCGACCAGGCCGCGCGTGTTGAGGAGAATGCCGAGCCCCGCCGCGTCGCGCCAGCCCATTCCGGTGGCGCGCGCCGCCACCATCGATCCGCCCAGCTTGCCGCCGACGGCGGCGAGCAGGATCAAGCCGAAAGCGGACCAGGCGGCGGCGCCCTGCAGCCAACCCACGTCGAGGCGCAAGCCGGTGGAGGCGAAGAACAGGGGGAGGAGGACGACGGAGGTCACCGCTTCGAGGCTCACTTCCAGCGCGTGGCGCAAGTCGTCACGCCGCGGCATGGCGATGCCGGCGAGGAAAGCGCCGAAGAGCGCGTGCACGCCGATGGCCTCGGTGGCCGCCGCGCAGGCCAGCAGGCACACGACGGCCAGGGGCAGGAACGCGGCCGGCGACCGGGTCAACCGCCTCTTCAGGACCGGAGGGAGAAGGAGGAGGACCGCGGCCGCGAATGCCGCGAGGAGAAGCAGGGTGCGCGCGAACGAGCTGCTTCCGGCGGCGGCCCGGACGTAGGCGGTCACCCCCGCGAGCAGGCACCAGGCGGTCACGTCGTCCACGGCCGCGCACGCGATCGCCACCACCCCGATGCGCGTCCGGGCCAGCCCGCGTTCCTCCAGGATCCGCGCGAGCACGGGGAACGCGGTCACGCTGAGGGCCAGGCCCATGAACAGGGCGAAAGGGAGGGGCGAGACCTCGGAAGCGAATCGGGGCTGGATCACGGCCCCCACCAAGATGCCGAGGCCGAGCGGCACGACGATGCTGACGGGGCTCGTGACGAGCGCGGTGCGCCCGGAGGCGCGCAGCATGCCGAGGTCGAGATGCAGGCCGACCAGGAACATGAAGAAGAGCAGGCCGAGATGGCTGACCGCGAGCAGCACGGGGAACGTCGCGGGAGGAAAGAGCCAGGCGGAGATGCCGGGGGCGAGGCGTCCGAGCAGCGAAGGGCCGAGCAGGAGGCCGGCGGCGATCTCGCCGACGACACGCGGCTGACGGAGGCGGGCCGCGAGCGCGCCCACGAGGCGCGTGGCGGCGACGATGACGACGAGCTGGGCCAGGAACCGTTCCGGGTCGAACATGAGCGGGCAAGCCTATACCGAGGTGGTTGTACACTGGCGCCGCCTTTGGAACCGACACGATGCGACGAGCCGTCCTGATCCTCGTCCTGACCGCCAGCGCCGCCGGACACATGCGGGCCGGCGATCGCCAGGGGGTGTCGTTCCCGGAGGTGCTCGCCCTCGAGGCCCCACCCGCCGATGAGCGCATCGCGTACGGGCCGGGGCCGCAGCAGCTGGGCGAGCTGTGGCGGCCGCGCGAACCCGGCCCGCATCCCGTCGCCATCGTGATCCACGGCGGCTGCTGGTCCGCAGCGTACGGCGAGGGGCACATCCGGCCCGTCTGTGCGGCGCTCGCGCAAGCGGGAGTGGCGGCGTGGTGCCTCGAATACCGCCGCGTCGGCGACAAGGGCGGCGGCTGGCCCGGCACCTTCGAGGACGTCGGGCGCGGCGCGGACCATCTGCGGGAGATCGCACCCTCTCATGGGCTCGACCTCACGCGAGTGGTGGCCGTGGGCCATTCCGCGGGCGGGCACCTTGCGCTGTGGCTCGCGGCCCGCGCGCGGTTGCCCGAGGCGGATCCGCTCCGCGGGAAGCCGCCGCTGCCGCTGCGCGGTGTGGTGGGCCTCGCACCCATCCCGGACCTCGCCCGCGCCGCGGCGGATCACGTGTGCGGCGACGCCGTCCCGTCCTTGCTGGGCGGGTTGCCCGAGGCGCAGTCCGCGCGCTACTCCGTCGCGTCGCCGATCGGTCTTCTGCCTCTGGGCGTACCGCAGGCGATCGTGCACGGCCGTGAGGACCGGATCGTCCCGATCGGCCTGTCCGAGCGCTATGTCGCGGCGGCACGCGAGAAGGGCGACACGGCACGGCTCGTCGTGGTCGAGGGTGCCGGGCACTTCGACCTGATCGCCCCGACCTCGAAGGCCTGGCTCCGCGTGGAAGAAGCGGTGCGGACGCTCGTGAAATGACGAGTCAGGAGGTGATCACGTGATCATCGGAGCGCATTCGATCGTCTACAGCAAGAATCCCGGGGCCGATCGTGCCTTCCTCCGGGACGTCCTGAACCTCCCCAGCGTCGACGTGGGCGGTGGATGGCTGATCTTCGGCCTGCCCCCGGCGGAGGTGGCCGTGCATCCCTCGGAGAAGACCGGCGGCCCGTAAGAAGGCGGCGAAGCAGCGGGCCGACCGCCGCCCTCAGCGCTGGAAGGCGTAGGACAGCTTCAGGAAGAGCTGGCGGTCCTCGCGCTCGAAGGTCTCCTCCTCCGACAGGGCACGGTTGTCGCCGTAACCCAGGAACAGCACGGTCTGCCAGTTGAGCTTGTAGGCGAAGACTTGTAGGCGAAGAGGGCGGAGCCGCTGAAGGACGCGTCGCGGCGCGCGGTCTCCCTGATGAACAACGCGGGGTCGCGGCGCGTGTCGACGTACTGTGCGATCAGGCGCAGGAAGACCCGCGACGTGAAGGTGTAGGTGGCCCGCACGCGCTCGACCTGCGCGGTGAACAGACGCCCCCCCGGCCGATCGGGGGGCTCCACGTCGAGCCAGCGGCGGCTGGTGTTGAGGCGCAGCTCGAGGTGATCGCTCGGCCGCAGCGTTCCGGAGAGACGCACGTCGGCG
>WNGB01012065.1_pt1 | contig 15154 bp, 13 predicted proteins | sample 5400681 | NCBI WGS metagenome assembly WNGB01 (sample SAMN13153367, study PRJNA577476) | soil metagenome | isolation source: 115 cm soil or saprolite under grassland replicate 2 | place: USA:California | collected 2016-06-15
ATCTGGCGGCAAACGCTGACGTCCGTTTCGGCCTGGATCACCCGAGCCGAGATTCCCGCCAGAACGCACAGGCCACGTTCGAGGTTCTCGAGGCGATGCGTGCAAGTGGCGTCAAGCGGATCGTGTTGGCCTCCAGCGGCTCCGTCTACGGCGAGCCAGACGTGTTTCCGACGCCGGAGGACTGCCCGTTCCCGATCCAGACTTCTCCCTACGGAGCATCGAAGCTCGCGGCCGAAGGGCTGATCGAGGCGTACTGCGAGGGCTACGGCTTCACGGGCATCATCCTTCGCTTCGTCTCCATCCTCGGAGAGCGCTATTCCCATGGCCACCTCTTTGACTTCTACGGGTCGCTGCGCCGTGACCCGACGTCGCTGACCGTGCTTGGGGACGGCCGGCAGCGGAAGTCGTACCTCTACGTCGGCGACTGCATCGACGCCGTCAAGCTCCTCGTCGATCGCCACGGCGAGCCCGGTGTTTGGATCTACAACCTGGGCACCGACGAGGTGACCACCGTGGACTGGTCGGTGCAGACGATCTGCGCACACCTCGGAGTTGAGCCGCGGGTCGTCCACACCGGCGGTGAGCGTGGCTGGGTGGGGGACAGCCCGCTCATCCACCTCGACTGCTCGCGCCTGCGGGCCCTCGGCTGGAAGCCGGCCTACTCGATTGCCGACGCGGTCGACCGAACGCTGCAGTGGCTAGACGAGAACAACTGGATCTTCGAATCACGAGGACCGCGTTGAGCGTCATCTTCACGCGCGCGCCGCTGCGGCTCAGCCTCGGAGGGGGCGGGACCGACCTGCCGTCGTACTACCGCCGGCACGAGGGCTTCCTCGTGGCCGCCGCCGTGGACAAGTACTTGTACATGCTGACTCACACCGTCTTCCAGCAGCGCTACCGCCTCAAGTACTCGCAGTTCGAGGAGGTCGACGATCCAGCCGACATCGCGCATCCGATCCTGCGCGAGGTGCTCGTCCGGCACTGGGACGGCAACCCGCTCGAGATCGCATCGGTGGCCGACATTCCGGCCGGGACCGGCCTTGGCTCGTCCGGCGCCTTCACCGTCTGCCTGCTCAAGGCGCTGGCGCTGGCCGGGAACATGGCGACGACGCCGAGTGCGATCGCCGAGGCTGCCTCACACGTCGAGATCGACGTGCTCGGTGAGCCGGTCGGCAAGCAGGACACCTACGTGTCGGCCCACGGTGGCATCTGCGCGTACACGTTTCACCCCGACGACAGCGTCAGCGTCGAGCCCCTCGCGCTTCAGGAAGAGACGATCCAAGCGATGAACGACCGGTTCCTTCTCTTCTTCACCGGCGAGACCCGGAACGCCGTCGAGATCCTCGCCGACCAGGACAAACGGAGTCGCTCTGGCGATGACCAAATGCTCCAGAACCTCCACCGAACGAAGGAGATCGGGCTCGAGAGCCGGGCTCTGCTCGAAGCCGGCGATCTCCAGCGGTATGGGGAGCTCATGCATGAGCACTGGCTGAACAAGCGCCGTCGCTCCGCCGGCATGACGACCGAGCGCGCCGACGAGCTCTACGAGCTCGCCCGCGACAACGGCGCGGTCGGAGGCAAGCTCGTCGGCGCAGGCGGCGGGGGCTTCCTACTGCTGTACACGACGGACGTCGACCGCACGAGGACCGCCCTGGCGGAGGCCGGTGCCGCCGAGGTGCGCTTCGGGTTTGACTTTCAGGGATGTTTTGGGACGGAGTACCGGTGACGCTCGAAGTCGGGCTCGTGGGCTGTGGGAACATGGGCCGCAAGCGGGCCGCGGTGCTCGCCCCTGACAGGCTGGCGTCCTGCTACGACGTGGACACCGGCGCCGCGCAGGAACTCGCGCGTGAGACCGGTGCCGTCCCGTGCGGCTCGCTGGACGAGCTGCTCGAGCGCCACCCGGACGTCGTTGTCGCCGCCACCTCCCACGACGCCCTCGCGGAGACTGCGTCCAGAGCTCTCGCGAGCGGGGCGCACGTGCTCGTCGAGAAACCGGGCGCCCGCACGGTCGGCGAGCTGGGAGCGGTCGTCGAGCAGGCTGCCTCCTCTGCGCGGCTCCTGAAGGTCGGCTTCAACCATCGCTTTCATCCCGGAATCTCACGCGCTGCCGAGGAAGCGCTCTCCGGGGCGCACGGCGAGGTCATGTTCGTCCGCGGTCGGTACGGGCACGGAGGACGGATCGGCTACGAGCACGAGTGGCGCATGCGTCCCGAAGTCTCCGGAGGCGGCGAGCTGATGGACCAGGGGATGCACATGCTCGACCTGAGCCACTGGCTGCTTGGTCCTCTGCCGCTCCACAGCGCTCTGCTCCGGACGAACTTCTGGGACGTTGCCGTCGAGGACAACGCCGTCCTCATCCTGGGCGATCCCGGCGAAGCTCGGGGGCCCTGGTCGACCTTCCATGTAAGCTGGTCGGAGTGGAAGAACGAGTTCGCGCTCGAGATCTATTGCCGGCGCGCGAAGCTCCACATCAGCGGCCTCTGGGGCTCCTACGGACCGCAGACACTTCGCGTCTACAGGATGCGGCCCGAGCTCGGTCCGCCCGACGTCGAGGTCCTCGAGTACGGGCAGGACGACGTGTCGTGGGCGGCTGAGTGGCGGTACTTCAGGCGTGCCGTCCTCGATCAGCAGGAGGCATTGCCGGGCGAACTCGACTCGGCCCGCTACGCGCTGGCGACGATCGAACAGGCGTATCGCCTCACCGGCTACGACGCCGGGGTCGCTCAGACCCAATGACGGCCGGGCCGTGATGTCGTCCCGGCGAATCCGAGGCTCTACGATGCCTACGATGTCTATCTCGGACACGAGCGACGCTACGCACCGGGCGAAATCGCGGGGAAGAAGCGGCAGTCGGGACTGGCGACTCGCCCGCGAGCCCAAGTCGGCAGCATCGTCTACCCCGGCTTCTGGGCTGTGAAGAAGCTGAACCGCCTGCGCTACCGCTTCCCCTCCCCTGCGCAAGCGCGGGAGGTGGTCACCCGCTGCATCGCTGCTACACACGGCTCGCGGCTCGGCGGCCTCGCTTGCCGGATCGAGGGGAGGCTCGTTCGAGCCGGTTTCTCCTTCCGCATCGGCATCCGCGAGTTGACTGTCCTGGAGCGGCCTTGATGCGCGCTCACCTGGCATTGCTCCTGCGCGTGAAGCTAGCGAAGTTCGCACTGACCGGGACGCTCGTCGCCGCGGTGTACTTTGCGGTCACTGCCGCTCTCACCCTTCTCGTCGGCGCGCCCACACAAGTCGCCGTCGTCGTCGGCTATGTCGTCTCGGTCACTCTCCATTTCATGGTGAATCGCCGGTTCGTCTTCGCCTCCAGCACCGGCTACGCGCACCACCTAACGGCCCAGGGAAGCCGCTACCTGGTCGTAGCCCTGTCCTCCTATGCGTGTACGGCGCTTGGCGACTCCTGTCGCGTTTGCCGCGCTGACCTTCTTCACCCTTCGCGGCTGGGTCTTCCGCTCGGCGGGTGACCCGCCCGGGGCCGGTTCCGAGACCGCAAGCGTCGAATGATGCCCGCCCGCGAGCTCGTATCGGTCGTCATTCCGTGCCTCAACGAGGAGGACAACATCCGCCCGCTCTACGAACGCCTCGCGCCTACGCTTGAGCAGGCGTCCGTCGACTTCGAGCTCATCTTCAGCATCGATCCCTCAACCGACCGGACGGAGGAGCTCGTGCGTGAGCTGCATGGGGCCGATCCCCGCGTCAAGCTCATCCGGCTGTCGCGCCGGTTTGGCCAGCCGGCGGCGACGATGGCCGGGCTCCGGATGAGCTCCGGTGACGCGTGCGTCGTGATCGACGCCGACCTGCAGGATCCCCCGGAGATCATCGCCGAGATGATCGAGCGCTGGCGGGAAGGCTTCGACGTCGTCTTCGGCCAGCGCCGCACACGCCAAGGAGAGACGCTGGCGAAGCGCATCGTCGCCGCGCTCGGATACCGCGTGATCAAACGCATCGCCGAGGTCGAGATCCCGCCGAACACCGGCGACTTCCGCCTCATGAGCCGCCGCGCCGTTGACGAGATCTTGCGGCTCCACGAGACCCACGGATTCCTGCGCGGGCTTGTCGGGCTCGTCGGCTTTCCACAGACGGCCGTCGCCTACGACCGCGATCCTCGGGGCGGCGGGAGCGGCAAGTACAACCGCTTCTGGGGCTCGATCCGGATCGGGCTCAACGGCGTCGTCGGATTCTCGCGGTACCCGCTGCACCTGATCTCGCTTCTGGGGCTCGTGTTCTTCCTCATCGCGATGGTCCTCGGTTTCACGTATCTCGTGCTCGCGATCGTCAATGTCGACGTGCCGTGGGGAAACCCGACGCTGGTGATGCTGATCTCGCTCTTCAGCGGCGTCCAGCTGCTGAGCCTGGGGGTCATGGGCGAGTACGTCGGGCGGATCTACGACGAGGTCAAGCGCCGCCCGATGTTCATCGTCGAGTCGCTGGAGGGATTCGCGCAAGGGCCCGGGGCAGAGACTCCCGCTAGACCAGATTCGACCGCAACTCTGAGAGCCGGAGCGCGGCACCCCTGAGCGCCGGAGAAGCGCTTCCCGCCGTCTGCATCCTCGCGGGGGGTCGGGGCATGCGGCTCGGCGAGCTGACGAGCGACGTTCCGAAGCCCCTCCTTCCCGTAGCGGGTAGGCCCTTCGTGGAGCACCAGCTGGAGCTGCTCCGTGCGCATGGGGCGAACCGCATCGTCCTTGCCCTCGGCTACCTCGGCGAGCGGATCGAGGAGCACGTTGGCGACGGTAGCCGCTTCGGTCTCGAGATCCGCTTCTCGTACGACGGCCCAGAGCCGGCGGGCACGGCCGGCGCGGTCAGGCGTGCTCTTCCACTCCTCGGGAACGAGTTCATGGTGCTCTACGGCGATACTTATCTCCGCGTTGATTACCAGGACGTCGCGCGCGCATTCCGTCGCAGCGGACTGCCCGCGTTGATGACGGTGCTGCGCAATCGAGACAAGTGGGCGCCGAGCAATGCGGTGTATGAGCACGGCCGGGTGATCGCCTTCGACAAGGAGAGCCCGCCGAAGGTGGCGGAGTGGATCGACTACGGCCTCTCGGTCTTCCAGCGGTCGGTTCTGGAGCAGAATCCCGCGACCGACCTTGCCGATCTGGCGCTTGAGCTCGCCCCGCAAGGTCGGCTCGCCGGCTATCTCGTGCACGAGCGCTTCTACGAGATCGGAACGCCCGAAGCGCTCGCCGAGACCGACGCGTTCCTCTCGCGGCCCGCCCACGCCCGTGCCCGAAGCTGATCAGAACGTGGAGCGGCCTTCCCTCGAGGCAGCTCAACGCTTCCTCGACGAGTCGAGCTTTGTCTGGCACCAGCGCTTCCAACTGGTGCCAGGCATCTACACCCCTGGGCCCAACGACGTCGAATGGCTGTTCGGCGTCGCGGGAGTACCGATGGATCTCTCCGGCAAGACCGCGCTCGACATCGGAACTTCGAACGGCGGCGCGGCGTTCGAGCTCGAGCGCCGCGGTGCCGAGCGCGTCGTGGCAGTCGACATCTTCCCGCCGTCGTGGTTCGGCTTCGACGCGATCAAGGAGTTCTTGGCCTCGAACGCCGAATTCGTGGAGGCCAGCGTCTACGAGCTTCCAGCGCTGCTCCAGGAGGAATTCGACGTCGTGGTTTTCTGGGGCGTCCTCTATCACCTTCGGCACCCCCTGCTCGCAATCGACGCGGTCCGCACGTTGTTACGGGGCGTTGGGTTCCTGGAGACGGCGGTTTGCGACGGGGAGGTTGGCGAGCTCAGTTCACTTCCGCTCGTCCGTTTTTACCGAAGCGACGAGCTCGACAAAGATTCGAGCAACTGGTTCGCACCGACAGTGGGCGCGTTTGTCGACTGGTGCCTGTCCTCGGGGCTCGATCCGAAAGTCCTCGGCGCGTGGCCGAAGGGAGCGCCTCAACGCTGCATGCTCAGGGTGACGCGCACGGCTGGCGATGCCGAGTACCGGGCTCTCTCCTACGAGCGCCCGCTCGAATTCTCGCCGGGTCGCGCGAAGCGGATGAAGCTCTTGCTGTCGACCTACAGGAGGTCCCTGGGACGGCGGCTCGTAGCGCGCATTCGGGCCCTTCTTCGGCTGTGAGTCGGTGTGAGACACAGCCTCCGGCAGGGCCGCGACGGCTTCTCAGGCGTCCGCTACGTCTTGGGGTGGATCACAGCCTTCCGCTCTCACTGGCCCCACCCAATTGGGTGTCGCATGATGCCGAGTCGACGATCTACGAGACGGGAAACAATGCCCCAGGGGACGAGCGCCTCGAAATGCGAGCGCCGTTTCCGCCCCAAATTCTTCAGTATCTTGAATCGAATCACGTCCTCGAATCCCGGAAGGAAACCCGGGAATTCAGGTACGAATCCCGTCTTGCGAAGAGCCAGGGAAAGCGTGCGGGGCTCGAAGAAGCTAACGTGGATTTCCGGAGTGACGTAGCCCCAGCGGTCGAGATGGTCCCTGTGAGGCTCAGCGTTCCCTGTCGTATAGAGGAAGAGGCCACCCTGCGAGAGGAGGCGCCTGATCTGCGCCAGCTCGGCGATCGGATCGATGAGGTGCTCGAGCACCTCGATCGCTGTGACGACGTCGAAGGTCCCCTTCGCTTCTTCGAGCTGCGACATACCGATCAAGGGCGTACCGGCCTCGCGCGCGAGCCGGGCGGCCTCGCCCCGCTCGAACCCCAGCGCGTCTGCGCCGGCGAGCTGGCGGCAATAGCGGACCAGGCCGCCTGTGCCGCAGCCGAAGTCGAGCCAGCGCGTCCTGCGGGATAGTGGCACGAGCGCGTCGACGGCCTTGACCAATCCTCGCCATTCGTAGACCCGGATCGTTTCCGACGGATACTCGACCTCGCCGGTGTAGTCAACGAGCGGATCGGCCCCGAAACCCGCGTAGTACTCGGCGGAGTAGATCGTGTCGTAGTCGGTGACGGGGTCCGCTATGAACGCGTAGCCGCATGCATCACACCGGCGAAGGTGAAACTGCCTGCGAGCGAAACGACCAACGACGACCCCGGCGTCGCTTGTCGCAGCGGAGCAGATCCGGCAGGCCACGCTCTCGTCCGCTGCTCGCATAAACGCTCACGGTAACCTCCAAGCGCCCTTGGCTCACCTCCAGGCGGAAAGGCAGACAAGGATCGTCCACGGGGCCGATCCAGATGTCGTCCTCCACCTTCCCGAGAACGACGTCGACGACCCGGAGCTCTCGATCGTCATCCCGGCCGCCGACGAAGAGCTGACGGTCGGCGACTTCGTCGAGTGGTGCAAGGAGGGGCTCGAGCAGGCGGGAATCGTCGTCGAGATCGTGATCGTCGACAGCTCGCACGACCGGACGGCGGACCTTGCGATCGAGCACGGCGTCCACGTCCTAGTTCGCAAGGCTTTCGCTCGACGACAACGTCGGCCGCCAGCCGCTGGCTTGGATCTTCGCTGAATCGAAGCGCACAACCGGCACGTCGCCCTTCCAGCCGCACATACCTCCAGTGAGGTACTCGAGATCGCGCCACGCGTCGAGCCCGGGACGGTGATCGTCCTGACGAACGTTCCAAGGAACGGTGATCCCTTTGGCGACAATATGTGGTTCGACGAGGCTCTCCGGTTAGCGTATCCCCACACCGCAGTGTCGGCCTCTACAATCGCCGCGGTGGTGCGGCACCCCCTGGCGCGAACCTCGCCGTCCGAGGTGACGAGTGGAGTCAAGAAACGAGCGGCTACCGACGCTGTTGAACGAAACGCCCTTCTCACACACGTTGATCATTCGCTACTCGGAGACAGGCGAGCCGACGCTTGTTCGGCGTATGCCGCTGTTTGTGCACGCCAACAATAAGGCACGCGCGGCCTACAATCCACGCGCCGTGATCGAGGCCGGTAATCCGTCGCCGCTCGCCGAGCGACGCTACGACGGAGACACAGGTGACTGTCGAAGCTGAAGCAGCGAAGCGCGCCGATGCCGCGCCGGCGAACAGAGCGCGCTCGCGTCTCCTCGTTTTCATCGTCGCCTATAACGCCGAAAGGACAATCGAGAGCGTCCTCAGCCGCATCCCTCCGAGTCTGCTCGACGACTATGACGTCGAAACGTTAGTGATCGACGACTCGTCTCAGGACGCGACGTTCGACCGAAGCGAAACGATCCGACAGGCAGAGACGCTCACATTTCCCCTGCACGTTCTCTTCAACCCCGTGAACCAGGGCTACGGCGGAAACCAGAAGATTGGTTTCCACTACGCAATCCGGGAGGGCTTTGATTATGTGGCGCTCGTCCACGGTGACGGGCAGTACGCTCCCGAGTTGCTCCCTGACCTTGTTCGCCCACTGCGTGACAACGAGGCGGATGCCGTTCTTGGCTCGCGCATGCTCGCAGAGGGCGAGGCGCGTCGCGGTGGGATGCCGCTCTACAAGCTCGTCGGAAACAGGATCCTAAGTCGCTTCCAGAACGCATTGCTCAAGACGAACCTCAGCGAGTTTCACTCCGGCTATCGCGTGTACTCGTCACACACCTTGCGAAGCATCCCGTTCGATCTCAACACGAACGACTTCCACTTCGACAGCGAGATCATCATCCAGCTCCTCTACGCTGAGAAGCGGATCCGTGAGGTACCGATCCCGACGTACTACGGGGACGAGATCTGTCACGTCAATGGTCTGAAGTATGCGGCCGACGTCGCACGCACAACGCTCAAGGCGCGTCTGCAGGAACTCGGCTTGCTGTATGAGCGGAAGTTCGACATCCGCTCGCCCGACCTCGAAAATGCACAGTACGTCCCCAAGCTTGGCTACGAGAGCCCGCACACCCTGGCGTTGCAAAGCGTCAAGCCAGGCTCCCGTGTCCTCGACCTCGGGTGCGCAGGTGGCGCAGTGGCAGAAAAGCTACGCAAGCGAGGCTGTCACGTGGTAGGCGTTGACATCGTTCCCCTTGAGGAGGGTGTCGAGCTCGACGGATTCTATCGGCACGACTTGAACGATGGTCTACCCGCAATCGAGCTCGACGACTTTGACTACGTCCTCCTGCTCGATGTGATTGAGCATCTGAACAGCCCGGAGCGGTTCCTGGAAGAGTTATATGCCAAGCTGTCGCTAAACCCCGACGTTACAGTCGTCGTCAGCACCGGCAACATCGCGTTCGGTATGACGAGGCTACTGTTGCTCGCCGGGCAGTTCAACTACGGCAAGCGTGGGATTCTGGACTTGACCCACACGCGACTCTTCACGTTCTCAACGCTGCGGCGTGCCCTCGAGGGTGCCGGCTTTCGAGTCGTCCAGCAACGCGGAGTTCCCGCGCCGTTTCCGTTGGCGCTGGGTGATTCTCGCCCGGCTCGGGCGCTCATGTCCCTCAACCGCCACGGCAATCGGTTGTGGAAGAGGTTCTTCGCCTACCAAATCTACGCGATCGCTCAACCGCGACCGTCGCTTGACTTGCTGCTGCGCGATGCGCACGTCAATTCGGCGATCCGGGCCGGAGCGGTTGCCCGGGAAAACTGACTCCATTGCGTCTCACAACCGCCTCGCGGGCCCCAAACACCGGTCATGCGCGCGAACCAGCCCTGAGAACCCGCAGCGCGGCATAGCGCGTGCGCCTTCGGCCCGCGCGGATCGCCGCCATCGGCGGAACGCTGATGGTCTCGGCTCTGTTCGCTTACCTAGCGCTCAGGAATATCCGCTACGACAAGACATGGCACGCCCTGCGCTCGATCAACTACTGGTGGCTCTTACCCGCCACGGCCGCCCTTGCGCTATCAGTCGTGGCGCGCGCGGCCCGGTGGCGCGTCCTCTTCGAGCCCGGCCGGCGGCCGCCACTTTGGGCGACCACAAAGGCAACGTTGCTTGGCCTCTTCTTCAACAGCATCCTGCCCTTGCGTGCGGGGGAGGCGGCTCGGATCGTGGCGCTGAAGCGCTACGCCGCGGTCTCGCTCGCCGAATCGACAGCGACCGTCGCCGTCGAGCGCGTGTTCGACGTCCTCGCGCTTCTGTTGCTTCTGTTCGTGGCCACGCCGTGGCTCCCGCACGTCTCGTGGCTTCGGAGCGCGGCGGTGCTCGGCATCGTCCTACTCGTCCTTCTTGCGGGCGCAATCACCGTCGTCGTGCTGCTCGGCGAGCGGCCGGTACGTTTTCTCCTGCTGCCAGTCGCGAAGCTGCCGGGTTTCCACGACCTCGACGTCGACCGCGTCGCCGTCAGCGTCAACCGCGGGTTGTCGCCTCTCCGCCGTCCCGGCCACGGTCTGCTCGGATTCGCCTGGACGGTCGGCTCATGGCTGGTCTCGGCGCTGTCGCTCTGGAGCCTGATGGTTGGCTTCGATCTCCACTTGTCGTTTTTCGCGGCCCTTCTCGCGACGGTTGCGGTCGGACTCGCGTTCATCATCCCGGCGGCGCCGTCCGCGGTGGGCGTCTTCGAAGCAGCCGCAATCGCGTCGACGAAGGCGTACGGCATACCGCAATCGCTGGGGCTCGCCTACGCGCTAGCGCTTCATGCCCTCAACTTTTTCCCGTTCATTGCCGCTGGATTAGTAGTGCTCGCGAGCCTGCGGCGGAGTAGTCGGCTGCGGGAGCCCGCGCAGTGAGCCTGCGGCGGCCGACGCGCGTCGGCCTCGCGGCTCTCGCCGCCGGAACGGTGCTGCTGGGCTACTACGCCTGGACAGCATCGTCGAGCGCTAACCCTTTCGACCGTGTCACCCCGTTCCAGTTCAAGTACGGCGACTCCGACTATTACAACCTTCAAGTCGACGCTTTTCTGCATGGACAGCTCGCCTTGCGCGTTCCCGTCGATCCGGCGCTCGAGCGCGCCGCGAATCCCTATGACCCGAACCTGCCGGCCTCGCGGCTACCGGACGGCTCGTTTTACAACGGTCGCTATTACCTCACGTGGGGCCCGGGGCCAGCGATCACGCTTTTCGCTCCGGCGCGGCTGCTGGGATTCGAGCTACGCGAGAATCTGGCCGTCCTCCTGTACTCAATCGCCGGCGTACTGCTCACGTGGGCGTCACTTGCGCTCCTGGTGCGCCGGCTTGTGCCTGGTGTCCCTCGACTCATCGTCTGGACCGGCAACGCGACGATAGCCCTCGGCGGTGCGCTGCCCTGGATTCTGCGGCGCCCCACTGTCTATGAGGTCGCGATCACCGGCGCGTTCTGCTTCGCAATGGGAGGGCTCTACGTACTGCTGCGGGAAGTCACCCGGCAATCGGGCCCGCGTGGCAGCGGGCTGGCCTTGTCCGGCGTGCTCTACGGACTTGCCGTGCTTTCGCGCCCGACTCTAGGTCTTGTCGCAATCGCGATGGCGGTCCCAGCGCTGATGCTTCGCCACGAAGGGCGACTGCCGCGCAAGCTGAAGGCAGCGCGTCGGCGCGCGATCGTGCTCTTCATCGGCCCCGTAGTCCTAGCCGGCCTCTGTTTCCTCGTCTATAACGCTATGCGCTTCTCGGGGCCGCTGGATTTCGGGTGGAAGTATCAGTTCGGCGGGCGAGACGTCCGCAACCTGCCGTACAACGAGCTGACCAACGTGCCGCCTGCGCTGTTCGGCTACCTCGCCGCGCCGCTGCGCGTGGGGCTCGAATTCCCCTACGTGCACCTCCCGCCGCCGCCGGTCGGTCCGTTCTTCGAGGCTCCCGGCTACGGGGCCGAGCCCACCGGGAGCATCCTGTGGTCGGTCCCGTTCGTGCTGCTTGCCCTAGGGGTGCTGGTGCGGCCCGGATCGTCAAAGCTTGTGGTTCGTGTCGTGGTGGCCCTGCTCGCCATCGCCGCGATGCCATTGCTCTCGGGTTCCTTCGCGATCCCTGGCTACACCGAGCGGTATGAGTTGGACTTCCTGCCGTACCTCGTGATCGCGGCGACTATCGGCTGGGCGGAGCTCGCCCGTCGGGCCGGGTCGCGGCGGCGAGCGGCGTGGTGGCGCGGCGCGGGCGTCGTCCTGGCGCTGTGGGGGGTGCTCGTCGGGGTCGCAATCGGCTTCACGGGTTACTACGACAGTCTGAAGACCGGTAGCCCCGGCACATTCAAGGCACTTGAGCGGTTCTTTAGCCCGCTTCCGACCCTTGTGACCGTGGTCGCCGGGCATCCCATTATCACGGGGATCACGGCTCCAGCAGGGTTCGCCCCCGCTCCCATTCACTACACAACGCTAGGTGCGGATGGTTCGAGCTTGACGCTGCGGCCCGACGCTCCGGCTGTTGTCACGATCGTCTCGCCAGATCGCCGCTACTCCCAGTTGCGTTTCCAGGCCGCCAGCGCGTTGCGTGGCCCGTTCACGCTCACTAGCGTCGCGCGTGGGCGCGCCCTTGACACAATCGTGCGCGACGCTCAAAGCGCGTCGGTTGGTGTACGTCTGCAACGGGGGGTCAACTATGTCCAGCTCACCGTGGGTCCCGGCGACGCAGTCCGGCTCCCACGCGGCGCGGCGCCGCCCGCGCTGACCCTGCAAGGAGTGCGAGTGACGTAGCCGGGCGCTTGGCGCCTCGGTTGGACGAGCGCGTGTCGCTCGCTCGAGGTTGTCGGAGGGCCCTCGCCCGAGGAAGCACGCCTCTCATGCGCGGCTCAACTCGACCCCGAAGAAAGCAATCGCGAGCCGTCGTGTATCGCCGGGCGTGACCGCCGAGGCCGACTGGGCGCCGGGATCGGCGGTGAGGATGAGCCTCGCCGGGCCTCGCCCTGCCGGGACGACGACTGTCAGCGGATGGGCTCCCTTGGTGAACGACGGCACCCGAATTCTGCGGAGCTTCTGCCCGTTCATGCGGACGATCAGGGTCCGCGGCTGGAGAAGACTGCTCAGTGTCGCCGTTAGGCGCACGGCCGGCCGACGCGCATCCTCGGCCCCGACCGTGAGCCGCGCACGCGAGCCCATCCAGCGAAAGACATGTCCGCTTGCGTCTCGCTCCGGGCTCTGCCAGCCGTCGGAGAACTGGAGCAGCAAGACCGCATTACGGAACTCGCGGTGACACCCTCCGGGCAGGATCTTGACCCCCCCGATCCCCAGCAGTTTTGGCGGCGGTGGAACTGGGTCTTCCTCGGACCTGCGCGCCGGCGGCAGCCGACTCGGGAAATCCGGCTCAGCGGTCAGAATCGTCAGGCCCCGGGCGAGCGTTGCGTCGGCGCACACGCGCGAGCGGTCCGCAGAGCTGAATGTCGGCAGGGGTGTTCGGCCACTGGTCAGCTGAACCAGGGGGCGCTCGGCCTCCCGATGGCGAAGACTCAGCATCACGCCCACTCGGCGAGGCGATGGGGCCGAAATCCAGAGCTGAAGAGGGCCGATCAGCCATGGAATTGCCTCCTTTCCCTCCGCCGGATCTATTGCCGAGCTGGCGTCCACGATCGCGACGTCGGTCGCCGCGCGGTGGAACAAGGCATACGCCCCTCGGCTCGCGAGGAGCGTTCGATTCGAACGGAGCCCTGGGAAGGAGCTCAGCACGTAGTCGTAGGTCGGCGCATAGAACTGACGCGGTGACTTGGCGGCTCCCACGCCGAGGTAGAGCGCATCGTCACGGACGAGAGGCAGCGACGGCCTCGCACCATGAAGTCCGCGGGCCGCGTAGTACGTCTCCGGAACGGTCCACTTGGGCGCATCACTCGCCTCGGCTCCCTCGACCAGCAGCTGGGCCCGCCTCGGGAGTTGCACGTGCGCATCGTCGAGTTCGCGAAGCGACATGAGTGCGGCCGCCGGCGTGTTCTCGATGGCGCGGGCCACCTTCACGTCTGACCGGGCGAGCACGCCGAGGGCGGCGAGTGCGAGCACCGTGACCGCCGCACGAGTTGCGGCCCGTATGGATCGCGGCCATCTGTTCGCCCGCCACACCGCCTCGACGCCGAGCGCGAGCCCCACACCGAGGAAAGGCAGGATGAACGTCAGCGATTTCCAGAGGCAGTACTCACAGTGCCCGCCTTGGTAGCGCCGGTACGCCAGGAGGCCGAGCGCAATCGAGACGACGATCGGAGTGAGGACCAGAGCGACCGCGGCGCGGCTCCGCAGCACGCCGGCCGCTACGAGCACCGCCAGCGCGAGCGGAAGCGCGACGGCGATCGCGGTCTTCCATCCGGAGAGCAGGTCGAAACGCTGGAGCTGATAGAGATGGAGCACGCCGAACGCCCAGGCCCCGCCGTTTTCCAAGGTCAAGAAGCGCGGCGGAAGGCCCGCGAACAGGGCACTGTCCGCTCCTCCGATGCGGGACAGGTACGAGAACGCCCGGTAATCGCTCAGCGGTGCGATCAGTCCCACACCGGCTGCGATGACCCCAAGCCCGATGAGAAGCGTGCGCGCGCGCGCCCGGGAGGGAATCGGCACGGCCCGACGCAAGGCGTAGACGGCTCCACCGAGAACGACCGCGGCGGCGAACGGCGGGAGGAACTCCGGATAGACCGAGATCACTCCGCAGAGCAGGACGGCGGCAAGGAACAAGTCGTAGGTCTCCCCGCGTTCGAGGCCGCGCAGCGCGAGGACGAGAGCGGGCGCCGCAAGCACAAGGGCACAGAGGTTCGCGAGAGCCGAATCCGCGACGAGTGTGAAAACGGCAGGCGAGAGACCGAAGCACGCGCCGAACGCGGCCGCAGCCCGACCTGCGCCGAGCTCCCGCGCGACCACCCAGATCGTTGCAGGCAGGAGCGCGAACAGGGCTGCGAGAAGAGCGAAGTTCGTCTCGTCCGGGCGAACGCCGAAGAGCGACTCTACCGCCGCGTTCACGACCGAGACGCCGATCCGAGTCTCATCCTGGGTCAGGGCGTGTCCGTAGGTGAGCGAGAGATCCCACCTCCCGGCATGCGGTGCAGGCTCGTCGCGAAGGGTGTGCCCTTGCAACCAGAGGTCTGCCTGGACGTAGCCCCATGCGTCGTACACGCCGAGCCCAAAGGGGCCGACAGTGCCTCGCGCAAGTGCGGGGGCGGACGCAAGGAGCAACGCGACGACGACCAGAAAAGTGGGTACTGCCAACTCCGCGGCTTCGATCTTTCGACGACGCCTGAGCCGCCAGAACGCCAAGCTCAGAGACAGGAGCGCAAGCGGTATCAGGACGAGCCAGGCGGCAGTGTGCATCGTCAGCGCGACCGATGCTGTCGTCAGAACGCTCGCCGCAAGCGCCAGTCCAAGCATCGGCGCGAGCACGAAGCGGGGCGTTGATCCGCGCGCGAGCACGCATGCCGGGCCCAGACCGAGCGCGGTGAAGATCACGAGATAGCCGATTGCGAATGCGACTACGCGGAATCCTT
>WNGB01033887.1_pt1 | contig 15154 bp, 16 predicted proteins | sample 5400681 | NCBI WGS metagenome assembly WNGB01 (sample SAMN13153367, study PRJNA577476) | soil metagenome | isolation source: 115 cm soil or saprolite under grassland replicate 2 | place: USA:California | collected 2016-06-15
GGCAGGCGCCGCTCCAGGCGCCGGGCCGTGTACATCCCGCCGAAGCCGCCGCCGAGCACCAGGACTCGCTTGCGTGAGGTCGTGGAGGTCATGCCAATACCGTACCGGCATCCAGGCGGCCGAGCCGTTTCAGCGCCATGGTTGCCGGCAAATCGAGGGCCAGGACGACAAGGACCGAGTACGCAGCCGAGGAGGCGAGCGATGGCGCAGAAGCAGCAACCGCGCAAGTCGGGCGACCCGTTCGAGGCCCGCAGCCGCTCCAACGGGGGCAAGCGGTCCAGCCAGCCACTGCTGCACCAGGAGGGCGTCGAGATCCAGCGCTTCGGCACCATCCGCGACCTGCCGATCGCGCTGGATCACAAGGCGCGGACGACGAGCTGCCAGGTGCTCAACCAGACGCTGGCCGACTCGATCATCCTCTACAACCTCTACAAGAAGCATCACTGGCTGGTGCGCGGCCACACCTTCTACCAACTCCACCTGCTGCTGGACAAGCACGCCTCCGAGCAGCTCGCGCTGGTCGACCTGATGGCCGAGCGGGTGCAGACACTCGGCGGCATCGCCGTCGCCGACCCCCGGCACGTGGCCGAGATCACCAACGTCCCCCGGCCGCCCAATGGCGCCGAGGAGGTCCCGGCGATGCTCTCGCGCCTGCTGGAGGCCCACGAGACGATCATCGCCGAGGCGCGCAAGGGCGCCGACCAGGCCGACCAGGTCGGCGACCAGGGCACCAACGACATCCTGGTCTCCGACGTGCTGCGCACCAACGAGCTGCAGACCTGGTTCGTCGCCGAGCACCTGGTGGACACGCCGGCGGTCAAGGCGTAGCGCCGCGGACGCCCCTCGGCGGGCGCTTCCGGCTGTGGTCCCGGCGGGACCACAGCGGCCAGGCGTCAGCGGAGCTGGGCGGCCAGGGCGTCGGGCTCGGTGACCGGCTGCTGGCATGCGAAGTGCTCGCAGACGTAGGCGGTCGCGTGCCCGTCCAGGGTGGGCCGGTCCGCCAGCAGCGGCACCGCGCCCAGCGCCTCCTGGTCGCCGGGCGCCGCCAGCGCGATCACCTGGTTGGGCCGGTAGCCGCGCCGCGCCTCCGCCAGCAGGGCCTTGGTGTCGCCGGCGTGTGGGTCGCCCACGATCGCCACCTCGCGGACGCGCGAGAGCGCGAAGTCGGCGACGCCGAGCGCGTACCCGAACCCGGTCGGCGCCCGCGCCAGGAGCTCTCGCACCGAACGGAGCGCGCCCAGCGCGGCCGCCTCGTAGCGCTCCTCGCGGCTCGAAGGTGGTCTCGTACAGCGTCAGGCAGGCCTCCGCCATGCAGGCGTAGTCGTCGAGGTAGCCCGGGCCGCCGAGGCGCCCTTCCCGCCACGCCCGGGACAGCCGCCCGCCGGGTGCCCGCATGCTGCCGAGCACGAACTCGGCGCAGGCCTGCGCCGCTTGGACGTAGGCGGGCTCCGGGAGCACCCGGCCGGCCTCGGCCAGCGCGGCGATCGCCAGGCCGTTCCAGGAGGCCAGCACCTTGTCGTCGGTGGCCGGGTGGACGCGGCTCGCCTCACGGTGCTCGAACAGCTTGGCGTGGCCGGCGCGCACCGCCTCCTCCAGCTCCTCGACAGCGACCCCCGCCCGCTCCGCCACCGCCTCGGGCGGCAGCGGGGTCCACAGCACGTTGACGCCCTCCCAGTTGCCCTCCGGCTTGGCGCCGAACCAGCCGGCCACCAGCTCGCCAGCCACCTCCGACAGCTCCTGGAACGACCACACGAAGAACTTGCCCTCCACGCCCTCGGAGTCGGCGTCCTGCGAGGAGAAGAACCCGCCGTCTCGATGGCGCAGGTCGCGCAGCAGGTAGGAGGCCGTCCGGCGCACCACCTCGCGGTACCGCTCGGCGCCGGTGACCTGCCACGCCCGCGCGTACAAGCGGACGAGCTGCGCGTTGTCGTAGAGCATCTTCTCGAAATGCGGGACCAGCCAGCGATGATCCGTCGAGTAGCGGTGGAAGCCGCCGCCGAGCTGGTCGAAGATCCCGCCGGCCGCCATCCGGTCCAGCGTGAGCTGCACCATCTCCAGCGCCTTCGGCCAGCCCCGAAGGTGGCAGCGCAGCAGGAACTCCAGGGTCATCGGCTGCGGGAACTTGGGCGCCGCGGCGAAGCCGCCCCACCTGGGATCGAACCCCTGCCCGATCCCCTCCAGCGCCTGCCGCAGCACCCCCTCGTCCAGCTCGCCCGCGGCCCCGGCGAGCGCGCCGGTCTGCATGGCGATGTGCTGAGCGACCTGCCTGCCCTGCTGGCGCGCGTCCTCGCGGCGGTCCCGCCAGGCGTCCGCGACCGCCAGGAGCACCTTGCGGAAGCTCGGCATGCCGAGCCGGTCGCTGCTGGGGAAATAGGTCCCCGCGAAGAACGGCTCCCCCTCGGGCGTCAGCATCACCGTCATCGGCCAGCCGCCCTGACCGGTCATCGCCTGCACCGCGCTCATGTAGATGGCGTCGACGTCCGGCCGCTCCTCCCTGTCCACCTTGACGCTCACGAAGTGCTCGTTCATGAGCGCCGCGGTGTCCGGGTCCTCGAACGACTCGTGCGCCATCACGTGGCACCAGTGACAGGCCGCGTACCCCACCGACAGCAGGATCGGCTTGTCCTCGGTCCGGGCGCGCTCCATCGCCTCGGGACCCCACGGGTACCAGTCAACCGGGTTGTCGGCGTGCTGGAGCAGGTACGGGCTGGTCTCGCCGGCGAGGCGGTTGACGCCGCGCCCCTCGGCTCGCTCTCCCATGTGCATCTCCACGCGTTCCGGTGCCAGGTCAAGGCCACACTACGCGCACCAGAGCGCCGGCCGAACCGGGCATCCAGGGTGAAACCGCCGCCAGTTTGACCTGATGGGCCTCCTCCAGGGAACCTGGCGAGCGAGCTCTCCCCCCAGCCCGCGAGTCTGCTTGGAATCCGAGGAGCCAGATGGACGCTGTCACCCGCTATGTGGCCGCGGTTATGCGCGACGACCGCTACACGGAGCCTCGTTTCGTCGCATGGGTGGACCAGGCGATCGCCGAGATGCGCGACTGCCTCGACGACCAGGGCCTCCATCTCGACGGCGAGGGCGTCGCCCCCGCCGCCCTGGTGGTCCTCATGTACCTGCGCCAAGGGCTCGACGAGTACGTGGTCTCCAGCGGCCTCGCCCAGGAGGACGTCGCCATCGAGACCATGACCGGCGGGATGGTGGCGCTGGCCCATCTGATCCATCAGCAGCGCACGCCCCCGCTGCTGCCGACCACCTCGCGCGCCTCCAACCCGATGGTGGGCATCCGGCGCGCCGCGCTCGGCGGCTCGATCCTGCGCCGGCTCCGGCAGGCTCGCGTGGGCAGGGCCCTGCGCCTGCTCCGGAACGTGGAGGCGCGCCTGGCGTGGCTTCGCCGCGGCGAGGCCCAGGTGCAGCAGGAGCTGGCGGGCTGCCTGGACCCGGACCGGCAGACCGACCTCAAGCGCCGCCTCGACCTCGTCCGCGACGAGATCACCCGGACCGAGGGACTGCTCCGCTAGCGCCCCCGGGACGCCGCCGTGGACGCCTGGGGAACCGCACGCTCAGCGGGCGGTGGCCGTGCCAGGCCGGCGGCGCACGACCACGGCGACGCCGCCGGCGGCCACCAGGAGGACGGCCGCGCCGGCAAGGATCCGCGGCCAGAGGGCCGGCGCGCCGGCCGGCGCCGGCCGAGCCGATGCGGGGCTCGCGCTCGACTTGGCCTTCGCGCCGGCGGCCGAGGCGCCGGCGCTCACCGCCGGAAGGACGTTGGGCGCCTTGCCGGGCAGGCCGAGTTCGATCAGCTTTTCACGCAGACTGTCCGAGGCCTTGTACCAGCCACCTCTGGTGGCCTGGTCGAACACCGGCTGGCCGGGCTTGGTGTAGGTGACGGGCGCCCCGGCCGCATACGGGTAGACGTCCTGGCGGACCTTCTTGGCCGTGCCGATGCCGTCCGGGATCGTCCAGGTGATCGTGTAGCGCGGGCCGAGCCGCTCGGCCGGCGTCGGCGAGGCGTCCAGCATGGGGTCGGGCGACTGCCCGAACATGGCTGGGAAGAGTCCGGACAGGTCGGCGAGCGTGCCGAGATCGGTACCGCTGCCCGGCTCGCCGTCGCCTCGTAGGACGATCGGCCCGTTCGGGCCGTTGCCCGGGCCGCCCGGCCCGCCGCCGTCGATCGTGGCCGCCGAGGCTCCCTTGGCCAGCGCCGCCGTGGGCGCCAGAGCCAGCAGCGCGAACGCGGTCGCCACGCCGGCCAGGACCGGTCCCAGGACACGACGCTTCACCTTCGGCATCTCCGGCTCCTTTCGTCGCTCCAGAGATCCTGTGTCGCACCTGGTACACCAGCCGGACCGCCCGGGTTCCCATCCCAGCAGCATGCGGCCCTCCCGCGCAGCCTTCCGTGGCATGATCGCACTGCGCCCGGGGAGGCAACCTCGACGGTCGGCGCAGCCGCTCGGCGTGGTACCGGTATTTGCCGGCCCGTCCAGGACGGCTCAGCGCGCGGACACCGGCATGCCCAGTGCCTGCGTGCGTTGGTCTGCGGCCCGGCATTCCAGGTCGGAAGGGCGCGGCACAGCGTCGGCGGGCCGCTGAGCTGGATGGCGCCGCATCGCAGCGCCGCGGCCCACTCGACCCGTCCCATGTGCCAGTGCGTGAACATCAGCGGGTCGCTGATGGTCACCACCAGGTCGTCGCCGAAGCCGGGATCGGTGCGGCAGAGCTCACCCTCGCGCCCCTCGAACAGCAGCCAGACCTTCCAGCGCCGGCCACGGAAGGTAAAGTCGAACCGGACCACCACCCGCCGGTCGGGCAGCAGGTCGCGGCGCAGGAACTCCTGACACCACGACCACAGGACGATCTCGGGGTCGGCGTGCTGCGTCGTCAGCTCGGTCCACTGCTCGGCCCAGCCGCCCATGGCCACCAGCACCCCCATCAGGTCCTGCCCCGCAGGGGTCGGCTCGTACAGCGACCCGTGCCCGTCGGGCTTGGGGCGGATCTGGATCACGCCGGCGTGCTCCAGCTCGTGGAGTCGCCGGGTCAGCAGCGCCCGCGACAGCCCGGGCGCGCCCGCCGCGATCTGGTTGAAGGTGCGGCAGCCCAGCAGGATGTTGCGCAGGATGATCGGCGTCCACCGCTCCGCGAGGATCTCGGAGGCTCGCGCGATGGGGCAGAACTGACCGTAGTTGCGCATGCACGCAGTCTCCCCGGCCGCCGTGACCGCCGTCCAGTTCCAATCGTGAACCGTGCAGTCATGGGAGAGAAGTTCACAAGCTGTCCTAGGCAGCCGCTCCGCCGTCCCCGACGATCACCGGCGACGCGACGGAATCCCGAAGGGAGCCAGCCATGATCGAGATCGTCGCCTGCCCCGACCCGGCCTGCGGAGCCCCGGCCCGGATCGTCGACCGCTGGACCTGGGGGTCCACCCACGGCCCGGTCGAGCACGTCAAGACCGGCTGCGAGCCTGGCCACTGGTTCACGCCCACGGTCGACTCGCTCGACCCGCGGCCGGCGCCCACCGCGGCCGACCCGTCGTCGGTGCCCGTCGGATGAAGGAGAAGCGAGCGGCCATGCGCAGACAACCGATCGTGCAGGGCGGTGGTCGTCGCGCGGCCGGCGACCAGGCCCGGCAGCGGGTGCTGGCCGGTCTCCCCGTCACCGAACGGCGACGCCGGCTGGCCGGGGTGTCCACCGCCGTACTGGAAGGCGGCGACGGCCCGGACATGGTCCTGCTGCACGGCCAGGGCGGCTGGGCGGCAGGGTGGCTACCGGTCATCCCCGACCTGGTGCGGACCCACCACGTCGTCGTCCCCGACCTGCCGGGGCTCGGCGCCTCGGAGACGCCCGAGGGGCCACCCGACCCCGGCACGGTGCTGGCGTGGCTGGGCGAGCTGATCGAGCAGACGTGCGCGGCACCGCCGGTGCTGGTCGGGGCCTCGCTGGGCGGCAGCATCGCCGCCCGGTTCGCGGCCGGCCACGGCGAGCGTGTGTCCCGGCTGGTGCTGGTGGACACCGGCTGCCTGGTCGGTCGGGTGCGGCCCGCGCCCGGGGTGCTGCTGGCGCTGGTCCGCCACAGCCTGCGGCCCAGCCGGCCCACCATGGTCCGGTTCCTGCGGCAGGTGACGGTCGACCTCGACCGGGTGCGCCGGCGGCTGGGGGAACGCTGGGAGCCGTTCCTGGTCTACTCCCTGGACCGTGCCCGCACGCCTGGCGTGCAGCAGGCCAACCGCCGCCTGCTGCGGGAGCTGGGCTGGCGGCAGATCCCGCCGGAGGAGCTGGCGCGGATCGACGTTCCGACCGCGCTGATCTGGGGACGGCAGGACCGCGTGATGCCGGTTGGGACCGCCCAGCGGGCCAGCGCCCGCTACGGCTGGCCGCTGCACGTGATCGACGACGCCGGCCACTTCCTGGTGGCCGATCAGCCCGAAGCGTTCCTCGGAGCGCTGCACGCCGCGCTCGGCACCGCTGACCACCGTCCCACCGCAGACGTCCAGCAGCGCGGCACACCAGGCAGCCCAGCAGCGCATCCCCGGCCACCTCGCCACCCGCAGACACCGGACGACGCAACCCGGCCAGCTTCCGGAATGTCCTGTTAGGGGTCAACCAATGGATGCGCCTCCGCTGGCGGACGCGAGGTTCACTCCCCGGTGACAGTGGCGGGACCGCGCCGGACTAGCACCGGCTTCCTCCACCGCCGTCGATGGACGGGGCAGACGATCCCTCACACCACCCGCTCGGTGTCCTGGGTCGGCGCCCACGGCAGGAAGGCCAGGCTCTCCTGCTCGCAGAGGTCGAGGACCGTCTCCGACGACCGGTCGGCAACGACGAGGTCCTCCGGGTCAGTCCGAATCCCACAGCATTGCGGCCAACTCCTTGCACCTTGGGCAGACCGGGAAGCGTTGGGGATCACGAACCGGAGAGAATCGGAAACCACAAAGTGCCGTAATGGTCCCGCCTTCGATGGCGGCGCGGGTGATCTCTTCCTTCCGCGCGTAGTGGGCGTAGCCGTCGCCCTCTCCGGTCTCGGTGTGGGCCAGGTCGGGGCGGGTCTCCGTCGTGGCCATGCGCGACTCCTCGAATGCTTCGACGTGGGGCAGTGGACCGTCCTCATTGTGGTCGAAGGCTCCGCCGGCCGCCACGGACACGGAAGAACCATCACATTTACGGTGATCGGCCCATTGAATTGCGCAGAACCGGATCAGTAGTCTGATCCGCCTCATGCTGGAGGGTCGTGTCGCCTGGTCAGCGGCAACCTTGTTGCGCGCCCTGTCCTACCCCCACGCGGACGGCGGGACGACCCCGTGCCGGAGCGCACCGCGGTCGTGGCCGCGCTGCACCTGACCGCCGGCGGGAGCTCGCTCTCGCCGTGGAGCTGCTTCCTCTACGAGCCGGCGCGGCTGCGCTTCGGCCGCTGCCTGCTCCCGACCGTCGGGCTGATCAGCCTCAGCGTGGACGGCGCGGGCGTGCGGGTCGCCACGCGGGGCCCGGGTGGTGAGCACGAGGTGCGGCTGACTCCCGACGCGACCTGGCAGGCCGAGCTGCTGCCGGCCGTCGGCCGGCGGCACAAGCTCACGCTGCTCGCCGAGGGCGAGCCGGAGATCGGCTTCCCGCCGCCCGGCGACCGCGCGATCGCGCCGGGCAGCCTGGGTCCGGAGACGATCTCGTCGCTGGAGGAGGCGCTCGGCCTGCTCGGCAGCGCGGCGCCGGCGTACCTGCGCTGGGTCGAGTGGGGCCTGCGCGACGCGGTGGTGGTGGGCGCCAGGTCCTCCTCGCCGCGCAGCGGCGTGTCCCGCGAGTGGCCGGGGGTCGTCTACCTGTCGGCGCCGCACGAGCCTTGGGCGCTGGCCGAGCGGCTGGTCCGTGAGGCGACGCACCAGTACCTGCACCTCGCGGAGCGGGTCGGGCCGGTCGACGACGGCTCGGACGAGCGCAGCTACTGGTCGCCCCTCGAGGGAAAGGAGCGGCCGCTGAGCCGGCTGCTGGCCGCCTACCACGCGTTCGGCAACGTGGCGCTGTTCCACCGTGCGTGCGTCGAGACGGGCGTCAACGACCGCGGGTACGCCGCCGGTCGCCTGGCGGCGCTGCTCCCGGCGCTGCGGACCACCGAGGGCCACCTGTGGGAGAACCGCGCGCTGACGCCCGCCGGCCGGGCGCTGCTCGATCCCCTGATGGAGCGGCTCGCCACCCTGGAGGGGTGACCCGCCAGCGCGCGGCGGCCGTCACCCGGCTGTCCGGTTCCCGCGGTCTCAGCGGCTGGACGTGGTCCAGTGGACCAGGGCGTCGGCCGGCAGGGTGTTGACGACCCGCTCGGCGGTGACGCCGCACAGGAACGCGCGCTCGCAGCCACCGATCTGCCAGTCGAGCTGGCCAGGGGCGTGCGCGTCGGTGTCGATGGCGACCAGGCAGCCGGCCTCGATCGCCAGGCGCAGCAGGCGCTTGGGCGGGTCCTGCCGCTCCGGCCGGGAGTTGACCTCCACCGCGGTGCCCGTGGCGGCGCAGGCGGCGAACACCGCCTCCGGGTCGAACGAGGACTCGGGCCGGCGGCCGCGGCCGCCGGTGATCAGCCGGCCGGTGGGGTGGCCGAGGACGTCGCTATTGGGGTTGCGGACCGCCCGGACCATCCGGCGGGTCATGGCGGCCCGGTCCATCGCCAGCTTGGAGTGGACGCTGGCCACCACCACGTCGAGGCGGTCCAGCAGGTCGTCCTCCTGGTCGAGGGAGCCGTCCTCCAGGATGTCGACCTCGATGCCGGTGAGGATCCGGAAGGGCGCCAGCTCCTGGTTGAGCGCGGCCACCACGTCCAGTTGCTCGCGCAGGCGCTCCGCCGACAGCCCACGCGCCACCTTGAGCCGGGGCGAGTGGTCGGTGAGCGCGATGTACTCGTGGCCGAGGTCGCGCGCGGTCTCGGCCATCTCGAGGATGTCGCTGCCCCCGTCCGACCAGTTCGAGTGGCAGTGGCAGTCGCCGCGCAGGGCGGTGCGCAGCGCGGCGGCGCCCTCGACCACCGGCGTGCCCTCGATCGCCTCCAGGCGGCGCAGGTAGACCGGGACCTCGCCGGCCAGGGCCTCGCGGATCACCCGCTCGGTGACCTCGCCGACCCCGGGCAGGGCTCGCAGGCCGCCGCCGCCGGCCAAGCGCTCCAGCTCGTCCGGGCCGAGGCGGTCGACGGTGGCGGCCGCCCGCCGGAACGCGCGCACCTTGTAGCTCGGCTCGAGCGCCCGCTCGAGCAGGAAGGCGATGCGCCGCAGTGCCACGGCGGGCTCCATGGCGGTCTGGTCGTCACGCACCACGCCATCATCGTGGAGCGGGCGGCCGGCAACCACCCGCCGGCGGCGACCCGATCCGGCCGACGGCCGAGCGCCGCCGTGACCACGCGGTTGGCCGATTCGGCGCGCTTGCCCAGGGTGACAAAAGCGGCCAATCAAGGCAGCCCCGCGGGACACCCGCCTTCAGATCGAGGATCCCGCAACCGAGAGCACGCTTGATCGTCGCGTTCGCCACGCTGTGCGCGTAGCGCGGGAGGGGGGATCCCGCCAGGGCGGCCCGCGACGAGGCGGATGGTTGTGTCTCGCGGGAACGGAGGATCGGGAACATGGAGCCTCTGAGAAAGCGCCTTGGACTCGCAAGCCGGCGCGTGCTGATCGTCACCGTCCTCGCCGTCGGGTTGGTCGCGGTGGGGAGCGTGGCCGCGACGGCCCGGGCGAAGGGCAGCGCTGACCGGATGCTCGAGGGAACGCGCATCGACGGGGTGAACGTCAGCGGCATGACCCGCCACCAGGCAATGGAGGCGGTCCTGCGGGGGGTCACGCCGAAGCTGCGGAGCCAGGTCACGCTCGTGGCGGACAAGCGGCGCTTCACGGTCACCCCGGCGCAGCTCGGCGGCGAGGCCGAGGCCTCGCAGACGGTCGACCGGGCGCTGGCGGGGCGCGGGCTCTCCTGGGTCGCCAAGCTCTGGTACCGGGTCAGCGGCCAGTCGACCAACCGCGAGATCCAGATGCGCTACAACTACAACCACGCGCGGGTCGCCTCGTTCGTCGACTCGGTGGCCGGCAAGGTCGACCGGAGCGTCCAGGACGCCGGCATCAAGCTGACGAACGGCCGGCTCACCGTGCAGCACGCGCGCAGCGGCTGGTCGCTCGACCGGACCGCCGCCACGTCGATGGTCGCCGCTGCGCTGGCGGCCGGGCAGCCGGCCAGCGTCGCGATGCCCGCGCGGGTCCTGCGACCGCACGTCACCGACCGCGAGGCCGGCGCGACCATCGCGATCGACAAGGGCAGCAACCAGCTCACCCTCTACAAGGCCCTCAAGGTCGTGAAGCGCTACCGGGTCGCGACCGCGAAGGCCGGCTTCACCACCCCGAGCGGCACCTGGAAGGTGATCGAGAAGATCGTCAACCCGAGCTGGCACAACCCCGCCCCGGGCGGCTGGGGGTCTGGCATGCCGCTGGTGATCCCAGCGGGGCCGGGCAACCCCCTCGGCACCAGGGCGCTGCGGCTGAACTCGCCGGGGATCTTGATCCACGGCACCTTCAACGCCGCCTCGATCGGCACCTACGCCTCGCACGGCTGCATCCGGATGCGCATCCCGGACTCCGTGGACCTCTTCTCGCGCGTCGCGGTCGGCAGCAAGGTGCTGGTCTTCCGGGCCTGACCGCCATTCGAAGGGGCCCGTCGCCTGGTGGCGGCGGGCCCCTTCCGTTGCCCTCAGCCGCCTGGGCGCAGCGGCACCGCGGTCGGCTCTGGTGTGGTGCCGAGGAACCGGTCCTGCACGGCGATGACGCCGACCTGGCGCTCCCAGCTCCCGTTGACCTGGAAGAGGTAGGCGGGCACCAGGTAGCCCAGGGACTGCCTGGAGCCGCCGGTTGCCAGCGCGGTGGCGAACTGCAGCCCGAGCCGCACGTTGGTCACCTGGAGCGTGAGCGGCTTGGCCGGCCCGCAGCCTCCGGCCGGAGGCTGCGGCTGCTCCGTCCTGGCGCAGGGCATCCGGCCCGACTCGTCGGTGATCGGCCCGGCGACCTGCCGGTTGCGCAGGCGCTGGAGCGCCTCCCGCACGCTGATGAGCGGGTAGTCGTCACCCTGGCGCGGGCTGTCGAGCCAGCCGGTGGCCGACAGGATCTCGCCCTTGGCGCCGATGCCGGCCGTCCAGATGAAACCGGTGGTCGGCTGGCCGCCGACCCGCGGGAAGGCCGACACCGACCAGCGGTCGAAGCTCTGGACGAGCTGCATCTCGGCTCCGTTCATGGGAGCGGCCACGCGGCCGAACAGGTCGCGGGCGATGCGCTCGGCGCCGGCGCGGTCGGGCAGCGCGACCTGCCGCGGCGCCTGCACGAACCTGCCGGCGCTGAACGTCCACGGCCCGCCCGCCACCTGGTTGACGAACAGCCGCTTGCTGCCGTCGCTGACCGACCAGGCCTGCCCGCTGCTGGTGGGCTGCCCGGAGAGCCCGAGCTTGCCGGCGAGCTCGGCCACCCGTGCCTTGGTGACCTGGTCGGGGAGGGTCCATGCCCTGGCGGATCGTGGCAGGTCCGGAAGCGTGCCACGCACCTGGTACTGGACCCTCCCCGACGGGGGAATCCTCGACTCCGCGGCGTCGACCGGGCTCGACCGGCCGGGCGCCGCCTGCGCCGAGGTCCCTGCCTGGTCACTGGAGCTGGAGACGTCGAGCGCCGGCAGCGTGGCCGGGGTCCGCTGGCCGCTCCTGCTGGCGACCAGGACGCCGACAACACCCAGCGCCACCGCGACCAGGACCCCAACCGCGACCGCAATGATCCGCTTTCCCATGGAGCATCACCTTGGCTCGTCGACCCGGCTCTTCGGTCTGATGGGGTTCGACGCTCCGACGGCGCGGACGGTTCCCAATTGGAGCGATCCTCACGCGACCCGCTGGGCACCGCCGGACACCAGCACGGGAATGATCTCGGGCCGGCGGAAACCGGCGACCTCGAAGGCCGCCAGCACGGCGGTGGTCACGCGGTCGACCAGCGCATCGGGGACCAGTGCCAGCGCGCTGCCGCCGAAGCCCCCGCCGGTCATGCGCGCGCCCAGCGCTCCGCTGGACACCGCCGCGCTCACGGCGGTGTCCAGCTCCGGGCAGGAGATCTCGAAGTCGTCCCGCATCGATGCGTGCGAGGCGGCCAGCAGCGGCCCGAGGCGGTCGAGCCCGCCCGCGCGGAGCAGCTCGACCGTCGCCAGCACCCTGGCGTTCTCGGTGACGACGTGGCGGGCGCGCCGCAGCCCGGGGTCACCGAGGGCGGCGGCGGACGCCTCGACCAGCTCCGGGGTCGCGTCCCGCAGGGCGGGCACGCCGAGCACCCGCGCGGCCGCCTCCACCGAGGCTCGCCGCTCGGCGTAGGCGCCCTCGACCAGCCGATGGGTGGCGCGGGTGTCGATCACCAGCAGGCGCAGCCCCGCCACCTCCAGGCCGAGCGGGAGCTGCTCGGTGGCCAGCGTGCGGGTGTCGAGGAACAGCGCGTGGCCGGCCCGCCCGAGCATGGAGATCATCTGGTCCATCACCCCGCACGGCATGCCCACGACCTCGACCTCGGCGCGGCGCGCGGCCGCGGCCAGCTCGACCGGCCCGAGCCTGCCGAGCGCGCCCCAGAGCTCCGCCAGCGCCAGCGTCGTGGCGCACTCCAGCGCCGCGCTCGACGACAGTCCCGCGCCCGCCGGAACGTCCCCGTCCACCACCAGATCCGCCCCACCCACCGGCTCCCCAGCGGGCCGGGTCAGGGCCCAGGCGACGCCGGCGGGGTAGGCGGCCCAGCCCTCGACCTTCCCGGGCCCGATCGCCTCCACCCGCAGGTCGGCGGGTTCGGGCTCCTGGAGCGACCAGCAGCGCAGCCGGCTGTCGTCGCGCGGCCCGGCGGCCACCAGCACGCCCCGGTCGATGGCGACGGGCAGCACGAAGCCGTCGGCGTAGTCGGTGTGCTCGCCGATCAGGTTGACGCGGCCGGGCGCGAACCAGACGCCCTCCGGGTCGTGCCCGGCGCGGGCGCGGAAGGCGTCGACGAGCTGGTCGGTCGAGCGGCGGATGGCGGCACCTCTGGTCAAATGAACGGCGCTTGGACGGCCCCGGCGATGGATCGCCAGCCAGCTTATCGGCGGGGCCGCCGACCGCACCACTGTGACGGGTCTCGACGTCCCGAAGAATAGCAACGAGATATTGACAATCCTCAAAGTCTGCGTTTCTATTTGTAGTCATGAACGAGGTGCAACGAGCGATCTTGCAAGAGGTGGCCGAGGGACGGCTGAGTCCCGAGGAGGCCGCCGTGCTCCTGGACCAGGCAGAGAAGGCCGAACAGGAACAGGGGTCGGAGCACGACGAGCCATCCGAGGAGACCGGCGCCGCGACCGGCGAGCGCCCCCGCGACCACACCACCCCGCCGCCGGCGGGGACCGACACCGGCATCAAGCGGGTCCGCGTGGTGGGCAACTTCCGCTCCGCCCGGATCGTCGCCGACCCCACCGTCCGCGAGGCGATCGCCGAGGGCCCGCACATCGCCAGGCGCGAGGGCGACCTGCTGATCGTCGAGAGCGCCTTCGACGAGGCGGACATGCCGGGCTTCGTGTTCAACCGGGGCATGCGGAACTGGCGCCTGACGATCCCGCCCGACTTCGCCGGCGGCCGACCCGGCCGGCCTCCCCGCCCGCCGCGCCCGCCGAGGCCGCCCCGCCCGCCCAGGGCGGGGGCGGAATGGACCGGGGGCGAGCCCTGGGAGCGCCGCTCGTGGAGCCGGAACGAGCTGACCGTGCGCATGCGGCCCGACCTGCCGCTGGAGGTCGAGCTGTCCGCCGGCACGCTGCGCGCCGACGGGCTCACCGGGCCGCTGCGGTTCGACGTGCGGGCCGGTTCGGCGAGGATCGAGCACGTCCGCGGTCCGATCGAGGCGATGGTCGCCGCGGGCTCGCTCCGGATCGAAGCGCTGCTCACCCAGGGCGCGTCGCGCATCCGCTGCGACGCCGGCTCGGTCAAGCTCCACCTGGAGAAGGGCTCCGACGTGCTGGTCCGGGCGCGGCCCGAGCTGAGCAAGCTGACCCTGCCCGGCCACGGCGTGGTCGGCGGCTTCAGCCCCGGCGAGCGCGACGAGGTCAAGATCGGCAACGGCACGGCTACTCTCGACATCGACGCGAACATGAGCAAGATCACGGTGACGGCGGACACATGAGCGACCGGAGACCACCCCACGACTGCCCGGTGTGCGGCGAGACCCTCGCCCTCACCAGGCTGAGCTGCCAGGCCTGCGGCACCGAGCTGTCAGGCGACTTCCAGGCATGCGAGTTCTGCGCCCTGAGCGGCGACGAGCGCGAGCTGCTGCGCGTGTTCCTCGCCTCCAGGGGCAACATGAAGGAGCTCCAGAACTACCTGAAGGTGAGCTATCCGACCGCCAGGCTCCGCTTCGACGCCCTGCTCGCCAAGCTCGGGCTCGACAAGGGTTCGGCGCCTCCGCCCGCCCCCTCCGGCGATCGCGTCGAGATCCTTCAGGCGCTCGCGCGCGGCGACATCGACCTCCGCGAAGCCGAGCAGCGTCTCCAGCGCTAGCGGCGTCGTGTGGGCCACGGTTTCCATCTGGGCTCGGAAGCTGCCCGGAAATACCATGAAGCCCGTACGTAATGCTGCTGGAGCTTCGGCGGCTTCACGTTGACCCGGACGCGGTCGGCGGCGAGAAGATAGGCCGGTCACCAACCGAGCGCTTCCGAGCCCTTCATGCCATCACCGACGCGAGCCACCAAGGGGGTCGCGCCAGCGCGGGCCACGCGTCTGGGGTGGCTGGCGCTGCTGGCCCTCGGCATTCCCCTCGCGCTGGCCGCCTGTGGCGGCGGTGGCAACCAGCGGCGCGGCGCGCTCGACATCGAGATGCTCGACAACTTCTACAAGCGCGACGTCACCCGGGTGCCGGCCGGCACCCGGGTGCGCTTCTCCAACGGGGGCCGCGCCGTCCACAACGCGGTCGCCGCCAACGGCGGCTGGTCGACGCCGCTGAGCATCCAGTCGGGCGACGCCGCCACGGTCACGCTCTCCAAGCCGGGGGTGTACCGCTTCTACTGCACCTTCCACGGCACCAGCGACGGCCAGGGCATGGCCGGCACCATCGTGGTCGGCGACGTCCGCTACGAGACCAGCGAGAGCACCACCGGCAGGGACCTGCCGGTGGTCCGC
>WNGB01022134.1_pt1 | contig 15151 bp, 6 predicted proteins | sample 5400681 | NCBI WGS metagenome assembly WNGB01 (sample SAMN13153367, study PRJNA577476) | soil metagenome | isolation source: 115 cm soil or saprolite under grassland replicate 2 | place: USA:California | collected 2016-06-15
AATGGTCAAGGAGGGGTTCCTCCGGGCGCGCGTGGACGGCAAGAGCGTCGACCTGGAGGACCCGCCCGAGCTCGACAAACAGAAGAAGCACACGATCGAAGTCGTCGTGGACCGGCTCGTTGCGAAGCCCTTCGAGGACGAGGAGTACAAGAAGCGCCTGGCCGACTCGATCGAGACGGCGACGCGCGTCTCGGGCGGGATCGTGATCCTGTCCGTTCAGGACGGTCCCGAGGAAGTCCTGTCGGCCAACTACGCCTGCCCTGACTGCGGCACGTCGCTGACGGAGATCACGCCGCGCCTTTTCTCCTTCAACTCGCCGTACGGAGCCTGTCCGAACTGCTCCGGCCTCGGCACGATCCTGAAGGTGGATCCGGACAGTCTCGTGGTCGCGCCTGAAAAGTCGATCCAGAACGGCGCGATCGCGATCTTGAAGCCCGGCTCGACGAACTGGCGCTCGCGGCAGATGGCCACCCTCGCGAAGCACTACAAGTTCCGCCTCGACGAACCCTTCGCGAAGCTTTCCCGAGAAGCCCGGCAGGTCGTCCTCTACGGATCCGGTGAGGACGAGATCAAGTTTTCCTACGTCGCCGAGCGCGGCGAGTACCACTGGCGGTCCTCGTTCGAGGGCCTCGTGCCGATGCTCGAACGGCGCTACCGCGAGACGGAGAACCCCGAGCACCGCGCGGAGCTCGAGGTCTACATGTCGGCCGAGGCCTGCGAGGCATGCGCCGGCCGGCGTCTGAAGGCGGAGGCGCTCGCGGTCAAGGTGGGCGGCCGGTCGATCGACGAGGTGGCCTCGGACACGATCGCCGACTCGATCGCCTTTTTCGAGTTGCTGAAGCTGACTCCGCGCGAGCGCGAGATTGCCGGGAAGATCTTGAAGGAGATCGAAGACCGGCTTGGTTTTCTCGCCAACGTCGGCATCGGGTATCTGAACCTCTCGCGCGGCGCCGCGACGCTTTCGGGCGGCGAGTCCCAGCGCATTCGCCTCGCCACGCAAATCGGGTCGAAGCTGATGGGAGTCCTCTACGTGCTCGACGAGCCCTCGATCGGCCTGCACCAGCGGGACAACCGCAAGCTGATCGACACGCTGCTCTCCATGCGAGACCTGGGCAACACCGTCATCGTGGTCGAGCACGACGAGGAGACGATCCGCTCGGCCGATTGGGTCCTCGACCTGGGCCCCGGAGCGGGCGCGCACGGCGGCCGGATCGTAGCCGAGGGTCCGCCCGAGGAGATCGCGGGCGCGCCCGAATCCCTGACGGCGCGGTACCTGGCGGGCGAGCTCGAGATCCCCACGCCTGGCGTGCGGCGAGCCGGATCGGGCAAGGCGCTTTTGGTGCGCGGCGCGCGCGAGCATAACCTGCAGGCCATCGACGTGCGGTTTCCGCTCGGGGTCATGACCGCCGTAACGGGAGTCTCGGGATCGGGCAAATCGACGCTCGTCAATGACATCCTCTTCAGGTCTCTGGCTCGTGCGCTGCACGGTGCGACCGAGCGGCCGGGCCGACACGACAAGATCGAGGGTCTGATCGAGATCGACAAGGTCATCAGCATCGATCAGTCGCCGATTGGCCGCACCCCGCGCTCAAACCCCGCGACCTACACCAATGTCTTCAACCCGATCCGAGAGCTGATGTCGCGCACGCCCGAGGCCCGCGCCCGCGGCTACCAGCCTGGCCGCTTCTCGTTCAACGTGAAGGGCGGGCGGTGCGAAGCCTGCTCCGGAGACGGCCAGATCAAGATCGAAATGCACTTCCTGCCCGACATCTATGTCACGTGCGACGTGTGTGGCGGCAAACGCTACAATCGCGAGACGCTCCAGGTTCACTACAAGGGCAAGTCGATCGCCGACATTCTGGCGATGACGGCCGAAGCGGCGCTCGAGCTTTTCGAGAACATCCCGGCCGTGGCGAACATTTGTCGGACGCTCGTCCAGGTCGGCCTCGGTTACATCCAGCTCGGCCAGTCGTCCACGACGCTCTCGGGCGGCGAGGCGCAGCGCGTCAAGCTCGCGCGTGAGCTCGCGCGGCGGTCCACCGGGCGAACGCTGTATCTGCTCGACGAGCCCACGACGGGACTTCACTTCGACGACATCCAGAAACTTCTCGGCGTCCTCCGCTCGCTGACGGAGAAGGGCAACACCGTGATCGTCATCGAGCACAATCTCGATGTCATCCGCACCGCCGACTGGATCATCGACCTCGGCCCGGAGGGAGGCGACGGAGGAGGCCGCGTGGTGGCCGAGGGCACGCCCGAGGACGTCGCGGCCGTGCGGGCGTCGCACACGGGGCTGTTCTTGAAGCGCGTCCTGTCGGAGACACGGCGCCGGGTGCGCGCGTGACAATCCGAGGCTTCCGCCTTCGCGTCGCCCGCTTCGGCGGGCAGGCCCTGGCGGTCGTCGTGGTCGCCGGCGCGCTTTGGGCGGCGGCCGCACCGGCGCCCACCTCGGTGCCGAACGCAAGAATGCCGTTGGACTTTTCGGGCACCTGGAGGCTCGACGCGAAGGCGAGCGTGAGCGTTTCACCGAACATGAAGGATGCGGTCTTGATCGTCGAGCAGAAGGGAGATCGGATTCGCGTCTCTCCCGCGCCGCAGGGCCCGGGCAAGCTCCATCTCGCCGCGGACGAGATCGTGGCCGACGGCCGCGCCTATGAGAAGGCCGTGGGCGGCGGAAAGGGAATCCTGACTGCGCGCTGGTCCGCCGACGGCCGGGCACTCGAAATGGAGCTGACCGGCGGCACGCCCGAAAATCCTCGCAAGGCCGTTCAGACCGGCCGCTGGACACTGTCCGCCGACCGTTCCACGTGGGTCCGCGAAACGCGGACCGTCGGCGACGGCAAGGTCAGGCAGACCCGCCTCGTCTTCCACCGCGAAACGCCGCAGCCGGCGAAAACGGCTCCGCCGAAAAAGAAGTAGTCTCGGTTATCTGCCGGCGAGCACGGCGTTGTTCGGGTCGAGCTCCTTCGCGCGGCGGATGGCCTCCCTCTCAGCGCCCGCATCGCCGCGCATCTGCGCGACGCGGGCCAGACCGACGTAGCCCTCCACGTTGGTCGGGTCGATGACCACAGCACGGTCCCAGGCGAGCGCGGCCTCGTCGAGGTCTCCCGCGGCCAGAAGCGCTTCGCCGACGGCGCGCTGAGAAGCCGCGTCGTTCAAAAGCGCGGTGCGGGCGCGCCGCAGGTACGGCACGGCCTCGGGCGCGCGCCCGGCGGCCGCGAGAGCGCGGCCGTACAGGAGCTGGGTCGCGCCGGCCGAAGCGTCACGGTCGAGCGCCTTCTCGAGCACGGGAAGCGCCTCCGCGGCGCGGCGCGCGTCGAGAAGCAGCCGCGCGAGATCGCCGAGCACGTCGGCGGCGTCGGGCGCGGCGGCGAGGCAATCTTGCAGGACCCGTGCCGCCTCGGCGTCGTCGCCCTGGCCGCGCAGGATCGCAGCCAGGTTGCGTGCCGCCTCGGCCTCTGCGGGCGCCGCGACGAGGGCCTTGCGATAGGCCCCCATGGCCTTGGATTCCGAGCCGCCGATGCGGTACTGGTTGCCGAGGCCGACCAGGTAACGCGCGTTGCCGGGTTCCGCACGGACGGCCTCTTCCATGATGCGGATCGCCGAGGCGTTGCGGCCGAGGAACGCGTGAGCGTAGCCGAGCAGGTAGCCCGCGTGCGCGTCGAGGTCCTTCTTTTCGTCGAAGCCCGTCATGAAGGGCAGGTAGTGTCCCTGGGCCTCCGCAAGCGCTCGGTCGTTGGCCGTCGTGGTGTCTTCGTAGGCCACGCGCGGCGAGAGGTATTCGATGACAGGCCGATCGTCCACGTGCGTGCGCGGCACGCCGCGCAGGAAGTTCGCGAGGTCCTGGCCGTCGCAGACATAGGCCCCGAACACCGCGAGGGGGTGCCAGACGCCGATGGAGACCAGGTCCTGTGAGACTCCCGGCACCGTGTTGTAGCGTTCCACCAGGCGCGGCCAGTCCCAGACGATGCGGTCGGCGCTGCCCACCAGGATGACGTCTCCGCGGTTCGGCCTCCAGAGCGACGTGTACGGAAAGACGAAACGGAAGGTCGCCGTGATGAGCTTCAATTGCTCGGGCGGCAGGGAATGCATGTGGAACCACTGCACCATGAGGCCGCCGGGCTTGAGCCGGTTCTTCGCGAGAGCGTAGAACTCCTGCGTGAAGAGGCTGCCCACACCGGCGACCCAGAGGTCAGAGGGATCCGAGACGATGACATCGTAGGTCTTTTTCTGCGCCAGGAGGCGGTTGCGGCCATCCGCCGCCACGAACTTGACGCGCGGATCCGCCAGCAGGTTGCGGTTCTCGGCCTCGAAGAATCGAGCCGCATCGCGCCCGGCCGGCTCGATGTCCACGATCTCGATCGAACGAACGGGGTGGCGGGCGAGGGCGGCTGCCGAGATGCCCGTGCCGAGGCCCAGCACGAAGACGTCCTGTGGCTTGGGGTGCAGCAGCATCGGGAGCTGGCCGAGGTAGATCTGGTTCGCCACGTCGCCCGTTTCCGTCGAGGCATCGGTCTTCCCGTTTGAAACGTAGTAGCGCACGTCGTTCTGGCGATTCACCGACAGCGAGGTGTTGACGCCGTCTTTGTAGAACAGAACCTCGCGCGAGCGGGCCACCGCCAGAAACGCTTCGGCGTTCGCCCAGTTCCGAGCGTAGAAGGACGCTCCCATGGTCATGACCGCGCGCGGCCACGGCGGCAGGAGCAACGCGGCCAGGAAGGCGACCGCGGCGACGCCGATCAGAAAACGGCGTTTGCGTCCCGGCGCTCCGAGTCGCAGCGCGGCGATCCCGGCGGCAGCCGTCGCCGCGGCCGCCGCCGCGAGCGTCGTCTTCAGGCCGACCTGGGGAATGAGCAGGAAGCCCGCCGCAAAGGCGCCCACAACCGTGCCGAGCGTGTTGGCCGCCGTCACGCGGCCCACGCCGAGACCGAGTGCCGAGAGCGACGCGGTCGTTGCCGCGATCGCGGCCGGAAAGGCCACGCCGAACAGAATGGCCGAAGGCAGTAGCAGGAGGGCCGCGAGCAGGAAGTCCCAAGCCTGCAGCAGTCTGAAGGATGCCTGCGCCACGGGAAACCCGCGCAGAAAAAGCGCCGGCAGCCTTGGCACGAGCGGGACGGCAACGGCGAGCGCGACCGTCGCGGCGACCTGCGTGACCGCAAAGAGAGCGGCCGAGCGCCGCGGTCCCGGGCGCAGCCGGGCGAAGATCGCGCTGCCGATCGCTAGGCCAATCAGGAAGACGAGAACCATCATCCCGAAGGAGTAGACCGAGCTGCCGAGCACGAGGGCCAGGACGCGCGACCAGGCCACCTCGCAGGCCATGGCGGCGAACCCGGAGAGAGCCGTGCCCGCGAGAAGCGTCTTGGCCTCGAGCGAGAGAGGGGGCATCGCCGGTCTTGCACTCGGCGGAGAGGCCGGCACGTCGGCGGCTGGTTCCTCCGTCGGATCCGCCTTCGCTGAAGATTCGGCGGACGAGCTGGCGGACAAGAGCTGGCGGCCGATCATCAACGCGATCAGGCCGGCCGCGGCGTTGGCGCCCGCCGCGGCGAGCTCGGTCTGCCTCACGCCGACGAATGGCAGCAGGTAATAGTTGGCAAAAGCCGCGCCGAAGCCTGCGCCCAGGACGTTGGCGGCGTAGAGCGCGCCGATTCGGCGGGAGACGTCCTCGTCCCGCTCGACGAAGACCCGCGAGAGGAGAGGCAGCGTGCCTCCCATCATGGCGGTCGGCAGGACGAGGACGGCGCCGACGAGAAGAAACTGCACACCGAAGAACGCCCGGGGCGAGTCTTCGAGGCCCGGGGCGAGCGGCAGATAGGCCGACTCGACGACTCGGAAGAGAAAGGGCATGGCGAGCGCAAAGAGCGCGATGCCGAGCTCGAGAACGCCGTACAGGCGGACGGCCTTTTCGGCGTGCCGGTCGGCGTAGCGGCCGATCAGGAAACTGCCGAGCGCCAGACCCCCCATGAACGCCGCGAGCACCGTCGAGATGGCGAGCGTGGTGGAGCCGAAGACGTTCGCGAGCCGGCGGACCCAAGCGATTTCGTACACCAGGCCCGCAGCGCCGGAGAGGAAGAAGACGGCCAGGAGGATCGCCCGCGACCGCGGCGGCAGGGGCGGATTGTCCGGCATTGGCCCAAGGATAGACTCTCGCCCCGAAAATGGCGAAGCTGCAGCCAGAGCCCTGGCGCGTCAAGGTTGTCGAGCCGATCCGGCGGATTGGCCCCGCACAGAGAGACGAGTGCCTGCGGCGCGCCGGTTACAACGTCTTCGGCATCCCGTCGGAAGACATCTACATCGACTTGCTGACCGACTCCGGCACGTCGGCGATGTCCGACGCTCAGTGGGGCGGCCTGATGCGCGGCGACGAGTCCTACGCGGGCGGCCGCAACTACTATCATTTCGAAGACACTGTCCGGGAGATCTTCGGCCTGCCGCACGTCATCCCCACGCATCAGGGGCGCGTGGCCGAGAACCTCCTCTTTTCGACGGTCTTGAAGCCGGGCGACGTCGTGCCGAACAACACGCATTTCGATACGACGCGCGCCAACATCGAGATCAACGGCGGCACGGCCCTGGACCTCGTGATCCCGGAGGGCAGGGACGCCAGGGCCCGCCATCCGTTCAAGGGCAACATGGACCTCGAAAAGCTCGAAGCGTGCTTGAAGGAGCACCGCGGTCGCGTTCCGCTCGTCATGCTGACCCTGACGAACAACTCGGGCGGCGGCCAGCCGGTCTCGCTCGAGAATGTTCGAGGCACGCGCGAGGTCTGCCGCCGCCACGGCATCCCGCTCTTGATCGATGCGTGCCGGTTCGCCGAGAACGCCTGGTTCATTCGCGAGCGCGAGGTCGGGCAGGCTGGCCGACCGGTCGCCAAGATCGTCCGGGACGTTTTTGCCGAGGCCGACGGCTGCACGATGAGCGCCAAAAAGGACGGCCTGGCCAACATCGGCGGCTTCCTGGCGCTGCGCGACGAGGCGTGGGTCGAGAAGCTGAAGAACAAGCTGATCTTGATCGAGGGCTTTCCGACCTACGGAGGGCTGGCGGGCCGCGACCTGGAGGCTGTATCGCTGGGCTTGAAAGAAGTCCTTCAGGAGGACTACCTGGCCTTTCGCGTCGGACAGATCGGAGCGTTCGGCGAGGCGCTCACTTCGGGAGGCGTTCCGGTGGTCGAGCCGATCGGCGGACACGCCGTGTACATCGACGCCCGCGCCTTCGCGCCGCACCTGCTGGCCGAGCAGTACCCGGCCCAGGCGCTCACGATCGCTCTGTACCGGGAAGGCGGCATCCGCGCCGTCGAGATCGGCGCCGTGATGTTCGGAAGACCTGACCCCGCGGAGCCCGGACGCGAGATCCTGCCCGATCTCGACCTCGTGCGCCTCGCCGTGCCGCGGCGCGTCTACACGAACACCCACCTCGAATACGTGACGGAGGTCGTCCTCAGCCTCCATCGGGAGCCGAAGGCTCTGCGCGGCGTGCGGATCGTCCACCAGGCGGCGGTGCTGCGTCACTTCACCGCGCGCTTCGAGTTGCTCTGAGCGCCCGGCGAAGCCCGGCCCGCGATAAAATCATCGTCCAACCGTGATCACCGGCTACAACACCGACGTCAAGCACAACAGCCGCGTCTTCCACATCCAGACGGAGGACAAAGGCGAGTCGAGCCCGTACATCGAGTCGCTCGTGTACGTCGGGGGCCAGATTCTCGCGACGCGCAAGACCTCCTACGCGGATGTGGTCAAGAACGGCCGCGACGACAAGGCGATCCAGGAGCTGATGGAACAGCAGCACCGGACCATGATCGCTGCCATCCAGCGGGGGCGCTTCGACGGGCCCAACAACTCGGTGCGCACGCCGGAAGGCATGTCCGACGGCGCGTCCGAATCGGCGGTGGCCGAGGAGGCCGAGGCAGAAGGGGCAGTCGCCGGAGACCGCACGCTCGATCAGGTCATTCTTGACTATCTCGCTGCGGAGCTCCAGCACGAGCAGATCGACGTCCTCTTTGACCAAGCCCGAGATGGTCTTTCAGGGCAAGACGGCCTCCGACGGGTCGTGCGTGGTGTCCTTTCCGGTTCCGACCATGAAAGAGGGAAGTGCTGCCGCGGTGATCCGCGTGAGCTCGCCCACCGGCTCGACCGAATACAAGTACATGGTCAAGCGGAAACCCGGGTGAGCGGGGAGATCGAGATCCGCGTCAACGGCAGCGCTCTGCGCCTTCCCGAGGGTGCGAGCGTGTCGGCCCTGCTCGAGAGGCTGAAGATCGCCACGCCGCGTGTCGCAGTCGAGCGCAACCGTGAAATCGTCCCCAAGGCCGAATACGCTTCGACTTCGCTCGCCACCGGAGACGAGCTCGAGGTCGTCGAGCTCGTCGGCGGCGGGTAGCCGTCGCTCGCGCTTGCTCGGGGCCTGCGCCCTGCGGGCGCACCGGCTCGCGGCTCGCCCGGGTGCGGGCTCGACCGCGAGCCTGGCCCCTCGCTGCGCGCTCGCTCCCGCGGCGCGCGCCTCCTCCGCTGGGTTACTTCGCGGAGACTTCGCGCGCCGCGAGCTGAAGATCGACGGTGGCTGCGCGCCGCGATCTGCGGCCGAAAGTCGACGAAGGTAGAATCCGCACACGGATCAAATGACTCTCGAAGCTGGCTCACGGCTCGGCCCGTACGAGATTCTCGCGCCGCTCGGCGCGGGAGGCATGGGTGAGGTCTACCGCGCTCGCGACTCGCGGCTGCGCCGGGAGGTCGCCGTCAAGGTGCTCTCGGCGGCCCTCGCCTCCGATGCCGAACGGCGCAAGCGTTTCGAGCAGGAGGCGCGTTCGGCGTCGGCCTTGAATCACCCCAACATCGTCACGATCTACGACATCGGGTCTTCGGACACGACGGTGTACATCGCGATGGAGGTCGTCGAGGGCCGGACACTGCGAGAGATCCTCCACGAAGGGCCTTTGTCGACGAAGAGGCTCCTGGAGATCGCCTTCCAGATCGCCGACGGCCTGGCCAAGGCGCACGCAGCCGGAATCGTCCACCGGGACCTGAAGCCCGAAAACGTGATGATCACGCGAGACGGCGTGGTCAAGATCCTCGACTTCGGCCTGGCGAAGCTCCTTCGGCGCGAAGCGTCGGACAGCGGCGAAAGCGCCACGGCAATTCAGGAGACTCAGCCCGGTACCGTGCTCGGCACGGTCGGCTACATGTCGCCCGAGCAAGCCAGCGGCAAGCCCCTGGACTTCCACTCCGACCAGTTCTCGCTCGGCTCGATCCTCTACGAGATGGCGACCGGAAAGCGCGCCTTCCAGCGCGGGACGACGGCCGAGACCTTGACGGCGATCATCCGGGAGGAGGCCGAGCCCATCGCCCAGGCGAACGCGGGCGTGCCGGCTCCGTTCCGCTGGGTCGTCGAGCGCTGCCTCGCCAAGGACCCCGAGGAGCGTTACGCCGCCACGCGCGACCTGGCCAGCGACCTGCGCAGCATCCGCGAGCACCTCTCGGAAGCTTCTGTGTCCGGAGAGGTCGTCCGGGGCGAGGCGCCGGCGAAGACCGGAAAGAAGCTCCTCCGGCTCCGAGCGCTGTTGACGGCGGCTGTCGTGCTCGTGGCCTTCGCGACCGGCGCGACGGTGCAAAAACGCTTTGCGAAGGTCAACCCACCCTCCTACCAGCAGATCACCTTCGGCAGCGGCACGATCCGTTCCGCGCGCTTCGCCCCGGACGGACAGACGATCGTCTACAGCGTCTCGTGGGACGGCAATCCTCTCAAGCTCTTCTTGAAGCACCCGTCGAGCCCGGACTCGCTGCCGCTCGAGCTGCCGAGCGCGAACCTCCTGGGGATCTCGCCCACGGGCGAAATGACGATCGCTCTGGGCTGCCGCTCGACGCACCCGGGCGTGTGCAGCGGCACGCTCGCTCGCGCGGCGCTGACGGGTGGCGCCCCGCGCGACGTCGCCGAGGGCGTGCAGGAGGCCGACTGGGCCTCCGACGGAGCGAGGCTGCTCGTCGTGCGCGATGCGAGCGGCAAGGCGCGGATCGAGTTTCCGATGGGCAAGGTGCTCTACGAGACCTCGGGGCACGTGAGCTACGCGCGGCTTTCCCCGAAGGGAGATCGGATTGCCTTCCTCGACCATCCGTTCCCCCTCGACGATGCCGGTACGGTCGCGGTCATCGACCTGGCGGGGAAAAAGACGACGCTGACCGGCAAGTGGGCGAGCGAGCACGGCCTGGTCTGGTCGCCCTCGGGCGACGAGGTCTGGTTCACCGCCACGGAGGCGGGAGCCAACCGGTCGCTCTATGCCGTTTCGCTCTCGGGCAAGCTGCGCGTCGTCACCCGGGTGCCAGGCGGGCTGAAGCTGCACGACATCGCCAAGAGCGGGCGCGTGCTCTTGACCCGCGAGAGCCCGCGCGTCGGGATCCTGGGCATGCTGCAGGGGGACACACGGGAACGCGACATGTCCTGGCTCGACTACTCGTTCGCGGCCGATCTCGCCGCGGACGGAAAGACTCTGCTCTTCGACGAAGAGGGAGAGGCCGGGGGCGCCAACTACACCGTCTATTTGCGGAAGTCGGATCGATCCCCCGTGGTTCGCCTCGGCGAAGGCAACGCTCTGGCTCTCTCGCCCGATGCGAAGTGGGCGCTCTCGATCATGCCGATCCCGAACTCTCCGTTCCTGCTACTGCCGACCGGGACCGGAGAGCACAGGCAGCTCCCCCTCGAGGGAGTCAGTCCCGAGCAGGCGGCGACCTGGCTGCCGGACAGCAAGCAAATCCTGTTCGCGGCGAGCGAGCAGGGGCGCGGTGTTCGGCTCTATGTCCAAAGTGTCGAGGGCGGCAAGCCTCGTGCGATCTCCCCGGAAGGAATCACATCGGCGCTGCCCGGGTTTGCCGTGACTCCCGACGGAAAGTCCGTCGCGGCGATCGGGCTGGACCGCAAGGGCACTCTGTTTCCCATCGAGGGCGGACAGCCGCGCCCAATCCCCGGCTTGATGGACGGCGAGTTCCCCCTGCGCTTCTCGCCCGACGGTCACCGGACGGCGCGAAGTCTGGAAGGACTTGCTGCCTGCCGATCCCGCCGGCGTCGAGCGCATCTCCAACGTCCTCGTCGCGCCCGACGGGAAGAGTTACGTCTACTGCTACGCCCGCCTGCTCTCCGACCTGTTCGTGGTGGAGGGCCTGAAGTAGGCGATGGCCCTTTCCCCCGGCACGCGGCTTGGTCCGTACGAGATCGTCGGTCCGCTCGGTTCCGGAGGCATGGGCGAGGTGTACCGCGCCCGTGACACGCGGCTGAAGCGAGAAGTCGCCGTCAAGGTTCTCACCGAGGGCCTCTCGGCGGACGCCGAACGGCGCCAGCGCTTCGAGCAGGAGGCCCGCTCGGCCTCGGCCCTGAACCACCCCAACATCGTCACCATCCACGACATCGGAGCCTCGGACACGACGGTCTACATCGCCATGGAGCTCGTCGAGGGTAAGACGCTCCGGGAGGTCGTCCACGACGGGCCCTTGCCCGTCAAGCGGCTGCTCGAACTCGCGTATCAGATCACCGATGGCCTCGCCAAAGCCCACTCGGCCGGCATCGTCCACCGCGACTTGAAGCCCGAGAACGTGATGGTGACTCGAGAGGGCAACGTCAAGATCCTCGACTTCGGCTTAGCCAAGCTGCTGCACGAGGAGCCGCGGGGCAGCGGCGAGAGCGCCACCGCGATTGCCGAGACGCGGCCCGGCACCGTGCTCGGCACAGTCGGCTACATGTCGCCCGAGCAGGCGAGCGGTAAGCCCCTGGACTTCCACTCCGACCAGTTCTCGCTCGGCTCGATCCTCTACGAGATGGCGACGGGAAAGCGCGCCTTCCAGCGAGGGACCAGCGCAGAGACGCTCACCGCGATCATCCGCGAGGACGCGGAGCCGGTCGCCCGGCTCGCCGCCGGCGCGCCGGCGCCCTTCCGGTGGGCCGTCGAGCGCTGCCTCGCCAAGGACCCCGAGGACCGCTACGCCTCCACGCGCGACCTCGCCAACGATCTGCGCACCATCCGGGACCACCTCTCGGAGGCCTCGATCTCCGGCGAGACGCCGGTCGGGGCGATCTCCGGCCGCCTGGCAAAGCGGCCGCGCCTGGCGCGGGCGGCGCTCGTCGTGGTGGTGCTGCTGGCTGTCTTCGCAGCGGGCGTCCTGGTCGGCCGCCGCATGGTCGGCACGACGCCTGCGTCGTTTCAGCAGATCACGTTCGGCAGCGGCACGGTCCACTCCGCGCGCTTTGCCCCGGACGGCCAGACCATCGTGTACAGCGCGGCCTGGGATGGAGCCCCTCGCAAGCTCTTCTTGAAGCATCCGTCGAGCGCGGACGCCCTGCCTTTGGAGCTGCCTAGCGCGAACCTCCTCTCCATCTCGCCGACGGGAGAGATGGCGATCGCGCTCGACTGCCACCTGGCGCACCCCTCCGTGTGCCAGGGGACGATGGCCAGGGCGCCGTTGACGGGAGGTTCGCCCCGGGACATGGCCGAGCACATCCAAGAAGCGCAGTGGGCCCCGGACGGGTCGAACTTGCTCGTCGTCCGCGATGTTGCGGGCAAGGCGCGCATCGAATACCCGCTGGACAAGGTTCTCTACGAGACAAGCGGGTACATCAGTCATGCGCGCCTTTCGCCGAGAGGCGACCGCATCGCGTTCCTCGACCATCCCTTTCCGCAGGACGACTCGGGGACGGTCGCACTGCTCGATCTGGACGGGAAGAAGAAAACGCTGACGAAGCGCTGGAGCAAGGAGAGCGGCCTCGCCTGGGCTCCCTCCGGTGACGAGGTGTGGTTCACGGCCACCGACACGGGATCGAACCAGTCGCTTTACGCGGCGACGCTCGCCGGCGGCGTCCGCGTCGTGCTGCGGGTCCCCGGCGGGATCAAGCTCCACGATATCGCCCGCAGCGGGCGCGTGCTGATGACGCGCGGATCGTCGCGCGTGGGCACGCTGGGCATACTCCCCGGCGACGCCAGGGAGCACGACCTATCCTGGCTCGACTACTCGTTCGTCGCCGACATCGCCGCCGACGGCCACACGCTTCTCTTCGACGAGGAAGGCGAGGCCGGCGGCGCCAACTACACCGTTTATATCCGCAAGGCGGATCGGTCGCCGGTCGTGCGTCTGGGCGAGGGCGCGGCGCTCTCGCTCTCGCCGGACGGCCGGTGGGCGTTGGCCGGGCTCTCGAGCCCGGAGCCTTTTTTCGTCCTTCTGCCCACAGGCGCCGGAGGGCCCAAGCGCCTGCGCATGGAGGGCGTCACGCCGGGACAGTCGGCCGCCTGGATGCCCGACGGCAAGACCCTCTTGGTCGCCGCGAGCGAGCCGGGAAAGGGCGCGCGCCTCTTTCTGCAGCCCGCGGACGGAAGCAAGCCCCGGGCGGTGACTGCCGAGGGAATCGAGACGGCGTTTCCGGGTTTTGCGATCTCTCCCGACGGCCGGGAAGTCGCCGCGGTGGGGCCGGACCATCGTGGCCTGCTCGTCGAGCTCGAGTCGGGCCGGGTCCGGCCGATCGCGGGCCTCTCCGAGGGCGACTTCCCGTTGCGCTTTTCCGCGGACGGTCGCTCGCTCTATGTCTGGACGCGCGACCTGCCCGCGCGCGTCCATCGCGTCGACATCGCCTCGGGTCGCAGCGAGCCGTGGAAGGAGCTGATGCCCGTAGACCCCGCTGGCGTCGAGCGCATCTCCAATGTCGTCGTCACACCCGACGGGAAGTTCTACGCCTACACCTACGCCCGCCAGTTGACCGACCTCTTCGTCGTGGAAGGGCTGAAGTAATCGGGCGATCGGGTGACGGATCCTTCGGGCCCATCGTTTAGAAAATTCTCGGCCGCCTGGTCGCGTAGCGACCGCCGCGGCCGAAAGCCCGCGTTGCGTTCACGCTGCGTTATCCGTTATCCTCCGCGCTCCCGAGTGGGCCGTTAGCTCAATTGGTAGAGCAAGAGACTCTTAATCTCTAGGTTGTAGGTTCGAGTCCTACACGGCTCACCACCTTCTCCTTCGAATCGTGATCCGAGGCTCGGGGTACTAGCATGTCGATGAGTACGACGACGGACGCTCTGCTCGAGACCGCCCTCAAGCTTCCAAGCCGGGACCGTGCTCGGCTCGCGAGCGGGCTGATCGCAAGCCTTGATGGCCCTCCGGAAGAAGGGGTCGAGGAGGCTTGGGCCGTCGAGATTGAGCGACGAGCGGCAGAGATCGACGCCGGCAAGGTCAAGTCGCTGGACCGGGAGGTCGTCAGGAATCAAGCGAAGCGACCGATCCGAAACGTTGATCGCTCGCGTTTGGGTGCACAGCCGTAATCGAGAGACAGACCTCATCAGGGCGAAAAACCGGCCGACGATCTGGCGCGTCCCCTCTCGCAGGGTCTATCGCTCGGCGAGGCGACCAAGTGCCGCGTGCTCCACGTCAACCAGTCGCGCCGACCGAAAGACCCGGCGGCTTTCTGGGCGGAGGCTAGGATCTTCGCTAGGGGCAGCCTCGCGGCGGAGGCCGAAGAACAACCCCAGCTCGCCGCACACTTCGCGCTCGGGTGCCGGACAACAGGAGATAAGCCAACTGCCCGAGGTGGCATCAAACCTTCCGATCTGATCGGACATTGTTTGTCCATCGGCTGTCCGTAGGATCATGACATGGAAGGTCCTTACGTTCGGGTTCGGTGTCGGTGTGGCGCGATTCTTCGTTGCCGTAGGCGCTACGACCTCCGATTCCGCTGCCACCACTGCGGCCATATCTTTCGTTTTGTGCACGCTCCCCGCCGAACCGCACGCAGCCAGACGCCAGACCCCTACTCAATCCTAGGCATAAGGCCGGGCTCAACCAAAGGTGAAATCAGGAAGGCGTACCTGTCCCTGATGACCATCTATCATCCTGACAAAGTGGCTCATCTAGCGCCGGAGTATCACGAGATCTCGCAGGCGAAGAGCCGAGCCATTAACGAGGCGTATCGGCAGCTGAAGGCCGAAGGCTGGGGCGAGGGCTCGGGCATGTAGGGGTTCGCCAGGTCGAGCCTCGGACGTTTCCGCCCTGGGGAGGTCGCGCAGTGCAGGATCACGTCCAACCTTTTTTGAGTGTTTCCGGAGGACGTCGTGGCTCTAGAGAATCCCCGCCCATCTCCGAGAGATACTGAGGTCCTCCATGCACCGCCTCACAAGTTCATGGACGGCGGCGTCCCGACT
>WNGB01029982.1_pt1 | contig 15149 bp, 10 predicted proteins | sample 5400681 | NCBI WGS metagenome assembly WNGB01 (sample SAMN13153367, study PRJNA577476) | soil metagenome | isolation source: 115 cm soil or saprolite under grassland replicate 2 | place: USA:California | collected 2016-06-15
TGACCGCGCCAAGATCGGCAATGGAAAACGGGGGTCCATCACCGCGCAACTGCAAAACGAATTCTTCGCCATCACTTCGGGCGAGAAAGAAGCGCCGGGAGATTGGCTGGCGTTCGTGAACAAATAACGAGTTAGGCGTGATCTCCGCGCTCTACAGCGGTTTTCATGTGGACGAATAGCCACAGAGCGCACAGAGCGCACAGAGGGCATAATGAATTCTCTGTGTTCTCTGTGCCCTCTGTGGCTAACAGTCTTCATACATTTGAAAACCGGTGTAGAACTCGGCGCCGTGATATGGAGCAATACGGGAAATTCGGAAAATTCTATGATGCGGTGATGGGTAGTAGAGCCGGAAGCGCGGCGTTTATCCACAACCTCATCTGGCTGCATAAGCCTGAGGCAAAGACGTTATTGGAATTGGCCTGCGGTACCGGGGCGGTACTGGAGCCGCTTTCAGAGCATTACCAGGTCGCCGGTATCGACATTTCTATTGAGATGCTCTCAGTCGCCCGAAAGAAATTACCCGGGGCGCCCCTTGTCCAATCCGATATGGTGACGTTTGAGCTCGGCCAGAAGTTTGACGTCATCATCTGTGTGTTCGATTCCATCAATCACATCTTGAGTTTTGCGGATTGGGGAAGAGTATTCCGCCGTGTGGCGCGGCATCTTGCCCAAGGCGGGTTGTTCCTCTTTGACATCAATACCGAGCGTAAGCTGCGGCGCATTATCCGAGAGCCGGCTTGGGTAATGCCATTCGATGGTCATCTACTGATCATGGATGTCACCGACGCAGGGCGTGGCGTCTCGAACTGGAACATCAAAGTTTTTGAGCGTCAGACGAAGGACATTTACAAACTGTTCGAGGAAGACATTCAGGAAATATCGTTCCCTGTGGAACAGATAAGAGAAGCCTTGCTTGAGAAGTTTAAGGAGGTGAAGATCATTGATCCGGGGCGCCGCAAGCCCTCTGACATGTCGGAGACCCTGTATTTCCTCTGCAAATAGCGCTATGCCCAGCAGTCTTTCACCCGACCAAGTGGCCAGACAAGCGGAACGCGAACTGAAAGCCGCAGCCAACGTCCGCACAGCCAGCCAGGCAAAATTCTATTTCAAGCCCGGCGAAGAGGTCTGGTTCTTCGGCGTCGACACTCCCACCCAGCGGCGGATCGCGGGCGTTCTTTTCCAACGCGTTCGCGGCGTTTGGGAGATTGCCGAGGCGGTTGAGTTCTGTGACCTGCTGATCAAACGGCGCGAGATGGAATTGAAGAACGCGGGAATATTCCTGCTCGCCCGCTACCGGAAATCCTACGACAAAGGTCTCTTGCGAAATGTCGAGAGCTGGCTCGCGAACGACCATTGCGCCAACTGGGCGGCGACCGACGCGCTCTGCGGCGAAGTGCTGGGGCCGCTGGTCCGCCAATATCCGGCCTTGACCTCAAAGCTGAAGACCTGGACTGGCAAACGCAACCTGTGGCTGCGCAGGGCGTCGGCCGTCGGCATAATTCATTCCGCGCGGCGCGGCGAGCGGTTGGACGACGCTTACGCGATCGCTGAGTCGCTGTTTAAATACCCTGAAGACCTTATTCACAAAGCCACGGGCTGGATGCTGCGCGAGGCCGGAAAGCCCGATCCCGCCCGGCTCGAAGGCTTTCTGCTAGAACACGGCCCCAAAATCCCCAGAACGACTCTGCGATACGCGATCGAGAGATTCCCGCCGGAGAAGAGAAAGGCGTTTCTGGAAGTGACGAAGGAGCGATAGAGAGAGCGAGAGAGCGGGAGAGCGAGAGAGCGGGAGAGCGGGAGAGGGGGAGACGGGCTGCCAACTCTCCATCTTTGTCCCCTTGTCCCCTTGTCTCTCCCCTCTCCTTGTCCCCTTGTCCCCTTGTCCCCTTGTCCCCTTGTCTCTCGCTCTCCCGCTCTCCCGCTCTCCCGCTCTCCTTCTCTCTGTCCCTCTGTCTCTCTGTCTGCTATAGTGCGCTGGCAAAAGGGACGAGCGCAGGCGGGCTTAAAACAGCCCTGTTCAATAAGCCCTCCACCCCCCACAGGAGGAAATAATGGCCAATCGCAATTTAAATCACTCCATTACGACGGTGGAGCCGATTGATCGATCCGGGATAACGGAACTCGTCGTCCAACGCATTAAGGAATTACTGGGGCGCGGAGAATTGAAAGCGGGGAGCCGTTTGCCGCCGGAACGCGAACTGGCCGACATGCTTCACATCAGCCGCCCCAGCTTGCGCACCGCGTTGAAGGCCCTGTCAGTGATGGGCGTCATTCACGCGAAGCCCGGCGCCGGGACCTACATCGCCAAATCGCTGCCGGAAGTCTTCACCGAGCCGATGCATTTTATGACGCTGATCAACAACACCAGCGTCGAAGAGCTTTTCGAGGCGCGCCTGATCATCGAGGCCGGATTGGCCGAACTCGCCGCCGAACGCGCCACGGAGTCCGACATCGGCGCCTTGATCGAGGAAGTCGACGGGATGAAAGTTAATATCGGCGACCCCGAAGAATTCCTCAAACATGACGTGCGCTTCCATCAGGCGATGGCCTGCGCCGCGAACAATAAATTGATGAGCGGCGTGATGGACACTGTCGCCCAACTCCTCTTTCACATCCGCCGCCAGACCGTCGCCCGGGCGAGCGACCTCGAAGAGGCCATCGAATGGCACGAAAAGATCATCGCCGCCATGCGGAAACACGACCCGAAGCGCGCCAAAGAGACCCTCTCAGGCCACTTGCGCGCCGCCCAATAGAAGGCTAGAGGTAAATAGCGGAATCTATTCCGCCAATAAACAATCACATCAAGGCTTGGCGTCCACCCAGTTTTCTCCAACCCCGATCTCGACGATCAGCGGCGCGGCGATCTTCGCGGCGTTCTCCATCGCCGCTTTCACAACCTGGCCGGTCTTTTCGACCTCCTTCTTCGGGACCTCGAAGACAAGCTCGTCGTGAACCTGCAGGATCATTCGCGCCTTCAATTTTTCGCGGCGCAGACTTTCGGCCACGCGCAGCATCGCGAGTTTGACGATGTCGGAGGCGGAACCTTGCATCGGCATGTTCACGGCTTCGCGTTCGGCGCGGGCGCGGGCCGAGCCCTTGCCTTCAAGGTCAGGCACACGCCGTTTGCGTCCGAAGATTGAGCGGACCTCGCAGCCGTTTTCGCGCGCGCGGTCGGGCAATTCGTCCATGTATTTTTTGACGCCGGCGTAGGTTTGGTAGTATTCGTCAATGACCTTCTTCGCCTCGTTGCGCGAAATGCCCACGCGCTGCGCCAGCCCGAACGGGCCGATGACGTAAGCGATCCCGAAATTGACGATCTTGGCCTTGCGCCGCGCATCCTTCATCTCTTCAGCAGTCTTCGCCTTGAAGACTGCGGCAGCGGTGCGGGCGTGAATGTCTTCGCCTTTTCGGAAGGTTTCGAGCATCACCTCGTCTTTCGTCACGTGCGCGAGCAAACGCAACTCGATCTGCGAATAGTCGGCCGAAAGCAGAACGTGCCCGTCGGCTGGGATGAACGCGCGGCGGATGCGGCGGCCCATCTCGGTGCGGATGGGGATGTTTTGTAGATTGGGTGATATGGAATTGTGGACGACAATGCCTTGGGCCATATATTGTTCGACCTCTTCCACTGCGATGTCATACATTGGTACCGCAGCTTCGTAAGAAATATCCGCCACTTGCACTTCGTAATATTGCGCGCTGACCGCTTCCTGCAAAAAACCAGCCTGGCCTAAATCTGTTTCAGGTGAAAGGGAACTGAGGATCCATTCAGCGCGAGAAAGTCTCATCGTCTGACATCCTCTGACAAATCTGCTGGCGAAAACCATTAAGCTTTGCGGCACTCTCCCATTAGATTGGCGATGGGTTTCGTATATAGCTGATTTGAGTGGCGCCAAGTCAAACTCCGGCAGAAGCGTCAACGACTCAGCCGCACTTTTCACGCCCTGGCGTGCAAGCATTGCAACGCAGTTTTGTTGTTTCTTTTTTGTTAGAAACCCTATTTGCTTCTGAAAGACTCGCTTGGAGCGATCTCCCAAGATTGCCAATGTGTAACGCGGCGCATAACCACGCGGGTCAGGCTCGCCCCCTTTGAGGTTCGAGGGGATACCGAACAATGTTAGGAGCTGTTGGACATCTTCCAGCATTCCCCGGCTGGTGGAGCGAACGAAGATCTGCGCGGAAGTTGAAGAGGCGCATCCGTCACCCTCGAAATAGCCGCGCAAGAATGCGGCAACTATCTCCTCGGGCGCATTAAAGATGCTAGGCGGGACGCGAATGTCGCCTGACTTTCCGCCAGCGCCAAGTTGTTCTAATCCCCCTGCAATATCTACGCCGGAGACTTCGAGAACAGGACAAGATTTCGTTGTGCGATAGGTTGGCTCCTTGCCAAAAGTCTGTTTGATGATTGTGGCAAAGCGCTTGACAAGCTCATCGTCATCCCAACCAAATGACAAAATTACCTTGACCGGTTTGTTGTTATAATTGCTACGGGCAATATGACCGTCCGCCATTAAATAACCGACGAATTCAGCTAACTCTTTTGTCCAAAGTATTGGCAATACCGGAGTCTTCCGTGTTGGGTAAGCGGCGATAGGGCGCCAGTGCAGCCTAGTTTCCTTACCAAAGATTCCCTCAACGAAACTCATATAAACCGGCGCGCCAACCTTCAGCCTGCCGGCTTCGATCCATTCTCCTTTACTGCGAATGCGATGATCCAGGCTGCATCTAAGTGTGATGCCGTTAGACAGTTTCAAAACGACAACAGGTTTTTCCCCTGTTGCCTGCCAATCCAACACACGACGAGGCCCATATGGTGTACGGATCAAATCCCCCGGACGAACTGACTCAATGCCCACTAAACCATGTTGGGTATTGACAAACGTGCCCGCTGGAAGGCAAGAGAGACGGCCCGTAGCCGCGATGGTCTGATTGAGCGTAGTGCGAATGCGCCCGTCCGACGGGTTGATCAACTGGGGGAACGCGTCGACGTAAGTGCCTTTGAGCTTCGCCAGCTCGCGGTGCTCGATGATCAGGCGCGGCAACTCGTATTTTTCGGCCAGCTCGTCCAATACGTCGCGACTGGTCGCTATCTTCCCGGTGGCAGTGCGGCGCGAGACCTCGTAATTCAGTTCCTCGAAAATCTCGCCGAGCTGCTGCGGCGAGCCGATGTTGAATTCGCGCCCCGCCAGTTCGTAAATCTTCTTCGAGAGCTTATCCAGCTCCTTCTCCATCTCGACCGAAAGCTTTTCCAGCACGCCGGTCGAGACGCGGAATCCGGCCTCTTCCATTTCATAAAGCAGCGGGATGAGCGGCATCTCGATCTTCCGGTAGACGAAGTCGAGCTTTTCCTGCTGAAAATCGTATTGAATCTTGTCCTCTAGAATCCGCGCGTTCAAGACGTCGGCCAAACGCCCCGTCGCGTCGGCGTATTGAGCGATTGTCGACTCCTCGCCGGTCGTGATCGAATGGTCGAGGTATTCGCTCGCCAATTGCGGCAGTTCGTATTTCGTGCGGTCGGAGTCGAGCAGATAAGCCTGCAACATCGTGTCGTCGGTCACGTTCTCCAGTTCGACGCCCAGGCCTTCGAGCAACCGCGTCGCGCCTTTCAGGTCGTGCGTGGATTTTTCGATCAGGCCGTTGCCGAAAGCGTCTTTGAGCAGATTCACGGCCTCTTTGGGGTCGTCGCAGTTCTCAAAATCGAAATAGTCCGCCGAACCTGACGAGGTCGAAAACGCCGCCACGCCGAGCTTGCCAGATTCGGTTTCTGACAACGCGAAGGCGAACTGCTCGCGGTCGTAGAAGGTCTTGACCAGCCGGCGCAAATCTTCGACCTTCGTGATGCGGCGATATGAAGCCGCGCCCTCCTGTTTATTCACCGCCGCCGCCTCGCCGGGCTTCGCGCCGCCCTTGAACTCTTGTTTCAACTGGGCGAACTCGAGTTCGTTGAACAATTCGTAGGCCAGCTTCTGGTCAGGCTCTTCGACGATCAACGCCTCCAGGTCGAGTTTGACCGGGACGTTAAGGTCAATGCGCGCGAGCTCGCGCGAGAATCGAATCTGGTCGGCGTGATCGCGTAGCGATTCGCGGTAGGTCTTCTTCTTGACCTGCTCCCAGTTGGCGAGCGCGTTATCGATCGTGCCGAACTCCGCGAGCAGCGAGGCCGCGCCTTTTTCGCCGATGCCTGGCGCGCCGGGGATGCCGTCCACCGCGTCGCCCATCAACCCGAGCCAGTCGACAATCTGATCCGGGCGCACGCCGTATTTGGCCTTCACGCCGTCCTCGTTGAGCAGGTTCTCGCCGTTCTTGTCCATGCGCAGCATGAGCACCTCGTCGTCCCGCACCAACTGGCTGAGGTCCTTGTCGTTCGTGACTACGACCGTTTGCAGGCCGGCTTCGGTGGCCTGTTTGGCGAGCGCGCCGATGATGTCGTCGGCCTCGTAGCGGGGCATGCGCAGCACGGGCACGCGCAGCGCCTCGCACACGCGGAGGATGTACGGCAGTTGCGCGACCAGATCTTCGGGCATGTCGGGACGGTGAGCCTTGTAATCGGCGTACTGTTCTTGGCGAAAGGTCATCTCCTTCGAGTCGAGCACGACGCCGAGATAATCGGGGCGGTGATCCTTCATCAATTTGCGCAGCGTCACCGTGAACCCGTAAGTGGAGTTGGTCGGCAGGCCCTTAGAATTCGACAACCCGCGAATCGCGTAATAGGACCGAAAAATGTTTGACATTCCGTCAACCAGGAAGAGGCGTTTTTTGTTCGGCATGGCTCGAATTATCGTTGAGCCGAAGAGAGAGGGTCAAGATGTAAGGCTTGACGATCCCAGTTCGAGGACATAGGCTATTGCCTCCCCATATTTGTCAATGTTTGTCCATAGACAAAAGATGAGCCTTATCACTCTACAACCCGGCCTTGTTCCATTTTGCCCGGCGGCCGATTGTCGCCGATGTAGCGGCTGTCACAGCTAAAGCTGTCGTTCTATACTATATCTAAACGACGATCTATCAACTCATATTTTGTAAGGAGAAAGTTATGGCATTACGCATTGGTGAAGTCGTTCCTGAGTTCAGCGCGGAGACTACCGAAGGCCCGATCAAAAGCTTTCACGAATGGATCGGCGACGGTTGGGCGATCCTCTTCTCGCACCCGAAGGACTTCACTCCAGTTTGCACCACGGAGCTCGGCTATGTGGCCAAGCTCAAACCCGAATTCGAGAAGCGTGGCGTCAAGGTCCTCGGTCTGAGCGTCGACCCGGTCGATTCGCACAAGAAATGGGCCAAGGACATCGAGGAGACGCAGGGCGCGGCGCTCAATTTCCCAGTAATCGCGGATTCCGAACAGAAGGTCGCGCGGCTATACGACATGATCCACCCGGAAGTGAGCGACGTCTTCACCGTCCGGACGGTCTACGTCATTGGGCCGGACAAGAAGGTGAAAGCTATGATCACTTACCCCGCGAGCACGGGCCGCGACTTCGACGAAATCCTGCGCGTCGTGGACTCGATCCAACTGACAGCCAAATACAGCGTCGCGACGCCGGTCAACTGGAAGCAGGGCGAAGACTGCATCATCGTCACGGCGCTCTCTGACGAAGCGGCCAAGGAGAAATTCCCCGGCGGCTGGAAGACCCTGAAGCCTTATCTGCGCATCGTTCCGCAGCCAGGGAAGTGAAGGCAGTGGGCAGTGGGGAAATGGGAAATTGTATCTTTTTCCTCATTCCCTACTACCCACTACCCACTGCCCACTATCCACTGCTTGCTCACACGGTCTTCGTCACCTTCGACAGCGACCTCGGCTGGTCAGGAGTCAGTCCTTTGGCCTCTGCCAGCAGCGCGGCGAAGATTTGGGCGGGAATGATGTATGGGATCGGCGTGAGCAATTCTGCGCCGCGCTCAGGGATTCTGATTTGACGCGAGGCTGATTTGAGCGCGGACGGCTCGCCGGAGATCACAATCGTCTCGGCGCCGAGGTCGTGCAGCTTTTCCAACAACTCCCTGGTTCCTTTCAGCGTCGGCCCGGGCGGCGCGAAGACGAAGACCGGGAAGCCGGGGTCAATCATGGCGATCGGGCCGTGCAGGAAATCGGCGCCTGAAAATCTCTCGGCCACCACGTAGCAGGTCTCCATCAGCTTGATCGCGAATTCGAAAGCGTTGGCGTAATTCAGCCCTCTGCCGACGACGACGCATTGCTCCATAAACGCGTACCTCTCGACAATCTCGGCGATGCAGGGCTGGAGCGTAAGCGAGGCCGCCGCCAGTTCGGGCAGCCGTTCGATTTCGGCCTTGTGGCCGTTTTCGCTCAAGGCGCCGGCGAGCAGGTGGAAGATCATCAACTGCCCCGTATAGGTCTTGGTGGCGGCCACGCTCCGCTCACGCCCGGCGTGGATTAGGAAGGTTTCGTCGGCCAGCTTCGCCATCGAGGATTCAGCCTCGTTCGTGATGGCCAGCGTCGTCGCGCCGCAGCGCTTCGAGTTTTCGAGCGTCAGGTTGATGTCGACGCCCTCGCCCGATTGCGAAATGCCTATGACCAGCGCGCCGCGCAGATCCATTCTGGTCTTGTAAAGCGTGTGGATCGCCGGCGCCGCGAGCGAGACCGGGATGCCCGTCGTCATCTCGATCAGGTAACGCCCGAAGAGCGCCGCGTTGTCGGAACTGCCGCGGGCGACGAGCACGATCAGGCGCGGGCGATCGGCTTTCAAACCCGCCGCGAAGCCTTCGATCTTTTTCGATTCACGCTTGATCGTCCGCTCGATCGCGGCGGGTTGTTGGTGGATTTCATCTAACATCAGGGACATAAAATTCTCCTCCGAAAATGGGACTTATAGGACTTATAGGACTTATGGGACCTATAGGATCTTAGATCCTATAGGTCCCATAAGTCCTATAAGTCCTATAAGTCCCATTGCATGACGCTCACATGGCGCTTTTCATTCTTTCGATGAACCGGGCCAGTTCACCACGCAGCAGCCCCTGATTGAGCGTCACGCCGATCATCTCGGTCGCGCCCTGCAATTCGGCCAGCCTTCGCCTAATCGCTTCGACGTCGACGGCGCCGGCCTGTCGTTGAAACAGCGGTTTGAACACGCCGTCGTCGTAAACCCGCGCCCAGACGCGCAAGCTCCGACGGGCGCGTTCGTCGTAAAGCAGATTCAACGCGCGGTCGAACGATTGTTGCGGATTGTAATTGCGCCAGTCCCAGGCGTAATCGGCGGCGGTCGCAATCGGAAGCATCGAAGCTCGCGGCCCACGCCCGGCGGTTGCGATGAATCCGCCCTCGCCCTCGCCGAGCTTCCCACTCTCGCCCTGCTTCGCGCCTATGAACAAACGCCACGGCTCATCGTCATCAGCCGCGAAATTGTCCCAGACGACGGGACGGCGGGCGGGCGTCGCGCCCCCTGCGCTCGCTTCCGCGCCCGATCCTGCGCTTGAAAGAAAGAATAGAACGTCTTGCGGGATCGCGGCGCTGATCTCTTTCAGGTAATCGCCGCCGGCTTGAGCAGTGGCTGTTACGGCGGGCGCCACGTAAAGCTCGAAATCGGCGCCTGATCGCTTCAACCGCTCGTACACGAGATTGATCAAATTGGCCTGCGCCGAGGCGAGAGTCTTGAATCGCGCGCGGTCTCCGCCGTTTTGCAAGGTCGCGGGCGCGTCATCGAAGCAGAGCGCGAAGCCGCGCGCGCCGAGCGCGGCCATCGCTTCCAATTTGCGAATGATCGCGGCGGCGTCTTCGTCGCTCGAATATGAGATCGAACGTCCCGGCCTGACGGCGTAAACGAACCGTACGAAATTCTCTTCGGCGACGCGCAGCAGTTGTTTGAATCTGTTGAGGTCTTGCCCGGTGTAATCTTGGCGCCAGTCGTCGTCTTTCGGGGCGTAGACGTAACGGTTCATCCGCGCGAGACCGAGGAACCGCAGCGTCTCCAAACGATCTCCATGCGACCAGGGCGAGCCGCTGAAGGCTTCGGCGAGGCCGCGTCGTGCGATCGCCGGCGATTCGCTGATATGAAAATCCTCCGCCAGACGTCCGTCCGCGCCGAGCATCTCCAATTTGCTCAAAGCGTAAAAGACGCCCTGATTCGACGGCGCGGTGATCGTCACGCGGCGCGTATCTCCCTTTCGAGAGCTTGAGATTGCGTAACTCTCCTGCGATCCTTGCGGGCCCTGCTGACCCTGCTGACCCTGCTGACCCTGCTGACCCTGCTGACCCTGCTGACCCTGCTGACCCTGCTGAGAGGATAACTTGATGGTGATATCGACCTCTACAACGTCGCTTCTGAAACGCGCCCAATCAGTCGAGACGAAGCGTCGCGCGATCCGCCCGTCTACGTCCTCGTTTTCCAGAAACCACCTGGCGCGTCCGGGGCCCGGAGAGAGTTCCGGGAAATTGGTCTGCGGGATGTAGACCGATTGTCTGATCTCGGCCTCGGACGTTTTCCGCGTGGGGAGGCGAACCTGCAACCGCTGCATCATCGAGATTTGAAACTGCGCGCGTTCGCCTCCGCTGAGCAGGATCGCGTGGACGTTGTGTCTGAACTGCTCTTTGAAAATCTCCTCGGCGCTCCGTTTGATACGCTCGAAGGCGAAGGCCTCAGCGCGCTCCGTCGCGGCCTCCGGACCATCTGGCAGACGGTCAGGGGCGATTTTCAATTGGCTTTTGACAAAATCGTCGAGCGCGGGGCGAACGTCCAGCGCGTAGGCCCAATCGTTAAGGTAGCTGCTGAAGAGCAATTCGAAATGAGCGCGGTCGAACCGGAGTACGCGGTCAATGTCGTCGCGCATGAATTGGAGGGCATTCAAAAACGCCGACGCGTGCGTGACGGCGCGGATGATCGCGTCCGTCTGAGCGCCGGCGCGCGACCCGGGATCGGACGAAGCGTAAGCGATCAGCTTATCGAGCAGTTTGAGACGGCGCAGCCCGGCGATCAGCGCCTCCTTGCCCTCATTCGTTTCGGAGAGATCGAGGACGGCGCCCTTCACGACGCCGTTTTCGACGCTCCGGGCAATCGCTTCGACGAAGGCGTCACGGTTGGCGTCCGTCGTCCGCGGGGCGTGGACGAAAAGCAACACGTCGGCGCCGCGCGAATCGGATTCGACGCCGCCGGCGGCGTTGATCGTTGCGCCGACGCTCTGGCGCAGCGGCGCGGCCTGGGCTTCGACGGACGAAAAGACCGGGAAGATTTTCGGGGAGGATCCGAACCTGCGATTGAGCATGCGCGATAGCAGGATCATCGTCGCGGCTTCGGCATTCGGTTCAATCGCGACTTTGCCGCTCAACTTCCGCGCGGCGATCTCGTCCGGCAAACTCAAGCGCGACGCGCCGTCGCCCGAAATCAGTAAAAAATCGAGCGTCGAGTCGGCGACCAGATTCAAAGCTGATTGAACCGATCTCTCTGTCGGGGCGGCGGCGAAGGCGTAGATCGCAATCGACGGGCGCAGCGCGCGAATCCATTTGACGAAGTCCAGTCGCCCGCGTTGTGGCGGGCCGCCGGCAATCGCGTCGAGCGAGACTATCACGCCGTCGGCTTCGGCGTAATCGACGCCCTTCGCCCATTCGATCAACGCGTCGGCGTCGGTCATGACGCGCGACGGGGGTGTGATCAGATCGTGATCGGCGACTCGGGCGAGCATTCGCGGCTGTTGCAGCGATTGGGGCCGTTCGTCGCGCGTAATCAGGACGAATTTTCCGGCCAAGTAATCGCGCGCGGCGGGGCGCAAAATCGGGCGGCGCTGCGCGGATGCGAAAAGGGTGTGGGGAGTGAAGAGTGGGGAGTGGGAGACGGAGAGAAAGATAGAGAGAGAGAAGGAGAGAAGGAGAGACAGAGCGACGAAGCGACGGAGCGACTCTCGCCGCTCCGTCGCTTCGTCGCTCCTTCTCTCCTTCTCTCTGTCCCTCCGTTTCTCTATCTTCACTTCGACCGCTCGCCTCATCGGGAGATTAGTTCCTGGGCCTCACTCTGCGCGGCGATGATGGGGAGTGTGATTGAAAGCCGGATTTCAGGCGCTGAAAATCTTCGGTGTTGTTCAGGCCTTTTCGGTCGGAGCCGCGCAGGTATTGGTCAATCTCGCGGCGGGTGTTCGCGGCGCGCTCGCTCGGGGCCGGGTGGCTGGCCAGAATCGAGCCGAGCGCGTCGGGAGAGCTGGCGCTGACTTCCTGAAGTATCTGGAACATCTCGACCATTCCGCCGGTGTTATAACCGGAGTTTTTGAGTTCGTAGAGTCCCAGGTAATCGGCCTCGCGTTCGGCGTCGCGGCTGTGTTTCATTAGAAAACCGCCAGCGATCAGATTGCCAAGCCCCCCGCCGAGGTTCGCCCCGGCCTGTCCGCCAAGAATGGCCCCGCCGATTGTCGCAAGGCCGGCGAGCAGGCCATATTTCTGCGACTTTTTGACGTTCTCCAGCCCGTGGCGGCCTACGATGTGGCCGATCTCGTGGCCGAGCACGCTGGCCAGTTGAGCTTCGCTCTGCGTCGCGGCCAGCAAGCCCGTATGCACATAAACGCGCCCGCCGAGCGTCGCAAAGGCGTTGATCGATTTGTCGTCGACGACGTAGAAATGCCAGGGAATGTTCGGCCTCCCGGAGGCGCGAGCCAGCCGCTGGCCCACGGAATTGACATAGTCGTTGATCGAGCGGTCCTGGACCAGACGAGCCTGTTTTTGAAGCTCCTGGTGAACCTGCTCGGCGAGTTTCATCTCATCCTCTTCGGAGAGGTAACCTTTGTTCGAGTAAGTGCGATTGCGATACTTGTCGTATGCATTCGGCGCTGCGAGCGCGCTGATAAAGAGCGCGCCGGCGATTGCGACAGCCAACATCCTCGGCAAATTACGTGTTCTATTCATCATGATTTCATCCTCCCTTTATTCACTTAGCAAAGCGATTGCATGGGGCAGCAGGCGGGCTATGGCTTGAAGATTTTCACGCGCGCCGCGCACGCTGCCGGGCAGATTGACGATCAACGTCCGGCTGCGGGCTCCGCACACCGACCGCGACAGCGCGCCGAGCGGCGTGATCTTCACGCTCTCGGCCCTCATCAACTCGGCCAACCCCGGCGCCTCGCGTTCGATCACGTCGCGGGTAGCTTCCGGCGTAACGTCGCGCGGGCCGAGTCCCGTTCCGCCGGTCGTCAAGATCAGATTCGCCGCGCCGGCGTCGGCGTAATGCCGCAGCCGCGCCGCGATCCGTTCGCGCTCGTCGGGAAGAATCTCGGTGGCGACGATCTCCGCTCTCAGCGATTCCAACTCGGAGACGACCGCCGGGCCTGACAAATCTTCTCGCTCGCCGCGCGAGGCCGAATCACTAATGGTTAATACCACCGCCTGGATTGTCCGGTTGTTGATTACTGACATAGGGGTACTGAAAGTTTAACGGGTTGAGGCGGGTGATTCAACACGTGGATTGATTTTTGACGAACCCGGCGAAATGGAACGCGGACGACGCGGATGCGGCGGATCAACGCAAATCGAAGATTGAAAACAATCTACGAACATCCGTCGCATCCGCGTTCCATTACCCCAGGTCTACTGACGTTCAATCTCAGAGAGACTGTTGAGCGCGACGCCGGAGCGCAGGCTTTCGATCATTCGTCGCGTGACGACGAACAGCGGCCGGGGCAAATCGTCGAGGTCGTACCAATCCCAACCGTCGCACTTTTCAGGCTCCGCCAACTGCGGTTCGCCGGCGGGCGATTCGCAGACGAAATCTACGTCAATGTAATGCCGCTCGCCGTCTTCGCGTCTAAAAACGTAATTGCCGACCGAGAGCAATTTCAAGTCGGCGATCTCCAGCCCGGTCTCTTCGCGGACCTCTCGCCGGGCGGCCTGTTCAAAGCTCTCGCCGAACTCGATGTGGCCGCCCGGGGCGGCGTAATACCCTTCGCCGTGCGACCCTCGGCGGCGTCCCAACAGCACGCGCCCGCGCCGCATCACCAGAACGCCCATCCCGACTTGTGGTCTTCGATCCATTATCCTCATTTCTGAAATCGTCCCCTGACCGACGTTGGCGTAACTCCAACCATCGAGGGCGAGCGTTTAGAGCGCCGCCATTATATTTAGATTTAGCCCACGCGATCACGCGCTCGTAGAGCCTCTCGTATTGTGGGATCACGATCTCGGTGTTGAACCGTTCGACCGCCCACGCGCGGCCACGCGCGCCCATCCGCCGCCTGTTCTCGCCCGACAGAATCTCGACGGCGCGGTCGGCCATCGCCCGAGTGTCTCCGACCCCGACCAGGTAACCCGTTTCGCCGTCGAGCACGACTTCCGGCAATCCGCCGACGCGAGTGGCGACCACAGGCGTCTCGCAGGCCATCGCCTCCAGCGCCGCCAGGCCGAATGACTCGGTCTCGCTCGGCATCAACAACAGGTCGGAGACCGACAGGTAATCGGCGATGTTCGGAACCTGTCCGGCGAAGATCACGTCATCGGCGACGCCGTAATCCCGCGCCAGGCCGGCGGCGCCCTCACGCTCCGGCCCGTCGCCGCACATCACCAGCCGCGCCCTCACGCGCCCGCGCAATTGGGCCAGAGTGTGAATGCAATCGTTGATGCGTTTGACCGGGCGGAAATTGGAGACGTGAATCAACAGCTTCTCGTCGTTGGGCGCGAGCTTGCGTCGCAGATCTTCGTTTTCGCTCCGCCGGTATTCCTTCGCGTTGATGAAGTTCGGAATCACCTCGACCGCGCAATTGCCGAAAGCGCGGCAGGTCTCGTCGGCCAGGTATTGCGAGATCGCGGTCAGCCCGTCCGATTGCGCGATCGAAAACCGCGTGATCGGCAGGAAGCTTTTGCGCGACCCGACCAGCGTAATGTCGGTGCCGTGCAGCGTCGTGACGAACGGCAGGTAGCGCTTCGATTTGTACATCTCGCGCGCAAGAAAAGCGGCCGTCGCGTGCGGGATCGCGTAATGCATGTGCAGCGCGTCCAGCTTCTCGTTCTCGGCGACCTCGACGATCTTCGACGCCAGCGCCAGGTCGTACGGCGGAAATTCGAAGAGCGGGTAATCGAAAAGGTCGACCTGGTGAAACCGCAACCGCTCGTTCAACATGCACAGCCGCGTCGGCAGAGCGTAACTGATGAAATGGACGGTGTGGCCGCGCTCGGACAACTCGCGGCCCAACTCGGAGCCGACGATCCCGCTGCCGCCGTACGTGGG
>WNGB01007968.1_pt1 | contig 15148 bp, 10 predicted proteins | sample 5400681 | NCBI WGS metagenome assembly WNGB01 (sample SAMN13153367, study PRJNA577476) | soil metagenome | isolation source: 115 cm soil or saprolite under grassland replicate 2 | place: USA:California | collected 2016-06-15
ACTGCGCGATGAATTTCTTCCAGGATTTCTGGCAAACTGTACCGAAATTTCCAGGCGGGATAGTGTTTCTGGAATTTTCTAACATCACTGATCCACCAGATGTGGTCGCCGATCCGGTTCGTCTCCTCATAGCTCCAGGTTAATTTGCGTCCACTTATTTCCTCACATAAGGCGATCGCTTCGATCATCGAACAGTTACTGTGCCGGCTTCCACCGATGTTGTACACTTCTCCGCTGCGCGGGGCACGAATGAATTCGACGAATGCTTCGACCAAATCGAAGCTGTGAATGTTATCACGAACCTGTTTGCCTTTGTATCCTAACACGCGGTAAGGCCTGCCGCTCACCGTACATATCATCAGGTAAGAAAGGAAACCGTGCAGTTCCGTGCCAGCGTGTGCCGGTCCGGTGAGGCAGCTACCGCGAAAAGAAACAGTCGGCATTCCAAAATAACGCCCATATTCCTGCACCAAAATATCGGCCGCGGCTTTGGATGCCCCAAAGAGCGAATGTTTGCTGTAATCGATGCTCATGGTTTCCGAGATTCCCCGCTCATATTCATGCCCCGGCTCGATTTCCCACCGCGTCGGCAATTCTTGCAGTGGCAATTGGTTCGGTGTGTCGCCGTAGACTTTGTTTGTTGAAGTGAAAATAAATGGCGCCTCTGGCGAAAATATTCTTGCTGCTTCGAGCAGGTTCAAAGTGCCATTTGCGTTAACCGTGAAATCGGTCTGCGGATCGCGGGCCGCCCAATCATGCGATGGTTGCGAGGCTGTGTGCACAATCGCTTCGATCTTTCCGGAGTAACTTTTGAATAGCTTGGCGACTGCGGAAGCATCCCGAATGTCGAGGTCACAATGATCATAGTCGCGGACGTTCGCGATTAGATTATCACGCGTCTTCTTCGTCGATCCTTCCGCGCCAAAGAACTGTGCGCGCATGTCGTTGTCGATCCCAACAACATGTGCCCCCTCTTTCGCGAACCGCTTTACGGTTTCCGAGCCAATCAAGCCGGCGGATCCAGTGACAATGATTGTGCGCATTTACTCGACGATAATTGCTAAGACGATTTTGCCTAGGAATCCTGGCCAAATCACTTTGTCACAGAAGGGCTACATTACTCCCGCCAATCCTGCGTCTGACCGCGTGTGCGATGGGCGAAAACATTCACATACCAAGAGACATCCCTTCGAACATCATGCGCATCGAAGGGGATCAAACCATGACTTCTCACCAGAGTCAGATCCATATTCAAGCCCTGAAGCATCTCGACAAGTTCTTCCCAGCCGACTCCCGCCTGCGCCAATCCTGCAGGCCAAAACTCAAGTAAGAGATTGATGTCCGGGTTTTCCTGTAGCACGCGCTGCGCACCGCGTAAGGCATGAAGCTCGTATCCTTGAATATCCATTTTGATCAGATCAACGCGTTCGCCGGATTTGAAGTAATCGTCGAGCGCCACCATTTGAGTTGGAATGGCACGGCGTGAATCGCCATCCGACTTGTATGCTCGATGATCGACGTTTAGCTTGTCTGAAATGTAAAGCTTACATTCACCGCTCCGTTCCCCAACCGCAGCTTGAGTGAGCCGGACGTTTGAAAGATGACGTGTGGCAGCAGATAATAGTCTGAAGTTATCCGGCGAAGGTTCGAAGGAATGAACCAAGCCAATCGGACCCACACAGCGGCAAAGAAACTCCGAGTAAATTCCGATGTTAGCGCCGACGTCTACGACGACAGCGCCTTGAAACAAAATCTTCCTGAGCAGCCCGCGTTCCGCGCGATCAGCGTAGGTCTTGTAGGCGGCATAAAGCGGCCGATAGATTGGAGAAGCGTATTCGTACAGCTTATTAGCAGCGCGATGGAGCACTGAAGTTGTCGACATTAGCTTCGGGCAGGCAGCGGTAACGCGATTGAGATTTTCGGATGATACACACCTTAGGGAAAGATAAGCGCATTGGGCAGCAATGAAAACTTTTTGTCGTTCGCAAGTAATCCCGCCTGTGATAGAAGATTCGTTTTCCGACAGCGATGAACCGTCCTGATTTGAGCATCGTGATTCCGTTCCTGAACGAGGAACAGGTTTTGCCGCTGTTGCGTGCGCGACTAGAAAAAATTCAAAATCGGCCAGTCGCGTGGGAACTCCTCTTTGTGAGCGATGGATCGACCGATGGAAGCACAAACTTTATCGAACAGTGGGCTCGCGTCGATCCATCGGTCAAGCTGATTATTTTGACTCGCAACTTCGGGCATCAAAGTGCGATCTCGGCCGGTTTGTCCTTCGCATCGGGAAAGTGCGTCGGGATTATGGACGCGGATCTGCAAGATGAACCAGAAGTTCTTTTGGAGATGTATCAGGTACTGCTTGCGGAGAAAGTCGATGTCGTTTACGCCGTGCGAACCAGCCGGCGCGAAACAGAGCTTAAACGGTTTTTCTATTTCGTTTTTTACCGGCTTTATCTTTTCTTCGCCGATAGCCCTGTGCAGGTCAACAGCGGGGACTTTTGCGTGATGAGCCATCGTGCGGCTCGCTTGCTGCTAAAGCTTCCAGAAAAACTCCGCTTCGTGCGTGGATTGCGCGCATGGATCGGACTGCCGGCAAAGCCCTTTCCAATTGCGCGGCCAGCGAGGGCAGCGGGCACTTCACAATATTCGCTGTCGAAACTAACACGGCTGGCTTTCTCTGGGCTTACATCCTTTTCAACAAAGCCATTAAGAGTGGGACTTGTGTGCGGCAGCGTTCTTTGTTTGGGTGCGCTGATAGGTGCTCTCGTTTATCTCGGAGTTGCATTGTTTACCGACATTCACATCGCAGCGCCCGGCTTCTCAACGCTGGTGATCGTTCTTCTCTTCTCCAACGGATTAATTTTTCTGTACCTGGGCATCCTTGGCGAGTACATCGGCCAGACGTTTCTGGAAGTAAAAGATCGCCCATCATTCGTCGTTGAGCGTACAGTCAATTTCAAAGAGGCGGAAAGAACCGATGAGCATGATTGAAACTTTTTCCGAACCTCAAGCAGTTTCAATGGCGGACGAGTGGTTCGAGCTCGCCACCGCAGATCATTTTTGGATGCAATGGCGACACCGTCTGCTCGTTCGGGCAGTCAAACGTGCGGGAGACCGGGTGCGGAATGCGCTGGAAATCGGATGCGGACACGGAGTCGCTCGGGAAATGCTGGAGCGTGATCTTGGCATTCCGGTGGACGGATGCGATTTGAATCGAACAGCGTTGGAAACGGCAAAGCCGGGCAAGGGCCAACTTTTTCTTTATAACATACTGGATCAGAAACCCTCACTGTTAGGCCGCTACGACGCTGTTTTCCTGTTAGACGTGATTGAACACATTGACGATGACACCGCGTTTCTCCGTGCTGCATTACGCCACCTTCGATCAGGCGGACTAGTGGCTGTTAATGTGCCAGCCAATATGCTCTTGTTTAGTGATTACGATAGAGCAGCTGGCCACGTGAGGCGTTATACGCCCGGCGGGTTGAGAAAGCTATTGGACAGTTGCGGCGTGGAAACCCAGGCTGTCGAGCCATGGGGAATGCTCATGACCCCCTTACTGTTTATACGCAAAGCTCTATTATGCAGAGCAAAGCGAAGCGAAGCGATTCGAACCGGTTTCGTACCGCCAAACGCCGCATCGCGGCTGCTACTCCACGGCATGAAAAACCTTGAGACCGCATTGCCGTTCCGGATGCCCTTCGGTACATCCATCCTTGCTTGCGGGCGACTGCGGACTTCCGTGAATGCGTAGCACCAAGATATTCGACAAAGCCGACTCTTACAGACATGAATCGATCTCTTTGAGAGAACTTCAGTATGCAACGTAACTCTGGACCACAGCGTTGGCTAAAGGTTCCTCTCCTTTACAACTTGTTGCAAGACGCCATTGGCGGAAACGCGCTGCGTCAGAGGTTCATTCGACATCATGTCCGAGCCAAACCCGGTGATAAGGTCATCGATATCGGATGTGGCCCGGCACAGATACTACCGTGGCTCCCAGGGGTCGATTATCTCGGCCTCGACGTCAATCCAGCTTGTATCGCTTCGGCCAAACGGATGCACGCTGACAGGGGAACGTTCGTGGTCGGTAACACCGAGTCTCTTTGGGATGACTCGCGATTCAGAGATGCGGATGTTGTGATAGGACTTGGCATTCTGCATCACTTGGAGGATGACGAAGCTGAGCATTGCGTCCGCTTCGCTCATCGCGCCCTGAAACAGGGCGGGCGATTCGTGTGTTTTGAAGCATGCTGGGTCCCCAACCAGGGATTTCTCTCCAGGTACATTATGTCCAAGGACCCAGGCCAGAATATTCGGACAGAGCAAATGTATCGTCAGGTTGCGAGCGATGTTTTCAAAAACGTAAACGCATGGGTCGACACAAAGCCGCTGCGTATCCCATACGTCATGATATTCCTCGAGTGTCAAAAGTGATGCCGTGTGTTCCATCCGATCAGCTCCGCTGGAGACAGATGTTCACGTCGAAGCTGCCCGTCACGGCGCCTTGGGATCGCTGGGATTTTGTAGCTCTTGCGGTCGCTGTAGTCACCGTCGCTTGGGTTTTCGCGCTTAAACTTAAGACATTCTACGATCTAGGCTACTCAGGAGACCTCTTCGTGAATGTTCAACTTGCTAGAAGTTGGCTTGAGGGACGAGGCTTACTTCAGGACAACTGTTATGGGAACTACCTTGCTATTCATAGCTGCTTTCTTGTTCTGCCGCTCGGGCTGATAGCAAAGCCGTTCGGCGCTCCCGGTTTACTATTCGTGTTAGCGGCGTCAGCGGGAGCGGCTTACTTCTGGGCAACACGAATCCTGCGCCTTCTCGGCGTTGATGGGCGCGTCGCATTGATCGTAGCCGGAGTGCTACTTATCTCACCGCTTTCGGTTGCGTTTTATCAAGAGGCTGGCCATGGCTTCGAAGTCGAGAATCTCGTCCCGGCGTTATGTTTGATGCTGTTCTATTTCCTGCTTCGCCGGCGAATGATCGCGTCAATCGTGACGGCAATTGCCGTCATCAGCGTGAAGGAGGACGCGCCGATAGCGGCGGCTATGGTCGCTATCGTAGCAGGCGTTGAGACATGGATTTCTTCACCAGGAAAACCCGCGCGTTCTCGTTTCAACTGGCCTGCGGCAATCATACTTATCCTGTCGGTTTCTGCAGTACCGCTTTTGCTGGCGATCTCTTGGTTGCAACAGCCGACGATGTACGCTCGTCACTCGCTTGATCGCCTTGGTATCGTAGCACCGGGAACTCTATCTAGTCCGGGCGCGCTTTTTGTTTTTGTCGTATCCAATATTGCCCATTGGCTTGGCAGCAGCGTTGTCCGTCAATGGCTGTGGGTTATGATCGTGGGCACTTTTGGAACAATCCTGTTGCGTCCGTATTATTTGGTTGTTGGTGTTCCCACAACGGTGGTCGCATGGCTCGTAGGTCGGAACGACCTCCTATTAGCACTCCGATTTTTTTCGGCCCAAGGTCTGATCTGGTGTATTACGCTAGTAGGGTTTGCTTCGATCGCGCGCGTCGTTACGTCTGAGGAAAGAAGGCACCGAATCGCACTGTTTGCGACCGCAATTGCAATCGTGACGTTGTCGGCATTCGCACAATTGGCCCTCGTCCACCCGGTGGCCCGCGGGCCGTATCTTCTTCGTTCCACGAGCCTCTACTCACCACGGGAGCGACAACAAGCAGACGCATTGTTCGCTCGCTATCGCCGTGAAGGTAAGTCCGAGGAGCCGGTTGTGGCCTCAGCTGGGCTTTTCCGCTACGCGCACGACCGAAATCTCTTCTGGCTCAACCGACTGCATGGCCGCCCTCCGCCAATCTGGATGCTCGGCGATAGCGCCGATGACTACGCTCCTCTCAGGATCAGCTCAGACACGGTAAACCCAATGTCTGGAATTCACATCGAAGACTACGCACTGATTGACCGTCGCGGTCGCTTCGTATTGTTCAGGAAAAGGCCCTAACTTTGATGATGCGGCGCAGAAAATATAGGGAAGCCCTCGGCAGTGCGGCGGATACCAAGCTGTCGAGATCAACGTCGCGTTAGAGTTACAGTAAAAAACGACGCACATAGCCGTGGAAAATAGCGGCTGAGAGCCAGATCGACCGGGAAGAATGCGCGATAAAGAAAGCACGGAACCGGCAGCCTGCGCGAGATTCCACCAGTAGCCATATAAGATAGGGCACTGAAAGGCCGAGTGGAAAGAGTCGCAATATCGAAGTTTTCGCTTAATCGTTGCAGCCATTCACGCCGGCGGAAAAATATTAGCCACGGTAACGCGATGTTGGCCGATGCCAGCGGCGCTTGCACCTCGCCCAACTCAGGCTCGGAAATCCTGAAAGCCACTGGTTCGTGGTGAAGATACTTGAAGATAGGTGTTGATAACACGGAAAAGAAAGGCTCAGTCGCGATCACTTTGCCACCTGATTTCAATTTGCTGGCCGCACGGTTAAGAAACTCAATGGGGCTTTTCAGATGATGTAACACGTTCGTGAGCGTGATGACATCGATGCTGCTGTCTTTGATTGCATCCAGCTTGTCGATCTCGTGGCAGTCGAACACAAGATCGAGATAGTCAAGATCAAGCACATCGCTGGTTATAACGTTTGAAAGAAATTGTTTGAGGGGCGACGTGCCACTCCCTACCTCGAGTATTGAGAGCGTCTGCGGATTGGGAAGGTCTCTGAATTGATCGCGATAAAGCTCGCGATACCAAAAAAGGAGATTCCGGTTGGCACTGAGCCGCGCGCGATTACGCAATGTGGCGGCTCGGTCTTCCGCCTCCTGGCCGTGCAAGACCGTCGACGGACTGCTCATTTGGTCGCACGGATGTAAAGCGAGCCCGCAAATTCCGAGATGACAGGCACGTTTTCAAGAAACCGTCCGAACGCTTTCACGTAGTCAATCAGTGCAATCGGCGTCTTTGGATGCAGAAAATCGAACGGATCGATTCGAACTTCACGATAGCCTGTTTGTTCGAGCAGCCGCCACAGTGGCCACCGGACGAATGCCGTCTCATCCGGTGAGTCGCCAAGCTTTCGTTTAACCCAGGGAATATTCTTCTGTATCGCGATCTGAGGGTTCAGCATGTTTGGCTCTGTAAAATAGATTGTACCCATCGGCTTCAACACCCGGTATATCTCGCGCAGCGCCTCTTCGATTTCGAGGTGATGCAACACGGAGCTGCCAACCACTGAGTCGAACACAGCTTCAGAATAGCTCAACGCTTGGGCGTTCTGGATTTGATATCGAACGTTTGGCGCGGAACAATTCGCCCTGGCGATTTCCAGAAGCTCGGGTGAAACGTCAATCGCAACAATGTCCGCTCCCGAGCGCGCTAGTTCCTGAGTGAAGTAGCCGGCGCCACATCCCAGCTCGAGTACCGTCATTCCGGGTTTCAGATGACTACTAAGCATCTTCACTCGCCGCGCCCAACGCAACCTGCCCGCTGGACTCTCCCAATTCCAAATTTCACCAGCCCCATGGTCGGCCAAGAAACAGCCGTGTTGAACTTCTTTAGCAATGCGCTCTTGCACTAGAAAACGTTTACCTGACTACGGATCTCGAGTTCCCATCCGATATATATTGGCAAGCAGTCTGAAAGCCCAAGCCTCACACCGAATTAGTAGCCGAGTTTTAGCTTTAGGAATCCATGCCAGCACATCCTTAGCATGACAAGTCCGTTCCGAAAGACTTTGGTCATTTTTGTCGAACCGTAGATGCGTTCCTGATAATGAATGGGTAAGTCTAGAATCTTAAGGTTCAATTTCGCCGCGCCAAATAAAAGTTCGTAGTCTCCCCAACGATCTTCGGTTCCCCAACTTCCCAGCATCGGCTTGATTCGCTCCCAATCGCTTTTCCAGAGGACCTTCGTGCCGCACAAAGTATCTTTTACCCTTTGGCCGAGGAGATAGGTGAAAGCGACGCTGAAAAACTTGTTGCCCAGCATGTTCGCTCCGTTCATTGCTCCCTTTGGAACCGGATAGACCAGCCGCGATCCATTGACAAACTCCGCCTGTCCCGAAACGATAACCTCGATGAAGTAAGGCAGCTCTTCTGGAATTGTCGTCAGATCAGCGTCGAGAATCAGCAATACATCGCCTTTGGCTGCATCAAAGCCTGTCCAGACGTTTCGCGACTTACAAACTCCCGGCCCATGCTCAAGACGAATATCCTTTTCCGGATAGCACAACTGCATTCGCCGCACCTCCTCGGCGGTTCCATCGGTCGATTGATCGTCACAGAAAATGATCTCGGTCCGGCCCGCGAGAAGCGGAATGCGGCGAACGGCATCCTCAACGTTTCCTTTCTCGTTTTTGCATGGAACGACGACCGATACGGCAAGGTCTTCCACCGCAACGGGCGGCGGAACTATTCGCGCAACGACCACCTGCGTCATGCAGAGCTTGCTCAGAAATGGCAGACGTGCGCAAAAGCGATTCAAAAAACCAGACAGCAGTGGCAGATACTTCGGCAAAAGAACGATCCGATGCGTCTCAAGAGCTTCAAAACCGGCTAGCTTCAACAAATTCCGAATATCGGCGGTCGAAAGCCAGTTCTGCTCGGTGCGCGGCACCTTCATCCCGATCCATTCCGCAAGAGTGACTAGCGGTTCCCAAAGATGATTGTACGTAGTTACCAATACCCGAGTATGTCGCTCACAAAGCGGCCTGAGATTCCTGAACGCCTGAAGTACATCTACTGTGTCACCGATATCGTTAAATAGAATGTAATCGAATTTCTCGCCTGGCGTAAATATCTGCAGGAACTCGTCCTTGTCCGGGAAAGCGACTGCGAAATTAAGGGGCGAATTCCGTTGCTGCGCGATTTCCACTATCTCGGCGCAGATATCGATGCCTTTGCCATCGCAAGGCCTGACGGCAGCTAAAACGTTGCCAGTGCCACAACGAACCGATAACACTTTTTTCTGCGGCTCCACCAGGAACCGAAGAAGGCGACCCAGCAAGTCGTAGTAGTATCGGTTATGCTTGATCCAGCTCTCGCGCCGAGGCGCAATCTTGGCCAGATGATCCTGGGTCCGCCTGCGTCTTTGATCAAGCGCGGCGATTCCCCATATCTCAGTGCTCGGCGCGCATTGGTTCAGAGAGACACGCATGCCGGCTCCTTCTTGTAACTGCAAATCTGCTTTCGTGCCATCCATCGCCAAGTCTTGTGCAGTTTCCTTCAAACCCGCCTGGGCTCCAAATTGTATTTGAGATAGTGCAATTGCCCTGGCGCCATCCATCGGCTTGGAAACGCTCAATAGTCTCCAGGATTATACTCGAGGTCGGCGCCTTGAACATGATTACATCCCGGTTGAGACTGCAAAACTGCTGCGGAACGTGCTTCTCCTCCCGCTGTTCACCCGATAATAAATGATCCGGCAAATCGCTCGGCGAGAGAAAGTTTCGCTACCGCGACTTCCGATAGCCGGCTTTGCACGCAAGCTTGTTGGCAACCTTACATCGGGCTAGCGTCCTCACTCCCGACTCTATGCTGGCCGTTCCAAAGAGAAACTTCGCAAACACGCGATTCTTAATTGGGACGGCTCTCTTCCTTTGTGCGTTGACGTTCTATTATTTTGCCGTGCTCAACATTGATTATTACAAAACCGGGCTATTGGATCTCGGTTGGTCGGATCCGTCACAATATTTCGCGCAGGCAAAAGCCATGATGAAGGACGGATACCCCTATCTGAATTTCGGTTACCAAAAGCTGCCGTCGATGTATCCCCCCGGCTACCCGGCGCTGATGCTGCCCTGGCTGAAGGTCCTTCCCGAAGCAGATTCCATCCTTGCACCGTTTAGGACAAACCAAACGATCGGCCTGCTTTTGCTCTTAGCCACGTTTGGATTTTACAGCTATCTCGAGAGGCCGCTGACCGGCGGTTTTGCGGCTCTTTTGGTGGCGACCCTGCCAGTTTTCTTCACGTTTTGCCGTTCATCGTTAAGCGAAGTCAGCGCTTCCGCGCTCATTGTGGTGGCATTCATGTTTGCCTATCTGGGCCTTGCGGAAGGACGCCGTTGGAAAATCTATCTATCGGCAATTTTTCTCGGCCTTTCACTGGACATTCGTGTGCAGTCACTCTTCTTCGCACCGCTGTTGTTGGCTATGGCTCTCTTCCCGAGTACGGGAAGACGCCTGCACTGGTTTCTCCATTGTTTTGCAGTTATGACAGTCTTCACTCTCGCGGCCAGCCCGACTCTGGTGCTAAATGCCGTTCAGTTTCATTCGCCCTTCAAAACAGGATACGATTTTTGGCTCGCTGGAGGAGATTGGCCGGTAAGGTCCGTGATTTTTACTCCAAGCCACATCCCAAAGAACGTTGTGCTCTTATGGAGAGAATTAACTCTCCACCCAAAACTCTTTTCTGCGGCCCGTTATTTTGGCACAGGAACCTCTATTGTCGCCCCATTTGTCCTTTTGGTTTGCCTGGGAATGTTCTTCATCCGACTCAACCGGTTCGTGATCTGCGCTTTTCTAGCTGGGTTGAGTTTCTTTACGTTGACCTCGAGTATGGTTCCCGATTGGGTAGATGTGCGGTACTACCTGCCACTGCTAGTTGTCTTGGTCGCGGTTGCCGTTTTACCTGTGACATGGGCAGCAGAAAATCTTTTTGTGGCCAGCCGAGCCGTCTCTTCTCTGGCAATTTTTGTTCTATTTGCCGCGGCCTGTCTGGGTTATCCTTCGCGCTCGCTCTCCAACACACCGCAGGTCGTTGCGTCTGGCACACAGACGGAAGGGAATCGGTTTCAGGCTTGGGACGCTCTCCATTTCCCCACTCCATCGCGGCCATCCCCGTGGTTGACGGCGCAAAGGTATTTTCTTGAGATGGTCGGGCGCCAGCCTGGAATCATTCTAACGGATATCAACCCTCTCTTCTTAAATGCGGTTTTGCCGGACCCATTTTTTGCGGCGCATCTCGATGGAGCGAGGTATGTCAGATTCAGGCATGTCGTGACGTACGATCGCGCGCAAGCTCTCGCGCTGGTCAACCGCGCCTTAGGTCAATCGCGTCCTGTCTACGCGCTGTTCCTGTCCCAGAAAGAGATGGACGAAAAGGCAAGCCGATTGCCGCAGATTGATGGCTATGAGTGGGCCGTGGTCGAAAATCTCCCCACGAAAGCGGTGATTTTGAAACTCAGCTCCCGAGTAACCCAATGAGAACAGTTTTCCCGGTTTCGCTCGATCCTCGCTCACGGCGACGTAGATCTTTTTCGGAACAGCGGAGTTAACGCTCTGCTCGGCAGGACGATGTAGCGATATAGGGCGCAGCGCATTTTATCGAACCTGCGATTACGCAATTTCGCTGGAGAAAACGTCCTGCTGTGTTTGACTAGTAGGTTCGAGATTCCTCGTCAGAATGCCTGCGCAAGTTATCAAAATCAGCGGTGCCCGCCAGCACAACCTCAAGAACCTTCACGTGGAAATTCCACGGGAAAAGCTGGTTGTTATTACCGGCTTGAGTGGTTCGGGAAAATCCTCGCTGGCCTTTGATACGCTTTATGCCGAAGGACAACGCCGCTACGTCGAAAGCCTCTCCGCTTATGCACGGCAATTTCTCGATCGAATGGAAAAGCCAAACGTCGATTTCATCCAGGGACTTTCGCCAGCCATCGCCATCGAGCAGCGCAGCGCCGGCGCGAATCCGCGATCTACGATTGCGACCACGACCGAAATTTATGATTACCTGCGGGTCCTCTTTTCGGCTATAGGCCAGCCGCATGATCCGCGGACGGGCCAGCCGTTGAGCAGGCAAACGCCCCAGCAGATTGTCGATCAAATCCTTGCTTACGAGCCGGAGTCGAAAATCATTCTGCTGGCGCCGCTGATCGAGAATCAGCCGGGAGAGTTTCGGGACGTAATAGAAAAGATCAGGCGCGAAGGATTCGTGCGGGCGCGAATTGACGGCCAAATTGTGGAGTTGGATCGCTCCGAACGGATCCGGCTCAACAAGAACAAAAGGCACACCATTGAGGCGGTAGTGGACCGGTTGGTCCTGCGTGATGGCATTCGCATCCGTCTCACTGATTCAATTGAAACTGCGCTGAAATGGGGCGTGAACCGCGTCGTCGTCCTGCGACAACGACGCGGGGACGGAGCGATGGAGAAACAGACTAATGAGAAAGTCACTACCCCAAAACTCCAGCACTCCAACACTCCAGCGGTCGAGTGGGAGGAACAGCATTACTCGACTGATTACGGAAACGCCGCGACTGGCTTTAGAATCGGCGAGCTAACTCCGAGACATTTTTCCTTCAACAGCCACCTCGGAGCATGCCCGGCTTGTCATGGACTTGGCACCCAGTTGGTTTGCGATCCCGAGCTGATGATTTCCGATCCGGGTAAAACGCTGGCTGAAGGCGCGATCACCCCATGGCGGCGTGGGACGAAGCGAATGCAGGCATACTATCGGCATCTGCAAAAGGCGCTCGTGAAGCATTTTCACATCGATGAAGACGTGCCGTTCGGGGAACTGCCGGAACAATTCAAGCAAGCTCTTTACTTCGGTACTAATGGAACACCGATCGAAATGGATTTCAGCGACAATACAGGCGCGGGAAAAGTTGCAAAACCATTCGAGGGACTGGTGCCGCAGATGCAGCGCCTATACGAGCAGACTCAAAGCGAATTTACTCGCAATCGCATTCGGTCGTTCATGGCGCACGAACCATGCAAAGTGTGCAACGGAGCAAGGCTCAAACCGGAAATCCTCGCGGTCTCCATAAAGGATCGGCTCGCGGTTGAGCTGAACATTCATCAGCTGAGCGAGCTGACGACCGAAGCAGCCGCACGCTTTATTGCGGCGCTCGAGCTGACTACGCAGCAACGTGCCATCGTCCGCGATGTCGTGCGCGAAATTCAATCCCGCCTGCAATTTCTCGTCGAAGTTGGCCTCGGTTATCTCACACTCAATCGCCAGAGCGGGACGCTGTCCGGCGGTGAAGCGCAGCGAATCCGATTGGCGACGCAAATTGGCTCCGGGCTCGCGGGAGTCCTTTACATTCTCGATGAACCAAGCATTGGACTGCATCAGCGCGACAATGCACGACTGCTGGGCACTCTGTGCCGTCTTCGCGACCTTGGCAATTCTGTCATTGTGGTCGAGCACGACGAAGAAACGATACGGGCCGCCGATCACATTATCGATCTCGGTCCCGGTGCGGGTCCGCGTGGCGGCGAAATTATTGCGCAGGGTAGACTCGAAGACGTTCTGCACGCGAAGAATTCTTTGACTGCCGATTACCTGTCCGGCCGCGCGCGAATTTCCATTCCCAAGCAGCGCGCTAAACCGCGGTCGACCGACAAATCCGAAGGCTGGCTAACACTAGTCGGGGCGACGGAAAACAATTTGCAAGACATTACCGTCTCTTTTCCGCTCGGTTGTTTTACATGTGTGACCGGCGTTTCCGGCAGCGGCAAGTCCACTTTGGTGGACGACATTCTGCGACGTGCGCTGTTTCGACGTTTCCATAATGCGAAGGAAAAACCGGGGGCCCATCGAACAATTCGCGGAGTGGAACAAATCGACAAGGCAATTGTGATCGACCAAAGCCCGATTGGACGAACGCCACGGTCGAACCCAGTGACCTACACGGGCGCGTTCACTCCGATTCGCGAATTGTTCAGTCAATTGCCCGCGGCGCGGGTGCGCGGTTACGACGCGGGGCGTTTCAGCTTCAACGTTAAAGGCGGCCGTTGCGAAAATTGCGAAGGCGATGGGCTAATCAAGATCGAGATGCACTTTCTGCCCGACGTTTATGTCGAATGCGAGGTGTGCCACGGCAAACGCTATAACCGTGAAACACTGGAAATCACATACAAAGGCAAACACATTGCTGATATCCTTGATCTGACCGTGGACGAAGCGGCCCGTTTTTTCCGAAATGTGCCCAGCATTTCTGAAAAGTTAGACTCATTACTGGATATTGGTCTCGGTTATCTACGACTTGGTCAGGCCGGAACAACTCTTTCCGGCGGAGAAGCCCAGCGCGTAAAACTGGCAACCGAGCTTGCGAAAAAGGCGACTGGACGCACGCTTTACATCCTTGATGAACCGACGACCGGATTGCATTTCGCCGATATCGAAAAACTGCTGCAAGTATTAATGAAGCTGCGCAACGCAGGTAACACGGTGATCGTAATTGAACATAACTTGGAGATGATCAAGTGCGCGGACTGGATCATTGATCTGGGGCCCGAGGGCGGAGAGGGTGGCGGCGAGATCGTGGGAGAAGGCCCACCAGAGAAGATCGCCGAGTTGCCAGGCAGCCATACCGGGCAATATCTGCGGTCGTCCTTGAAGAACACATGAGCCTCAAGAGACGCATAGGACTGCTGTGCCTTGTGAGCCTGTTCGCGCAATTGGCCCGCGCAGACTTTTCCAACGAAATTTCCGATGCTAGCAGGCCAGTTGCAGAAGGGGTGCCGGAAGTAGCACTCGTGCGTTTGCAAGCGTTGTTAAATAACAATCTGCCAGAAGCCGAGTGGCGCGCAGTCGTGGAGAAGCTTGCCGAAGCGCAAATAGCTGCAAAGCAGCCAGAGAATACTCTGGTTTTGTTGGCAGATATCCGGGTACTCGAATTACCCTGGGCGAAATTTTGGCGTGCACAGGCCTTGGCCAGCCTGCATCGATGGGGTGAAGCCCTGCCGCTTTACGAGCAACTGGCCAACGATGAACGGTCGCCATTTCGCAGCGAGGCGATATTTGGAGCGGCTGAAATGTTGCGCGCATTGGGAAGACGCGATGAAGCGCTGAAGAAATTTACGCTTCTCATTCATGAGAAGGAATGGGCAACGCGGACGCAGTTGCGAGCAGCCGAATTGTACATTGAAACAGGCGATGCCGTCGGCGCGCGTCGTCTTCTTGAAGAGATGCAGCCCACATCGGTGGCGGAACGAAGAGAACGCCGGGTGTTGCGGGGACGCCTGGAACTAATGCAGCGGCGACCGGAAAGAGCGATCGGCATTTTTCAGGGTCTCTTGAAAAGACCCCAAGGAGCAGCTCACTCCACGCTAATCGCGGCAGTCTTCGGTGTCGCGGAAGCACAAGTACAACTCAAAACGCCGGAAATCGCAGACGATGTCATCGAGCAGTTTATTGATCGTCATCCAGCAGATCCGGACCTTCCC
>WNGB01007973.1_pt1 | contig 15141 bp, 19 predicted proteins | sample 5400681 | NCBI WGS metagenome assembly WNGB01 (sample SAMN13153367, study PRJNA577476) | soil metagenome | isolation source: 115 cm soil or saprolite under grassland replicate 2 | place: USA:California | collected 2016-06-15
GTGATTTTCTACGCCCTTGATCAGCGAGTGTCTGCCGCGCCCCGCTTCGAGCGGGTTCGAGCGTGCACGAGTTGTCACGTATCGCTCGAAGCCACGTTGGCGATTCCGGGGATGTTGTTGCGGAGCGAGCCGACCCTCATCAACGGAATGGCAGTACCCCAACTCGGAAATTACGTCGTCGATCATCGACTTCCAATCGCCGAGCGTTGGGGCGGTTGGTATGTCACCGGGCGCAATATCGGTATCGCCAGTCTCGGCAACGTGATGCTTCCCGAGTCGGTTGATCGAGACGCTCCGGTGCGACCGCAGACGATTGGGCTGACGACGCTCCCGGAAAGCTTCGGGAGCATCAGGCTACCTGTCTCGCTACAGCGATATCGCCGCCTTGGTGGTGTTCGATCACCAAATGCACATGACGAATCTGCTGGCGCGCATGTCGTGGGAAGCACGTGCGGCCAAAGGCCGCGCGGATGCGGATGCGCTGATCGATGCAGTTGCGCGCGAGGTGGTGGACTACATGTTGTTTGTGGAGGAAGCGCCGCTGTCCGCCCCACTCGAAGGCAGTTCCGGCTTTGCTGAATGGTTCTCGGCACAGGGACCACACGATCGTCGCGGAAGATCATTGCGACAGTTGGACCTGAAGCAACGCCTGCTGCGCTATCCGTGCAGTTACATGATCTATACCGACGCCTTCGACGGTTTACCAGACCCAGCACGGGCTGCGATTTATCAGCGCATGTGGGTGGTTCTATCCGGTCAAGATCAGACTCCTCGGTACGCGCGTTTAACGGCGAATGATCGCCGTGACATCATCGCAATCCTTCGTGAGACCAAGCTGGGGTTACCCAGCTATTTTCGTTAACGCAAGTTGAATGATTGCAAGCCGTTAAGTGGCTGGGAGCCAGGGATTCTAAACCTGCGTTAGAGCAACTCGTTAAGTTCGTGATGGCGTGTCGCCTATCGGCCACGAATTCAGAGGCGTGTTGGCCGCGTCTGCGTGCTTTTTCGTCGAGAGCAGACCGAACAAGGTGAGCGAGAACTGTCGCGGACAGCAAGACATGAACCGAACCACGCACACTGCTTCCTATCCTCTTCGCGCCATTTACATCGGCTTGGGCTCACAAGTCGCGCCGATAGCGTCTCCACTGAATCCTGGGAACTCCAACTTGTCTCGTAGTGAGCGAAAGGGTTATCGCGTCTTTGGCGCGCCGTCTAGCGCTCGGCGCTGTCGCGATGAGGGCTCAATAGCTATCGCCCCGTTGAAGCGCGCACCTTCCCTCATGATGACGGCTGGCGAGAGCAGCGTTCCGGAGACAGTGGCGGTGTCGGTTAATTCCACACGTTCGGCCGCCGCAATGTCCCCCGCCATCGTGCCGTGAATCGTCAACCTCGTCACCCGGACTCGAGCGTCGATATTGGCGGTCGGTGCCACGAGCAACGCCCCTTCTTCCATGGCGATTTCGCCTATGACGCGTCCGTGAATCGTGATGTCCTCACGGCTGGTGACATGCCCGTTAATGGTCAGCGAAGCTCCAATTGTAGTCATGACGGCGGGACCCTCAAGTTGTGTGCGGCGCTGTGTTGTTTCTCGGCCGGAAATCTTTGTTCGATAGAGCCGTGCGGCGGAGCGGCTCAAGTGGAGTTCTCGAAGAAACATTCGTCGTATTCCGACTGTATCGCTTATACGACTTCGATCCGGAATCCGGCCGCGGCAGCTACTACGTCCTGCGAGGTTCCCTGACGCATGACGCGTCGTTGCATCTCGAGGCGGTGCAGTTTCGTGCGAGGCTTGCCGCTGGTGTAGCGACGTGGTCGACAAGTCCCGTCGTCTGAGCGAAACACTCCGGGTGCGGTCAGCGTAATGGTGCTGATGCAGACCGCAATCGGCCGCGGAGGCGGACCTTCCGGCCGCTTCTACGGAAAGACGTGAACGGTAAGGGTGCCGACCTGGCCGCCTAAGTACTGCCGGAGGGTTGCGGTCCCTTGCGCAATCGCCTTCACGTACGTCTTGTCGTATGGCGGTGCCAATGGCACCACCTGCAGGACGGCAAGGTTCGATGAAACGACCGTCGGTCGCTCGACGCTCCGTGTCCCGTCCGCGCACTCACCGACGAGGGACACAGTCGCGACGTCCCCGACCTGCATTGTCGAGGGACCGTCGAGCCATTCGCGAACGTACCGCTCGAGACGAAAATCCACCGTTAGGGCGCATGAGGGCCCACAAAACAATGTGATGTACTGCTCCGGGTACCCTTCCTTGTATGCGCTGATGTGGAGCCAATCTGGATGCGGACGCTTGGAATCGATCCGGTAACGGCCGGTCGCATCCGTTTTTGTAAAACCGGGATACCACGCAACACCGTTGCCTGCCTCTACGTCCGCGCCGGCCACGGGATTGCCCAGATTGTCGCGGACGATTCCGCTGACGCTCCATTCCGGGTTCCCTTCGAACGACCGCCGCAGTATCACCGTGTCTACGGTGGCGGTGCCACCGGCAGTCACCGCTCCCGGATCGCTGTCGCGAGATTCGACGCCCTGCGCTGACCAGCGTAGGCGGAACGGTCCCGGCGGCAATTCCAATCGATACGCGCCGTTGGCGCCCGAGGTCACGCTCTGGCCAGCACCCGCCCCTTCGGTGACAAGCACTTGCGCGCCGGAAAGCGGCCCTTCGGGACTAAAAACGAGACCGAAATACGCCTCGATTCTGACGATGCCCTGGACAACGCCGGTCATCGGTGCAGGCGGCATCACCACCGCCGAAGAGGGCACAGTCGGCGTATCCGCCGCGCCACACGCAGTCAGCAGCGACATCACCGCGCAGAGCGCGCACGTGGGAGCAATCTTGCGAACCATTTACGATTGCCTCGAAATATCGAAAGGGGTCTGGCCGATGAGCAAAACATGATCCGCGAGCGGTGACCGCAATTTGTTGACGCGGCGGAATGTTGGATTGCTGACACAGCGGCGCATGTAGCGCGCCAGCGACATCACTGTTGCGGGCGCGGCACACCCATCCTCCCCGCACCGCGGCGCAGACATGACGAGCGCGTCAGTGCGTAGGAGCGTCGAGCAGACCGATGCTGTGGCAGTCGCGAAGGAATGAGTCGGACGGGCACGAAAGCGCTGCCGAAACGTGCGAAACAACGGTCATGTTCGGCGAGCCGGAACCGTTCTGATCTCGGCTGCGATCAACAGTTCGTCCGACGTTTGAGTGGTCCGCTTACGACCGCCGAAGGTCCGACTTCGCCATGCGCGGCTTCGCTGCCGGCCATGACCGCAGACACGACGAACACGTCCAGAAGCCGATCACCGTCGCTCCAGTGATCACTTGTTCGTGCTTCACGAAGGCAGTGTCATTGCAGCCGGGGCACGCCGGGATCGTCGAAGCAGACAATCGTGTCGAGGAGGCCCGAGTCGTGCGTGCGCGATCCATCAACATTTCGGTTGTGAGGAATTGAGACGACAGTATACCGCGTAACCGGCGTAGCGGCGAATCACGTCGGCGTGTTTTGACGGAAGGAATGAATTGAGTTCGCGCTCGATCTCGTTCGCAGCAGTCGGCGTTGGCGTCGTAGCCGCCGCTATTTCTCACAAGCCGTGCCGCCGATAGTCAGCATTGATATGCGCGTGTGGTGGGCCGCTAGTGCGGCGGTCGTCGTGACGTTCGTGATCGCAGCTCGAACGATGGTCTTGCGTCGCCGGCGGTCGCGCATGACGCTATCGCCTGTCAGCGAACAGTGGCTCGCGGATCACAAACGACATCGCAGGCTTTAGTCGGGGTACGCTGCCGTCACCGCGATAACGTCCCCGTCTGACCATCCGTCATGCGCCTCGTCTCGTGACGACTCGGTAGACCATCCTGCCCGGCGTAATACCGCAGCCCGTTGGGGCGTCTCCAAGAGCACGGCTGCACGATGGATTACGCAGGGACAGTGACGAAGAATACGCAGCCCGCAAGGTGAGCGTGACGATGCGAATTTCGAGGAATTTCAAAGTCGATGATTGGCGAGCGTTGTCATTCGCGGACGAAAGCGATGGTGACCGGCCCCGCACGTTCGTCGAGCGAGCCTTCTGCGAAAGCCGAAGCGCCGATACTGGATTCGCACCTGACGTCTCAGGGTTCGAGCCGAATGACGACCGACTGTGTGCGTCCGCCGTAGGTCGCGCTCAACGTGACCTCCGCCGGGCTCGAGACACCGCTGCCGGTGACGGTCACGGGAAACGTAACGCTCGTGCTACCTCTGGCGATGGTGACCGTCGATGAAAGTAGCAGCGCGTTGCGCTCAGCCCCAACGGTCTGCAGCGTAATGACCGCATTCGTCGGTGCGATCGTGCTGAGCGTTACAGTCCCCGTCGCGGTTTCATTGCGGTGGAGGATCACTGCGCCGGCTCCGGATGGTCCGACGACGGTGAGCGACTGCAGCACGGCTCCCGACGGGCTCGTCGGAGTGCCGTCTCCGCACGCTGCCGCAAAGACACACGTCGCAATCGTTGCAGCGCAGAGAAGGTGAGATGTTCGCGGCAGCATCAACCTCCCGTGGCTCGCCAACCGAAGCTCCCGACCGGTCAACTGCTGGCAAGGCTACCTACGGGAGCACCCACCGTCAAGGACCGCAGCGTGGCCTCCACACCTGATAGATCCAGCTGCCGGTTGGCGACTCGTCATCATCGAAAGGCCGTGTGCCGCATACGCCGGTCCCGATCTGCAACTCCCGCTACCTCCATCAGTGGGAACTCGTCAGCCGCTTCACGAAGGCCGGGGACGATCCGTAGACCGAAGACCGAATGGGACGCCATGTAGAGAGAAAATGCGCCGCATTTCTCGAACGGCATCCGTTCCAGGTTCGAACAAGTCACACCTGAATGACGATGACGCTCAGACGCGAATGGCCTTCGACACCGGGACTCTACGTTGCGGCTGCCAGGGTGATCGCAGCATCGTCGGGACTGACGAGGGTGTCGATGGCCACGGTAGCCGGGACGCTGACGAAGCATTCCCAGCAACAGCGCTCGAAATGGGGCTTGATGTCATCAATCATCGCGGCTGCGCAGTGCGTCCGCCGCCCGAGGAAGAGCCGCCGCTCGAACCACTTCCGTCGCGTGATGAGCCGCCACTTGAACTGTCGCCACTTGAACTGCTGCCGCTCGAATATCCACCCCTCGAAACGGAACCTCCCGAGGACGTCGTCCCCGATCGCGGTGAACCCGTCGAGGAGCTCCCAACGCCAGACGACGATGTTCCCTGCTCTCCCTGCGCAGTGCCACCTCCATCGCGCGGCCGCACACGTGTGTAACCGCGACCCGCCACCGCTCGACCAGCTCCGGTCTCTCCTTCAGCGGCTGGTGTTGAACCGGCTCCCGTTGGTGATACGAACCCATAGGAAGGGAAACTCACGTACGGTTGCGACCAGTAAAGATACGCAAACGGCGAGTATCGGTACGGAGAATATCCGTACGCGGCGTACCCATACGGAGAGTACCAATACGAGTCGTACGAGTAGCCGTACGGCGAGAAAAAGTACGGAGATGCGAAGGTCGCGGAATAGAGTGAAGACGCCGAGTACGAGTAGAAGCTCCCGGTGCTTGCCTGGCGCTCGACGACGAATCGCTCCGGGAAGGACTGCGCCACCAGCAGGTCGGTGACATTCGCCGATACGCCGGCTTTCTGCAGGCGAATAAGCACACGGCCATTCAGATTGAATGTCGCGCGTGTCTCAACGAGCATCGCTTCGACCGCTTTCGGCGCAATCTTCGAGCTGGCTTGAATCACATCGTCGAGGCCCAGCGGGGAGGCGGCCAATCCCTCCGCCTCGGACAGCGCGCGCTCGAGGAGGCCGGGCGGCACGGCGAGCGATGATTGGTCGGCCGCGCGCCGATAGCGGCGAACACGGACGGTCGGGTCGCCGGCAACCTCGAGCGCTTGAATGTCGACCCAAGTTGGTCCCGCTGCCATGAACGTCACGCCCGAGACGATTCGCCGCGGCTGATTGTTGCACTCGAGCTCGGCGTGAGTGAAGAGCTGCCGACGGATTGCCGACCATTCGCTTCGTTGCCATCCGCGACAGTCCTTCTCCTCGAGCGGCTGCTGGCTACCATTCGCCAGAATTCTCTGTTCGAGCACGACGCGGTCCGCAGCCCATGTCGTCATTTTCACGGCGTCCGGTCCGTCGGGTAACACACACACGCGCATGTCTCTGACGGCTCGCGACGGCGGCATCCGCGGCGCGCCGCCCGGCACGAGCCCGCTCGCGGGGCGCATGTCGTCCTGAAGCAGCTCCCAGCATCCAACCCACGCGGTCCAGCCGGCGGCGGAGCTGGCGTTGTCTTGCGCAGCGGCAACCTCCGGAGCGAGACCAGTCATCAAAGACGCAACCGCCAACGTCGCCACAGGCTTCATATTCATTGGAATTTCCTCGCCTCTTCATGGAGGCGGCCGCCGTGAAAACAACCCGGCATATCAGAACAGAAAATTTACTCCGGCTGTCACCTTGGCGCCGCTCAGATCGATGCGGTCGAACCCGGTAAAGTCTTGCCCCAACGCTGCCTTCGCCCAAAGATACCGCGCTTCGCCCGTGAGAAAGAGCCGTCGCCGAAGTTTAATGTCGGCGCCGACAAACACGTGCGTGCTCGGGGTCCATCCACTGGATCGGAGCGTCGCGCCGAAGACGGACAGATCGACAAAATCGACAAAGTCACCTGACTGTTCGAACGTATACCGGAAAAAGCCCGCGCCCGCACCGACGTACGGCGCCACAGGACGCGGGATCCAGGCCAGCCGGCCCACTTCGCGGCCGCGGGGGATCAGCGCGATTTTTGCGCTCGTGCTGAGGTTCATCTGTTGCATCCGCGTCCGCTGCGTAATGGGCAGGCGATTGTTGTCGACGAAGTGGCGGTACTCGGAATTGATCGTCGCCCGGCTGTATTCAAACCCAAACAGCACGTCCACCCGGCGTGAGGCAGTGGCTCCGATGTCCACGGCGAGTGCAGGCGCGTTGAAGTCGTTGTGCCCGATCGTCAACTGGCTCTGAACAAAATCGAACAAATCGCTGCCAGTCCTCGCGAACATCCATCCGCTTCGGATGCCCACGGAACCTTTGGGCCGGCCAAACAGGAAATCGATATTCGCCTCGGATTGCGGCGAGGCTTGTCCTGAACCGGTTTGCTCGCTGCCGTCAGATGCTGCTTGTGCGGCGCAAATCCCGCCAGGAGGGCAAAGGGACAGGAGAGCTATAGCACAACAAGCCGTCTGAAGACTTGCGCCGTGAGAAGGACGCAGACGCACGCTGTCACCTCCGGCCACCGGCCGTGGCAAGGATAACGCCGCGGCCACACGCGAGATTCGTTCGGCAACTCCGGCCGGCGCCCACTTCGAAGAACAGTCGCGCGTCCTCGTCGAGTGGAATCGCGCCACGCGCAATGCGCTGCGAGAGATCGGTCGTGATCGGCCGCCAATGCCTGGGGCAAGATCTTGATCGCGACCTGGCGCTTCAGCTTCGTGTCTGTCGCCCGGTAGACCTGTCCCATGCCGCCTTCGCCAATCTGCGCGGTGACTTCGTAGACGCCGAGACGCGTGCCCGGGATGAGAGCCAATGGGTGTAGTATCGGCGGCGGCGGAGGGCTGCTGTGGCAACGAGACTCACCGTCAATCAGCGCATAGAGAACATCGACGCGGCGCCGGACACGCCGCTCTTGTATATCCTTTCGAACAACCTCGAGCTGCAGGGACCGCGCTTCGGGTGCGGCCTTGCGCAATGCGGCTCGTGTTCGGTGCTCGTGGACGGTGTCGAGACCCGATCCTGCGTGGCACCACTCACGAGCGTCGCCGGCAAGTCCATTACGACCCTCGAGGGACTGCCCGCCTGGTACGCTCAACAGAAAAAGCTCGCGAGCGCGCCGGAGCTGCATCCGTTGCAGCAGGCCGTGATCGATGAACAGGCCCTGCAGTGCGGCTACTGCTACAACGGCCAGATCATCAAAGGGGCGGAGCTGCTTTCCAAAAACCCTCAGCCGACCGTCGAACAGATTCGCACGGCCATGAACGGCCACCTGTGCCGGTGCGGTACGTACCCCCGCATGATCACCGCGATCCAGCGCGCCTCGCGCGCCATGGCGGGGAACGCGTCGCGCGTTGGGGTGCCGGTGGCGGGAGGCGGGCGATGAGCAGCGACGTTCCAGCGACGACGTTTCCCAGGCGCGACTTCCTCAAGGCAGGCGGCGCGTTGCTGGTCGGGCTCACCTTCGCGCCACGCGTCGACGCGCAACAGCCGCCCGGCGGTGCGCTCGGCGGGCCGTTTACACCAGATCCGGACCAGCTCGATACCTGGATCGCCATTCACGCCGACAACACGGCGACGATCTTCCTCGGCTATGTCGAGCTCGGCCAGGGGAATTCGACGGCCTTGTTGCAAATCGCGGCCGAGGAACTCGACCTCGACATGTCACAGGTCTCGACGGCTCGTGTCGAGACCGGCAAGTCGCCGAACCAGGGCGGAACGAACGCCAGCGCGTCGATCAATCGAGGTGGACCGCGAATCCGCCTGGCGGCGGCGGATGCACGGCAGGCCCTCCTGGCGCGCGCCTCAACGCAGCTCGGCGCGCCGGTCGAGCGCCTGACCGTCAGCCGCGGGGTGGTGTCCGTCGCCGGCAGTCCCGGGCAGTCGGTCACTTACGGTGCGTTGATCGGCGACCGTCGATTCGACGTGCCCTACACCGGCAAGGCGCCCGTCAAGGATTACCGCGATCACACGATCGTGGGAACGAGCGTCCCGCGTAACGACATGCCGGCCAAGGCGAGCGGCAAGTACGTCTACATGCAGCACGTGCGCGTCCCCGGCATGCTGCACGGCCGCGTCGTGCGCCCACGCGGTCAAGGCGGATATGGCGACGGCGCCCGCGTCCTGAGCCTGGACGCCGGCTCAATCAGCGACATTCCGGGTGCCCGCGTGGTGCGGCGTCGCGACTTCGTGGGTGTGGTTGCGACCGAGGAGTGGAATGCGGTTCGCGCCGCGCGGCAGCTCCGCGTGACCTGGGATCAGCCGGAGAGCCTGCCGGCGACACCCGCGGCGCTCTTCGAGCGGATGCGCGCCGCAAAGACGATTGACTCCGTCGTCGTGGATCGCGGCGGCGTCGACACCGCGTTCGCGGCCGCGCGCTACGTCGTGTCTCACCGGTTCGACTCGCCCTACCAGATCCACGCAGGTTTCGGACCGAACTGCGCCATCGCGGACGTTAAAGCTGATTCGGCGGTCGTCATGTGCTCGACGCAGGGCCCCTATGCGACCCGCGCAAAGATCGCCGACGTGCTGCAGATGCCTGAAGGGAACATCACGGTCCGCTACTACGAGGGATCCGGGACCTTCGGCCGCAGCTGCTACGACGATGTCGCGCAGGCGGCGGCTGTCATGTCGCAGGAAACGGGCGCTCCGGTCCGCGTGCAGTTCATGCGATGGGACGAACATGGCTGGGACAACTTCGGACCGGCGCACACTGCCGACGTGAAGATCGCCGCCGATGCCGACGGCAAGCTCGTCGCCTATGAATACCACGGGTGGCAGCACACGTGGAGCGTGACGGAAACGACCGCGCAGCTCGCGGCGGGACGATCGGCGAGCGAGGGCCAGGATGGCCGAGCGCAGTCGCTGACCCCGACCAACACCGGGGAAATGTATGCGCTTCCGCACTGGCGAATCGTGAACCACCGCGTGCCCGGCCTGCACGGCTATTTCAAGGGGGCGCCGCTACGGTCACCGCTGGACCTCGCGATTTCCTTTGGCGCCGAACAGGTGATCGATGAATTGGCGTACCTCGCCAACATGGATCCGTACCTCTTCCGGCGGCAGAATATGAACGGCGACCGCTGGCTGGCGGTGCTCAATGCGGCCGCTGAGGCCGCGAAGTGGACTCCGAGGAAGGCGGCGGCGACTCTTTCGAAGGCGCGCGTCGTGAAAGGACGGGGTATCGCGGTCGGCACCCATCTGTCGTCGTACGGCGCCGCCGTGGCGGAGATCGAGGTCAACAAGGACACGGGCGTGATCGTTGCCAAACGGATGTACGGCGCGCTCGAAGCCGGCCAGATCGTGAACCCCGGATTCGTCGAAAACCAGATCACCGGCATGCTGGTCCAGGCGGCGAGCCGGATGTTGAAGGAAGAGGTCACGTTCTCGCGCACGAACGTCACCAGCGTGGACTGGGTCAGCTATCCGATCCTCCGATACAGCGAAGCGCCCGAGGTCTTCCCAGTCGTCGTCAAGCGGCAGGATCAGCCGTCGACCGGGGTGGGTGAAGAAGTCATCGCGGCTGGGGCCGCCGCGATCGCGAACGCGTTCTTCGACGCGACAGGCGTGCGGCTTCGCGAGCATCCCATGACGCCACCGCGAGTCGTGGCGGCGCTCCGGCGCGGGTGACGGAACGGCGCGAACAGGTTCGCGGCAGCGCGATGGCGATGGAGGCGTGGAGGGCCTATGAAATTCAAGGTCGCATTGACGATCGCCGTCTGTTTCGGGGCGATCGCCGCCGCACAGCAACCAAATACCTTCCCACAGCCGACTGCTGCAAAGGAAGTGATGGTTACCGCTATCCCTGGCGTCATCGCGGTTGGCGCCAAATGGAAACTTGTCTGGCAGGGACCCGATAACGCGGACGGCATCATCGGCACGAAAGACGGCGGTCTGCTGTTTGCGCAGGAACAGCCGAGCACGGTTGGCATGCTCGATCCGAGCGACAAGTTTTCGATTTTTGTCAGGGACACCCATGGCACAGGTGCCCTGGCGTACGACAACAAGGGCCGCCTCATTGGGGCGGAAAGAACGTGTTCGGATCCGGGCGGCCGTCCTGCCGAATGCAAAGAAGCGGCGGAACTGGTTGTCTTGCATCCCACACGGCTGATCCTCGCAAGCAAGTTCGGAGATAAAACCTTCTGGCGTATGGGCGAAGTCGTGGCCGATTCCAAAGGTGGCGCGTATTTCACCGACGATGCAGGAACGTATTTCGTCAATCCCGCCGGCAAAGTGAGCCTCGTTGCGGGGAAGGAAGTGCGAACGAACGGGATGGCGCTGAGCCGAGATGAGAAGACTCTCTATCTCACGAATGGCCGGACTATCGTCACGTTTGATATCCAGCCGGATGGCACCACTAAAAATCAGCGGGATTTCGCGACGCTACAGGGCGCCGCCGGTGGCGATGGGATGTGCATCGATTCCGAAGGTCGTTTGTACGTCACCGCCGCTGACACTGGCATTCAGGTGTTCAGTCTGGAAGGAAAACACCTGGGCATTATTCCTCTGCCACGGTCTGCCTCGAGCGTTGCGTTTTCCGGACGCAACAAGAAGGTGCTTTACGCGAAGGGCGCAGGGATGACGACGTCGGACGGCAATGAGTACAGAACTCCCGAGGGCGTGAGGAATAACGCCAAGGCGATTTACAAAATCGAGATGATTGCTCAGGGATTCACGGGCCGCCCGAAATAGCGAGCGTTTGCCAATCGTAGCTCACGCGAGTGAATCAGGTGGAACGGTGCATCTCTACTATTGGGGCCCTCTGGGCAACGCGCGTGTTCACATTCGTGTTCACATCGGGCATAGGACGATCGAAAAAGGTTGGAGGCGCCGCCGCGTAAATCTGGGTGGACACAACGGGTCGGATTGGCACTCGCCTGTTTTCGAAGCCCGAATCGGCGCGGCCTGGTCGGCCAGCGCCACGAAGGCTGGAAGCGCTTCTTCCTGAACCCAAGCGGATTCATTCGCTGCCACGCCGTACGAACTTGAGAGGCTCTACCTTTGCAGCTGACTGGCGATGCCGAGCGAGCACCCTCAGGATCGCATCGAGCACCGCGTCCAGCTCCTTGCCTACGTCCTCGGCAAGAAAGCGCAGCACGAAGTAGCCGTTCTCCTGCAGCAACTGGTCCTTTCGCCTGTCGCGACGATACGCGACCGGATCCGCGAGGTGCTGTCCCCCATCGAGTTCGATCGCCACGCGCGCGTCGGCGCACAGCAGGTCGACTTCAAGGGTTCCGAAGCCGTCGAACGGGATCGCCAGCGCCACGTTGAGACGGAAGCGTCCGTTGGTCTCCCGCAGCGTGTCCAGTCTCCGGTAGAGGAACGCCTCGGTTGCACTTCTTGCCCGCGCTACACCCTCGGCGTCTTCTGGCGTCAGCCGTGCGGCGTGCACGAACAGGCTCGCCAGCGGCGTGTCGACGCCGTCTCGAATGAGCCTTCGCACGCTCCCGGAGTAATCGCGCTTCCAGACCGGATCGGACGGAAGAACGACATCGGCAGGCCATCCTGGAACGGCGCTGGCGGGAAGAAGGATCGTGTAGCCGATAGCCTCATACCCGCGACATCGCCGGTCGAACATTCGCGCCAGCATCGGCACGTTCAGATCGGCATAGTCGTAGATGCGTACCTCGCGCTTGCCGTCGTAAAGACGATGCAGTCGGCCGGCATATTGCGCGACCGTTCCTCGCCACGAGACAGGAAGCGTCAGAAACAACGTGTCCAAACGCGGCTCGTCGAATCCCTCGCCAACGTACTTCCCAGTCGCGAGGATGACTCGCCCTTCGTGGCGCGGGATGGCTGCGAGACGCTCATTGACTGCCTGCCGCTGCTTCTTGCCTATGCCGGCGCGCAAGACGACGACGTGATCGACGCGCGTCGTAAGCTCCTTCTCGAAGCGGTCGAGATGATCATTGCGCTCGGTCAGTATCAACGGAGAACGCCCGTTGCGAACCGAGTCGATGACGTCCTCGCAGATTCGCCGAGTTCGCGCCTGGTCGTCGATCAACTCCTTATACAGGGTCTGAAATTCGATGCGCTTGTCCGGATCAGGGTTTCTCGTCGGCTGGAATGCTGTGGGCTGAACGAGCACGAAATGCTCGAAGGGGCGAGACGCCGCCTGCGCGCGGGCATTTACCTGATGTCGAACCGGACCGCACTGCATGAAGATGATCGGGTGGTGACCGTCCTTGCGCGCGACAGTTGCCGACAAGCCAAGGACGAATCGGGCCTTAGCCTGGCGTGCAACCTGTTCGAAACTGTGCGCCGACAGATGGTGGCATTCGTCAATGATCACGTGGCCGTAATCGGCGACAAGGTCAGCGACCACGCCCTTACGGACCAGACTCTGAATGATGCCGACGTCAATCCTTCCATTCGGTCGATTTCGGCCTCCGCCGATTCGACCGATCGCTTTGGCAGGTATATCGAGGAACGTCGATAGCCGCTCGACCCACTGATCGAGAAGCTGGCGCCGATGGACCAGCACGAGCGCGTTGACGCCGCGTTGAGCGATGAGCCACGCGGCGACGACGGTCTTGCCAAATGCGGTGGTCGCTGCCAAGACGCCCGTCTCGTGGCGCAAGATGGCGTCAGCTGCGGTCTTCTGTTCCTGCCGCAACTCGCCGTGAAACTTCACATCCAAAGGACCACCGTCGCGGCGTGCGTCGCGAATAACCATGCGGACGCCAAGCTCGCTGAGCATCTTGCGAACGTCATCGAGGCAGCCGCGTGGCAGTCCGATGTGATGCGGGAGATCCTCCGCGCACGCAACAACACGCGGCTTGTTGTACGTCGAAAGCCGCATCGCCTGCGCTTTGTAGAACTCGGGATTCTGAAACGCGGCGAGCCGAAGCAATCGATTTCGAAGTCCCGGATTCAAGTCTTGTTTGGAGACGTAGATCTGATTGCCAAGGACAACTTCCAATGTCGCTGGCAAATCCCCGAAGATCGGAGCCTCCCTTCGACGTGACGGAAGTGTGGTCCAGGGCTCTGTGTCTCCATCGTCCTGTGGTGGCAACCGTACGCCGAGGATGCGCCCTCGTCGTTCAGCGTCCTCAACGATCTCCTCAATCTGCGGCCTCCCGATCTTGCGAACGCTCGCGAGAAACGCCCACTGATCGGCCCAGGGCGCGAAAGAGCTGTCGAGAAAAACGGTGTTGTCCTGCTTGCGTGAACCCTTCTGGAGCGGCAGAGCGATCAGGTTCCCAAATCCTCCTTGCGGCATCGTGTCTTGATTCGGAAACAGCCGGTCGTACGAATCCAGACCGATATCTGGACGCCTTTCCATTGTCTCGGTGAGGACATGCGATCCCAATCGTCGGGCAAGCGCGGCTGGAATGGCTTCTTCGAAGAAGAACCAGACATGCGCGCCGCGCCCGGAACGTGATCGTTCGAACGCCGCTGGGAGATCGAGGTGGCGACAAGCTTCAAGAAACGCTGCAGCATCCTCGCGCCAGCCGGCCTTGTCGAAATCGACGGCAAGGAAAAAGCAGGTTTCGTCCTGAAGCAACGGGTAGACGCCGGCAACGAAGGGCTGTCCCTCGGCGTCGCAACCTGACAAGTGCCAGCGAATAACTTCGTCAGTGACCGGAAGGAACCGACGGTTGGGACATTCAGCGCATTTGATGCGCGGCTTCTCGCACACGCCACGGACCCACTCGTTCGCACAGGCGGGCGCGTACCCAGACCTGCCCGTTTTGCGGCTCTCGAATCGCCGCGGGTACACGTCGTCGCGGCCTCGGAAGAGCGACCGGAACAGGGCGATCTTCGCGTCCGACGACGATGTCCGATCGACAGACCCCGAGATCAGGTCCATGAGCTTGCTATCGCTTCAGCCACCGGTCGAAGACCGCGTTCAAGAGCGTCTCGTCCAGATAGAAGCTGGTCGCCTTGAGTCGTTCGAGCAAATCGGGCACGTTCATCAAGCCTTGCTCGGCACCTGACCTGAGCACGCCCAGCGTGCCGGTCACTCGCAGCTGTCGCCGCTTCGCCTCTGCACGGCCAGCGGCTTCATCAATCAGGAGCAGATCGGCATGCATTATCTCGGCGAGCGCGATCGCTGCCCGCTCACCGAGATCCAGATCGTCTGTAACCATCGACACGGCGTCAGGCGGCACCGGACGCACGTCGACCCAGGTCGGAGGCTTCTTGATCCACTCTCGCACCACGGCTGGCGCCCCAGCGGTGGCAAGTTCGCTGGCGACAGGCTCCGGCACCAGTACCTGGCCGTAGAAGCGCCGGAGAAGTTCGATGTGTTCCAGCTGGATTAGATAGTGCAGCGGCCCGCTGTCGGCCACGACGATCATCGGCTGGGCAGAATTCCGAGCTCTCGTTGCGCGCGCAGATCCTCCTCGAGGTCCGCGGCCGTGTA
>WNGB01007974.1_pt1 | contig 15140 bp, 12 predicted proteins | sample 5400681 | NCBI WGS metagenome assembly WNGB01 (sample SAMN13153367, study PRJNA577476) | soil metagenome | isolation source: 115 cm soil or saprolite under grassland replicate 2 | place: USA:California | collected 2016-06-15
CTTGCGCCCGAGCGCCTTGCGATGCTGCGAGCGGCGTTCGAGACCACCATGCGCGATCCGGCGTTCCTGGCGGAGGCCGCCAAGCTGCAGCTGAAGGTTTCGCCGATTTCCGGCGTGACGATGGATCAGATGATCGCTGCGCTGAGCGCCACGCCGAAGCAGATCGTCGCGATCGTCGCCAAGCTGACCGGAAGCGGCGGCGCGAATTAGACCGACGCGCTGCTGCTCACGCCGCCGCGACGTCCACGTCGAGCGGCGCGATCGTCTTGAGCCCTGCGATCTGGACGCCCTTGTCGCGACGGCTTCCGCGCTGCTCCTTCGGAATCGGCCGCCCGCCGCGATCGCGCAGCCAAAGCCGCAGCAGGTGCCGCCGCCGATGCAACTCGGGCCAGTCCTCGAATGCGCGCCGGCTGTGCAGCGTCACATGATTGGCAAGAAATTGGATGTCGCCGATCTTGAACTCGATATCGGCGGCGAATTCGTCAACAATGTCGCGATAGACCTGAATGGCCTCTTTCTGCGCCGGCGTCAGCGGCGGCACGCCCGGAAGCTTGAGCACCTTTTCGATGGTCGAGCCCGCCCCGATGGCGCTGAAGAACCCGTCGGTGAAGCAGAAGATCGGCTGCTTGTACCAGGGACACGTTCCCGGAGTCATCTCACCCTTGTGCGATCGGTAAAAGTCGTTGCACAGCACCTCGACCAGATCGGGCCGCCGCTCGAGCATCTTGTTGTAAAGCGTCACCGAGCTGGCGACGCGGCTGGTGCCGCCCTTCTTCGCCGGGTGCAGGCACAGCAACCCGACGTAGTCGCACGCGTCCGAGTGAAAACGGACCTGCGCATTGGTGTTGTAGCTGCGGCCGGTGGTGCCGTAGTTCTCGCCGATGTCCTTCACGTGCCCAAGCACGTGACCGTACTTGTTCTGCACCATCTTGTCGCCGAGATAGGAGCCGAGCCCCATATAGGCGGTCGCGATGGCTTCCCGGTCCAGCCGGTCAACCGGGAAATTCTGCACCATCACCAGGCCGCGTCCGTCGACGAGCTCGCGGCGGATGTCGGCCAGCACGCCGGCCAGCTTGTTCAGCGGAAAGTTCTCCCGGTTGACCTCAGGCAGGGGAAGGCGCCGCTTGCGGAAGGCATCGGTCGCGGCGAGCAGTTCCTCCTGATCCTGATCGGAAATCCGATAGGCCCAGTCCTGCACCGGCCCCAACGAGCCGGGCTCCCAGCCCGCGGGATCGATGACCGGTTGCATGGGAGCGGCAGGCAGGCGCTTCGCCAGGTGATAGGTGCGAAAATCCGACATGGTCGTGTCCCTCCTCGCGGAGCCAGCGGATGTTTCACCAGTTGACGGAAATTCGACGAGTGTCAAGCTAAGCGCCGGCTGGCGCGCGTAGCACGCCTGGATCGGAGATCGGATGTGAAAGTTTGGCGCGACTACGATCAGGCCGCCCTCGACCTGCAATACGGGACGCGCAACCAGATCGGCGATCAATATGACGCCTGGGCGGAGCGATGGAGAAAGGAATCCGAAGCGACGCGCCGGGCGCTCGGGCCCAAAGTTGACATTGCCTATGGTCCGCATCCACGGCACCGGCTGGACATTTTTCTGTGTGCTTTGCCGAAGAGTCCCGCCCCGATTGTAGTTTTCTTCCACGGCGGGTTCTGGCGTTCGCGCGACAAAGCGGACTATAGCTATGTGGCCAATGGCCTTGGCAGCCTTGGCTGCGTCGTGGCGATCGTGAACTATCCGCTGTGCCCGGCCGCGACGCTCGACGAGATCGTGGCCTCCGCACGCAACGCCGTGCGCTGGCTGCTCCATCATGCCGATGAATTCGGCGGCGACGCCTCTCGACTCTATGTGACGGGCCATTCGGCGGGGGCTCACCTCGCCGCCATGTGCTGCTGCGGAGACGGCACCAATCCGTCCGAGTTGCCGGCGGGCGCGATCAGGGGCGCCCTGTTGTCGAGCGGCCTCTACGAGCTCGAGCCGGCACGTTTGTGCTTCGTCAATGCGGATATCCGCCTCGATACCGACCAGGTTACGCGCCTCAGTCCGGCACGGCTGCGGCCGATGGCTTTGTCCGGCTCGGCGATCGTGGCGCATGGGACCGCGGAGACCGACGAGTTCGCCTGGCAAGCGAACAAGCTGGTCGGCGCGCTTACGCGATATGGCGCCGACGCGCGGATCGTGCAGGTCAAGGACGCGAACCACTATACGATCGTGCCACAGCTCGCGAACGGTGGCACGTTCTTGCTTGGCGAGTTCAGCAAGATGATATGAAGTCAGCTTCGGCGCAGCCAACCGCTTGGCATACCCCCCAAACGGCTACTTGTACCTCAGCTTCAGCATCAGGATCGCGCCGGCCAGCAGCAGCGTCACTGCATTTGCGCCGATCAGCGGAAGATCTCGCGTCAGCAAGCCGTAGGTGAGCCACGGGACAATTCCCGCGCGAAGGACCATGAACATCACCAGCGAGATGTCCGCAGTCGATCGCGTCTGCCACGCCTTCAGAAGCTAGGGGAGGAATGCAATCGTGGTGCAAGCAGCCGCCGCATAGCCGACAACCTCAATCACGCTTGATCCTTGGGTAATGACGAAGCCCGAATCGTTGGGCAACTATACCGGGACTTCGGCCTTCGTCTGCGCCGTTCGGGCCGAGCCCTGCGTGAGCTCAGGCAGAATCTTGAGCGCAAATTCGTCGAGGCCCTGACGCATCGGATAGAACTGCAGCAGGAACAGATCGATCCCGAGCGATTCATAGCGGCGGATTCGCTCCACCACCGTCTTGGGCGAACCGATGAGGTTGGCGCCGACCGCGACCGACGCCGACTTGATCGCGGGGTCCTGCGCAAGCTGCGCCATATAACCGTCGGCGATCGCGATCGCTTCCGCGTCGGTGTCGGCCGTGAGCACACAGGCGCTCAGGCCGTATTGCATCGTGCGCCCGAGCTCGCGACAGCGCCGCTCCATCAGGCCGACCTCGGTCTCGACCCGCTTCAGCCCGTCCTCATACTCGCTGTAGTGCCGGCTGCTGTTGACGAACCAGGCATCGCATTCCTGCGCGACGACATTCATGCCCTCATCGACCCGGCTCGCGGCGTAGATCGGAGGATGCGGGACACGGACTGACTTGGTCGGGACCGTTCCATATTCGACCGAATAGAAATCGCCGTGGAACTTGAAGTCGTCGTGCAGCCACATGCCCTTCATCACCTGGATGAACTCGTGCATGCGCCGGTAGCGCGCCTCCCCGCTCGCCAGCAGCTTGCCAAAGACTTCGAACTCCTGCGGCCGCGATCCATTGACGATGTTCACGCAGAACCGTCCGCCGCTGATCCGATCGAGCGACGCGGCGTGCTTGGCGACCACCTTCGGATCGATGATACCGGGATGCACGGCCGCCATGATCTCGATCGACGTCGTCTGCGCGGCCAGCGCCGCCGCCAGCATCCAGGAATCCAAGTCCGGGCCAAAGAATCGCTGGGCAATGAGCGTGATCTCGAAACCGAGCTCTTCCGCCCGGCGCAGCACGTCGACCGCATAGAGATAGTTCTGGTCGACGCCGCCGCCGTGCCGGGTCAGCGCATCGAACGCCGGCTGGACCAGCGAGTCGGGCCGGATGGACAGCGGGGCCGGGCACCAGATGCCGAGTCTCATTTGCTTTTCTCCTTCGGCGTCTCCTTGGCCGGCGCGTTCGCGGGGTCACGCCAACGCAGGGCCGGCCAAACACTAATCGGTGGCCGCAGCATAGACTGCAGCGCGCGTCACGATGTCTTTTGGCGCAGCGTAGGCGCGGCCAATGAGCGCCTCAACTTCGCGGGCCGTCAGCGGATCGATGAACTGCTTGGCCCTCTCGGCATCGGCGAGGTACGCCTTGTCTTTCAGCATCTGCTCGAACCCGGTCTGGAGCGCGGCGAGCCGGTCGGCCGGCACACCCGGAGGCGCAAGGAACGGCCGGCCGAATTCCTGCGGAATGCCGAGCAACTCGAACACCTGCCGATCGTCCGCATCCTTGATGAGATCGATGGCCAGGGGAACCCCGCGCAGGTGGACGGATTGCTTCAGGCCGAGCTGGAGCAGGAAGTTGATCTTGTTGTCGATGATCCAGTGCGGCACTGACGCCATGTGGGTTTCCCAGGCGACGCCGCAGATGCCCTGGATCTCGCCGCGTTCGACGGCGAGCCGCATTCCGGGCGTGGTATAGCCGGAGACGATCTTGAACCTGGTGCCGATCATCGCATTGAGCAGCTTCGGAAACATCACGGGGGTCGAGCCAAAGCCGGTCGCACCGACGATCACCTCCTGCGAGTGGGCGTCCTCGATCGTCTTGATCGGCACCGTGTGCCACGTCAGGCACGTGGCGGTCTGTTTGCCGATGCTGCCGATCCAGCCAAATTTCTGCGGGTCGAACCGCGCGTTGGCGTCGCCATAGAGCGCGGACAACACCACCGTATTGAAAGAAGCCAGAATCGTGGAGCCGTCGCGCGGCGCCGTATTGTAAAGGGCGTTCATGGCCACCAGGCCGGTCGCCCCGGGCACGTTCTTGACGACAATGCTCGGATTGCCGGGAATGTGCCGTCCATAGTGGAGCGCAAGCAGGCGGGCATAGGCATCGAAGCCGCCGCCGACGCCCGAGCCGACATTCACGGTGATGCCCGTGCGCCGGTAGAAATCGGCAACGGACTGCGCAGTGGCGCTGCCGATCGACCAGGGCCCGACCGCCGCAAGTGCCGCTACAGTCGCCGCTAAGATCAAGCGCCTGGGCATCGTGCTGGCTCCTTTCGCTTTCGTCCCGTTTCTTGTCGACGCCTTCTCATGACCCGCTTAGAACTCGCGCAGCAGCCGGCCGTAACCATCGATCCTGTCATTGATGCCCGCGGTCCGCAGCGCCTTCCAGAAGATTGCCTGCTGTGAGGTCATGACGTTGACGCCGAGCTCCTGCTCGATCTGCTCGATCGCATGCGCGGTCGCCCAGTGCGCGCAACTGTGGTGAATGGTGTCGGCCTCGGGATGCTCGCGCTTGACCTGGCGCGCCAGCGTGATCGCGAGGTCGCCGGGCACGCGGCCGAGGTCTTCCACCGTATAGCCGCACGCGATCACGCCGGCCGGTTCGACGCCGAGATTGCGCATCGAGGCCTCGTGATCGGCGTTGGTCTCCGCCACGAACGGCTGGACGGTCGCGACCTTGCGCGCGCCGAGCGCCCGCAGCGCGTGCGTCTGCGCGTGCGTGGAGGTCACCACCTTAGTGCCGATCTCCTGCGCCAGCGAGGCACAGATCGCATCGAGGTTCTCGACGCCGCGCGATTGATTGATCGGATTGCCGCCGAGAACGACCACGTCGGCGCCCGCGCGCGCCATCGCCTTGGCGGCTTCCAGACTCTTGGCGTGGCTTTGCGCCATTTGCTCCTTGGTCGATGGGGAGGTGAGCGAGGTGACCGCCAGCGTGGTGATCATCAGCGTCACGCCCTTCGGCGCCATCTGGTAGAATTCGTAGCAGAAACCTTCCGTGACGAATGGCGGCGAGCAATAGCCGATGCGGGCGCGGTAGCCGTACATGAACCCTCCCGTTCTTGTTCTTCAGCCCGATCTGCTTCGAACTGGGCGCAGACGCAAACAAGACAAAACTCCTTGCCGCGTGTCAAACCTCGCTCGCCTTCGACGGAGGCGTCGCAGCACAATCCAAACGAGAATCTCCCCCAAGCGCGGCGCCGCCGCGGGCGAACATTTCGCCGATTTAATCCGGGCAGCGCCCAGCGGCCTTGTGGCGCCCCACGTCGCCGCTACACTGGGTGGCTCCCTGAAGGCGGCGAAGACCGCCACCGCCGAATGCCGGTTGAGAGATCGTTGTGACCACCACGGTGCAAGCGGATCAGGCGCCGGCAGCCGCTACGCCGGAGGACCAGGCTCAGATCACGCGGCTGATGATCTATTTCGGCGTGGTCTACGCGGTCGAAGGCATCGGACAGACCGCCGGGATCATCTCGCAGCCGATCAACTACTATCTGAAGGAGGTCCACGCCTGGACGCCCGTCCAGGTCACCGCCTTCCTCACGGTGTTCAATCTGCCGTGGATCATCAAGCCGATCTACGGGCTCATTTCCGATTTCGTGCCGCTGTTCGGCTACCGCCGGAAGACCTACCTGATCCTCGCCAATGTGCTCGCGACCGGCGCCTATCTGTGGGCGGCTCGAAGCGAGGCCCCGAGTCATCTGTTGCTGGCATTGCTATTGACCGCGTACGCCATGGCGATATCGAGCACGCTGTGCGGTGCGCTGCTGGTGGAGAACGGCCAGCGGTTCGGGACCAGCGGAGCTTTCGTCAACCAGCAGTGGTTGTGGTTCAATATCTCGTTCATGGTCGCCTTGTTGATCGGGGGCCAGCTCATTCAGCACCTGTCGCCGACCTCCGCGCTGCATAGCGCGGCCCTTATCGGCGCCATCGCTCCCCTCTCGGTCGTCATCTGCACGTGGTACCTCGTCGCCGAGGACAAGCGGCCGGTCAATCTCCCCGAATTGAAGGTGGCCTTTCGCGGCCTGTTGAACACATTCAAGTCGCGGACGATCTGGATCGTGGGAACCTTCCTGTTTCTCTACTATTTCAGCCCCGGCTTCGCGACGCCGCTCTACTATCACATGACCGATACGCTGCAGTTCTCTCAGGGCTACATCGGCATCCTGGGCGCGATCAATGCAGCCGGTTCGATCGTCGCCGCCCTGCTCTATCGCCGCTACCTGACCGACATGACCTCGAAGCGGCTGCTGCAGCTGAGCATCATCCTGGGCACGCTCGCCAGCGCTTCGTACCTGTTGCTGTTCGACCAGGTGACGGCAGCCATTCTCAACTTCTGCACCGGCTTTGCGGTCATGATCGCGCTGGTGGCGACGCTCACGCTCGCCGCCGACTACTGCCCCAAGAACTCGGAAGGCTTCACGTTCGCGGCGCTGATGTCGATCACCAATCTGGCCGGCGCCGTCTCGGACAATGTCGGCGCCTTCCTCTACGAAGGGGTGTTCGCGAGCCGCCTCACGCCGCTCATCCTGGTGTCGACCGCATTCACGGCGTTTGCCTGGGTGCTCATCCCCCTGCTCCGCCTCGGCGACAAGCCGCACGGCCAAGCGGCCGCGCAGGCCCCACCGCACTGAACTCCATCCGCAAATATCAGTCGGCGGGCGGTCTCAACATGTTTGGGATAGCAGTCGGATAAGGAATGAGGCCCCAGCTTGCGCCGGGGCCTCTTCGGCTACTTCTTCGCCCTTTTCTTGGCTTTCTTCTTTTTCGCCTTCTTTGCCTTCTTCGCCATGTCAACCTCCGTGGCTAGACCCGGCGAATCGCAATTATACAGGCAGTCAATGGGCTCATCCGCGCGCTTGGGCGCCAGTCCACAGGTTGAGGCCCCGCAACGGACTATCGCGGCTCGTCGGCCTGACGGCCTTGAATGTCGAGGGACCGCAGCGGCTCGACCGCCGGACCATGAATGACCTTTCCGTCGGCCTGGAAGATTGAGCCGTGGCAGGGGCAATCCCAGGTGCAATCGGCGTTGTTCCAGGTCACCACACAGCCTTTGTGCGTACAGACAGCGGACACCGCATGCGGCCGTCCGGTGTCATCCTTCCAGACCGCAATCTTGTCCTTGCCGCGGGTGATGATGCCGCCTTGACCGGGCGCAATATCCTCGATGCGACCGACGCTCGATTGGGTGTCGCCGCCTTCCTGAAAATCCTTAGGCGAAGGCCGCCGCGGGTCGTAGAGCTTCGCCCAGGGGTTTGACCGACCGCTGACTTGGTCGGCGATCAGCATGCCTGCTGCCGTGCCGTTGCTGATGCCCCAACCGTTGAAGCCCGTCGCAATGTAAAGTCCGGGCGCATCGTCAGAAGACGCGCCCGCGAATGGCACACGGTCGGCCGTGTCATAGTCTTCGTTGGCCCAGCGCCACACCGGATCGCCCACCGGAAGATGGCTCTGCACCCAGCTTTCGAGATCGCGGAAGCGCTTGGCGACGTCGCCATCCTGCCCGGTATTGAAGCGCGGCCCCAGCGCCACCAGCAGCGGCCCTTCACAGTCGCGTCCCATCCGCAGCGAATGGGTCGGATCGTCGATTCCAATGAACATCCCGTCGATGAGCGCGTCGTTCGTCGCCCGGAACGCCATTGCGATATGGCAGCGCGGCTGGGCGCGGCCGTCGTACTCCACGGGGCCGGCCATCGGCAGGTTGGTGGCAATGACCACATGCTTGACGTCGAGCGATCCTTCCGCGCTGGCCACGCGCCACCGGTCGCCGGACTCGACCGCGGTGACGCGCGTGTTCTCAAAAATGCGCGCGCCCGCCGCGTCGACCGCGAACGCCAGTCCAATCAGATATTGGGCCGGATTGAACTGCGCCTGATCGGGAAAGCGCATCGCCGCCGTCGTATCAAAGGGCAGCGGTGCCCGCTCTAGCAATGCGGCATCAAAGCCGACACGACGGGCAGCCTCGGTTTCTGCCGCAACGTCCTCGCGTTGAGCTGGATCGCACGTGTACGTATAGGCGTCCTTGCGTTCGAATTCGCAGGCGATGCCAAGCTGATCGACCCAGGTCGAAATCTGCTCCGCGCCGCGCCGGTTGGCCTCGGCATAGTGCTGGGCGTGATCGATGCCCAGCGTATCGATCAAATGACGATAGATGAGGGCATGCTGGCTGGTGATCTTGGCGGTCGAGCGGCCCGTCACCTGCCGCCCAATGCGCCTCGCCTCAAGCACCGCAACCGACAAACCGGCCCGTGCCAACAGATAGGCGGTCGAGAGGCCGACAATGCCGGCACCCACGACGGCAACGTCGGCGCCGCCGGACCCCGACAGCGTCGGATAGTCCGTTTGCGGCGCCGTTGCGTTCCAGCAGCAGTCACGTTTTCCGGAAAGCGGCATTGGCCAAGCTCAATCGGTCGCAATCAAGGCCTCCTCCGCGCATGAAAAGAACGCCTGCCTGTGCCGGCAGGTTCCTTGGTTACCGGCGCCAGCAACCCCTTCCGCGTACCCAGGCACATGATATAGCTTTCCCAGGCTTTGATGATCTGCGCGCCGACGGGAGGAATCATGCGTCCGATAAATAGGCTGCTGGCGTCGCTGGCGTTGACGGTTTCGCTGGCATCGACCGCATTCGGGGCGACGATCACCGGCACCGTCACCGGCCCGGACGGCAAGCCCTTCATGGGCGCGTTTGTCGTCGCCGAGAACCCGCAGACCAAGATGACCGTGAGCGTCTTATCGAACGCGCAGGGCCGCTACCACGTCGGCAACCTGCCGGCGGCGACCTACACGGTGAAGATCAACGCGCTCGGCTACGCCAGCGATCCCCGCCCCAACGTAGCCCTGGCCGCCGAGCAGAAGAGCTCGTTCGACTTTGCGCTGCAGAAGTCGAAGGCGCGCTGGAGCGATCTGAGCACCTATCAGGGCCGGCAGCTGCTGCCCAAGACCAAGAGCCACGATCTCAGCCATAAGGACGAGCTGTTCACGACCTGCTTCCAGTCGTGCCACTCGTTCCAGAAGCGCATGGCGGTCGAGACCTGGGACGAGAACAGCTGGCGCGCGCGCGTCACGTATATGCGCGACGTGATGATGGAAGGCCGCAAGTTCAGCGACGAGGTGCTCGAGGACCTTGTGACGTATTTCACGTTCGCGTTCGGCCCCAATTCGCCGAAGACGCAATCGCCCGAGGACATGCCGGAATACAAATCCCTCGTCCGCCCGTTCAGCCCGAAGGCGATGAACATCGCCTATGTGGAGTACGACTTCGAGGCGCCGAACGGCATGGGGCCGTGGAGCGCGGTCGAGGACAAGGAGGGGATGATGTGGATCCCCTACTACGGGCGCGGCAACGCGGTGGTGCGGCTCAACCCTGCGACCGGCGAGCAGACCTCGTTCCCGCTCGGCTTTGCCAAGAAGGCCGGCATCCATTCGGCGGTACCGGGCGTCGACGGCAGCATCTGGTTCACGGAAGCGGCGCTCGGCCGGATCGGGCGCCTCGACCCGGTAACCAAGCAGATCACCGAATTTCAGAACAAGCCGCTGCCCAACGGCACCCGCACCGGCGCGCATACGGTTCGCGTGGATGACAGGGGCTTGGTGTGGACCAGCGGCGGTCCGGCGATCTCGATGTTCGATCCCAAGACCGAGCGCTTCCAGCACTACGACCTCGCCGCGACCTACGGCAACGTGGTCGGTCCGAACGGCGAGCAGTGGTTTACCTCGTTCCGCGACGACGGCCCGATCGGCCGGATCAAGGACGGCGTGCTGTCGAAGTTCTATCCGCCGACCAAGGGCAAGCCGCAGCGCATCCAGGTGGATAGCGACGGCACTGTCTGGTTCAGCGAGCGGCGCGGCAACCGGATCGGCCACTTCGATCCCAAGACCGAGACGTTCAAGGAATTCCAACTGCCCGGACCCGAGGCCAGCCCTTACGCCATCGGCATCGATCGCGATCGCATGATCTGGTACTCCTCGCACGAGCAGGACACGCTCGGCCGCCTCGATCCCAAGACCGGCGAGGTCATCGAATATCCGTATCCGCATTCGGAGATTTCGATGCGGGAGTTCTTCATCGATTCGAAGGGCCGCATGTGGTACGCAAGCTCGGTCAACAACAAGATCGGGTATTTCTATTTCAACGACGATCCCGACGCGGCGAAGTAGCCGGCGACGTCTGGGCTTCGTTGTACGCGCTATTGCGCTTTCAACTTGCGTTGGATCATCGGTTGTCATTGCCGGGCTTGACCCGGCAATCCATCCTCTTACGAAAATGGATGGATGCGCGGGTCACGCCCGCGCATGACGTGGAAGGTCCTGCAATCAAATCGCCAAGCGAGTGAGCTCTCACCGAAAGTGCTTCTTGTACAGCTCGACGGACTTGGGCGTGAGCTCCTCGAGCTGCTCGAAGTTCAGCGTCAAAGCCGGAACTCCCGCGTTCTTCGGCACGATCATGCTCAGGCTCGGCGCCGGGCCGACGTCCGGGCGCGAGGGAAAATATTCGGCCGCCTGCATCATGCGCTGTGCCTGCGTCGACAAAATGAAATCGACGAACAGCATCGCCGCGTGCGGATGCTTGGCGCCTTTGACCACCTGGATGCAGTCGATCAGGCTCGGGACCGGGTCGAACAGCACGGTGGCCGACGGGGCGCCCCGGCCGGCGCTGATGATCGGATGGTGCGCCGAGATACCGATGCCGATCCAGTATTCGCCCAGGATGACCTGATCGACGACCTGGCGGTTGCTGACCGTCAGCGCCGTGACGTCCTGCCGGGCGAGCTTGGCGATATAGGCCTCGGTCTTCTCTGCGCCCCAGGTTGCGAGCAACGAGCTGATCGTAATCAGGGCGCCGCTCGCGTCCGAGCTCGCGTTCCAGGCCATCTTGCCCCGCCACTTCGGATTGAGCAGGTCGTCGTAGGTCTTGGGCGCTTCCTCCTTGGAGACGAATTTCGTGTTGTAGCCGAGTCCGATGTAGCGCAACCGCGTCGCCGCCCAGGTGCGATCGTGCGCAACGTCTTCCTTCGGCAGCGCCTCCAACAGCGGCGAATGGAACGGCAGCACGAACTTGGTGCCGCCCACGGAACCCGAGATGCCGCTGCCCTCCACGATATCGGCCATCAGCGCATTGGCCTGAATCTCCGCCAGCACCTTGACGACCAGCTGGTTGGCGTCGCCGCGCCAGTATCGGGTCCTGATGAAGGGATATTTCTTCTCGAAGGCTTCGGTCAGCGGCCGCAGCAGCTGGTTTACGATCATGCCGGAGTAGATGACGACCGTGCCTTCCCGGCGCGCACCGTCCTCGAGCACCTTCTGCCGGTCCGGCCCCTGGTAGTTGAGGATCTCGTCCGTGGTGAGCGCGGGCGCGGCGGTGGACCACAGCGCCAGCGCGACCGCCGCAAACGCAAGGCCGTGCGATGGGATTCGGGGCATTTGCTCCCTCCAAAGTCCTTTGATCCGAGGCGACGTCCTCGTCGCATTCGCACGTGCCTTCAACCTGCCAGGCTGACGCGCGCCGCTTGCGCGATCTGTGTCTTGGCATCGGCACGCAAGCTCGCGCCGGAACCGATCCCTTCGGGCAGGCGGATCATGCCGTTCTCATTCTCGACGCCTTGCGTGATGTCGTTCTCGAGCCGGACGAACTCACCGAACTCGCAGGCGAAGCTCAGACTCGGGAGGCTCGCCGCCAGGTGCATAGCCTGCGCGGTCAGCAGCCGGGGGCCGACGTGGGCGCCGAGCCGGCATGGAATGTCGGCAGCCTCGCAGATGCGCGCCGCCGCGATCGTGTTGCGCAGGCCGCCGAGCTTGGGAACCTTGAGGCTCACGAGATCGACGATCCGGTTGGACGCGAGCATGAAGACATCGCGCACCGAGGCGGCGCTCTCGTCGGCTTCGACCGCGATCGGGGAATGATCGGTCACGAATTTCAGTCCGGCATGGTCGTCGGCGTTGCAGGGCTGTTCGAAAATCTCCACGCCGAGATCGACCACTTTCGTGGCGAGCCAAACCGCGCCCTTCGGCTTGTAGGCCTGGTTGGCGTCGATCGTGAGCCGCACGTCGGGACCGACGCGCTCGCGGATCGCGCGCACGCGCGCCGCGTCGAGCTCGACGCGCCCGTCGACCTTGATCTTGATGTCGCGGTAGCCGGCGTCGATCAGTTCCTGCGCCTTGGCGGCCATCTCGTCCGGCCGCTTGAGCGAGAGGACGCGCAGCACCGGGAATTCGGTGCGCAACTTGCCGCCGAAGAGCGTGCAGAGCGGGACGCCGAGCGAACGCGCCGCGATCTCGTAGAGCGCACAGTCGATCGCCGCCTTGGCCTGGTTCATGCCCCGCAAACGGTGGTTGAGATCGGCCATGATGGCTTCGCTGTCGAACGGGTCGCGCCCGATCAGCAAGCGATTGAAGTCATCGAGCACGCCCTTGAGGCCCGCGCTGCTGGCGCCCATGTGCTTGGTGGCCGAGGCATACCCGTAACCGACCGTGCCGTCGGCGGCGGTGATCTCGACCAGCCAGCCTTGCGAGATGCGGTTGGCGTGAATCGAGAACCGCCATTTCGGGTCCGACTGCGGCATGTCGGCCGGCAACAGCTCAACTTTGCTGATCTTCATGGAGCCTCGCCCCTCGCGCAGTCCGCATTCGTCATCCGACGACCGACGCGCAGCTTATGCCGGGGATACAACAACTGCAAAGCCGGACAACCTCAGCTGACCGTCAGTCCATAGCGCCGGGCGGTGCGATAGAATAGGAGACCGATGCCCATCATCAGCGCGGTCCAGCACACGCCGACGGCCGCGAGCGCGGTGATCTGGCCGTTGCCCCAGAGATCGAACAGCGTCACCGCCACGACCTGCGACTGCGGCCCGGCCAGCAGGATCGGCATGGCGACCGCGCGCACCGACAGCAGCATCACGAACAGCCAGCTCATCGCCACCGATGGCGCAATCAGCGGCAGCACGATGCGGAAATAGGTCCGCACCCGCTTGGCGCCGGACATCGCGGCCGCCTCTTCAAGCTCGCGATGGATCTGCATGGCGCCCGCATAGCAAAAGCGCATGCCGTAGGGCAGGTACTGAACCACGGCGGCGATGACGAGCGAGGAGAGCGTACCGTAGATCGCGATCGGCGCATTGACGAACAGCTGCAGAAAGGCGACGCCGAGCACGATCGCCGGGAAGATCAGCGGCAGCGTTGCCAGTTGGTCGAGCAGCCAGCCGCCCTTGTAGCGGCGCACCGAGAGCCAGGCGCTGCCGGCGGTGAGCAGGCAGACCACCGTGGCGGTCGCCGCGCCCATCAGGATCGTGTTGAGAATGGCGCCGCGAAACGACGGGCTCGCCGCCACCAGGCGGTAATTGTCGAGCGTGAGCCGGCCGAAGACGTCAGCGTGCACGCCGTCGTAGAACGGCAGCAGCGACGCGAGCACGATGATCCCGAGCGGCAGCACCAGCAGCACGACGAGGAACACACAGAGCACCGCGGCAGTAACATAGCGCCATTGGCCGAGATGCATCACGCGCGGGCGATAGCCCTTGCCGGTGATGGTCTGGTAGCGCTCCGCATGCCGCAGCAGATGCCGATGCGCCAACAGAAGCAGCACGACTGCCAGCATGAGAATGACCGAGAATGCGCCGGCCTGTCCGTAGTTCGACGGCAGGTCCTTGCGGATGCTCTCGAAGATGTCGGTGGTCAGCACCGACACGCCGCCGGCGCTGCCGACCAGCGCCGGGATGTCGAAGGCCTCGAAGGCGCGGATGAACACGAGCAGCAGCAGGGCGAGCAGCGCCGGCGTGGCCAGCGCCATGGTGATGCGGCGGAAGGTGGTGAACAGCCCCGCCCCGCTCATCATGGCGGCCTCCTCGAACGAGGCGTCGGCCAGGCGAAACACCGACGACAGCAGCAAAAAGCCGAGCGGCGTCCAGATCATGCCCTCGATCAGGATCATCCCCCACAGGCTGTTCACGGAGAACAGCGGCGCCTCGGCGCCGAAAACAGCCATGAGCAGCGCGTTGACCGGCCCGGCCTTGCCGAGGATGAGCAGCCAGGCGACCGTATAGAGCACGTGCGGAATGCCGAGCGACACCACGGCAACCAGAAACACGTATTGGCGCAGCGGCGTGTCGGTGCGCTCGACGATCCAGGCCTGCAGCGCGCCGAGCACCAGCGCCAGCACGGCGGAACCGGCTGCGAACAGGCTCGAATTGATGAAGTGGTTGAAGAAACGCGGCGACGACACCATGTCGCGGTAGTATCCGAGGGTGAAATCGCCGAATGAGCCGTCGGCGTTCGTCGTATAGAGGCTCGTCTTCAACAGGAAGTAGAGCGGCGGCAGCGTGAGCAGCAACAGCAGCCCGATCAGCACCAGGACCGCAGGCGACCAGCCGGCGAAGAGACGCCCCATTCACCGGCCCTGGAAGTATTTTCTCTGCAGATCGAGCGACTTCGCCCGCAGTTCGAACATGAATTCCTCGGACAGGAAGCGCTCCTGCAGCCCGGCCATGCTCGGCACGATGCTCTGCAGGCTCGCCTGCGGCTTCACGTCGGGATGCGCCGGCAGATAGTCGGCCTTCTCCAGCACCTGCTGCGCCTCCTTCGAGAGGAGATAGTCGATCAGCAGCATGGCGGCGTGCGGATGGGTGGCGCCTTTCGTCAG
>WNGB01008400.1_pt1 | contig 15140 bp, 19 predicted proteins | sample 5400681 | NCBI WGS metagenome assembly WNGB01 (sample SAMN13153367, study PRJNA577476) | soil metagenome | isolation source: 115 cm soil or saprolite under grassland replicate 2 | place: USA:California | collected 2016-06-15
ACGCAGACCACGTTAATCCCATCATTCTTGAGGTATCCGGTCGCCAGCACCAGCGCCTTTAAAGCCTGGTTGACCGCCCCTGCACCGATGGCTTGCACTTCCGCCCGTTTGTGTTCGCGAATCACACCCGCTATCGCCCCGGCGACGGCAGACGTACGGGAGTTGGCCGAAACTTTGATCATATCCATAACAACCTCCCATGGTTGGCTAAGAAGGGGGCAACTATTATCTACAAAGATTGTACTGGATTTATTGAGTATATTCAAGCATTATATTTATATATGTATGGAATCGTAATATTAGTAGGGTTTGTGGATAGTGTGGATAAACATGATATACCACCACTAATAGGCTACTCTTCACATATGCACCCACACCTTGTGCCTGTTCCTGTTTTCAATGTGACTCTCAACTGTGGATAGATTTTGGACAATTTACAAGCCACAAGGCAAAGTTATCCACACTTATCCGCAGTTTCTATATTTAGTATTTGTCTCATACTCCTACCTATATATGGCGGTATGCATTTGGACATTTGCTTGAGATTTTGTATGCATTTGGACATTTGCTTGAGATTTTTCGAACAATCTTCCTAATTCTCCACAGGCGAGGTCAGTTTTCCACAGTTTTGAACGAGTTATCCACAGTTTGGATGCCTAGGCGGCAAGATTTGACTAGACAACTTATCCAAAATATGGATTTTTATTTGTAGATTTTGGATTGATAATAGGCAATTATGGGGATAATAAGACCTTACATACCAGTTGATGTATCTATCCCGTTCTCAACAGCAATTTCTTCCAGCAAAATATCGATCTCGTCGAGATATTGGTCGAGTCCTTGCACTCGCTCTCCAAAGCTCGGACCTAATAACCCTAAGTCACTACAGGCCCTTTGCCAGAATTGGAACTGATCCCCTTCCAGTATTTCGACAGCCAGGGTCCAAGTGGTGATGAGCGGCCAGAGAGCGGCATGAGGCGTCTCCCCCTCCAACATAGCTTTGATTGCCTTGTGATAATAATTGACGCGGGCCGGGTGGATGCGTAAGTCCGCATTCGAGTTTTCGCTCGCGATCTCAAAAGCGGTTTTCCAGTCTCCGACCCAGCTTTTAATGGTTTCAGCATCCACCTGATTTGCACCAATCAACCCTAGCGCTCCCGCGGCCATGCCAGGTTTTTGGGCGAGTTCCGCGCGCTCAGGGAATTCGAGCAGGAGGCGGCGTTCGTAGATTGGCGGACCGCTTAGTTCTGCGATGACATTGATGGCATGAAACAATGACTTGAAGTACTTTCTTAGTTCCTTTGGCCCAGCCTTCTCACTAATTTCCATCAGCTCCATCCAAATCTGCCGGCCGTGCGAATAGAGCTGGCGGCAGCGCTGAAGCATGAGCGGCGGTTGCTCAAACTCAAAGCCCGCACGTAGGCTAGCCTGGACAAAATCAAAAAACTTCTCTCTTTCATACAACAACATTGGGTCATAGATCTCGTAACCCAGCCAGGGATCTCCACGCAGTTCACGCGGGGCCCTGAACTCATCCTTCGCGCGGTGGCTGATATCCAGGTGAAAATCAGGTGTGAGTTTGACGAACTCACGAGCTTTGACTGGTTTGATCTTGTGGACGAAGACAAGGTCAATATCCGCGGTGCCGCCGAGCATGGGCTCTTCAGTGAGCAGCGAGCCTGTCAGATATGCGGCAATAATATCGCTATTGTTATAGGCGCGTTCCTGCACGGTCTCTTTGGCGATACGGAGAAGGGAATCGCGTGTCACTCGCATAGTGTTGTCCTTATTAATATGGTTGTCATCCTGAGTGGAGCGAAGGATCTCTAATAACGTGTTTGCATTTATGATCGAGATTCTTCGCCGCTCCGCGGCTCAGAATGACACTTACTAAGGAAGGGGTAATGCTGGTTGAAACGGGTGCAAGCCGAGGGTCTCGCGGATGCGGTTTTCAATCAGCTTGAGATGTTCATGGTTCTGGACGATGTTCAAGTCGTCCGTGTTAATTTTTAAAACAGGCGAGTGGTCAAAAGGCCTTGAAAAGAAGGAATCATACGCTTTATTCAATTCGTCAATGTATTCGCGTTCCATCGTGCGCTCATACGGGCGATCCCTGAGCGCAATCCGTCCCATCAGCACATCGGTGCTGGCCTGCAAATATACGATCAAATTAGGCTTGGGGATCTTCTCACCTAGCGCCTCGTGGACTTTGTGATACATAGCAAGCTCGTCACCGGTCAAGTTAATACCTGCAAAAAGTGCATCTTTCGCGAAGGTGTAATCGGAGATTAGGTTTTTACCGGATGCCAGAATTTGAGGTACGGCGTTATTTTGCTGGCGATAGCGGCTCAATAAAAAGAAAATTTGCGTTTGAAAGGCGTAACGGGCACGGTCTACATAGAAAGATGAAAGGAACGGATTCTCTTCAAAGATCTCAAGCAACACTTCGGCTGAAAAGACAGGCTGTAGCAGGCGGGCCAGTGTGGTCTTGCCAACACCAATGACCCCTTCGATGGCAATGTACATTCAATGCTCCGTTGGTGAGGTTGGTTACCGCGTTTCTCATAAAATATAAGCTCGCTGGAACAAATTAAGGGCAAGATCAGATTTTGGTTTGGTTTGTTATGCGGCACGCTGTAAGCATACCATAAAGTGACGTTTGACGAGGGTCAGGTGATAAGAGACAAGTAACCGCCATGTATAATAAACATATGCCCAAAATTTGCATCGTGCCACGCGTAGAAGGGTTGGCAGGCGTGGCATCCTTTCGACTAAAACTCGAAAACAGACTCCGTTCCCGCGGCATTGATGTGACTTATAATCTTTCCGCGCCATCAGATGCCACCCTCGTTCTCGCGGGGACTAAAAAATTGCTCCCGTTATGGATGGCTCGTCGCCGCGGACAGCACATTGTACAGCGACTCGACGGTATCAACTGGGTGCAGCGTGTCCGCTGGACGGGAGTGCGTTATCATCTGCGCGCTTTGTATGGCAACTTTATCCTTTCATTCATCCGTGAACACCTTGCCAACCATGTTATTTACCAAAGTCAATTCATTCGCCGTTGGTGGGATGAATGGTATGGCCCCGCTCCTGTACCTGCGGAAGTGATCTTCAACGGCGTGGACCTGGTGCAGTACACTCCTGATGGGCCACACGAAAGGCCAACGGATCGTTGTCGGTTATTACTGATAGAGGGCAGTCTTGCTGGTGGACTGAATGCTGGTCTCTTCCACGCTGTAGAGTTTGCTGAACTGCTCGCTACTAAATACAACTATCCGATGGAGATGATGGTGGCTGGCCGCGTGGATCGTGCCACACAAGAAAAGGTTGAGCACGAGTTTCATGTTCCGGTACAGTTCTTGGGTGCTGTGCCGCGTGAACAGATCCCTTATCTGGCTCGTTCATCACATGTTCTGTATTCAGCAGAGATCAATCCTCCCTGTCCAAACTCAGTGATTGAAGCAATGGCTTGCGGGCTGCCTGTGGTGGGCTTCGACAGCGGTTCACTGACCGAGCTTGTATCTGGAGATGCGGGCAGGGTCGTTTCTTATGGTGCTGATCCATGGAAAATCGAAAAACCGGATATTCCCGCTCTCGCCGAGACCGCACTCCAAATTCTGGAAGACCAGCCTCGCTTTCGCAGCGCGGCGCGCGCGCGCGCCGAGTCCGCGTTCGGGTTGGATAAAATGGTGGATAAGTATTTAAAGGTGCTACTAGAAATTAACCACGAAGTCACAAAGACGCCAAGGCACGAAGATGAAAATCTGTGAGTTATTAAATTGAGGCAAAAAATGAGGACAAACACCCATATTCCCCTGCCTCCTGAAGATGAACGGATAGCGCGTTTGATTGTAGATTCTGCCTTCACAGTTCATAAAACTTTAGGACCTGGACTAGGTGAAAAAATTATCGGCAAAGCAACGACCATATAGCCAAGTATCAATAACTAGAAGACTCAATAAAAACTTAGTGACTTTGTGCCTTCATGCCTTTGTGGTCAAAAGCGACTCAAAACCAGAGGAGTTAATATGGATGAAGAAATTCGCGATTTTCTACTAAAACATCTCAAAGGCATTCAAGAGAATGATATCGCTTCCTATCACGAGACTACGGCAGAAGACCTTACGTTATACGAGTGGTGGGTCACGCCACAGCGGCTCGACGGACTGCCTTTCCACGAATTCATGATGACCGCTAACGCAGCGCACGGCTCGGTCTTTGGCGCGGAAGATCAAGGGCAGAAAGCTCAGTCCCGTTTTGACCTCTCTAACCTACATATTCAGCGCTATGGCGAAACAGCAATTGCAAGTTACACCTTGCTCATCAGCACCGCGTTGCCTGAGGGTGTACGCGTTGTTGCCCATAATGAAAGCCGGGTAATGATTAAAATGGGAGATGCATGGAAAGTTGTTCACGTTCACAAGTCACCGGCCTGGCCAGCGCCTCACGTTCGGCCTCATGAAGAATAATGATCGTTCTTATCATTGGCTTTGGTTGAGTCTGGCACTCCTGCCACTGCTATTTATTGCTCTGCTTTTGCCAGTAACACCCCACGATTACTGGTGGTATCTCCGGCTAGGACGGGATATCATGCAAACGGGTGCTGTCCCTTCGGTGGAGACCTACAGCTTTACATGGGCTGGAGCGCCTATCATTAATAAAGCCTGGTTGGGGGCAGTGTTACTCTGGCTGGCATATGACCTTGGTGGCTTGAACCTTACCTTCTTTCTGCGTGCCTTACTAATCGGATTATCTTATGGGCTGTTATGGCTGTGGTTATTAAAACTCGGATCGGGCGCGCATCTGGCCACATTTTTGACTTTGATAGCCGGATTGGCAGGCAGTAACAATTGGGCTTTCCGCCCACAATTGTTTGGTTACCCCCTTTTTGCATTCGTTCTTCTTCTATTATGGCAATGGCAATCGAAAAAAAGCCGCGCGTTATGGCTTCTACCTATTATTAGTTGCTTATGGACTAATATCCATGGCTCCTTTCTCCTTTTTTTCGTGCTTGGCGGTTCCGCATTGTTGTTTGGCACTGGCGATCGGAAAAGATTACTGATCGTGCTAATTGCGTCCTTCTTTGCCTCATTCATTCATCCATTTGGTTTCGACAATTGGAGAATGGTTATTGAAACATATAGCGTATCCGGCAGTCAAACACTAAGCGGCGAGTGGATGCCTCCTACAAATACCGGCTGGCAATTGAATATCTTCTTCGCATGGGTCCTATTGATGGCTCCATTGGCTGCCTCTTCTTCCCGCCGACTCTCCACAATGGAGTGGATTTGGCTTCTTGGAATGGTATGGATGGCGATTTCAGGAGTGCGTTACATAGTATGGACATTATTCCTGCTTGCCATGGCAACCGGAAAGCTCCTATCCGACTGGGATAGCCGCTGGCTTGATGCACCGGTGGATGTTCGCTTACCAGCATTAAATTATGCTTTGAGTATTATCATCCTTGTAATACCTTTGCTTGCCTTACCTTTTATCCGTGAAGCAATTGGAATGAAGGCTCCTCCTGTCGTTAGCCCCGATACACCCATACAAGCCACTAGCTGGCTGGCAGATCATCCAGATCTGCCTGGCTCGCTATGGAGTGATATGATCTTTTCAAGTTATCTTATTTATGCTTTGCCCTCACGACCTGTTTGGATCGATACCCGTTTTGAAATAATCTATCCTCCCGAACAATATGAACTTTACTCCAAAATCAGTTCCTCTGCGCAGGGTTGGCAAAAATTGTTTGATGAGCAAGACATCAACTTGCTGATGCTTTCCAAATTCAGTCAACCAGTGTTGATTAAAGCAGTGCGCGATTCCAACGAGTGGTGTGAGGTCTATCAAGATTCAGTTGCCGCAATCTTTACACGTCGTGCTGGTCAATGTTTATGAAACGATATTTCGGCCGCCTCGCATTACAACAGCGCGTACTTCCTAACTACCGCGGGCCATTCTTTGATTTGCTCGCCTCCGCATGTGACGGGGGCATGAGTCTTTTCACAGGGTTGCCGCGTCCCGAGGAAGGCATCGTCCCCATACGAGAATTACGCGTTGCAAATTACGAATTAGGCCAAAACATCCATCTCTTCGGCGGTTCTCTTTATTTATGTTACCAACGTGGATTAATCAGATGGCTTAATCATTGGCACCCGGATGCATTGATTGTAGAGGCAAACCCGCGTTATCTTTCGACTGCCTCTGCAGTGAAATGGATGCGCGCGCGCGGGCGCAAAGTCATTGGTTGGGGATTAGGATCGCCGCCTCTTTCCGGACCTTTGATTGGCTTTCGACAAGCACGCAGACTGCAGTTCCTCAGCCAGTTCGACGCGCTGATAGCCTACAGTCAACGTGGGGCGGAGGAGTATGCCGCGCTCGGTTTTCCGCGCGAAAAAATCTTCGTAGCACACAACTCGGTTTCTCCTGCACCACCGATGAAGCCGGCACCTCGATCCTTAAGGGACGACCAAGAGACGATTCTTTTCGTCGGCCGTTTGCAGGCTCGAAAACGCGTGGATTATTTACTGCGAGCCTGTGCTCAAATGCCAAACTCACCACGTCTCATCATTATTGGTGATGGGCCGGAACGCGCAAACCTCGAGTCCTTGGCGAAGCAAATTTATCCGTCGGCAGAATTTATTGGGGCAAAGCATGGGGTTGAACTCAAGCCTTATTTCACGGAAGCAGATTTATTCGTCCTGCCCGGAACCGGAGGATTGGCTGTTCAGGAGGCGATGAGCTACGGTCTACCTGTCATTGTGGCAAAAGGAGATGGCACGCAGGATGATCTGGTCCGCGCGGGAAACGGCTGGCAGATTCCCCCAGATGATTTTGATGCACTGGTCGCTACACTGAAAAACGCGTTATCAGATTTAACGCGTTTGAGGAAGATGGGCGCTGAATCTTATCGAATTGTGACCGAAGAGATCAACATCGAGAAGATGGTGGAAGTGTTTGTGAGCGCGCTCAATAGCCTTAGTTGAAGATACGAGAGGTTGTTATTTTCCGGTTGGGTCTCTTAAATGGGATCGGCTCACCGCACTTTTGGCAAGTGGTATGTACTAGGTACTGGTGAACTGATTGTACTCAGTGAATTGCACAGGCTCGACTAGGTTCGGATACAAAGCACTTGTAAAGTGATTCGCGGCACTTGAATTGGAATGATGTTCACGAGCGGCTTTATCCTCAAAAATGAAATAATGGAGGAATCGGGTAGGGTCGTCTCTTTCTTGCAATGAAACATATAACAGCGTCTTTGCCTCATTCGCGCGCACGTATTCCACAAATTTGCGGATCGTAGCCTCGCACTCGCTTAACGCTTCCTTGTTCACCTGAAAACGAGCTGTCTGATAGATTGCCATATTATGCCTCCTTTACAGATCCAGCGTCCACGAAGCCGCGCTCGCCGTTCATTGCAGGGAATGAATGATGGGAATAGTAGACCAACCCGGGACAAGGTTGGATTTTTAAATTCGTTGTGGTCTAAGGATAATACTCCAAGAGTGAATATCTCATTGGTCGGCAGTAATGCGACATGGGTAGCAGAGTTGATAAACTTCACGTCGATCATTTCCCACTTTCCGACGGCTTCCGGAGCCTGTTCAGTCACTGGCGACGAGAGATGCATGGTCAACTCCTTGGAAGGTGGAGGACGATGGCGTGATTATACTCGTGGATGAAAGACCAAGGCTTTCAAGAGTTAGTGTGTGGTTAAAACTTTTGGCATTAAGTATCCAGCGATTCCTCCCACTCAGCTCCCATCACCCACGCAAGTGCTGATAGGCGTCCGCTTAACAGGCCCCATTCGAAGTCATCCCATTCGAGATTTTTCCTGCCGTACTTCCGTTCGATGCGTCGCGATGCTCTCTTAGCTTGTTCCAAGATCGGCTTTTGTGCTTCGGTCAAAGGCTCCTCTCCAGTCTTAATCCGGTAGATCCAGTTCTGATGGCGATTCCACCATACTTTGTCCCAGAATTCCTTTTCGGCCGCAAGAATTTCTTTATCATTACGCCGGAGAAGTAATGGCCACTCTTTGCCTGGATGCTCGTCGTCAGGTATCCACTCTACTTTGTCCCCCTTTTTGGTGTACCCAACTCGATAACCGTTTGGTCCAACCTCTCCAGGCTGCACAGGGTCTATTATCTCGGCTTTCAAACGCCGCTTGAGCCCTAAAACCTCGTCGCGGTAATTCCCAAATTCCTCAGGAGTAATTTTGTTTCGCTTATGCACAAGAATCAACTTCGTGATTTTGGATGCTTCATCAAGCTTTCCTCTACTAAGGGACTGCTTACCAGCTAGGGCTTCCGGCCTGAAATAGGCAAAAGCAGAAACGACAACAACCAGGAGAAAGATCAGTACAAGCATGCCAATAATAAGATAGGTTCGATCTGATCCTTGATTGAAATTCACTACGAGCCCAAGAATTACTTCTACAACCAGAACAGTTAGTGTGAAAAAGCCAAGCGGTGTTTGGACGGTTTCAATGATTCTGATACGAGTGGATTGGACTTTATTATTTTTATTTTCCATATAGTTTACATTGGCCTCATCATAGGCAGTGGATATCATTCTTGCACCCACCAAAAAGCGCTGCACACTATCGTGAGTGCAAATATTATCGCTTATGAAAAGACCGCGCTCATCGCGCGGCCTGCTTTGCTGAGTTTTTACTTTCGCCCCTTTAGCCATTTTTCAAACGATTCGGGGCTTTCCGTGGAACGTTTTCCGAGCAGAAGACCTTCAATGCCTATGTCTTCATCCAGGTCGGGCCAGTGAAGTCCATAGCCCGCACCGCTGATTTGAACATTGGCGCGCTCAGAGGCTTTGCCATGTGCCAGGCGCGGAAACCAGCCAATCGGAACAGAAACGGTGCGTCCGTCTTCCATATCCACTGAGAGCGTATCGTCGGTAACGGTCGCCCTGACCAACCTAGGCAGTGAGAGTGTTACCACCACAGAAATTGTCCCATTCATTTCTCAATATCTCCAAATTCTCTGTTGCTATCCTTTCAATGTCACGTAGTTCTTTTCGGCTGTAACCGTGGCTCTCAACGAGTGAGACAATGGGGTCCAGCCACAATTTTGCGCTCATGCCTTCCCGGTCTACATGCATATGTCGCGGTTCGCCACAGTCATACGAGTAGAAATAAAAGCGATAAGGACCGATTCGCAGAGCAGTTGGCATTGTTATCCTTGGTTGAAAGGCATGTGCATTATAACCACTTTTACTTTGGGACACAGCGCAGATCATCTCGACTTGCTTCCACGATCTCCCATTTGCCGGATTGGCCTAGTTTCTCCAGCGTTTTTTGACGTGATTGATGTCCATCATCCAGGATCAACACTCCAGTGGGCTTTACGATCCGGTGGATTTCTGCCAGCAGCGCAGACGGGTCACGCACACCAAAAAACATATCCAACGCGAAGGCCATATCCGCAATGTGGTCGGGTATCCCAGTCGCATATCCTTTTGCCACGACCGGAATGATGTTTTTCAATCCAAGTGAATTCATCTTTTGCTTCACAGTTTCGATTGCCAATTCCTGCACGTCGACTGCATATACCTTTCCCTGCTCACCAACCAGTTTGGCAAATCGGATTGTGTATCTCCGCGGCCCACAGCCATAATCGACAACGGTCATCCCTTTTTGAATGCCAAAACCAGCCACGCGCTGATCGACACTCGGAAATAACCAGTCTTTCAAGGCGAACGTCGCACTCATCATTCGGAATGCGAAATCCGGCATTTTATCTCGGTCACTTTTGGCCATCTCTTCACCTTGCGTTTCAGCATAAATCCTTTGCTAGTCGTTCAAGCAAAGCAGGTAACTGTCCCATATGTTCGAGCAGATAATAGCCCCGTTGCCCCTCTGGTGGTGTATCGGCAATTTCATGCAACCAGGTTAGTTCATATGGAATATAGATCGCATTCCCGCCCAATTCCAATATCGGTAAAATGTCTGACTTGAGGGAATTTCCAACCATCATAAAATGTTCAGGCACAAGAGAATATCTTTTCAGCACACGCTCATAACTCTCCCGTGTTTTATGGCTTACAACTTCTATATATTGAAAATATTCTCCCAAACCAGAACGGACGATTTTGGTTTCCTGATCCAGCAAATCGCCTTTTGTAATGAGCATGAGTCGGTGATTTGCCACTAACTGTGGAATCGTTTCACGTACATGATCAAGTAATTCAACATCGGCGGTCAACATTTCTTTTGCCAAATTGATCACCGCCTGAACATCCTTGCCTGAAATGCGGCCTTCTGTTAGCTCCACCGCGGTCTCGATCATCGAAAGGGCAAACGCTTTTATGCCATAACCAAAATGTTGGATATTCTGGGTCTCAGTCTGGTACAGACGTTCGCTCACCCACTCAGGTTTGTGGTATTGGCTTAGCAGCTCTGCAAATTTAGTTTGCGCATTGACATACAGTCTCTCGTTGTGCCAGAGGGTATCGTCAGCATCAAATGCGATCATGTCAAACTTGGACATGGTATCAACACCGTTGCTGATAATGAATAAATTGCCGTATCATATTGCGGTCTCGCCGTTCCAAAGAAAAACACTCAGTTTTCCGTATTCCTGAAACCCTAGTCGGCGATACACCTTATAACCCAATTCGGATGCTTGCAGAATGCTAATACAGTGCCCCATCCTGCGTGCCTCAAGCAAAGATGCCATAGTAATGGCTGCACCGATTCCTTGTCCGCGCGCGTGTGGAAGACATGTAACATTATAAATTCCCGCTACACCCGCTGAGAGAAATAACTGTGATGTACCGACTGGCTCACCATTTAAAAGGGCGAGATAGTTTCGGAAAGGCAATTCAAAGACTGCTTCGGCGAACATATCACACCAGATACTTTCGCTCTCCACAGGAACTCCAAATCCGACGCTGGCGATGTGGATCCATTTATTCAATATTTCTTTATCCTCCACTGGAATAATGGTCAAGCCGGGCGGCATGGGCAGTTCTTGTGGCAAGTTCATCAAATCGGCTGCCATTTCGATAGCAAACAATTCCTCGAAGGTCAGACCATGGGCGACAAGTTGCTTTTTTAGCTCCACTGCCGGCACACCTTCTTCTGTCAGCCAGGACAGCCTCTGGATATTCAGTAATTTGAAGTGAGCCAGCGCATTTTTGATGAGCGTATCAATACCATCAGGTGGCAATTGCGTGCATACCACCAGGTTCATAAAATGATCTGGAACGTCCGTGATTAACCAGGTGAGATACCGACCAATGGATAATTCTGCGCGCGGGGAACGCCCGAGAAAGTAATGATAATTTTCCCAGTTCGCTTTAATAGCCCTCCTTACTGATGATGTCACAGAAAAGTCACGAAGGATATCTTGCATAGGAAGGTACCTTTAAAAGATTTGACCAGAAAAACTCAAATACATTATACGAGTTTGTGAATTTATAAACAACAGGCTGCGCTCATCACGCGGTCTGTTTGTTATTCATTGGTGTTCTTTACAATCACTTCGGAGAAGTATGCTTCGGTACCGCCCCCGATCCACAGAGCGATTCCTCCGCGCGCTTCGCCGAGTTTCAGATCATTGACGATCAGACAAGGCTGTTTCGCGCCGTTGACGTAAAGCTGCGCTTTGGTGTCTGAAACGATTATCTTGACCTTCGTCCATTCAGCGGGGATGAGATCGGTATAGGACTCATAAACTCCGGGATTCTCCTCCCTCAACTTGAACCAGGGATGATCTGGATGTGATATGTACTGTGTGGCATGATTGCGGCGCAGTTGATCGTCCGCGCGGCCGTTGGTGGGACGCAGGTAAAAGCACTCAAAGCGCGCACCTTTTGGATGCACACGAAACGCGATGCCGACGAAACCGCGCATGTCCTTTGGCGCGTCGGGGAGCGGTGCCCCGGCGATCTCGGTTTCGATCACGCCGTCCTTGAAATCTGAGCCTGAAAAAATGGCAATCGCATGTTCGCCCGAGTCGGGATCTTTGTAATCTTCGACCAGTCTCACCGCGCGGCGGCCTCGGTAGGTAAAGAGTTCCGCTTTAACGTTGAGCAATTCCAGGTCGGCGAGCGAGGCAAGTTGATACGTCCGTACAGAGGATTTGGACATAGTTGTCTTCAATTTTACCTGTAATTGGAAAAGGTTATACTGAAGGTTTAGTCGCTTATTACCATTCTCCTGTGCGAGCAAGGGACTCCATCCTGGCACGGTCCACTAACTTACCGCCGCTGATCACATGGACAGGCGCAGTATGTTCACGCAAGGCTTCCAAAACATTTGGCGCGGCTAGAACGACTACATTCGCCTGAGCGCCTACTTTCAATGCATGTTCCTTAATGTTCATCGCGCGCGCTGCATTCACTGTGATCATATCGTAAAGTGATTCGAGCTCGCGATTGGTTGTCATCCAGAGCAGATGCGCCGCAAGGAATGCAACTTCCAGCATGTTGTTGCGACCAAAAGGGTAATAGCCATCGGAGATGTCATCCTGACCCAAGCAAACTGTCACACCTTCTTCCAGTAATTCTTTCACGCGCGCGTGAAGCGGCCCAGTATGGGGATCAGTCACAACCGCCATATTTGCCCGCTTAAGTAACGCCGCAACCTTTTGAAAATAAGGCTGTGCATAGAGCGCCATCGCGCGGGCGTGGTGAGCGAGCGCACGCCCCTGCCATCCACGGCGGATTGCCTCAATGGCCATAGCTTCGAGCGAGCGCAGGCCTGGATCGCCGGCATCGTCTACCAGCATGGAGACATCTTTATTGAATTTCTGGGCTAAATCGAAAATCTCGCGAACGTGCTGTTGGATGTCTGCCTCGGTATACTCGATCCACGGAATACCACCGGCGATATCGGCTCCCATTTCCATAGCCTGGTGCATCAACGTGCTTGCTCCCGGTTCGCGCACCATTCCATCCTGCGCGAAAGCACAGACTTGGACCTCTAAGACATCTTTGAATTCATCACGCGCCCGGACCAGGGCCTTCATCCCTTCCAAACGTGATTTGGGATCTACATCAGCGAATGCGCGGATGTGCGTGTTGCCGTGCATGGCCGCCTGTGCTAGTGCACGCCTCACATTTTTGATGATCCAGACCTCGTCATATTTCTCCTTCACTCGTGCCGCCAGTTCAATGGTAGTCATGGCCTTGCCCATACCCTCAGCGTGATACCCCGTCAGAGCCTCCTCATCCATCATTTGGCGCGTATAGACCTTGCATAAATGCAGATGTGGATTCACGAAGGACTCGGTCACTAAATTACCTTGCGCGTCAATTGTCGAAGTAGCATCGCCCTCGAGATATCCCGCGAGAGCGAGAATCTTTCCATCTCGAATGCCAATTTCACTTAGTTGTCCTGATTGAGTTCGTAGTGCAGCGCGCTTGATCAAAATGTCGAAGTGCTGGGCCATCTCAAAATCTCCTCTGTAGGATGTCGGAAACTGTTCGATATATCTACCATTATAGACAAAGTCCATCTTAAATCAAAAACCGCACCTTATGGACGCGGCTAGTACATGATGGGGGGATGGGTATCGGTAACATAACCAAGATTTACCTCGTTAATCACTTCAGGAACGTTGCACTTAGCGAATATCCTACCTGAATAGGAGCCAGCCTCGTTTTCACGAGATAATCCATGATGAAATCATCCGTAGATTATGCCCGGTATGACGATGAAAGACTAATCAGCCTGATTGCTCAATTACAGGAGGAAGCTTTAGCTCAGCTATATGATCGCTATAATCACCTAGTTTTTAGCATCGCATTAGCCATCGTCGATGATCGATTGACTGCAGAAGAGATCACCCTGGATGTATTTATGCGCGTCTGGCAGAAGGCGGGGTCGTATCGTCCTGATCAAGCCAAAGTAAGAACCTGGCTGACTCATATTACCCGTCACCATGCAATTGATGTACTGCGCCGCCGGTCCACTAGGCCAGATCATTATGCTATCAGTTGGGATGGATTCACTCCCCGCTCTATGCCCACTGAACAGGATCCTCAAGAACTCGTAGAATTATCGCTGCGCCGAGAGCGTGTCCGTGCTGCCCTCGCGCAACTACCTGAAGATCAAAAGCAGGCCTTGGCTTTGTCCTACTATGGCGGCTTGACTCAACTCGAGATCGCAGAAGCCCTCAAGCAACCGCTTGGAACGATCAAAACACGCATTCGCTTAGCTATGCAAAAGCTCTGCAACATCTTGCGAGATGAACAAGAATCTGGAGACAAATCCAAAGAAGCAGTAACTGCGTATAATATGACGAGAGAAGATTCATGAGGACCACGAATGTCTGACGAAACGCATGTACTAGACTTGTTGCCTGCCTATGTGTTAGGCAGTTTAGAAGTCGACGAGGCTAGTCGTGCACAGGAGCATCTACTAAGCTGTTGGATCTGCAGGGCTGAGTTAGACAAATTCCAAAACGTTGTTGAAGAATTGAGCTTTGCAGCGCCTGTTTCAGCTCCATCATCCGATTTGAAAGATCGGCTCTTGCAACGCGTTCAATCAACACGCTCCCGGCCTCAAGTACCTGCTCAAACATTGCGGCGACCGTGGCTTGAGCGCCTTTTGCCAATTTGGGGCTTGGTGAGTGTGTTTTTGATTTTTGCTCTATCAGCGTTCAACCTTCTGTTGTGGCAACGGCTTGACCGGTTAGAGTTGAGGACTACTTCTGGGGGAATGCGGGCCTTTCCTCTAAGGGCCTCGAGTGAGGCTTCTCATGCGAGTGGTTTTATTCTTGTCAGTGCAGATGGTATGAACGGTGCTTTGGTGGTAGATCGATTGCCTCCTCTCGGCGAAAGCCGGCAGTATCAACTCTGGCTAATCCGTGATGGACAAATAACTAGCGGGGCAGTTTTCTCGACCGATGAAGAAAGCTATGGGGGGACTCGCATCGAAATAGGAAAATCCTTGCTCGAATACTCTGCCGTGGATGTGACCATTGAACCGGTCGGTGGAAGTCTTCAGCCCACGGGCGAGCCCGTATTGGATGGTCCACTCTCTAACCCATAATTTCAAAATTACTCCATTTAAATAACTCACCTTACGCAAAGATAGCGTAAACTTGGCAGATGAAGAATGCAAAACTGCTTGACTTGTACAGTGATTACCTGATCAGTGCTTTTGGACAAACGAC
>WNGB01010597.1_pt1 | contig 15139 bp, 12 predicted proteins | sample 5400681 | NCBI WGS metagenome assembly WNGB01 (sample SAMN13153367, study PRJNA577476) | soil metagenome | isolation source: 115 cm soil or saprolite under grassland replicate 2 | place: USA:California | collected 2016-06-15
AGGGCTGAGGGCTGAGGGCTGAGGGCTGAGGGCTGAGGGCTGAGGGCTGAGGGCTGAGGACTGAGGACTGAGGATTTAGGACTTAGGACTGAGGACTGAGGACTGAGTCCCGCCTGGTTCTCAGTGTTCAGTTGTCAGTCCCCATGCTCAGTTGCCGCTCCTCAGGCCCACTCCTCAGTTCCCAGTCCTCGTGCTTTGTCCTGAATCCTCAGTCCTGAGTCCTGAGTCCTGAGTCCTCAGTCCTGAGCCTGAGTCCTCAGTCCTGAGTCGTCCTCGTCAGTAGCGAGTAAAATGCCACGACCGCTTCCATGAACGAACCCACACGGCCGGCGGACCTGGCGGAGCTCGTGCGCAGTCTGCTGCCGGGCGATTCACGATCGTTCGCCCTGTTCGATCTGTTGCCTGTCGGCGTGTTCGTCACTGCCGCCGACGGCCGGCATGTCTATGCGAACGCGGCTGCAACCAAGATTCTCGGGCGCGAAGTCGAGCCCGGCAGACCTGCCACGGAGCGCGCGTCGCTGTTTGGCGTGTACGTCAGCGGCACGTATCAGCCGTATCCGCCCGATGAACTGCCGTCGCTCCGCGCGCTGCGCGGCGAACGCGTGCATGTCATGGATCTCGAGATCCATGGACCGGAACAGACGGTGATCGTGGACGTCAGCGCGATTCCGATCATCGACATGAATGGAGCGATCGTCGGATCGATCGCCACCTTTCATGATGTGACCCAGGCCGCCCGCGCCGAACGCGCATACCGCATGCTCGTGGAGAGAGTTCCGGTCGGCGTGTACAGCGTGACTCCGGATGGCGATTTTCTCCTCGCCAACCCGGCGCTGCGCGCGATGCTTGGTTATTCCTCGGACGAAGAACTTTCCAGTGCCAACCTGGAACGTGACCATACGAACCGGAAAGAGAAATTGGTCTTCAAGCACATTCTCGCCGACCGCGGTGAGGTTCGCGCTTTCGAGAGCACCTGGCATCGTCGCGACGGCTCCATTCTTCACGTCAGTCAGAACGCCACCGTCATACGCGACGCAGCGGGCCAGATGATTTCGTACGAAGGAATCGTCGAGGACGTGACCGAGCGCAAGCGAGCGCAGGAAGAGCTGCGTGAGACTCGCGAGCGCTACCGGCAGCTCGTCGAGAACGCCAATGACATCATCTACCGCTGCGATGCGCATGGCCATTTCACTTACGTCAATCCGACCGTTCGCAAGATCCTCGGATACACCGAGCCTGAAATCATCGGAAGGCACTTTCTCGAACTTGTCGTGCCGGATCAGCGCGAGATCGTCGAAGCGTTTTACAAGCTTCAATTTCAGACGAGGACGCAGAACACGTATTACGAGTTCCCCGTGCTGGCGAAGAATCGCAGCACCGTCTGGATGGGTCAGAACGTTCAGACGATCCTCACCGGCCAGTGGATTCTCGGGTTTCAGGCGGTGGCGCGCGATATCTCGGAGCGCAAGCGCATGGAAGTCGAACTCGCGCAAGCACGCGATGCCGCCGTGGCATCGGCGCGCTTGAAATCGGAATTCCTGGCGAACATGAGTCACGAGATCCGCACGCCGATGAACGGCGTCATCGGCATGTCCGACATCCTCCTCGGCACCTCGCTTTCCGCGGAACAACGCGAATGCGCGCTCACCATCCGCAGCAGTGCCGAGGCGTTGCTGGCGCTCGTCGATGACATCCTCGATCTTTCGAAAATCGAAGCGGGGAAGCTGACGATCAAAACCGCGGATTTCGACCTCGACGAGCTGATCGACGGAATCACCGACATCTTTGCCGAACGCGCCGCGGCGAAAGGATTGAGGTTCCGCGCGGTGATCTATCCAAACGTGCATCGCCATCTCCACGGCGACGCGATGCGTTTGCGCCAGGTGCTGTTGAACCTCGTCGGCAACGCAGTGAAGTTCACCGAAACGGGCGAAGTGAGCCTTTCGGTGATGCGCGAAGAAGACATCGGCGACCGGACGGAGCTCTGGTTCCTCATCAATGACACGGGAATCGGCATTAGCGACCGCGATCAGGAGAATCTCTTCACGCCGTTTGTTCAGGGGGATGGATCGACCACGCGCAAGTTTGGCGGCACGGGACTCGGGCTGGCAATCTCCAAGCAGCTCGTGGACATGATGGGCGGGCGCATCGGCGTTGCGAGCTCGCAGGGTGAGGGCTCGACCTTCTGGTTCACGGCGAGTTTCACAAAAGATGTTCGGCCGAATGCATCGCGCGGCAGCGGACTGGCAGGGGTTCGGGTCCTACTTCTCGATTCGAATGAAGTGAATCGCCTCATGCTGCACCGCCACCTGAGCTCCTCGTCGGTTGAAGTGGAAGAGGTTGCCACGACCGATGGTGCGCTCGAAGCACTGCGACACTCAGCATCAAGCCAGCATCCGTTCGATGCGATCGTGCTGGAGATGCAGCTCGCCGGCACCGATGGCGTCACTGTTGCGCGAGCGATCCACGCCGATCCGCTGATTGAAAAAATCCCAGCCGGGGGCGGCTGTCCGCCACGGAGAAACGGCGAAAACAATCCTCGTCGTCGAAGACAACGTGATCAATCAGAAAGTGGCCCTCGGACAACTGCGAGTCCTCGGTTACGAAGGGGATGTGGTGGCCAACGGCACGGCTGCCATCGAGGCCATCCGCCGCCGCTCGTACGACCTCATCCTGCTCGATTGTCAGATGCCGGACATGGACGGGTACGAGGTCGCGCGCGCGATCCGCAAAATGGGCAGCGAAGCGCGACGCGTTCCCATCATCGCCATGACTGCACACACGCAGGATGGTGAGCGAGAGAAGTGCCTCGCCGCGGGCATGGACGACTACCTCGCGAAGCCGGTGAGCACCCAGAGGTTGAACGCAGTGCTGGTGCGATGGCTGGGCACGCGCGAGGAGGTCGTCGACGGTGAAAAAATCGCTGGATTGCAGCAGCTCGCGCGCGCGAATCCGTCGTTCATGCGCGACATCACCGGTCTCTTCCGGGAGGACGCGGTGCTGCGCATTCACGAGCTGCGCGACTCCGCAGGACGCTCAGATGCCGAGACGATCGCGCGAGCGGCGCACTCCCTAAAAAGCAGTTCCGGGAATATCGGCGCCTCACGGATGTACTCTTTGTGTGAAACGATCGAGTCCAATGCCCGGACTGGAAAGTTGGACCAAGTGGCGGAAATGGTCGAACAGCTCGCCACGGAACTCGACCGCGCACTACAAGCTCTGGCAGAATCTGCGGACTCACGCTAAGAATGTCGTCTGAAGTCCTTGGAAACTATCGTCTGATTGACCGCCTCGGCGCCGGAGGTATGGGAGAGGTGTGGCGGGCCGAAGACACGCGGCTCATGCGACAGGTGGCCATCAAGATTCTCTCCGAGCGCATTGCGAACGATCCCGAATGGAAAGCGCGATTCCTGCGCGAGGCGCGCACCATTGCGCAGATGAATCATCCCAACATCGCCACGATCTATTCGATCGAGCAGGAGGCGGACAAGCTCTTCATCGCCATGGAATTGGTCGAAGGTGAGTCGCTGGGGGCCGTCCTCGCGAAAGGGGCGTTGCAGCCGATCGAAGCCGTGCGCATCGTGCGCCAGGTGGCTGAAGCATTGGCTGAGGCGCACGACAAGGGAATCGTTCACCGCGATGTGAAACCCGACAACATCATCGTCGGCAAACGCGGCGTGAAGGTTCTCGACTTCGGCATCGCCAAACAGATCACCTCGACCAGCGACACGCCGACGCTCACGCAGGCGGGCCTCATCGTTGGCACTCCTTTTTATATGTCGCCCGAGCAGGCCCTCGGCCGCCAGGTTGACGCTCGAAGCGATCTCTTTTCCCTCGGCGTCGTTCTCTACGAGGCGCTCGCTGGCAAACGGCCGTTCGAGGGAGAGGCGGTCACCGAAACCATGATGAACATCATCATGCAGGAGCCGGCGAACCTCGCGACGGTCGCGCCGAAAGTGCCTCCGTCACTCGTGGAAATCGTCAACCGTGCCCTGCAGAAGAAGCCGGAACGGCGATATGGCAGCGCGGGTGAGATGGTCGATGCGTTGTCGCGCGTCGATTTCAAGCAAGCGCCGGCGAAACCGGCGCCGAAATCCACAAAAATCGACGCGCCGACGGTGGCAATGCCGAGCGCGCCGCAGCCGACGCAGTCGCCGATTCCCGGTCAGCGCGCTTTGATCGCCGACGACGATCCGGTCACTCGATATCTGATCGCCAACATTCTGGGTCAGCGGCGGATCGCATTTGATGAAGCGGCGAACGGCGCCGATGCAGTCAAACAGCTCAAAGCGCACGAGTACACGCTGGTGTTCCTCGATCTATTGATGCCGCGCATCGACGGCTGGGGCGTGATCGATTTCCTGCGAAGATCGAAAACAAAGGCGCCTCGAATTTTCGTAGTCACGGGCGTGAAGGACCAGACGCTCAGCGTGGCCGACCGGGAGCTCGTCTCCGGCCTGATCTACAAACCCCTCGATCCGACCGAAGTGGAGAGGGTGGTGAAAGAATCGTTGAGCGGGGTCTCCGCATGAGGTTCCCGGTTGCCAGTTCACAGTTGCCGGCGGTGAAAATCGATCATCCGGGAACCGGCAACTGGTAACCGGCAACATGGCTCTTGGCCCGCTTTCCGCAACAAACATGAGTCAGCCATGAGCGATCGTCCGTTGGTACTGATCGCTGACGATGATGATGACGTCGTACAGCTTTTAAAGGTTTATCTCCGTCCCCTCGATTGCGATTTCGTGCAGGCCAAAGATGGCGAGGAAGCGCTCGCCATCGCGCAGACCCGCCTGCCCACGGTCGTCCTTCTCGATGTGGTGATGCCCAAGCGAAGCGGCTGGGAGGTCTGCCAGGCGCTGAAGGCCGTCCAGCGGACATCGCAGATTGCCGTGGTGCTGATCACCGGGCGTGGCGACGTCAAAGATCGCCTGACCGGCCTGCAGCTCGGCGCCGATGACTATCTGGTCAAGCCCTTCGATCGCGATCAGGTCGTCAAACGTGTGGCCGCGCTCCTCGATCATCACCATGAGGTTGCAGCGAAAGAGACGGAAACGCCGGCGCCCCGTTCCGCGGAGGCCCTGCTCATCGATCGAGCCACCGGATTGCCGACAGTGCCGATGGTGCTCGATCGTCTCAAGGAGAGTCTGATCGAGCAGGGTGAGGTTGGAATCGTCTACGTGGACATCGAGCAATTCGAGGCCATTGAAGCGGAATACGGCTGGGCATTCTTCGACGAATTCGTCAAACGCGCCGGCGAAGTGATCGGCCAGGAAGCGCGTGCGCGCTTCCCGAAAGCGATCGTCGCCGCGAACCTGCGCGGCGGCTCGAGCTTCTTCATTTTTTTCGAAACGCGCGGAAGCGATATCCGGCAGGAGAGCGCATTTGACATGATGGCCAATGACCTGAGGCTGAAGCTGATCGAGGCGATGCGCACGCGTTTTCCGACCATGCAGCAGGGGCAGATCGGATTTTTCGTCGGCGTGGCGCGCGTCGATTACCGGCCGCAGATCCGGCTCGAGCGGCAGGTCTATCAGGGCATGCAGACGGCGTCCGACGCGGTGCGCGACGCCGAGCAGCAGCGAAAGAAGCAGTTGGCGCGCGAGCTGCGCGACATCATCCGCCGCAGGCGCGTGACGACGATGTTCCAGCCGATCGTCGACGCAAAGGACCTGAGCATTTTCGGTTACGAGATCCTCACGCGCGGTCCTGCGAATTCGTCGTTCCGCAACTCCGACATGCTCTTCTCGTTCGCGCGGGAGGTGAAGCTGGCGTGGGGCCTGGAGGCGGTGTCGCTCGAGTGCGCGTTGCGCCGCCTGCGGTCATTCGATCTGACGAAACGCAAGTTTCTGCTGAATCTCGAAGCAGAGATGTTCGCCGAGTCGGAGTTTCGAATTCACGAAGTGGTCTCCTTCTTCTCCGAGCATCGAGGCCACTTCGTGTTCGAGCTGACCGAGCGCGCGGCGATCGAGGACTACATCGTCTTTCGGAGGCTGCTCGACGAGTTCCGCTCGAAAGGCATCGAAGTGGCGATCGATGACGCAGGGTCGGGCTACGCGTCACTCGAGGCCATCGCCGCGCTCGCGCCGGATTACCTCAAGGTCACCAAGGGTCTCGTATCGACGCTCGCTAAAGAGCCGATCAAGCAGGACCTCGTGCGCATGCTCGTGGAGCTCGCGGGGAAGATCAACGCGAAAACGATCGCCGAAGGCATCGAGACCACCGAAGAGTACGAGACCTGCCGCGAGCTGGGGATCGATTTGTTGCAGGGCTATTTCCTCGCCCATCCTCAGGAGCAGCTCCCGGCAGGCGATGCGGAAGTGGCGCAGTCGGTGGGAGCGCTCACGGCAGTGGGGGGCGGCGTAGGCCGACTCTAGCGAGCCCGCGCGTACGGCTGGCCCGGCGAGTTGTAGCACCCTCCGGTTTCGTACTTCACTTCGCTCTCGCTGAAACGGCTGGCAGATCCTCGTGCCGCCACGACGGTTTTCACATTCGCTTTTCAGAGCGGGAACTGTGTGTTGCCTCTGACACGCGTTCGACGACGCGCCCGACCTCCTGCTCACTGACTCCCCGATCCTCCGCTCGCGCAAGGTCCGCTTGCGCGATGATGCCGACACAGCAGCCCTGCTGATCGACGACCGGCACGCGCCGAACCTTTCGTTCCGACATCACTTTCTCGACGGCCCGGACATCGTCATCTTGATGGCAGCAGCTTGGATTGGCCGACATCGCCTCGCTCACGAGCGCATCCGGTCCCTTCTCTCGAGCGGTGCAGCGACAGGTGATATCGCGGTCGGTAACCGTCCCGATGACCTTCTTGGACTGCAAATCCTCCACGACCGGAATGCAGCCGCAGTCTGCCTCCACCATCAGCTTCGCGGCATAGCCAATCGTGTCCGTCGGCACGCAACAGGCGGGTTTGGCGGTCATGACATCACTTGCTTTCATGGCAAGTCCCCCCATTTCGCGACGTGCAAGATCAGCACCGCGCCCTTGACCCGCCGCTGGCCTCCGTCTAACGTGAACGGCGATGATCCGCCTCGTCCGCAAGCCCTCGCTGTGGGCAAATTTCCTGGCGCGATTCGTATTTGCGATCGTCTGGACAGGCGCATTTTTCGGGATGAGCGTCGCCGTTTGGCGGCGGCACCCGGACACGATCGTCCTCGTGGTTCTCGGCTGCTTCGATCTGATCGCCATCGCCATCCTGTGGGATCTCGTCGTCCGATTCTGGCGCACATTGAAGCATCAGGAGCCCTTTGTGGAGATCGATCGCCAGTCCCTCGCGTACGGTGACTCCGCACAAGTGCGCATTGTCGAATCGCACCCTGAATCGATCTCCGAGATGGGCGTGAAGCTGGTCGGCGAGTGTTACGCGAAGTCCGCAACGGACATCTCGAGCTACCGCGAAACGAAAACCGTGCTCACACGCTGCTACGACGAGGAGTTGTTACGGCTGAAGCCGGATGCCAGCGAGCCCCTGAGCAGGCTCATCCGCGTGCAGCTACCGAAGTCTCCGCCGGCGGATGGAATCACCTGGAAGATCATCGTGGACTCCCATTTGAAACAAGGTGGTGTCATCGAGCACGCGTATCCCATTCGAGTGCGCGAGAACGCTTGACATCCCATCCTTCGAAGTAGCATCGTTCGCGCTGCAGATCGTCTTCAAGCTTCGGCAAAGGAGGCCTCTCCATGGAACTCTCCCGCCGCAGTTTCCTGAAAGCAACGACGGTTGGCGGTGCCGCCGCACTCGCGTTTGACCTCTCCAAAGCAAAGGCGGAGATGCGCGCTTTCAAAGTCTCGCGAACCACGGAGACGCGCAGCATCTGTCCTTACTGTGCTGTCTCCTGCGGTGTGATCATCCACACGCTGGGTGACCGATCGAAGAATGCCATCCCCGCGGTCGTGCACGTCGAAGGGGATCCCGATCACCCGATCAGCCGAGGGAGTTTGTGCCCGAAGGGCATTACGCTGAGGGATGACATCACGCACAAAAACCGCCTGCTGATGCCGAAAGTGCGCCGCCCCGGCTCCGATCATTGGGAAAGCATCAGTTGGGACGACGCGATCAGCCAGATCGCGCGGCACGTCAAGACCACCCGCGACAAAACATTCGTCGCGCGCAATGCGAAAGGGCAAGTCGTCAATCGCTGCCCCGGCATGGCCTGGATCGGCGGCTGCACCGATACCAACGAGTTCAACATGCTGCAGTGGAAGGCGATCACCGCCTTCGGAGTGCCATACAGAGATTCCCAGGCCCGGGTTTGACACGGCCCCACGGTGGCCAGTTTGGCCGCCTGCTTCGGTCGCGGTGCAATGACGAATGGCTGGGTGGACATCAAGAACGCGGATGTCATCCTGGCGATGGGTGGCAACCCCGCTGAAAACCATCCCGTCGGTTTCAAGTGGTTCATGGAAGCGAAGAAGAACCGCGGCGCGAAGCTCGTGGTCGTCGATCCCCGCTTCACGCGCACGGCGGCGGTCGCCGATTATTACGCCCCCCTCCGCCCCGGAACCGACATCGCCTTCCTCCTGGGCATCATCCGATACGCGCTCAATACAGGCCGTTACCATCAGGACTACGTTCGGATTCACACCAATGGTCCGTTTCTGATCGGGCCGCAGTTCGGCTTCCAAGATGGGCTCTTCACCGGTTGGGATCCGGTCAACAAGAAGTACGCTCGCGACAGTTGGGGCTATCAAGCCGATTCCGCGACGCAGGCGTACGGCACCGATCCGACGATGACCAATCCGCGAAGCGTGCTGCAGCTTCTCAAACAGCACGTCGATCGCTACACGCCGGAAATGGTCGAGCGCATCTGCGGTACGCCGAAGGACAAGTTCCTCAAGGTTGCCGAGATCGTCACTTCCTCGTATCCGGCTAACAAAGCGGGCACGATCACCTATGCGCTCGGCTGGACCCAGCACTCGACCGCGGTGCAGATCATCCGCGCAGCCGCGATGCTGCAGCTTCTGCTGGGCAACGTCGGGAGGCCGGGTGGGGGAGTGAACGCCTTCCGCGGACACTCGAACATTCAGGGCGCAACCGACACCGCCGGTAACACGGAGATTCTGCCCGGTTACCTGAAGACCCCGACTGGAGAGTTTCAGACGCTCAATGATTACTACACGGCTGCGATCCCGCTGACGCTCAACAAACAGGCGTGGCCGACCATGAACTACTGGGTCAACTACCCGAAGTTCATGGTCTCGCTGCTCAAGACCGCGTACGGCCCAAATTCGACGAAAGACAACGACTGGGGCTACGGCTGGTTGCCGAAGATCGATGGCAACTATTCATGGATGTACATCTTCGACGACATGTATCGCGGTTACTCGATGCGTGCCGGGGGCAAGGAGCCCGGACCGGAAGGCTTCATCACTTTCGGCATGAATCCGGTTGGACTGGGGCCGAATTCGCGCAAGATGATCGCCGCGCTGTCGAAGCTGAAATGGGCGGTCGTGGTCGAGAACGCCGAAACCGAGACGGCGACCTTCTGGAAAGCGCCCAAAGAGTACGGCGGAGCTCCTCCGTCGCAGATTCAGACCGAGGTATTCATGCTGCCGGCCGCGAATTTTGCGGAGAAGGACGGCACCTTCACGAACTCCGCTCGGTGGCTGCAGTGGAAGTGGAAAGCGATCGATCCGCCAGGGCTGGCCAAGGCCGATCAGGAGATTGTCTCGCGCATCTTCCTCGCCGTGCAGAACCTCTATCGCAAAGAGGGGGGCGTCATTCCGGAGGCGGTGCTGAACGTCGCCTGGGCATACAGCAATCCGGTGAATCCCGATCTGGGCGAAGTCTTGAAGGAGATGAGCGGAAAGGCGCTCGGTGACATCAAAGATCCGAAGGATCCAACCAAAAACCTCAAGACCGCCGGGCAGCAGATCGATGGCTTCGGTCAACTTCAGGACGACGGATCGACGTCGTGCGGCAACTGGTTGCACTCAGGCGTCTACAGCGAGGCGGGAAACAACGCCCAACGGCGCAATACCGCCGACCCCACGGGTCTCGGCATGTATCACAACTGGGGATTCTCGTGGCCGGCCAATCGCCGCATCATGTACAACCGCGCAGGGGCCGACGCGAACGGACAGCCGTGGGATCCGACCCGAGCGAGCATCAAGTGGGACGGCACGAAGTGGGCCGGCGACGTTCCCGACATGAAGCCGGATGCGCCGCCGGGAACGTTCGGGGCGTTCATCATGCTGCCGGAAGGCGTCGGACGTCTCTATGCTCCGACGCTCAATGACGGACCTTTCCCCGAGCACTACGAAGCGGTCGAGGCGCCGGTCAAGAATCCGCTGCACCCGAACGTCACCTCGAATCCCGTGGCGTTGAAGTTCGGTTCGGACAAGGATGCGTTAGGCACAGCGGACAAGTTCCCGATCGTCTGTACGACGTACCGCCTAACAGAGCATTTCCACTACTGGACCAAGCACCAGCTCGCGGGGGTGCTCAACGAGCTGCAGCCGGGATTCTTCGTGGAGATTCCCGAGCCGCTGGCGAGAGAGAAGGGAATCGCGAACGGCTCGAAGGTGCGCGTGACCTCGGCTCGCGGCGCGATCGAGGGAACGGCGATGGTCACCAACCGGCTGCCGGCGATGAACGTCGATGGCAAGCGCGTGTGGCACATCGGCTTCCCGATTCACTGGGGCTACGCGGCGGCGGAGGGGCATGAGGGACCGCTGGCGAATTTCCTGACGCCGTCGGCGGGTGATCCGAACACGTGGACGCCGGAGTACAAGGCGTTCCTCGTCAACCTGGAAAAGGCGTGAGGAGGCGACCATGACAGAGCAATCGATGGAAGTCCTTCGCGCCTCCGCTTCAGTCTGGGGAAGCGCCACTGGGATTCGAAAAGCGGAGACGGTTTCGAAGTACATCGACACCACGACGTGCATCGGCTGCAAAGCGTGCGAGGCCGCCTGCCAGGAGTGGAACGATCTGAAAGTCGTCGCTACGCGGCAGGAAGGGTCCTATCAGACGCTGCCGCAGCTTGATGCCGAGTTCTGGAACCTCATTCGATTCAAAGAACGGACGAGCGACGACGGCGGTCCGATGTGGCTCATGCGCAAAGACCAGTGCATGCACTGCGCGGAGCCGGGCTGCCTCGCTGCGTGTCCTGCACCGGGAGCGATCGTTCAGTACTCCAACGGCATCGTCGACGTGAACCCGACGGCATGCATCGGCTGCGGCTACTGCGCGACCGGCTGTCCGTTCGACGTTCCGAAGTTTCACAAGACCACCGGCAAGATGGCCAAGTGCACGCTGTGCGTCGATCGCGTGGAGGTCGGCCTCGAGCCGGCGTGCATCAAGGCGTGTCCGACCGGATGCCTGCAGTTCGGCACTAAAGAGGAGATGGTGCGGCTCGGCAACGCACGCGTCACGCAACTGAAGAATCTCGGATGGACCGACGCGATGCTCTACGATCCGCCCGGCGTCAACGGCACCGGCGTCGTCACCATCCTCGGCCACGGCCATCCGGAGTGGTACGACCTGCCGGTCGATCCGCACGTGCCGTGGGGCGTGCGGCTGTGGAAGTCGGTTGTCAGGCCGATCGGAGTCATCGCTGCCTTTGCAGCGATTCTCGGCTCATTCGTGCATTACACGAGGTATGGCCCGAAAGTACCGCCGGAGGATCGAACATGAGCACAGTCGGACGAGTCGACAGACCCATCGTGGTTGCTCGCAATCGCGACAATGTCATCGTCGCAGACGAGATCGTCCGGCACCGTTTCGCGACGCGGCTGATTCATTGGGCGGTGGCGCTCACGTTCTTTATCGCCCTCTTCAGCGGCATGCCGATCTGGACTCCAATCTTCGGATGGATGGCCAGTCTGGTCGGCGGCCTGGAAGCGGCCCGCGTGATTCATCCCTACGCCGGCGTAGCCTTTTTCATCGCCTCGATCTTTCAATTCGTCCACTGGCTGCCCGACATGCACTTCGAAGAAGATCAAAAGGGGTGGTTCGGCCCGAAACTGATCTCGTACATGCGTTGGGACCAGGAGCCGGCGGTTGAGGGAGGGAAGTACAACGGCGGTCAAAAAATGTTGTTCTTCGCGGTCAATCTGGCTGCGTTGGGCTTCCTGCTGACCGGAATTCCAATGTGGTTCCCACTGCAGTTCCCGACGCTGCTGCGCGAGATCTGCATCATTCTGCACGACATCATTTTCATTCTGATCTTCATCGCCATCGTCGGCCATATCTATCTCACGATTGCGGAGCCGGGGACGTTCCGCGCAATGATGCGCGGCTCCGTGACTCGGCGCTGGGCGAGGTTCCATCATCCCGGCTGGTACGAGGACGTGTCGCGCGAGGAGCCACGCAAATAGCCCCCAACACATTCGAGCAGCGCAGCGCCCGCGCTGCGCTGCTCGCCGAACGCACCGAAGCCGTCCGAGAACCGCTGCAGTTCGCGGTCGCATTGTGTCGCGCACAAGCGCAGTGTGTGGACCGGCTTCAGCCGGTCTCCCTCACCGGCGAGTTTGGAAAAGACGCAAACAAATTACTGACGTTAATCCATCCTATTCTGGAGGTGATCGCCGATCGTTCGGAGGAGGCGGAGAAGCGGCTCACCGACGAGCCTTCGGTCGCCAAAACACGTCTGCAGGTTTTCTGGGGCGAGAATCACCCGGACTACATCTCTCGCGCGCTGTTGCAGCCGTACGCCGAGGTGCTGCGGGCGCGGAAGATCAATCCGGATCGCATCCACTCGCGCGGGCATTGTCCGTTTTGTGGTGGCGCTGCGTGGATCAGCTCTCGCAAATCCGCCCCCGACGCCGACAGCGGCTTCCGATACCTCGGCTGCTCGCTTTGCGGTCTGGAGTGGAATTTCAATCGCCTCAGTTGCCCCGCCTGCGGGGAGGAAGATCCGCACAAGCTGCCGATTTTTCAAAGCGACGTGCACAAGGCAGTGCGCCTGGAGACATGCGAGACCTGCCGCCGCTACGTGAAGTCGATCGATCTCACCGTCGATGCGCGCCCGATTCCGCCCGTTGATGATCTCGTATCGCTGTCGATGGATCTCTGGGCCGCCGAGGAGGGCTATACGCGCATCGAACCGGGGCTGGCGGGGATCTGACTCTGGACCCGGCGGCTTGCTGCCGCTATGTGTCATCCTGAGCCGCGAAGACGGCGAAGGATCTCAAGCGCCAGACACCTTCGCAATTTGAGATCCTTCCCCTTCGCTACGCTCAGGGTCAGGATGACACGTACCGACCGCCTCGAACAGTTGCTGACCGCGCAACGCGCGCTGCGCAGCCGCTTCGACGATTTTCAACACGCGCTGCGCAATGAGAATCGGCCGGCGATGGAGGTGGCCATCTCTGATTTCGAGCGCCACCTGCGCCGCTGGACTGAAGCGGAGGAGCAGGTGCTCGTTCCCGCGCTGCTCCGCGCCGAAATCCCCGGTCGCGATGCCCGCCGCGAGCTGCGACTCGAATACGTGCAGATTCGCGAGCTGACTCGCTACATAGCTCAGCAGATTTCCGAGGGCCTGCCGTCGATGAACATCATCGGGTACGTGGAGAATCTCGATCGCCGCCTACACGCGCATGAGAAAGAGATGTCGAACGTTTACTACCCGGCGGCGGCGCCGCTGCTCACGGACGAAGAATGGAATGTCCTGGAAGCAGCGCGGCCGGAGGGCTGACGCGCCGCGAATGTTAAATGTTGAATGTTCAATGTTGAATGAGCTTTGAATTCAACATTCAACATTCAACATTTAACATTCTTCTGCGTCACCCCAACTGCTGCAGTTCGAACCTCGGCTCATCCGGCGGCTTGTTCAGCCGCCGATACTCCGCTTCCAGTTTTTCCTGCGGCCAGCCGAAGAAGACTCCTTCGCCGCGGTAGGACGGCTGGCCGGCGACGTCGATCAGCGTGATCGTCCCGCTGCCTCGTTCTGAGTCGACGATCATCTGCCACGCCGACACGGTCGTGCCGATCTCGCGCACTCGGACCGGTGCTCGTTCCAGCGATCGCATGCCGTTCGGCGTCGGCCGCTCGGTCGGATTCTTTTCGCCCGGGCCGGGGAGGGGCGGAAAATCGCCACCTTGAGCTTCAGCCCGAAGCAGCTCGTCGATGCCGGAGTAGCGGTAGATCGTCGGCGCTTTGTTGATGGGCAGTCCGCCCGTATCGGCGGTCGGTCCGTACGTCGAGTAAATGGGGCGTCCCAGGAGCCGGAGGTAGACGACGAGCTGAGCGCGGTGATGCGCGGAATGCGTGAGGCGGCGCAGCATGATCCAGCTCTTGGGCCGGTCGACATCGAAGAATTTCGCCGTCTCGCTCCACCACTCCTCCGGCTTTTCGCGCAATGCCGCGAGACGTTGTCCGGAAAGCTCGGCGTAATGCCGGATGAAGTCGAGTCGCGTTTCTTTCTCCGGCAGCGCGGGGCGGCCGGTGTCGATCGCCAGCATGTTTTTCATCCAGTTGTCCTCGCTGACGCACTGGTGAATCATGTGCTCGCGCGGCGTACGAATGCGCTGCGCCGGACGAAACTCCAGGTCCTCATCCGTAAACACAGACCACAGCGAGACGGTTTTAAGCCGTTCTGTCTCGTAGGTGTCGAGCAGGAAATCGAACGCGTGCATCAGGCCACTTCCCCTGCGTAGATGTTGAAGCGTCCGTCACGGACGAATGCGAGGAGAGTCACGCCGAACTCACGCGCGAGCTGGACCGCGAGTGTCGATGGCGCGCCGACGGCTGCCAGGACAGGGATTCCGGCGACGACTGCCTTTTGCACGAGCTCGAAGCTTGCGCGACTGCTGACCATCAGCACGCTCTCGCTGAGCGGTGTTACGCCGTCAAGGAAGAGCGAGCCGATCACCTTGTCCACTGCGTTGTGACGGCCGATGTCTTCGCGAATCCGCAGCAGGTCGCCGGCCGCGGTGAAGATCGCCGCGCCATGCAGGCCGCCGGTCGCTCGAAATGCTGACTGATGTTGCTCGAGTAGTTTGGGCAGGCGGTGGATCACATCTGCAGCGATCGCCGCCGAGGGCGGCGGGGCCACACAAACCACTCGGACAGCGTCGATCGACGTCTTGCCGCACACCCCGCAGCTCGAGGTCGTATAAAAGTGGCGATCGAGTTTCGAAGAGTCGATCGGGACGCGTAGAGCGACGCGGACGACGTTCGGCGACCCCCAAT
>WNGB01007977.1_pt1 | contig 15138 bp, 18 predicted proteins | sample 5400681 | NCBI WGS metagenome assembly WNGB01 (sample SAMN13153367, study PRJNA577476) | soil metagenome | isolation source: 115 cm soil or saprolite under grassland replicate 2 | place: USA:California | collected 2016-06-15
TCGGTGATCTACCTCGCCTGGTGGATCGTGGACGGCGCGCACCTCGGTCGCATCTGGTCGGAAGGAGGGCACAAGGGCTCCTTCTGGCTCGCCGTCGACACGGTGGTCGCGGTCACCGTGTCCTGGGCACCGCTCGTCGCCGACTACACCCGCTTCTCACGCAATCGCCGCAGCGCATTCTTCGGCGTCGGCATCGGCTATCTCCTGCCGACCTTCTTCCAGTTCGGGTTCGGCTCGATCCTCGTCCTCTCACGCGGAGTTGATCCCAATCACCCCGAGCTGATCCTGACCGCGATCGCGGGCGGCGGGATTGCGGCCGCGCTGGCGCTGCTCGCGCTCACCGTGGACGAGACGGACGAGGCGTTCGCCAATGTGTACTCGGCAGCGGTGTCGACACAGAATCTCGCGCCGCGTGTCTCGCAGCGCGCGTTGATCGTCGGCGCCTCAGTGCTCGCCACGGGCGGCGCGCTCGCGATCGACATGCGGAGCTACCAGCGCTTCCTCCTCCTGCTCGGAGCGGTGTTCGTGCCGCTGCTCGGAGTGCTCGTGGCGGACTGGCTGCTGAAGGGTGCGCACTACGTCGCATCGGACGTCTTCGAGGCTCCGCTCCTCCGCCCCGGCTCGGTCTTCGCGTGGATTTCCGGCTTCCTCGCCTACGAATGGCTCTACCAGCCCACCGACCTCGGTTTCTGGACGCGTTGGCTCGGACACCTGTGGACGCCGAAGTACCAGATCGGCGCTTCGCTGCCGGCCTTCGTCGTCGCGTTCCTGCTGACCGCGGCCGCAGTGTGGTTAGGCTCGGCGCGTGCCGCCGCTCGCGCTCGTCGGGAACCTCTCCCGGGACGTCGTTGACGGCGGCCCACCGCGAATCGGCGGCGCGCCGTACTACGCAGCGCGCGCGTGGCGCGCGCTCGGCTCGCGCGCGACGATCGTAACCCGCTGCGGTCCCGACGAACGGTTCGGCTACACGCGGCGCCTGAGCTCGCTCGGACTCCCCCTCGTCATGCTCCCGGGAACGAGGACGACATCGTTCTCCTTCTACTACGACGGCGATGTGCGCGTCATGACCGTCGAGCAGCCGGGAGACACATGGACGCCGGGCGACGCCGATGCGGTAGCCCTCGGCGCCTGGGTGCACGTGGCGCCGCTGCTGCGTTCCGACTTTCCTGCCGAGACCCTTGCCGCGCTCGCACGTGGGCGCCGCCTTTCGCTGGACGGCCAGGGCCTCGTCCGGGTCGCCGAGCCGGGACCGCTTCGGCTGGATGCGAACTTCGACCCGGCGCTGCTCGAGCACCTGCAGATCCTCAAGCTCGCCGAGGAGGAGGCAGAGGTGATCGGCGCGGTGGACAGGCTCGGCGTTCCGGAAGTCCTGGTCACCTACGGTCCACGCGGGTCGTGCGTGTACGTCGGCGGACGCGCCGAGGACGTGGGCGCCTGGCCGGTGGCAGCGGACCCCACCGGTTCGGGCGACGCCTTCTCGGCCGCGTACCTCGCCGGCAGATCTCAGGGTCTGACCCCGGCCTCTGCGGCGCGCCGCGCTACGGCGCTCGTCGGCGCACTCTTGACACGGAGAGTGTCGTGAGAGCGGCCGTTCGCACCGCCTTCGGAACGTACCTCGTCGACCTGGAGACCGAGGAGATCCTCGGAGAGGGCGAGGACTTCGAGCCGGCGAAGCTCAGTGTCGAGCTCCCGCGCGTCGTCGCCGCGGCGGCGGCGGGCGCCACGGTCGTCGCCGTCGTCGACCGTCGCCCACCGCTGGCGATCTCACACGACGCCGGCAGCACGTGGCGCGAAGCCGGCGGCGGCCTACCACCCGGCTTCGCGATCGCGATCGACGAGGACAATCCGGACGTGATGCTCTTCGCCGCGCGGAATCGCCTCTACCTCTCGGAGAACGGAGGCACCTTCTGGCGAGCGCTCGTCCCCGAGCTTCCGGAAATCGAAGCCGTGAGCTTCGCCTAGATCCGGAACTCGCCGCGCGCGACGACGACGGCCGAGCCGCCGACCTCGACACGTTCGATTCGGTCCGGCCCGCCTTCCGCCCGCGCGTAGAGCTTCGAGGGACGGCCGACCTCGGCGCCCTGCGAGATCTCGATCTCGTCCCCGAAGTGGATGCGGCCGTGACGCGCGAGGTGGATCACCAGCGGGCCCGCGGCCGAACCGGTTGCCGGATCCTCGGGGACGCCGTCCGCCGGCGCGAACATCCGGGTCTTCCAGCGTTTCCCCGAGCCTGCGAAGCAGTTGACGCCCGCGTGGGTCAGGCGAGCGAGCGCCCCGAAGTCCGGTGCGAGCTCGGCGACCTCGTCCTCGCTTCCGAGCTGGAGGAAGACGTGCCTCGGCCCGAGGTGGTAGAGCTCCACTGGAAGCTGTGAGCGCACGCCGAGCAGATCCTGCAGCGCTTCCGCGTCGCCGAACGGCTCGACCTCCGGGATCGGCTGCTGCATCCAGCCGAAGACGATGCGCGCGCCCTCCCTCTCCAACGTCACCGGCACGATCCCCGAGCCGGTCTCGACGCGGATCTCGCCGAGCTGCAACGGCGCGCCGAGGACGAAGGCGGAGCCCAGCACGGGATGTCCGGCGAACGGCAACTCCAGGACCGGCGTGAAGATCCGGATCCGCGCATGCCCGCCGGCCTCGGGCGGGAGGACGAAGACGGTCTCCGAGAAGTTCGTCTCGCGCGCGAGCTTCTGCATCGTGTCGTCGTCGACCTCGCGCCCGTCCGTGAAGACGGCGAGCTGGTTCCCGGTCAGCGGCGTGTCGGTGAAGACGTCGGCGACGACGTAGCGAAGGGACGCCACGCAGGTAGCCTACGGCGCCGATTCGATGAGGCTCGTGCTCGTTCGCCACGCTGAAGCCGCCCCGGGAAGCCCGGACGAGCTGCGCACGCTCACGCCCGAAGGACACGAGCAGGCGCGACAGCTCGGGCAGCGGCTGCGGGCCGACGGGATCGAGCCGAACGCCGTGCTCTCGAGTCCGCTTCTTCGCGCGCGTGAAACGGCTACCGACCTGGGCTTCGGAGTCCCGGAGGCCGCCGACGAGCTCGGCCCGGGCGCAACGGACGAGGATGTCCGAGCAGCCGTCGCAGGACGCGGAGAGACGGTCGTCGTCGTCGGCCACCAGCCGGACTGCGGCCGGATCGCGGCCGCCCTGAGCGGCGGTGAGGAGCCTGCCTTCCCACCGGCAGGCGCTCAGATCATCGAGTTGTGACCGCCATCGCGGTCAGCGAGCTCCGCAAGTCCTACGGGGAGCACGAGGCCTTGCGCGGGATCACCTTCGAGATCAGAGAAGGTGAGGTGTTCGGTCTGCTCGGCCCGAACGGGGCCGGTAAGACGACGACCGTCGAGATCCTCGAGGGCTATCGCAGCCGCGACGGCGGCAAGGTGGACGTGCTCGGCTTCGATCCGGCCCGCGCAGAGACCGCGTATCGCGAGCGCATCGGCGTCGTACTGCAGCAGTCGCAGCTGTGGCCGAACCTCACCGTCGCGGAGACGCACCGGATGTTCGCGGGTTACTACGAGCGGCCGCGCGACGTCGACGAAGTGATCCGGCTCGTCGGCCTCGGCGAGAAGCGCGACGCGCGGGTGAAGACACTTTCCGGCGGACAGAAGCGCCGTCTCGACCTCGGCATTGCGCTCGTCGGCGACCCGGAACTCGTCTTCCTCGACGAGCCGACGACGGGCTTCGATCCTAGGGCTCGGCGCGCGGCGTGGGACATGATCCGCTCCCTACGGTCGCTGGGCAAGACGATCCTGCTGACAACGCACTACCTCGACGAAGCGGAGCAGCTCGCCGACCGCGTCGCGGTCTTGCGCGAGGGACGCATCATCAGCGAGGGCACTCCGGCCGAGCTCACCGGAGGTACCCAAGAGACGGAGGTGCGTTACCGGCGCGACGGCAACGAGGTCGTGATCCGCACCAAGGAGCCGACGCAGGTGTTGCACGAGCTGACCGAGCAGGCGATCGCCGAAGGCCGGGAGCTCGAAGGTCTGACCGTGCGGCGGCCGACGCTCGAGGACGTCTACCTCCTCCTGACGGAGGACGCCCAGGCATGAGGCTCTTCTGGCACCAGCTGCGCAGCGAACAGCTCGTCTTCTGGCGCAGCCGCGAGGCGGCGGTGTTCGTCTTCCTGTTCCCACTGCTGCTGTTCGCGCTGCTGACCGCCGTCTACAACGGACGGATCTACGACCGGCCCGCGTCGTGGGCGCTGCTCGCAGGCATGCTGGGCTACGGCGCAGCGAACACGGCGTTTGCGGGGTTGGCGCTGCTGCTGATCTCGCGACGGGAGCTCGGCATCCTCAAGCGCATCCGCGCGACGCCGCTGCCGACAAGCACCTACGTCGCGGCCGTGCTCGTCTCGATCATGATCGTGTTCGCGCTTCAGGCGACCTCGCTCTTCGTGCTCGGAAGACTGCTCAAGTCCACTCCGTGGCCGACGCACCTGTTCTCGCTCGTGCTCGCGCTCGCGCTCGGCGCGGCTGCGTTCGCCGGGCTCGGCGTCGCGATCACCGGCTTCATCCGCTCGCTCGAAGGCTCCTCCGCGGCGCTGAATCTCGTCGTGCTGCCGATGGCGTTCCTCTCCGGATCGTTCGGCGAGCGACAGCGCTATCCCGCCGCCCTGCGCGCGATCGGCGACGTGCTGCCCCTGAAGTACTTGCTGGACGCCGTCAACGCGATCTATCTCCACGGCCGCGAGCTCTGGGACAAGCCGACGGCGGTCGCAGTCCTTTGCGGCTGGGCAGGCTTCGGAATCCTCGTTGCCGCCCGGAAATTCCGCTGGGAGCCGCGGGAAGGTTAGCCTCGGCGCATGTCGGTAATACGACCTTCAATGCAGGTTGAGAACGCAATCGCCTTCGTCGTGGAGCAGGAGCCCGCGGGACTCGAGATCCGAGTCAACTTCGGTGTCTTCGCCGGCCGGGACGCCACCACTGCCGAGCTCGAGGAGCTCGGCAAGCTGCTCGTCCCGGAGGCCGGCGAGATCTCGATCGTCGGCGAGGAACGGCACGATTTGACGGAGGACGTGGAGGTGGTCCTCCATCAGGTGCGGGTGGCGATCCCACCCGATGTCGTGCCCGACGATCCGGACGAACGGAAGGCGCTCTGCGAGCGTCTCGTCGGCCTCGCGGAGATCTGGGCCCGCCAGTGCATCCACGACCGGCACGCCGAGATCGCCGATCTCTAGCTAGAACACGCGCCAGCGCTGTCGCGACAGGAAGAAGCCGTGGCCGACGCGGTTCGTGCAGCGCAGCCCGGTGCGCTGGGAGAGGCACGTGAAGCCTTCGATTCGCAGCGTCGCGCCGTAGGCGAGGATCGGCCCCTGCGCGAGCGCGATGTCGCCCGCGCAGAAGGTCTTCGGCTTCGAGACCGGCGTCATCTGCAGGCCGTAGGCCCAGTCCAGATCGCAGCCTGCCGGGCGCGGCGGCGCCGGCTTCAATCCCGACCTGACGTCGCACCTGAGGTAGCGCGGTGACCGGCCGAAGATGCAGCCGATGTTGCGCGAAGGCAGCTGAAGTCCTTCGGCGGGTTCGACGCCTTCCCGCAACAGCGGCCTGGTCTCGACGAGGCGCGTGCCGTTCCAGCGAAAACGGACGTCGATCGTGCGACCCATTGGACAGCAACGACGGTCCTGGCTTCGGAAGAGCGTCAGCGCGAACTCCACCCGGTCTCCCGATCGCCGGCCGAGCTGTCCGAGCTGACCGATGTTGCCGAAGTCGTAGTCGGTGCCGAGGTACTTCCCGCGCGCGAAGAACGCGACCCGCCGGTAGGTCTCACCTCTCGAGGCAATGACCCAGTTGAGCGCGAGCTTCGGCCGCCACGCGCTCGCATCCACGGCCGATACCTGCAGCCGCGTGCGGACGAAGCGCTTTGCGGCTGCCTCACCGGCCTGGACCGTGATCACCGCCGGCCCCTCCTGGATGCGGACCAGCGCCGCAACGACCGCTCCGATCATCGAGCCCGGGCGGCGCGCAACGCCAAGCCCGCAACACGCGCCGGACGCGCGGCCTTTGCGATCACCTCGTCGAGTGCAGTGGTGAAGTCCTCGATGTCCTGCTCACCGACGACGAGCGGCGGCAGTCCTTTGAGCACGGGCAGGTCGTGGCCCGCGACCTGCGACAGGATGTGATGCTTCGTGAAGAGCGGGACGACGACGAGCTGGGCGAACAAGCCGGTCTGCATCCGCTCCATCACGCGCCAGGCAAGGCTGCCCGATTCCGGCTCGGCAAACTCCATCGCCCACATCAGGCCGAGGCCGCGGACTTCGCGGACGGCGTCGTGCGCTTCGACGAGTGGACGCGTGCGCTCGAGCAGGAGCTCACCGAGACGCGCGGAGCGGTCGACGAGCTGCGCCTCGTCGAGCTCACGCAAGGTCGCGAGCCCGGCCGCCATCGCAAGATCGTTCGGCGCGAACGTCGAGCCGTGGCTGACCGAGTGCTCGAGCGAGTCGAAGACGCCGTCGTACACTTGCCGCGCCATGAGCAGCGCGCCGACCGGGACGTATCCGCCCGACAGAGACTTGGCGACGGTGACGAGGTCGGGCTCGAGGCCCCAGTGCTCGAACGCGAAGAGCCTTCCGGTACGGCCGAACCCGGTTTGGACCTCGTCGACTGCAAAGAGCGTCCCGTAGCGGCGGCACAGCTCCTGCGCGCCCTCCAGGTAGCCCACCGGTGGCAGGTACACGCCGTGACCCTGGATCGGCTCGATGAGGAAGAGCGCGACGTCCTCGCTGCGCAGCTCACGCTCGAGGGCATCGAGATCGCCGAACGGAATCTGAGAGAAACCGGGAAGCAGCGGTCCGAAGCGCTCGACGAAGTGCGGATCGCCGCTCGCGGAGAGCGATCCGAGCGTGAGCCCGTGGAAACCGTGCTTTGTCGAGACGACGCGCGAGCGGCCCGTCGCCGCGCGCCCGAGCTTGAGCGCCGCCTCGACCGCCTCGGTGCCGGAGCTCGTGAAGAGGACACGCGCAAGCCGGTCCGGTGTTCGCTTGAGCAGCTCCTCGGCGAGCAGGCCCGGCAGCAGCGACACGCCGAGCTGCACGGAACCGGGCGTGTCGAGCTCCAGCGTCTCGACGAGCGCTGCGTGGACGCGCGGGTTGTTCCGACCGACGTTGAACATGCCGAAACCGCCGAGCAGATCGAGGAAGCGATTGCCGTCAGCGTCGTACAGGTACTGCCCTTCGGCGCGCGACCAGACGCGGTCGAACCCGATCGTCTTCAGGACGCGCATGAACTGCGGGTTGATCGAGCGGGCGTAGAGCTCGTAGTCCTCACCCACGCGCGTCTCGAGAAGCTCCCGAATCACGGGCGGAGCGTACCGCTCCCGAAACGACGAGAGCCCCGCGCTGCGGGGCTCTCGTCCGGGATGAACACTGAGGGGACGCTACTTGCCGTGGCCGTGGCCGTGTCCATGACCAGAGTTGCTGTGGCTGCTGTGGCCGGCGTGGCTGCTGTGGCCGGAGTTGCCATGTCCGGACGAGCTGCCGCTGCCGTTGGAGTGACTCGAGACATGCTGCTTCTTCGGCTTCTTTGCCGGATGCGACGCTGATGTGGTCGTACTCGTCGTCGTCGGGGCCGTCGTGGTCGCGGCGGCGGTGGTCGGGGTCGTCGTCGTGGTGCATGCGTTCAGAGTGTCCCCGTGAGCCAGATGCGCCGGAACTGCAGGAGCAGCGATGTTGATGGTGTGCGACGGGTGCTTCGTCGACCCGGTCACGTGACAGACGTCCATCTTCTCTTGGCCGGCACCTGCCCCGGTGACGGTCTCGGCACCCGTCGGCGTCGTTCCGAGGCCGATCGTCGTGGTGGAGCTTTGGACCGTCGTCGTGCTCAGGCTGGTCGTGGACTCGGCGGCTTCCGACTCCTGGTCGTCGGCGGACTCGGCTTCGCGCCCGGACGTGGTCTGCGTCGCCGTCGACTGGGTCGTGCTCGCCGCAGCGAGGGTCGGCCTGGAGCCGGCCGTGATCTGAGCGAGCCCGACGCCGGCCGCGGCGGCGAATCCGAGACCCACGACCGCACCGATGACAGAACGACGGGTGAATCGGCTGAATTGTCTACGCACTTGGAAACCCTTTCGCTGGGGGGAGGGGTTGCGGCCTACCTTGCTGAGTCGCCGCCGACCGCCGAAACTTGCGCCGCGCTCCCCGGCTCGAGGGAGGCGCCCGGCCTACTTCGGGAACGTGAAGCGCGCGCGGTGGACGGTGCCGTCGCGCAGAGTCACGATGAGGTCGCGACAGGTGCCGCTCCAGGCCTTCGAGGTCGTGGCCAGGTACGTGTAGCGGTCGTTCGAGCCGTTGTACGAGAGCGTTCCGTCCGCCGGCGAGGGACCGTCCAGGGCGCCGCACGGCGCCCAGCCGGGCGAGCCCGGCGCGAAGATCTCGGATCCCTGGTCGCCGTGGAGCGAGAACTTGAGCGGGATGCTCTCGCCGGCCTTCATCGGGGTCGCGGTCGGATACTCCGACGCGGGCGACGCAAAGCCCATGAAGTCGTAGATCACCGAATAGGTGTGCGTCTCCTTCGCGCTGTTGCCGGCGCGGTCGTACGCGCTCACCGTGAACGTCCTCGAGCCCAATGACGAGGTGTCGAGCTGCGCGCCGTCCAAGACGTCGCCATAGCAGTCCTTGATGCCCGAGCCGTTGGGATCGTGGCACGAGAACGACGCCGAGACCTGCTGACCGAGCGTGTACGTCGCTCCGTCAGCGGGAGTGGAGAACGTGATCGTCGGCGGCGTGCGATCGACGATGGAGTAGTGCACACCCTCCTGCGTGATATTGAATCCCCGGTCGACGGCCGTGATCCAGAACGAGAACGTGCCGACACGACTCGTGTCGATCGGCATCCCGACCGGCAGCGTTCCCGAGCAGCCTCCCTCGAAGATGCCCAGGCCGCCGGGATCGTCCTCACACGAATAGTCGGCCGTGACGAATGCGCCCTGCTCGAAGGTGGCGCCCTCCATCGGCGTGCGGAAAATGACGTGCGGCTTCGTGATGTCGATCACGGTGTACGTCACGGTCGCCGTTGTCTGGCGGCCCTCGTAATCGGTCGCAGTCACCCAGAGCGTGTGCGGGCCTGCGTTCACGGTGTCGAGCTTCGAACCTAGCGGTTGACTGCCCTCGCAGGAAACGATTCCCGACGTCGGAGAGACGCACAAGAACCCGAACGAAATGTCGTAACCCTGCGGGAAGTACCAGCCGTCGTTGATCCCTATGTAAACGATCGGATCTTCCGCGTCAGCGGACGCCGCGGCCGGGAAGCCTGCAAAGGCGGCGACCACGAGGACTGCGAGAAGAAGACCCCTGCGCATGGAACGGACGCATCTTCGTGGGACGGCCGGGACCTGGTATCCCCCGGTCGAGCCATTTCCGGGTCTAAAAAAGGTGGCGCGGGTCAGCGATCGCGATACACGATGCGACCGCGCTCGAGATCGTACGGCGAGAGCTCGATCGTGATGCGATCGCCGGGATTGATCCTGATTCGGTAGCGACGCATCTTCCCGGCGGTGTAGCCGAGGGTGGTGTGCCCGTTGTCGAGCATCACCTTGAAGAGACCGTTACGAAAGGCCTCGACGACCTCGCCCTGAAGCTCGATCTTGTCTTCCTTCTGTGGAATGAGCCAGACCTCTCTTGCGGTTATCGCCGGGGGCGTCCGGGGATCGCTCCCCGGACGCACGCGGCTGGAAATCGACTAAGAGCCGACTTGGACGACGTTCCGCGCCTCGGGACCTTTCTGGCCCTCGGCGGCCTCGAACTCGACCGATGCGCCCTCAGCGAGAGACTTGAAGCCCTCGCCGACGACGTTCGAATGGTGCACGAACAAATCCTTCCCGCCTTCAGCAGGAGTGATGAAGCCGTAACCCTTCGAATCGTTGAACCACTTGACGGTTCCAGTTGCCATAGAAAACACCTCCTCTTACCAGGTCGTGAACGGTAAGGAAGGCGTTAGGGCCGCCCGAACTCGCTCTTGTGTTACGCACAAAGTAGCAGCCGGAACGCATTCCCGCGTCTTTCAGCGCCAGCGGCGCGGGGCCGGAAACGGCCGGAGCAGTTTGCCCAGCGTCTCGAATGCCTTCGCGCGCTGTCAGGGGCTTACATGCCGGAAATCCGGAGAACCTGCGCCGTGCCGCCGCTCGCCCATCGAGAGGGCTCCGCGGGCACCAGACGGCTCAGGTAGGCCCTCCATCCGCTCGAGCTTGCGGTCAATCCGCCCGAGCCGCTGGTCGACGGCGCGCCAGCTCGTCGTGATGAGATCGACGAGGAGCGTGAGGTCCTCGAGCCGCTCGCTTCTCGCCCGGCCCAGCTCCCGCTTCATCCACTCGAGCTCTTGGGCCAGCCGCTCGAACAGCGCGTCCATGACTGTCATTCGATCGGCGAGAGGACGGAGGCCGAGCCCGGGGTTGAGCGACCCCGGACTTTCCAGTTCGCTCACGACCTCTGCGACCGCCTGGAGCAACTGCTCTCGTGCTCGTCCGATCGCATCGTCGGCTTCCACGTGCCGCTCTCCACCTTGCTTGACGACTTCTCCGGAGACGACTCTCGGACTCGGTCCCACCGCGCTGGCATTCCCGGCCTCTTGTTGTGCTGAAGGCGGTTCCGGTCGGCTCTGACCCGGGCCGCTCTCGGGACGTGGTAGCCGCCCGTATCCGTATGCGTCCATCGCCGCAACGACGCGGGCCGCGATATCACTGCTTACGTTGTCTCGGTTGATTACACGCAGAACGCTCTCAACCGACACATCCGCAGCGCGTGCAATCTCGGAGATCGTGGTCATCGCACGGCTAGCGCTTTCCCTCGGGGATCCGGTCGAACTCCACGCGAGAGGTCCATGATGCCTCACCCACTTGCTGCTCCGATCGGTCAGGGACTCCTGATTCAGACACTGGCCGCTCCGCGCGTTCCAGCGCGGCTACGGGGTCGTATTCGTCGCGATCCGTCTCGTCAATGGCGCTCCGGTGAGCAATCTCCGTCTCAAGACGCTGACGCTTCGCCTCCGCAGAGTGAAGGATCTCGTCCGCTCGTTCGCGAGCCTTCTTGAGCATCACCTCCGCCTCTCGGCGCGTCTCGCGCTCGACGCTCTCGACCACACGATCCAGCCGAAGCAATGTCGCGGCGGCTCGGTCGTCGCGATGGGAGAGCCGATGCTGGTGTGTCGAAATGGGAAGGGCCATCTCCTCCTGCGTGAGCTGGGCCTCGAGCATCGCTATCTGTTCCGCGAACGCCTTCTCACGTGTCTCGAGCCGGGCGACAATGTCACGCTGCTCGGCCAACTCCGCCTGATCTGCCTCCTTGGCCACTTGAGCGCTCGAGAGCTCTTCCCTCAATCGCCCTAGCTCTTCCAGGTGTTTCGAGCGCTCCTCCTCGAAGCGGGCAATTTGTGCCTCGAGATCGGAGATGCGTCGGTCGCGGTCGCTCAGTTGCTCTTTGAGCTCGTCGAGCTCAGCCCGGACCCGCATCTCACGGACTTCCTCCTCTCGCCGGAGGTTCCTCATTCGCTCCAACAGATCCTCGCGGTCCGCACGCACCTTGTCGTAGCTCTCCGCAACTTCCGTAAGGAGCTGCTCCGTTGCCTCAGGGTCATAACCACGAAGCCGGCGCTTCAGGACAGCGTTGCGGATGGCGTCGGATGTGATCTCTCGAAACATGAGGTGGAAGACCAGACCTGGTCGAAGAGGGCCCTTCCCGCAGCAAACGAAGCTCGAAACCCTCCAATACGATTCCACCCGAGCCTGCCTCCGTCAACCTGGTGGCGGCGGTCTGGTCTGGCGACCGGACGGCCAATCGCCGGACGACCTCGGCGCTACCCTGTGCGCCGCGCCCCCGTAGCTCAGTGGATAGAGCAGCGGTTTCCTAAACCGCGTGCGCTGGTTCGATTCCGGCCGGGGGCATCCTCAGGATCGGAGCGCCTTTCGCACTCGATTCCGGGCGCGGGTTACTCCTTCAATAGAGTGGCCGCATGGGAGCACGGGAGAATGAGCAGGCCGTTAGGCGCTACTGGGACGAGTTCTGGACGAAGGGGAAGCTGGATGCGGCGGCGGACTTCTACGCGCCGACTTACCGCGAGAACGGCGTGGAGCTGACGCCGGAGGAGTTCGTCACCGGCGCGAAGTCGTGGATGGACAAGTTCGAGGACTTCGGCGCAAGCGTCGAAAAGCTCTTCACGTGCGGCGACGATGTTGTCGCGAGCAGGGTGAGGTACCACGGCAAGCACGTCGGCGATTTCAAGTCAGTCCCGGCCACCGGAAAGCAGATCGACATCACTGGCAACGACATCTTCGAGTTCGGCGAGGACGGGAAGGTCGTGGATCACTGGCACGAGGCCGATCACCTGCTGCTTTATCAGCAGGCGGGCGGAGAGATACGGGCGAAGACGGAGTTGTAAGCGGCGGCTAGAGCTGTACCTCGCGGTGGACTATGCGTGGCCGCACTGGCGCAACGAGTGTCGCGCGGGTGGCGACGAGTTTTAGAAAGCTCCCGTGAGCAGGTTCTTCTCAAGATTTACTCGCGCTTTCCTAAACCGCGTGCGCTGGTTCGATTCCGGGCGGGGGCATCGGCGGCGGCTGACACACGCAGCGATAAGGGCCATGAAGGAAACAGACTCGTCGGCCGCGCCCTCCCGCCTGAGCTGTCTGCGTCAAGGTGTTCGCGGACCCTCCGGCTCTGTCACTTGACACGGCGTCGCGGTCGCGAGACCCTCGGTCAGAGGGATCGATTCTTAGCCGAGAGGGGCCGCCATGAAAACGGATTCGCCGCCTTCGTCCTCTGCGCACGTCGGGGGTTCAGTTGTCTCGCTGTGGCGCTATCCAGTGAAGTCGATGATGGGGGAGGAGTTGAACGCCGCGAAGGTCACCGAACGCGGGCTCGTGGGCGATCGACAGTTCGCGGTCGTGGACGCGGCGACCGGAAAGGTCGCAGGTGCGAAGAACCCACGCAAATGGGGCAACTTCTTCGACTTTCGAGCAGCCTATGTCGAGCCTCCGGAGGCGGGATCGGAGCTGCCCGCTGTGCGTTTGACGCTGCCGGATGGGGCTGTAGTGACCAGCGAGCAGCACGACCTAGACCAGATCCTCTCTGAGGCGCTCGGCCGCGAGGTCAAGTTCATGCAGGCGCCGGGCAACGGAGAAATGTCGAGTGCGACGGCCGAGGAGTACTGGCCCGACATGGAGGGTCTCGACCACAGGGACGCGGTTACAGAGTGGGAACTGCCGGCGGGGACATTCTTCGATCTGGCCGTCGTGCACCTGCTTACGACTGCGACGCTCGACAGGTTCCGTGAGCTCTACCCGGACGGCCGCTTCGAGGTGCGTCGTTTCCGCCCAAACGTCGTCGTCGCGAGCGACGAGCTGGGCTTCGTCGAGAACGAGTGGATAGGGAGAACGGTCGCGGTCGGGGATGAGGTTTGCCTGCGGATCACCGGCCCCTGCCCTCGCTGCGTGATGACAACGTTGCCTCAGGGGGACCTACCGAAGGATCCCGGCATCCTGCGTGCCGCGGCTCAGCACAACCAGGCGAACGTGGGGGTATACGCCGAGGTGATCGCGGGCGGCACCACGCGGCGCGGCGATCTCGTCGCTCTTCGAAACTGATCTGCACGACGTCACGTAGCACTTCTCAAGACGCTTTCCGTCTACCAGCCGTCTACCGGGACTCGCCCGAACTAGCCGGACTGGGGCGCACTCCACCGCACTCAGTGCACCGCCAACTCGGACGGGACGGATTCAGCGTACGCAGACGTCTCCCACGTGCATCGATCGAGTAGCTTCCTAAACCGCGTGCCCTGGTTCGATTCCGGGCGGGGGCATCCCCAAGCTTTTAGTCAAGACGGTGCGGCTCTATGTCCAAGTCCTGAACGTCTATAAAACGGACGTTCTGATTGTGAGTTCGACGACCGCGGTATCACAGATGTCGTCAGGCCCGGGATCGAGCACGAAGTAGAGCGACTCGCCGCTCGCGACGGTGAGCGATCCATTGAACGTTTGGCCCTGGCCGCCCCCGAGGGTGCCGTGCAGGAAGCTCGTCGCGCCCTGATCGAGTGTCCAGTCCATGCCGTGGCTGCAAGGGTCACTCGAAGCGACCGACCCTTCGAGGTCGACCGTGCCGCTGACCGGGCTCTTCCAGGCGAGCACGGCGAATTGCTCGGGATACGGGGCCATGATGATCCGCCCGCCCGGTCGATCGAGGCCGACGAGTGGGCGGGGCGGGAACGGCGTGGCTTGGACGTCGCCGACGTCCCACTGCTCGCGGAATGCGTCCACCACCGTGTAGTGCGTGAACAGTCGGTACTGGGCGGGATTGTGAACGCGCACGCTGCTCCACATGTAGCTCCACGTCGCGTTGTCGTACCGGTCGGGGTTTGGGTTTGCGTGGTTCGGCGCGATCAACATGTCGTCCGCCGCGTCCCACACGCCGACGACGACGAATGCGAAGGACGTGATACGGCTACGGTTCCCCGCGCGGTCCACGGCTCGTACTCGCAGCACGTGCTTGCCGAAAACCAGGCTTCCCGAATATTCGCGGCTGCACCGGTGTAGCGCTGCGGCGTCAATCGAACACTCAAAGCGGATCTTCGCGGCCGGCGTTCGGCGGTCGCGTGAGGAGAAGGTGAACACCGGCGCTGTGTCCTCGGTCTCGCTCGGTCCATCGACGACCGGAGCGGTCGGGGGCGTCCGGTCAGGGGGACGACGATCGGGTGCCTGAGTGAACGCTGAGGTAGCAGGCGTCGTCGCCATGGTGACAGCGACCAGGAGCGGGACCGCGAGCAAGCCTCGCGTCACATTTGCCACCTTAGGCATGCCTCACGGAAACCTTCAAGGCGACCGACGAACGTGCCCGCAAACGTCGTCTTGAACTAGGCGGGGTGCTGAGTAGGGTCGGCCGGTGCAAATCATCTCCCCGCTCGTGCTCCGCGCGCGGGCTCACGCCGATCGGTTCCCGCGCGTCTTCTGGATCCTTCTGGGGACTAGCGCAATCGGCTCCCTTACCGCGGGACTGTCGATTCCCTACTTCGCGCTCTTCCTCACATCAGAGGTCGGCGCATCCGGCGTGCAGACCGGAGCGTTGCTCGCAGTTCTCGGGGGTATCGGGCTAATCGGCGCACCGCTCGGCGGCTTGTTTGCCGATCGCTTAGGCCGCCGGCGCACAATCCTCCTCGGGCTCTC
>WNGB01024391.1_pt1 | contig 15137 bp, 8 predicted proteins | sample 5400681 | NCBI WGS metagenome assembly WNGB01 (sample SAMN13153367, study PRJNA577476) | soil metagenome | isolation source: 115 cm soil or saprolite under grassland replicate 2 | place: USA:California | collected 2016-06-15
AAAAACTCGCAGGCTGCTCAAAAAGGTCCAGATGCAAGGCGGCGCCCGAGGGCCGCACGCGAGGCGTACTCTCTGTACGTTGAGCGTGCGGCCGAGGGCGCCAACGCCGCAGATGGGCCTTTTTCAGCAGCCTGCTAGGACGGGTCGTCCCTTAGCCCTCGCTGATGGGGCGGGGCACCGATCGCGTCCTCCGCATGCAAGGACGCGCCAGGCGCGCCCCGGCCGCCGGAGCGGAGCCGCGCCGCGATGTGCTCCGCCGCGCGGATCGCCATCGCCGCGATGGTCAGGGTCGGCGGCGACGCGCTGGCCGTGACGAAGCAGCCGCTGCCCACGAGGTACAGGTTGGGGACGTCATGCGCTCTGAGGTTGGGCTCCAGCACGCTCGTGTGCGGATCGGCACCCATCCGGTGGGTGCCGATCAGGTGGCCGGCGAACGAGATCCCGCCGGAGCTGATGTCGGTCAGTCCCATGGCCGCGAAGATCTTGCGCGCGACCGCCTTGCCCTCGTCGAGCGCCTTCAGCTCGTAGCGGCCGACGTTGTAGTGGAGGTGCGGCACCGGGCTGCCGAAGTAGTCCCGGACCCTCGGGTTGAGCGAGACCGCGTTGAAGGCGCCCCGCGCCGCCCGGTCCCGCTCGACTGCGAACTGGCGCGACATGGCGGTCGAGAACCCGATGCGATATGGATGGACCTTCTCGCTCGCCCGGCCCGTCACGTCGACGGACGGGTGCGACATGAAGAACTTCCCCACCAGCCCGCTCCGGTTGGCGAGGCCGTCCGGGAACTCCCGCGAGGGAGAGAGCAGGAGGAGCCGGGCGTTCTCGACGGCCCCCGCCGCTACCACGAAGACGCGGGCGCTCACGCGTTGCTCCACCTTGTCGGGCCGCGCATAGACGGCCGCGCTGACGTTCCCGGCGCGGTCGGTCTCGAGCCTGAGAACGGTCGCGTCGGTCAGGACCCGTGCCTTCCCCGTGGCCTCGGCCTCCGGGATGTGGGTGAGGTCGGTGCTGGCCTTGGCGCCCGTCGGGCAGACATGGCAGGTCCCGCAGGCCCGGCATTGCGAACGGCCGCCGTAGGCGACGGAGTTGCGCGCCTGGGGCAGGGAATGGAGCGCGATCCCGAGGGAGCGGCACGCCCGCGCGAGCAGCCCGTCCGAGTAGCTGAACGGGAAGGCTGGGAGCGGAAACGCCGCGCTGCGGGGAGAGGCCCAGGGATCGTCGGCGGCGCCGGCGACGCCCAACGCCTGTTCGGCCCGCGCATAGTAGGGCTCGAGGTCCTGGTACGAGATCGGCCAGTCGTCGGCGATCCCGTAGAGCGAGCGCATGCGGAAGTCGTCGGCGTGAAGCCGGAGGGCGTATCCCTCCCAGTGCAGCGTGCTGCCGCCGACGCCGCGCGCCCGCTTCCCCGCGAGGAAATCGGAGGTAGCGCCGCTGCCGGTGTAGCGATCCAGCCCCGGCAGCGGAGTTTGCCAGGGGTTCTCGTGCTCAAGGTAGCGCCGGACGTATTCTCGGCGCTGACCGAAGTCGTGCCGGGGGCCGGACTCGAGCACGGCCACGCCGACGCCGCGCCGGGCCAGCTCGAGCGCCATGATCCCGCCGGCAGCCCCGGCGCCGACGATGCAGACTTCGGCCTCCATGAGCTACTGCCTACTTTCTCTTGCGCTCTAAGTCTCCGGGCGGGTGTAGCGCGTGAGCTCGCCGCATCGGCCGGGGAAGGTCTGGTAGCCGACGACCGCCCAGCCGGCGACTGAACCGTAATAGCCGCGGATCAGGTCAGGAGCGACCCGCGTCCGGAGAACGCGCGTCTTCGCAGAGAGGTCGAGATCGTCTGCGGGCTGCACACCCCGGCCGGCGAGGCCATGACGGGCGATGAGGTCGATGCGTTCGCTGATCTCGAGGCCTGCAAACCGGCGGCCCGCCATGCCGACGAGCGTGCTTGCCGCCGCCCGATAGCGTGAGAGGTACTCGGGACTGCGCTTGGCACGATCCTCGATGTGCTCGACGAGGTGCCGACGCTCGGCAAGCGTGAGCGCCCGGCCCTCTACCACCACCTCGCCGAATGCCACGAGATCCTCCGTCTCGGTAGTGGACAACGGCCCCGAGCCTGGCGCCGGGACGGGCGTCCAAGACGGCGGCGGGAACCGGCTGGTGGCTCGACGGGGGACACACCCGATCAGCCAGGCGGGCGCGATCGCAAGGACCAAGACCGCCCGCTGAATCAGGCTTCGCCGTGTCATGTCACCGTTCAGCGCGCCCCCGAAGCCGGGGGCACGACCGACCGTCGGCCCATGGCCCGGAGCCCGAAGAGCGGAATCCTCTCGCGCTCCGGGCCCCAGACCCGAGCGTCACTCAGTTACGGAGGTGGTTCCACAAAGATAGCGGGACCCTGAAACGCGAACATTCGTCTCCGCCCCGAACCCTACGTCGGAGATGTTGAAGAAGTCGGCAGCGCCGAGTGGACCCTGGACGGCGATGCCGTAACACTTGAGTCGGTCGCCGAGAGGGGGTTCCAGCAGCGTGTTCGAAGAATCGGCCACCTGGACCTGCCTGCAAAGCAGCTGCGCAGCGCCGACTTTGACAGACTCATGAAGGACAGTACTCGCGCTGGAAGGGTCGCGGATGCTGACATCTTCGTTCACGGGCGTTGCCCCTTCGATGTTCTGGCACTCGAAGAAGGCGGCGATCGCCTGAGCCCCCGGGCCGCCGCCAGCCTGCGCCGCCGTCACTGACAGCAGGATCAACCCGATGACCGACGCGACTTGCCACACGATATTGGCTTTCACTGTGTATCCTCCTTGTCAGTCCGCCCGGCATACCGTGTGCCGGAGCGGGGTTTCGAATAAGGCGTGTCTCGGAGTCCCCGTCCAGCGAGGCCAAAACTGTCGGGGGAGCCCGATCGTTCATGACTCGCCCAGGACTCCGCTGCGCCGCGCGCGACCCGCACCGGGACTTGCCTTCTTTGCCGCATCCGTCCGCCGCTTTGAACGGTCGCAAGGACCCATCACTTGGCCACGATGAAATCCTGTCTGGCGCGGAAAGCTCTGATCTCCCCTGATGCCGGGTCCAAGAAGAACCCGGACACGACGCCCGTGTGTTTACCGAGCGGCAACCCGGTGGTCGGGAACTGGCAGAGCATGTCCTTGAAGCCGTCTTTGACACCTGTCGTGGGGTCTGCCACGTCCCGTGCTGAACAGGTGCCCTGACCGTTCTTGTTGGTCTTCACGGGGAGATTGAGCGATTCCACGCTGAAGGTGAGACAGGTAGAGGTTGCTGGTTGCAGGCAAGCCGTGAGCACTTCCGTCGTCGGATCCCACAGGCCGTCCCCGGCCACCGGGTTGGGGGTGCTCGGGTCTACTTCGGCGAAGATCGCTACCGTTACGGTAGCTTCAGCGCCCAGGCTGACGGTCTTCGCGCCCGTCGAATCAGCCGGGGCGCTCGGCTTGATGTCGATCCGGTGCGTGCACGCCGGCCCCGTCACGGTCGTCGCACTCGGCCAGGCGGCCGATACGCCGGTGACACCCGTAAAGCTGTTGTTATCGGTGCCGGTGTAGCTGAAGGCGTCGGAGTTCGAACTGCTACCCAGAAACGCGGTCCCGGCGGCTGCGAATCCGCGCGTTGTAGGGTTCGCCCCGATCGCAACGCTCGTGGCAGCCGGATCCACAGGGGAACTCGTGACCCCCGTCGGGGACAACGCCCCCGTCACGGTCGTCCCACTTGGCCATGCGTTCGAAACGCCGGTGACGCCCGTAAAGCCATTGCTATCGGTGCCGGTGTAGCTGAAGTCGTCGGAGATCGAATCAGTACCCAGAAACGCGGTCCCGGCGGCCGCGAACCCGCGCGTTATAGGGTCCGTCCCGATCGGAACACTCGTGGTGGTCGCAGCCACCGGCGAATTCGTGATCCCCGTCGCGGTAAAAGCGCAATCCTGTGCATCGCCGACGCCGTTGCCGTCTAGATCGGCAGCTGCGAAGAGCTGCTCCTCCTGCTCCTTCGTGAGGCTGGTGTGCTCCTGTTGGGTAGCGGAGTGGAACCCGCCGGCGAAGTCGAGGGCTGCCGAGGCCCTGTAGAGGAGACCGCTCCAGTCATCGTGCCCCTTCAGGAGGGTGTCGGATCCATCACAGCCGCCTGAGCCCTGGTTGATGTTCCCCGAGACTGGAGTCGTCTCGATGATCGGAGCCCCCTGTTTGGTCTTGTTCTTGCTCCAGTTGATGGCCGGCGTGTTGGCCGTGGTCACCGACCAGACGCTCGGGCCGAACGCGGCCTGGTCCGCCGAAGGGAAGAACGGGGGTAGAGGGCCAAGGGTGGGGTCACAGCTCGAGGCCGAGGACGTCGAGCAAAGCCCGATGGGCTCGGACAGATTCGTCTCGCTCAGCCCCAGGGCGGGCAGCTCGGCTCGCGAGTAGTCGAGCCGACGGCTCGGGATGGGACTCCCGGCGATCTGACGGGTATAGCTCATCACGCTCAGGTAGTTGGGCTTGCAGTTGTCGTTGTCGCCGCCGCCATGCCGGAGGCCGAGGAGGTGCCCGAATTCGTGCATGAAGGTGCCGGCCTGCTGGTCGGTGGTGCCGCGGTTGTGTGTGAGTCCTCCGACCGTCGTCGCTGTGAAGCTCCCGAGCGTGGTGGCGGCGTCGTCCCCGCCCACCTCCGAGCACCCCGAGGCGGTGGAACCAAGTTGGTTACTGCCGGTCTGCTTGTGGGCAAACAAGACGTAGCGAAACGCGAGACGCTTCGCGTTCAGGGTGTTAACGCCGGCTTGCTCGGCTACGGTGCCGAAATTCAGCTTCTTGATGGCATCGAAGTCGGCTGAGTCGCTGAGGCTCTTGACGTTGAGGGTGCCGTTCGGGTTCTTCTCCGGCGGAGTGCAGGGCGTGAACACGAGCTCGGTCACCTCTCTGACGGACGGCGAGGTACCGGGCGCGTCGGCTAAGGTGTTGAGCGTCACCGGCGAGTCCTTGACCTGGAAATGGATCCGGACGCCGGTCGTCGCGTCCGGGTTGGAGACCGGAGCCGCGCCGAAGGCCTCTCTCACGCTCTTGACGCCGACGCTCGCGACGCTCTGCGTCTGGCTCAGGGCCAGGGGGTCGGGCTTGTGATTCTGCATCCAGTTGATCTCGACGAAGAGGTCCTTGTGGTTCGCGTTGGCGCATTCGGTGCCGTCGGCGACACCATCGCCGTTCGTGTCGACTTGCACGCAGAGCGTGAGGTCGACGGTTCCATTGCCGTCGAAGTCGATGCCGCTCGTCTCCCAGCAGTCAGGAAGGCCGTCACCGTCCGAGTCCTTGACCTTCCCGTTGGCGTCGAAACATGCCGCCAGGGGAACTGCGCCGGCTGGGCCGCCTGGTACCGCGGGAGCCGAGAGCCCCGCCGCGAGCACGATGGCGTTCGAGGGCAGCCCGCAGGTGAAGGCCGGCAACTCGAGGGCGACCGCCCCGTTGCCGTTGGCCCCCCGCCGAGACCACAGCGCATCCGTGAACTGGTCCTTCCCGGTCGTCGGATCCTTCTGGAAGGTCACGGGGTCGCACGCGAGGTCGCCGAGGCCCGGGTTGAGGCTCGTGCCCGCTGCCAGCCCCAGGACGCCCAGCGTGCCGTTGACGCCGAGAATGGTCCCGGCGGTCTTGTCCAGCCGGAGCATGGTGCTGGCGCCATTGCACGCGACGACCAGGACGCCCCCCGTGATGGCCACGCCGATGGGGGGGCACGGAGTGCTGAAGTTCCCGAGGTCGGTCGTCGTCCCGTCCTTGAAGCGATGGACGCCGACGGTGTTGGTGCCACCCGTGACACCCTGGTAGATCACGTTCTCTTCGGGGTCCCACGCCAGGCCGGCGCAGTTGGTGGGCAGCCCCGCAGGCCGGGGAAGGAGCGTGGCAGTGCCATCGGGCGTGCTGTTGAACTGGCTGAAGTCGATGCTGTAGATCGTGCCGTCGTTCCCGCAGGCGAGGAGGTCGCCCTTGTCCGGCCGATGGACGAGGTGCGCCCAGCCATTACTCGGCGTGGTCGTCGTCGAGATCGCCTTGAGTACCTTGCCATCGGCAGGATTGAGGAAGTTCAGTCGTGCCCGCCTCGCGGCGGCGGTCGCGGTCCCGCCATTGTCGAGGCAGCTCACGACGAGCACGATGCCCAGGGTCGGGTCGACCCCTGCGAGCTTCGAGCTCTGCACGATGGCCAGCGAGGTTCCCCCTTGCGTGTCGCACGTGGGATCGACGAACGTGCCATCGGGAAGCGTGGTCGCGGTTGGGGTGATCGCCCGGAGCTGGCCTCCGACCTTGAACTGGCCCCCGACATTCCAGACCGCATGCGCCGGCGGCGGCACTGCCGCCCAGACCAGCCCTAGAAGGAAGCCGACCGCCACCCCGGCGCTCAGAACGCGCGTGCTCCTCATCGACTGCCTCCCGCCTTCGTTAAGCATGTGGACAAGATGATCGAGGACTCACGATCGCGCCGACGACCAAACGACGCGCACGCAATCTCGTTCCAGCGCTCATCGCCAATTCCTCCCCCGTGGTAATGTGCCGATCGCCGTTGCAACCGCGAGTGCGGGTCGGAGACACACTATATGTCGCCGGCCTTGCGACTTGTCAATCGCATTCTGCCCTTACTGCGTCTGGGTCGCCGATGTGCTCCGCGTCCCGCGCCGCTGGAAAGCTCTACTACGTCCAGGCCCCGCACCGGCCGTCTCCTCGACAACATCACTCTGAAGCCCTTGCGCCCGTCGTCGCGCGAACATCTGACATGTCATCAACGAGCGCACGCCTGCATTGTCCTCACGGCAACGCAGACGGCTCGAAGTGCACCGAGTTGTTCGGCGGGCCGGAGGGCGCGTAGCCGCTCGGAACCAAGCCGGACATGGCTCGGCGTCGAGAAGCTGGACGCATCGTGAACACGCCGAAGGGTTCCCTGAACAGCGAGTCGCGAAGCTCGCCGGTCGCCCATGGAGATTCCTCTCATCCTCTAAGAGGAGCTCCAAGAACTGAGCGCATCCTGTCGTATCGGGCACCAAAGATTCAATTCGAAGAAACACCCATTCTGCGATAGGTAGAACTACCTATTCACGGGAAACTGGAGCTCAGCCTCCGCGACATCGGGGTCTACATCGTGATGCCGAGTGATGCCAGGGACAGCGAACGCAGATCATCCCATCCCGCTGTCAAGTTCTCGCCACCCGCACGGTGCTGGACTCTCCGGAGCCTGAGCTGTCAAGCAGGAAGCATACCAGGAGACATCGCGTGACCCGATGCTAGAGGTACTAGCATCTTATCTAGTACTGACCCAGGAGACAATTGGTCATTTTCTTGCACATGGTCATTTTCTTGCATACTCTATGCAAACATCTGCCGATGCGGCTCCCCATTTCCTAGGGCGTTTGCACTAGGCGCCTCCCTTCAGCTCCGGGAGAAGCACGCTTGGCCACGCGTTCGCGGGAGAAGGCCCTTCGCGGAATTTCATGGAGTCCGGAGAGGCGCCGGCCACGGCCAAGGGAGTCGACCAAGCCGGCAGCGGGCGGCTGCGCGGCCGACATCAATGCGGCTCGGGAGAGGCGACGGCGTTGCGATTGCCCCGCAAAACCCCGCACAGCCGGAGCGAGCAGGAAGCCCTGCCCCCTCACGACTATGCGAGAGAGTGGCGCGCCCTGAGGGAATCGAACCCCCGGCCTTCGGATTCGTAGTCCGACGCTCTATCCATCTGAGCTAAGGGCGCGTTTGGCGGAGAGGCCGGGATTCGAACCCGGGACAGAGGTTTTGCCCCTGTAACCGCTTAGCAGGCGGCTGCCTTCGGCCGACTCGGCCAGGCCACCTCTCCCTACCGCTCGGGCCTACCGAGTATACGGGATTTGGGCCCCGGCGGCCACCGGGGGCCGGCGCTTTGGCGGAGGGGGAGGGATTCGAACCCCCGATCCCTCGCGGGATTCCGGTTTTCAAGACCGGCGCCTTCAACCGGGCTCGGCCACCCCTCCGCAGCCGGACTATGCGCCCGGCGCAATCCTCTGGAGTCCGCCCATGTAGGGACGCAACGGCCCCGGAATCGTCACCGAGCCGTCGGCCTCCTGGTAGTTCTCGATCACCGCGATGAGCGTCCGGCCCACGGCGAGCCCCGATCCGTTCAGTGTATGGCAGAACTCGGGCCGCCCGCCGCCTTTCGGCCGATACCGGAGGTCAAGGCGCCGAGCCTGGAACGCCTCGCAGTTGGAGCACGAGGAAATCTCGCGGTACTTCCCCTGCCCCGGCAGCCAGACCTCGAGGTCATAGGTCTTGGCCGACTGAAAGCCGATGTCCCCCGTGCAGAGCGCCACCACGCGGTAGGGCAGCTCGAGCCGCTGGAGCACGGTCTCGGCGCTCCGCACCATGGACTCCAATTCCTCATACGACTGCTCGGGCGTCGTCAGCTTGACCATCTCCACCTTGTCGAACTGATGCTGGCGGATCATGCCCTTGGTGTCCTGCCCGTAGGTGCCGGCCTCGCGGCGATAGCAGGGGGTGAAGGCGCAGTAGCGCTTGGGTAACTCGGCCTCCGCGAGGGTCTCGCCCGCGTGCAGCGCCGTCACCGACACCTCCGCGGTCGGGATGAGGTAGAGCGTCCGGTTGGCGTCGGGCTCCTGGGTCTTGAAGAGCTGCTCCTCGAACTTGGGCAAGAGCCCAACGCCGGTCATGGTCTCGGCGTTCACCAGATGTGGTACCCACACCTCGGTGAAGCCGTGCTCCCGCGTGTGGAGGTCCAGCATGAACTGGGCGAGCGCCCGGCTGAGCTGGGCGCCATCGCGCCACATCACCACGAAGCGAGACTTGGCGACCTTGCTCGCGCGCTCGAAGTCGAGGATGCCGAGGGCCTCGCCCAGCTCGAAGTGCTGCCTGGGCTCGAAGCCGAACTCCCGCGGCGTGCCCACGCGACGGACTTCGGCGTTGTCCTCGGGCGTGCGCCCGATGGGCACGCTCGGGTGTGGCAGATTGGGGAGATCGAGCAGCAGCGCCTGCAACCCCAGGTCGGCGGCCCTGATCTTCCGGTCGATCTCCTTGATGCGCTCGCCCACCTCGCGCACGCGGACCATCGCGGCCTCGGCATTCTCCCCGCGCCGCTTGGCCTGGCCGATGGCTTCCGAAGCGCGGTTCCGCTCCGCCTTGAGGTCCTCGGCCTCCTTGACAAGCTGGCGGCGCGCCGCATCGGCCTCCAGGATCGGACGCAGGGAGATCTCCTCGCCGCGCAGCGCAACCGCCCTGGCGACCTCCTCCGGCCGCTCGCGAATCAGCCTCAGATCCAGCACCCCTACTCCCCTCCCTGCCCTTCCCCCGCAGGGCAGAACCACCAACAATGACACAACAAAAAAGGCCGCATCTCCGCGGCCCCTCTCACCCCGTCGGGCTGAGCCGCCCGACGGGTCTCACGAAGATGACTCCGCCCCCGCCGCCTGCTCGGCCTCCACGCGGGCGATACTCCCCACCTGGTCGTCAGGGTCCAGCTCGATGATCCGCACGCCCATCGTATTCCGCCCCTGGCTGGTGACCTCGTCTGCGCGGACGCGGATGATCTTCCCCTTCGTCGTCACCACCAGGACATCGTCGCCTTCGCGGATCTGGAGCATGCCCACCACCGAGCCGTTGCGGCCCCCCGTCTTGATGTCTATGATGCCCTTGCCGGCGCGCCCCTGGAGCCGGTACTCGTCCAGCGGCGTGCGCTTGCCATAGCCCCGCACCGTCACGGTGAGGATCGCCACGCCCTCCTGCACGACCTCGGCGGCGATGACCTGATCCCCCTCCTCCACATCGATGCCGCGCACGCCGGCCGCGACCCGCCCGATCGGTCGCACCTCCTCCTCGGCGAAGCGGATGATCATGCCCTCCTTGGTCGAGAGCAGGACCTCGCGCTGGCCATCGGTCCGCCGCGCGGCCATCACCTCGTCGCCGGGTTCGAGCACGATGGCCTGGATGCCGCCCCGTTTTGGATGCGAGAACGCGCTCAGCTCCGTCTTCTTCACCTTGCCCTGCTTGGTGGCGAAGAGGACGTAGCCGCCGGACTCGAAGTCCCGCACCGGCACGCAGGTGGCCACCCGCTCGCCCTCGCCGAGCGAAAGCACGTTGACCATCGCCTTGCCCTTTGCCTGACGGCCGCCTTCCGGGATCTCGTGCACCTTGAGCCAGTGGACCTTGCCCTTGTTGGTGAAAAACAGGAGGTAGGAGTGAGTCGAGGCCACGAAGAGGTCCGCGACAATATCCTCCTCCTTGGTCTCCATCCCGGTCACGCCCTTCCCGCCGCGCCTCTGGCTCCGGTAGGCCTCCACATGGGTACGCTTGATGTAACCGGAGCGCGTGATGGTGACCACCATGTCCTCGTCCGCCAGAAGGTCCTCGATGGTCAGGTCCGCCGTCTCGGCGAGGATCTCGGTGCGCCGCTCATCGCCGAACTCCTCCTTGAGCGCCCTGAGCTCATCCTTGATGATCCCCATGAGGCGCTGCTCCGAGGCAAGGATGCCCCGGAGGTCGGTGATGAGGGCCAGGGTCTGCTCGTGCTCTTCGACGATCTTGTGGCGCTCGAGTTGGGTCAGGCGCTGGAGCCGCATGTCCAGGATGTGCCTGGCCTGGATCTCCGACAGGTCCAAGCGGCGCATCAACGCGTCCTTGGCGGCGTCTGGATTCTCGGCCTGGCGGATGAGCCGGATGACCAGGTCCAGCTGGTCGATCGCCCTGCGAAGCCCCTCGAGGATATGGGCCCGCTCCTCCGCCCGAGCGAGGTCGTACTTCGTCCGCCGCGTCACCACCTCGCGCCGGAAGGTGATGAACTCCTGAAGCATCTGCTTGAGCGTCACCACCTGCGGGCGCCGCCCCACCAGCGCCAGCATGATCACGCCGAAGGTGGTCTGCATCGGCGTGTGCTTGTAGAGCTGGTTCATGATGATCTGGGGGATCTCGCCGCGCCCCAGCTCGAGCACGATGCGGATTCCCTCGCGGCTCGACTCGTCGCGGCGCTCGGAGACGCCCTCCATCCGCTTGTCGCGGATCAGCTCGCCGATCTTCTCGATGAGCGAGGCCTTGTTCACCTGGTAGGGCAGCTCCGTGACGATGATGGCTTCGCGGCCGCCCCGCATCTTCTCCACGTGTGCCTTGGCCCTGAGCGTGATGATGCCGCGGCCCGTGGTGTAGGCGTCGCGGATGCCGGCCCGGCCGTAGATGTAGCCGTAAGTCGGGAAGTCCGGTCCCGGGACGACCTTCATCAGGTCGTCGACGGAAGCCTCGGGATTCTCGATGAGCGCCACGAGCCCATCCACCACCTCGGAGAGGTTGTGGGGCGGGATATTGGTGGCCATTCCCACCGCGATGCCCGAGGAGCCGTTGACCAGGAGGTTCGGCACCTTGGTCGGCAGCACCATCGGCTCCTGCTCGGACTCGTCGAAGTTAGGGACGAACGCGACCGTGTCCTTCTCGATGTCGGCCAGCAGCTCGTGAGCGATCTTGGCCAACCGGACTTCGGTGTACCGGTAGGCGGCCGGTGGATCGCCGTCGATGGAGCCGAAGTTCCCCTGGCCGTCCACCAGCGGATACCGCAGGGAGAAGTCCTGGACCATCCGGACCAGCGCCTCGTACACCGGCGCGTCGCCGTGTGGGTGGTATTTCCCCAGCACCTCGCCCACAACCTTGGCCGCCTTCCGGTAGGCGCGGTTCCAGTTGAGTCCCAGCCCCGCCATCGTGTAGAGGACGCGGCGATGGACGGGCTTGAGGCCATCGCGGATGTCGGGGAGCGCCCGCCCCACGATGACGGACATGGCGTAGTCGAGGTACGACTTCCGCATCTCCTCTTCGATCGGGACGGGAGTCTGGCGCTCGGGGCTCATTAGGTCGGGGATGGGCGCTAGATGTCGAGGTTGACGACGTCGAGCGCGTTCTTCTCGATGAAGTCGCGACGCGGCTCCACCGCGTCGCCCATCAGCATGGTGAACATCTCGTCGGCGCCCACGGCATCCTCCATGGTCACCTTGAGGAGCGTCCGCCTCTCCGGGTTCATGGTGGTCTCCCAGAGCTGCTCCGGGTTCATCTCCCCGAGGCCCTTGTAGCGCTGAAAGCTCGCTCCCTCCTTGGCGAAGTCGAAGACGGCCTTGATCAACTCGTCGTGGGTACGGGCGCTGACCTCCGTGCCACCCTCATCGATGACGATCGCCGGTGCCCGGTACAGGGCGGGCACGTCCTGAGAGACCTCGTAGAGCAGCTGATAGTCGGGAGACTTGAGGATCTCGGTCGGGATGTCGGCCGCGATGTCCCCTGTCAGGTGGACGATCAGATCTCCGCCGCTCTCCGGCTCTTCCACATCGACTTGGACCCGCTGCCAGCCGGCCTCGCCGGCGGCAGCCTGCACGGCCTCCTCCCACTGGCTCTTGCCGACCCGCCGCGCTGTCTTCACCTTCGCCTTCAGAAAGCCCGCGAGGAGCTGGGCCGGCACGCCCCGCCGTACGATCTTCTGGAACAGGAGGCGGTATTCGATCACCTTCTGGAGCATGTCCAGCAGCGCCTGCTCGGCGAGCGGCGCGCTCTTCCCCGGCACCTTCACGCGCCCCTTCTCGACCCAGATCCTGAGGAAGAACTCCTCGAACTCGCGCTCGGACATCAGGTACTTCTCCGCCCGCCCCTTCTTGACCTTGAAGAGAGGCGGCTGGGCGATGAACAGGTGCCCTGCCTCGATCACCTGCAGCATGTGGCGGAAGAAGAAGGTCAGGAGCAGCGTCCGGATGTGCGCGCCGTCCACGTCGGCATCGGTCATCAGGATCACCTTGTGGTACCGGAGCTTGGAGACGTCGAATTCCTCCGGGCCGATCCCGGTCCCGAGCGCCGAGATCAGCAGGCGGATCTCCTGATGCGAAAGCACCTTGTCGTAGCGCGCCTTCTCCGCGTTGATGATCTTCCCGCGGAGCGGCAGCACGGCCTGTGTCTTCCGATCACGCCCCTGCTTGGCCGAGCCGCCCGCCGAATCGCCCTCCACCAGGAACAGTTCGCGGAACTGCGGTTCGCGCTCGGAACAGTCGGCCAGCTTCGCCGACAACCCCTCGTCGTCGCGCCCGCCCTTGCGAGTGAGCTCGCGCGCCTTGCGCGCCGCTTCGCGCGCCTGGGCGGCGCGCACGCACTTGTCGGCGATCTTCCGCGCGGTGGTCGGGTCCTCCTCGAACGCCTCGGCGAGGCGATCGTTGACGATCTGCTGGACCAAACCCCTGACCTCGGAGTTGCCCAGCTTGGCCTTGGTCTGGCCCTCGAACTGCGGATCCGGGATGCGCACCGACACGACCGCCGTCAGGCCCTCGCGCACGTCGTCGCCGCTGACGTCTCCCTTGAAGGCCTTCAGAAAGCCGTTGGCCTTGGCGTAGCCCGCGATCGTCCCGGTGAGCGCCGCGCGGAACCCGGTCAGATGCGTGCCGCCCTCGCGCGTGTTGATGTTGTTGGCGAAGGAGAAGAGATTCTCCTGGTAGCCGTCGTTGTACTGGAGCGCCACCTCCACCTCGATGCCGTCCTTCTTGCCCTCGAAGAACAGCACCTTGGGGTGGATCGGCGTCTTGTTCTGGTTCAGGTGCTTGATAAACTCGATGATGCCGCCCTTGTACAGGAACGTGTGGCTGCGCTCGTCGCGCTCGTCCTCGATGACGATCTTGAGTCCCTTGTTGAGGAAGGCCATCTCGCGCAACCGGTTGGAGAGCGTGTCGAAGGAGAACGCCGTCTCCTCGAAGATCTTGGGATCCGGCTTGAAGCGCACGATGGTCCCGTGCTTGGTCGTCTTCTCGCCGGGCGTGAGCTCGTCCTGCGGCACGCCGTACTGGTAGTGCTGGGTCCAGACGCGGCCGTCCCGGCGGATCTCGATGTCCAGCGCTTCGCTGAGCGCATTCACGACCGAGATGCCGACCCCGTGGAGGCCGCCGGAGACCTTGTAGGCCGAGTGCTCGAACTTGCCGCCGGAATGGAGGACGGTCAGCACCACCTCCGCCGCCGGCCTGCCGCTCTCCTTGTGGATGTCCACCGGGATCCCGCGCCCGTTGTCGCCCACCGAGCAGGATCCGTCCGAGTGCAGGATGACCTTGATGCTGTCGCAGTAGCCGGCCAGCGCCTCGTCCACGGCGTTGTCCACGGCCTCGTAGACCAGGTGATGCAGCCCGTACGCGCTCGTGTCGCCGATGTACATCGCCGGGCGCTTGCGGACCGCTTCCAGCCCCTCGAGGACCTTGATGTCGCTCGCCGTGTACGTTTTTACGCTCATGCCGCTCCTCTCACGGCTGCAAACCCGTCGCTGCTCACGTGGCCCCCGCGCACCTCCCACCACGTCGCCGCGCAGCCCTCCCCGAGATCCGCGTCGGCGGTGGTCAGAAACACCTGGCCGGCCTTGGCCACATGCTCCAGGACCCGCGCGCGGGCCCACGGGTCCAGCTCGGACAGGGCATCGTCCAGCAAGAGAATCGGCGCGCTGCCGACCGCCTCCGCCACGGGTCCCCGCTCCGCCAGACGCAGCGCCAGCGCCATCAGTCTCTGCTGGCCGCGAGATCCGCAGCTCCGGAGATCACGCCCGTCGAGCTCGATCACCATGTCGTCACGGTGCGGACCCACCAGGGTCATCCCACGGCGCGACTCCTCGCCGACCCGGCACTCGAGGACGTGGCGAAATCCGTCCTCCGTCGGGTTGTCCCCGAGGGAACACCGGTACTTGAGATGGACCTCGCCGCGCCCCGCCAGCTCGGGATACACGCGCGCCAACTCCCGCTGAATCGCCCCGCCCGCTGCCCGCCGCCGGCCGAGCAGCTCGAACCCCACCCGGACGAGCTGCTCGTTCCAGGGCTCGAGCCGCGCACGGAGATCCGCCACCTCCAGCCCTCCCTGGAGGAGACGATTGCGTCGCTCCAGGACCTGCCGGTACCGACTCCACGCCGTCAGGTGGGCCGGGTAGAGCTTCCCAGCGAAGCCGTCGAGGAAATCACGCCGCGCCTGGGGCGCTCCGTGAATGATCCCCATGTCCTGCCAGCCGAAGGGAATGATGCGGGCCCAGGGACAGGCTTCTCCCGTCACCGTCCAGACCCCGTCCTCGCGCGGCTGGATCACGCGCCGGAGACCTCTCGACCCCTCTCCTCGCCGCAGCTCACCTGCCATCACCGAGGACTGTCCGCAGTTCCACCGCGGGAGCTCCGCGGCCCT